>Ga0335074_10001973_pt1 | contig 27863 bp, 24 predicted proteins | sample Lox_Sample_23_FD_206715 | JGI IMG/M metagenome (GOLD analysis project Ga0335074, IMG submission 206715) | Soil microbial communities from Loxahatchee National Wildlife Refuge, Florida, United States - Lox_Sample_2.3 | ecosystem: Environmental > Terrestrial > Soil > Wetlands | place: USA...
CAAGAACCTGCTGGTCGCCTTCATGTCCTGGGAGGGCTACAACTTCGAGGACGCGATCATCCTGTCGCGGCGGATCGTCAAGGACGACGAGCTCACCTCGATCCACATCGAGGAATACGAGATCGACGCACGCACCACGAAGCTGGGCGATGAGGAGATCACCCGCGACATCCCGAACCGCTCTGAGGAGTCGCTGCGCAACCTCGACGACCGCGGCATCGTCCGCATCGGCGCCGAGGTCGGCTCCGGCGATCTGCTGGTCGGCAAGGTCACGCCCAAGGGCGAGACCGAGCTGACGGCCGAGGAGAAGCTGATCCGCGCGATCTTCAAGGAGAAGGCGCGCGAGGTCCGCGACACCTCGCTCAAGGTTCCCCACGGCGAGGGCGGCGTCGTCATCGACGTCAAGACCTTCAGCCGGGATGAGGGCGACGACCTGCCGCCCGGCGTCAACGAGCTGGTCCGCGTGTTCGTGGCCAAGAAGCGCAAGATCGCCGAGGGCGACAAGCTCGCCGGCCGTCACGGCAACAAGGGCGTGATCTCCAAGATCGTCGACGTCGAGGACATGCCGTTCCTGGAGGACGGCACCCCGGTCGACGTGATCCTGAATCCGCTCGGCGTGCCGAGCCGCATGAACCTCGGTCAGATCCTCGAGACCCACCTCGGGTGGGTGGCGGCCAACGGCTGGTACAACGACGGCTCGCAGGCGTACAAGGAGGCCCATGGAAATGGGACTTCCCACCCGCCCACCCCCGACCCAGCCAAGGTGTACGTGGCCACGCCGGTGTTCGACGGTGCCACCGTGCGCGATGTCGACGAGGCGCTCGTTCGCTGGCAGGACGAGCACCAGGGCCGCATCAGGATGGACGTCGACAAGCGCCGGCGCGAGGGCGATCAAGCCTCGGGCAAGACGACGCTGTTCAACGGGCGCTCCGGTGAGCCGTTCGAGGAGCAGGTGACCGTCGGCTACATGTACATCCTGAAGCTGCTGCACCTGGTCGACGACAAGATCCACGCCCGTTCGACCGGCCCGTACTCGCTGGTCACCCAGCAGCCACTGGGCGGCAAGGCGCAGTTCGGCGGACAGCGCTTCGGCGAGATGGAGGTGTGGGCGCTCGAGGCGTACGGCGCCGCGTACACCCTCCAGGAGATGCTGACGATCAAGTCCGACGACACGGTCGGCCGCGTCAAGGCCTACGAGGCGATCGTCAAAGGCGAGAACATCGCCGAGCCCTCGATCCCCGAGTCGTTCAAGGTCCTGCTCAAGGAGATGCAGTCGCTGGCGCTCGACGTCAACGTCGTCTCCGAAGAGGGCGAGCGTGCCGAGATGCGCGAGGAGGACGACGACCTCCTGCGCGCGGCCGAGGAGCTCGGGATCGATCTGAGCGGCGTGCGGGCAACCGACGGCGCCGCCGCGGATGAGACGACCGACAGCGAAGGCGACTCGCCCGACGAGGCCTCCGAGGACGAGGAGTCCGAGGAGGACGACGGCGACGTCGAGCCCGGCGATGACCTCGATGACGAGGACTTCTCCTCCGACGACGACGACTCGATGATCGAAGACGACGACGTTCCGGTGGGCGACGACGGCTAATGGCGCGGAGCGCCATTAGCTTGGGAGTTCGGCTGACGCCGAACTCCCGACCGCGCGTCAGCCCCACCCCGCACTAAGACAAGAGATTTTTTAGAGACACCAAGAAGGGATCGATTTGATCGACATCAACAATTTCGACGCGATCGAGATCGGCCTGGCTTCCTCCAAGCAGATCCGCTCCTGGAGCTCAGGGGAGGTCACCAAGCCGGAGACCATCAACTACCGGACGCTCAAGCCCGAGAAGGACGGCCTGTTCTGCGAGCGCATCTTCGGTCCGACCAAGGACTGGGAGTGCTACTGCGGTAAGTACAAGCGCGTCCGCTACAAGGGGATCGTGTGCGAGCGCTGCGGCGTGGAGGTCACGCGCTCGAAGGTTCGCCGCGAGCGCATGGGCCACGTCGATCTGGCCGCGCCGGTCAGCCATATCTGGTTCTTCAAGGGCGTGCCCAGCCGGATCGGCTACCTGCTCGACATGGCGCCCAAGGAGCTGGAGAAGGTCCTGTACTTCGCCGCCTCGATCGTGACCTGGATCGACGACGAGGCGCGCGCGCGGGATCTCGACAACCTCGAGGGCGAGGTCAACAAGGTCCTCGACGCCTACGCGGCCGAGAAGGAGGAGCGGATCCTCGAGCTGCGCGAGTCGCTGACGCGTCGCGAGCAGCACCTCGAGTCCGGCAAGACCGGGCGCGACTTCTCAGACGACGACCACATGTGGGCCGAGTCGCTGGGCGTGAACATCCAAAAGCTCTCCGACGAGGAGCGCGAGAAGATGCTCAAGGACCTCCGCAAGGCGATCCAGGCCGACATCGACGACACCGAGGCCTACATCGAGGACGCGGCTGAGCGCATGCGTCAGGTGTGGGAGCTGTTCAAGACCATGAAGCCCAAGGACGTGGTCAACGATGAGACCACGTTCCGTGAGCTCAAGGACCGCTTCGGCTCGCCGTACGGCTTCGGCGAGTACTTCCGTGGCGGCATGGGTGCCGAGGCCGTGCGCGACCTGCTCCAGCAGGTCGACCTCGAGGCCGAGGCGGCCGATCTGCAGGATCAGGTCAAGACGGCCAAGGGCCAGAAGCAGGCCCGCGCGGTCAAGCGGCTGAAGGTCGTCTCCGCGTTCCTGCACTCGGGCAACAAGCCGGAGATGATGATCCTCGAGGCCGTGCCGGTGATTCCGCCGGAGCTGCGCCCGATGGTTCAGCTCGACGGCGGCCGGTTCGCCACGAGCGACCTGAACGACCTGTATCGCCGGGTCATCAACCGCAACAACCGCCTCAAGCGGCTGTTGGACCTCGGCGCGCCCGAGATCATCGTCAACAACGAGAAGCGCATGCTCCAGGAGGCGGTGGACGCGCTGTTCGACAACGGCCGGCGCGGCCGTCCGGTCACCGGACCGGGCAACCGTCCGCTGAAGTCGCTCTCGGACATGCTCAAGGGCAAGCAGGGGCGGTTCCGCCAGAACCTGCTCGGCAAGCGCGTTGACTACTCGGGCCGGTCGGTGATCGTGTCCGGGCCTTCGCTGCGGCTGCACCAGTGCGGGCTGCCGAAGCTGATGGCACTCGAGCTGTTCAAGCCGTTCATCATGGCCCGGCTGGTCGAGCGCAAGTCCGCGCAGAACATCAAGGCGGCCAAGAAGATGGTCGACTCGATGATCCCGGAGGTGTGGGACGTGCTCGAGGAGGTCATCCACGAGCATCCGGTGCTGCTCAACCGCGCGCCGACGCTTCACCGCCTGGGCATCCAGGCGTTCGAGCCGGTGCTGGTCGAGGGCAAGGCGATCCAGGTCCACCCGCTCGTCTGCCACGCCTTCAACGCCGACTTCGACGGTGACCAGATGGCGGTCCACCTGCCGCTGTCGGCCGAGGCGCAGGCCGAGGCGCGGATCCTGATGCTGTCGGCCAACAACATCCTGTCCCCCGCGCACGGGGCGCCGCTGGCGACGCCGTCGCAGGACATGGTGCTGGGCGCCTACTACCTGACCTACGGGCCCGAGGGCGATGCCCTCTCCAAGATCGACCCGTCCACCCACGACCCGCGTCCGCACGTGTTCCGCACCGCCCAGGAGGCGGAGTGGTCCTACGAGCACGGCGTGGTCAAGCTCCACGACCTGGCCGAGTACCGGCCACTCGGTCGTGAGGGCGGCCACGTGCTGACCACGGTCGGCCGGATCCTGTGGAACGACCGGATCGAGCGGGCGCTGGTCGAGGCGCTGGGCGACGGCTTCGACGCGAACTCGTATGAGTTCGTCAACCGCTCCATGAAGAAGAAGGACACGACCAAGCTGGTCGACGACCTGGTCCAGCTCTATGGAGCCCCGACCATCTCGCAGGTGCTGGACGCGTTCAAGGACGTCGGATTCCACTTCGCCACCCAGGCGGGGGTCACGATCTCCAAGAACGACGTGCAGACGCCGCCGACCAAGCAGGAGATCCTGGCGCGGTACGAGTCCGAGCTCGAGGCGATCGAGGCCCAGTACGACAACGGCGAGATCAACCAGGAGGAGCGGCACGAGCTCGTCACCGGGCTCTGGGACCGCGCCACCAACGAGGTGGGGCAGGCGCTGTACGACCACCTGGACGAGCTCAACCCGATCTACATGATGGCCAACTCCGGAGCCCGCGGGTCGTTCTCGCAGATCCGGCAGCTGGCCGGCATGCGCGGCCTCATGGCCAACCCGAAGGGTGAGATCATCGAGCGTCCGATCAAGGCCTCCTTCCAGGAGGGCCTGACCGTGCTCGAGTACTTCATCTCGACCCACGGTGCCCGCAAGGGTCTGGCCGACACGGCGCTCCGTACGGCGGACTCGGGCTATCTGACCCGGCGTCTGGTCGACGTCTCTCAGGACGTGATCATCCGCCAGGAGGATTGCGGCACCGAGGAGTACATCGACATGCCGGTGTCCAAGCTCGAGGCCGGTGCCGACAGCCGTGGGCTGCGGCCGACCGGTGAGCCCAACGACAACCTGATCGGGCGGATCGCGGCGCAGGACGTCACGACCAAGCGCGGCCGGGTGATCGTCGAGAAGGGCAAGGAGATCGACCGCGCCGAGCTGGCCGACCTGTTCGAGTCCTGGCACGACGACACCGAGAAGGGCACCGTGATCACGGTGCCGGTTCGTTCGGTGCTCAAGTGCGAGGCCCCGACCGGCGTCTGCCAGGCGTGCTACGGCCGCTCCATGGCCACCGGCAAACTGGCGCAGCTGGGCGATGCGGTGGGAATCATCGCGGCCCAGTCGATCGGCGAGCCGGGCACGCAGCTGACCATGCGGACGTTCCACACCGGCGGCGTCGCCGGCGCGGACATCACGCACGGTCTGCCGCGCGTGGTCGAGCTGTTCGAGGCACGCAAGCCGAAGGGACTGGCCAAGATCGCGGAGATCGGCGGCAAGGTCTCGATCGAGGAGTCCGACAAGGCGGTGACGATCGTCATCACCGACGACACCGGTGAGGAGCACCGCAACACGTTCCCGCGACGGACGCGGGTGTTCGTGAACGAGGGCGAGAAGATCGAGCCCGGGACGCAGCTCAATGAGGGCTCGCTGTACCCGGCCGAGCTGCTGGCCGTGCGTGGGCGGACCGAGACCGAGGTCTACCTGGTCCGCGAGGTCCAGGAGGTCTACAAGTCCCAGGGCGTCGACATCAACGACAAGCACATCGAGCTGATCGTGCGTCAGATGATGAAGCGGGTCCGGGTCGACCAGAAGGGCGACACCGACCTGCTGCCGGGGCAGTTCGTCGACCGGCAGGAGTACGGGCGCGTCAACAAGGCCGTGCTCGACGCTGGCGGCGAGGCCGCTCAGGCCGAGGAGATCATCCTCGGGATCACGAAGGCCTCGTTGAACACGGACTCGTTCCTGTCGGCGGCGTCCTTCCAGGAGACGACGAAGGTGCTCACCGACGCCGCGCTCGAGGGCAAGATCGACCGGCTCGTCGGCCTCAAGGAGAACGTGATCATCGGCAAGCTGATCCCGGCCGCCACGGGGCTGAAGCGCTACCGGCGGATCGAGATCGAACCGGCGGAGCCGCTGCCCCGCGGCATGGACGACGTGGGCCTGCTCGATCACGACGATCTGGCGGCCGAGCTTGGTCTCACCGACGGCGAGGGCCTGACCGGGTTCGGCGGACCCGAGCCCGATCTGTCCGATCTGGAGGGCATCGGCGACGGTCGCTCCCATATGGGATTCGTCGATGAGCTCGCCGAGCTTGACGTCCCAGACACCGACGACGAGTCAGACGAGTAACTAGCGATGACAGCCGGCGGGGCCGCTTGAGCAGACGATCCCGGATCGTAGGCTTCGGCTCCGCCGCGCTGCTCGTCATCGCGGGCATCGCCTCCGCGTTCGCGTTCAGCGGTGGGCTCGGGCAGAACCTGGCCTTCGGCTTGGTCGCGCTCGGGCTCGTCGAGGGGACCGCGCTGGTGTTCTACGAGGTCGGGCTGACCGAGGACAAGGAGCGCGCGCGCGAGGAGCGTGCCCGGGTGGACGCGGCGCTGGAGCGGGATCGCGCCGAGCGGGAGCATGCTCGACCGGCCGTGGACGAGCGGCCGCGAGGCGAGCGCACCGGACCGGTGCATCCATCCGAGGGTTCGGGCCGGGTTCGCCTCGACCGCATGCGCGGGCGCCCGAGACGGCTTCGTTGACAGCCGCGGTCGCCGCGGTAGCATGTGAATCCGGATTCACATGGCGACGGTCGACGTAAGAGATCCGGCACGCGAGGTCCTCAACCAGGCCCCGCCACTCCAGCCGGTCAACCTGTTCGAGATCGATCACGCGCTACGCGAGGCACTCGAGCGCGAGGGCGGGGACTGGGGTCTGGTTCGCGCGCGCGAGGCCGGGGCCGAGGCCGGGAGCGTCGAGGCGCTCGAGCACTCGCGACGCGCCGAGCGCAACGTCCCGATTCTCCGAACCCACGACCGCTACGGCAACCGGATCGACGAGGTCGAGCTCGATCCTTCGTGGCACTGGCTGCTGCGCGGCGCGGTCGAGCGCTCGCTGCACAGCCTCCCGTGGCGCGATCCGCGGCCGGGCGCGCACGTCGTGCGGGCGGCACTGTTCATGCTGTGGAGCAACGCGAACGCCGGGGTGATGTGCCCGGTGTCGATGACCTACGCCGCGGTGCCGGCGCTCCGCGACGGGGCGCCCGAGCTCGCCGCGGAGTGGGAGCCGCGGCTGACCCTCCCGGACTACGAGCGTGGCGCGCTCGCCGGGATGGCGATGACCGAGCGCCAGGGCGGTTCGGACGTACGCGCGAACATCACGCGCGCCGAGCCGGCCGGGGGGGACGCGTATGAGCTGCACGGGCACAAGTGGTTCTGCTCCTATCCGCCGTGCGACGTGTTCCTGGTCTTGGCCCAAGCCCCGGGAGGGTTGTCGTGCTTCCTGGTCGAGCGCGGCCCCGGGATGGAGTTCCAACGCTTGAAGGACAAGCTGGGCACGCGGTCACTGCCTTCCTCTGAAGTCGAGTTCCGCGGGGCTATCGGGAGGCTCGTCGGCGAGGAGGGGCGCGGCGTGCCCGCGATCATCCGGATGGTCAACCACACCCGGCTCGATTGCCTGCTCGGCGCGACGACCTCGCTGCGCCGCGGAACGGTCGAGGCCATTCACCACGCCCGCCATCGCGCCGCGTTCGGGGCGTTGCTGGTCGACCAGCCGGCGATGCGAAATGTGCTGGCCGATCTGGCCATCGAGTCAGAGGCCGCGACCGTCGCCGCGCTCCGGGTCGCGCGCGCGTATGACGCCGAGTCCGAGGTGGCCTTCCGCCGCTTCGCCACCGCGGTCATGAAGTACTGGGTTTGCAAGCGGGCGGCGCCGCACGCGGCCGAAGCGCTCGAGTGCCTGGGCGGCAACGGCTTCGTCGAGGACTCGGGGCTCCCGCTGCTCTACCGGGACGCGCCGTTGAACTCGATCTGGGAGGGATCGGGGAACGTGGCCGCGCTCGACGTGCTGCGCGCGGTGGTCAAGGAGCCCGCGGGGCTGCCCGCGTTCCTGGATGAGTGCTCGTTGGCGGCCGGCGCGGATCCCCGGCTGGATGCGCATCTGGAGCGGGTTCGCTCAGAGGTCTCTGAGGTGTTCACGGTTGGGGAGCCGCAATTTGAGGCGCGCCGGGTCGTCGAGAATCTGGCCGTGGCGCTCCAGGGCTCGCTGCTCGTGCGGTTTGCCCCGCCGGCGGTGGCCGATGCCTTCTGTGCGGCCAGGCTGGCCGACGGGAGCGGGCGCGTGTACGGGACGCTCCCATCCGGCGTCGACGCGGGGGGGATCATCGACCGCGCGCTCGCGGCGTGAGCACGGTCGCGGGTCTCGCAACCCGGGAGCGTCTGCTTGCGGCCGCGCGGGAGCTGATCGAGGAAGGCGGGTACGGCTCCGCTTCGGTGGCCGCGATCGCCGACCGGGCGGGAGTCGCCTCGGGCACGGTCTACCGGCACTTCGCCTCGAAGGCCGAGCTGTTCCTCGAGGTGTTCCGGGCCGTGTGCACGGGAGAGGAGCGGGCCATGCGCGCAGCCGCCGAGCAGGCGGGCCCGGCCGCCGTGGATCGTCTCGAGGCGGTGCTGGCGACTTTCGCTCGGCGTGCGCTTCAGAACCGCCGGCTGGCGTGGGCGCTGCTGGCCGAGCCAGTCGACCCGTTGGTGGACGCCGAGCGGCTTGCCTATCGCGAGCGCTATGCCTCTCTGGTCGCGGACGAGCTGGGGGCCGCCATCGAGGCCGGCGAGATTCCCGCCCAGGACGTCGCCTTCACCGCCGCGGCGCTCGTCGGAGGCTGCGGCGAGGCGCTGGTCGGGCCGCTGTCGTCGGTGGGTGGGTCCGATCAGGTCGTCGACGCGATCGGGACCTTCGTGCGGCGGGCGATCGGAGCGTCGGCCCGGTGAGCGAAGCGGTCCGGGTCGAGCGCTCCGGGCCGGTCTACACGGTGCTGTTGTCGCGGCCCGAGCGGCGCAACGCGGTCGACGGCGAGACGGCTTTGGCCCTGGCGGACGCGTTCCGGGACTTCGACGCGGATGACGAAGCCCGTGTCGCGGTGCTCCACGGCGAGGGCGGCGTGTTCTGCGCCGGCGCGGATCTCCAAGCAGTGGGGACGCCGGCTGGTAACCGGGTCGACGCCGACGGGGACGGGCCGATGGGTCCGACCCGGATGCGGCTGTCCAAGCCGGTGATCGCGGCGGTGGCCGGGTATGCGGTCGCCGGCGGCCTCGAGCTCGCGCTGTGGTGCGATCTGCGGGTGGCCGAGGAGGGCGCGGTGTTCGGGGTGTTCTGCCGGCGCTGGGGCGTGCCGCTGATCGACGGCGGGACGGTGCGGCTGCCGCGGCTCGTGGGGGCGTCGCGGGCTATGGACATGGTTTTGACGGGGCGGCCGGTGGACGCGTCGGAGGCGCTGTCGTTCGGCCTGGTCAACCGGGTCGTGCCGGATGGGACGAGCCGGGCCGCCGCCGAGGCTTTGGCGGCCGAGCTGGCTGGGTTCCCGCAGCGCTGCCTGCGGGAAGACCGGCTTGCTCTCCTGGAGGGGGAGGGGTTGGAGGAGCCGGCCGCGCTGGCTAACGAGTTCGCTCATGGTCTGCGATCTCTGGAGCACGTCCAGCCGGGCCTGCAGCGTTTCCGGTCGGGCGCGGGCCGCCACGGGGTCTTCGACTAGGCCTGGTCGAAAAAACGTCCTCCTGGTTCGTTTTTCCGACCAGGCTCCCAGTGAGCGATTAGTTTTGGCTTCGATCACCGTCTAAGGAGCCAGATGGCTGTCGTCTGCCTGCATGGACCTTTGAGAAGCCTGGCCGGCGACCGGGCCGAGCTCGATCTGCGCGGCGGCACCGTGCACGAGCTGCTCCGCGGCCTCGAGGAACAGCACCCGTCGGTGACCGGCTGGATCCTCGACGAGCGTGGGGTGATTCGCCGGCACATCAACGTGTTCGTCAACGGCGAGCGCGGCCGCGCGGAGACCGCTGTCGAATCGGGCGACCGCGTCGAGGTCCTGCCCGCGATCACAGGAGGGGCGTAAACCATGACGGAGCTGACCGTCGGCACGAAGAAGGGCCTGTTCGTCCTCGAGGGCGACCCGGGCGGCGAATTCAAGGTGCGCTGCCGGGCGTTCCCGGGCGAGCCGATCGACTTCGCGGTGCGCGACCCGGCGAGCGGGCGGGTGATCGCCACATCGACCTCGCCGTTCTACGGCCCGAAGATCTGGTTCGCCGACGATCCCGGCGGAGAATGGATGCAGGCCGAGGGCGTGGCGCTCCCCGAGGGCGGCGAGGAGGCGCTCGAGCGGATCTGGGTGATCGTCCCCGGCGAGGGCGGTTCGTTGTGGGCGGGCGGCGACCCGGGCGTGCTGTTTGAGAGCCGCGACGGCGGGCAGAGCTGGGAGCTCAACGCCGCGCTGCGACAGCACCGGGTCGAGGAGGACTGGCAGCCGGGGGGCGGCGGGCTGTGCCTGCACTCGATCGTGCCGTGGCCGGACGAGCCCGACAGGCTCGCGGTCGCCGTCTCGGCGGCGGGGGTGTGGCACACCGACGACCACGGGGAGACCTGGCGGCGCGGGAACCACGGCATCCGCCCGAGATACCTGCCGGATGACGTCAGCGAGGACTCGAGTCCGCTGTGCGTGCACCGGATGGAACGCGCCAAGCGCGATCCCCGCCGGATGTTCATCCAGTTCCACGGGGGTGTCTACCGCTCCGACGACGCCGGCCAGAACTGGAGCTACATCGGTGACGGCCTGCCCTCGGACTTCGGCTTCCCGCTGGCGCTCGACCCGGGCGATCCCGACAGCGCCTATGTGATCCCGCTCACGGGCGATTTCGACCGCGTCACGCCTGAGGGCGCCGTCCGGGTGTACGAGACACGTGACGGTGGCCAATCGTGGACGCCGCGCGGCGACGGGCTGCCCGACCGCGAGGCTTACCTCACCGTGCTGCGGCGCGCCTTCGGCCAGGTCGGGGAGGGTGATTCGCTGCAGCTGTATTTCGGGGCCACCTCGGGCGATGTGTTCGGCACCGGCGACGCCGGCGCCACCTGGTCCACGGTGGCGACGCGCCTGCCGCCGGTGTTCTCGGTCACGGCAAGCGCCTAGCCCACTCCAGCAGCGCCGCCACCTCACGGTCGGTGACCCCGACCGCCGGGTCGGTGGTGACCAGCAGCGTCGGTCCTGGGCGGGCCAGCGCCCAGGACCGGCAGCCGTCGTCGTGGGCGTCGTCGAGCCACGCGAGCGGCCGCGAGGACTCGACGTGGCGGTCGATCCCGCCCAGCTTCCAGTGCGCGTTGGCTGGGCGCCCCGCCGGATCGAACACCACGTGGGGCAGCGGGCCGGGCAGGCCGAGCGCCGACGGTAGGTAGTCGTTGGCCTTCTCCTCCCAGCCCGTGCACCACGCGAGATCGAACTCGGCGGCCAGAGCGAGCAGGTGCTCTCCGGCTGTCGTGGATAGGAAGTGAAGGATCCCGTCGACCAGTTGGTAGCGCCCGGCCGGCGGCGACGCGTGGTCATAACCAAATAGCGAGATCACGCCGTCCACGTCGACCAGCAGCAGCGGTCGGGATTTCGGACCATCGCGCGAATCCGGGTCCAGATCCTCCGTTGTATGGCCTGCGTGTTCCCTCGGCACGTGATGTTGTTCCCTCGTTAGGACTGGCCCGATGCTCTCACGGGTAGCCATTCGCCGTACTCCGGCCGCTACGCTCAAGCCCTCCGCGCGCTTTGCCGAAGACGGGTGTGAGGCGAGCACGGATCGCACGCCTGCCACCCAGCAATGAGCTCACTTCTCGGCATCTTCCTCGCGCTCGCCTGCGCCCTGACCACGAACATTGGCTTCCTGTACAAGCACCGGGGAGCCTGCGCGGCACCCTCGGTTGACATGCGTCGCCCATGGCAGTCGGCCAAGGCACTGTTCGCCTCGCCGCTGTTCACGATCGGTTGGGTCATCGGCGCCGGCGCTTGGGTGTTCCACGTCGCGGCCATGTCGGTCGCCCCGCTTTCGCTCGTCCAGTCGGTGCTGGCCGGCGGCATGGTCCTGCTGGCCGTGATGGCCGAGCAGATGCTCGGCTGCCGGCTCGGCCGGCGGCAGTGGATCGGGCTCGCGCTGACCGCGGTTGGGCTGATGCTCCTCGGCTTCACCCTCCCGGCCGCCCACGGCGCCCAATCCAAGTTCTCGACCCCGGGCCTGATCGGCTTCGAGGCGGCGCTGATCGGCGCCGGCACGCTTCTGATCCTCGGTCCGAGGATCGGCGCCCCCGAGGAGCACCACGGCTACATGCTCGGTGGAGCCGCGGGGATGCTGTTCGGTGTGTCTGACGTCGCGATCAAGGCGATCTCGGGGATGGTCGGGGCGCACGGTGCGGCCGGCCTCATCTCGCCCTGGCTGTTCATCTGCATCGCCGCCTCGGTCGTGGCCTTCTACGCCTCGGCCAAGGCCTTCCAGGACGGGGACGCCGTGCCCGTGATCGCGGTCACCGGCACCGCAGCCAATGTCGCCGGCATCGTCGGCGGGTTCATCGTGTTCGGCGATCCGCTCCCGACGAGCCCGGTCTCGGTCGCCCTCCAGTGCCTGGCCTTCGCTCTGGTGGTCGGGGCCGCCTGGCTCATGCCGGCGCCGGTCCGCGCGGCCGCCGCTGTGGCACCCGCCCCCGCTTAATAGGGGCTTCGCTTCGCTCAGCGTCCGTGGGGCCGGTTCCGCGCGGCATCCGTGCCGCGCGGCCTGATCGCGATCCCCCGGCCGGGCATGGACGCCCGGCCGTCCGGCCCCACGGATGCCGCCGCAGGCGGCCCATCATCAAACTCCTGATCGGCAAATCGCTGGGGGCCGCACCTGCCGAGTCGCACAATTGCACTTGGCCCCTGTGTCCCGCTACGGTTGTACAAAACGGCGAACGATCATTTGGAGGGACGGGATGGCGAGTACGGAGCAAGCGGTTCGAACCGGGCAGAGCACGCTCCAGGAGCTGGCCAAGCGCCACCTGTGGATGCACTTCACGCGGATGTCGGCCTACGACGACGCCGAGGTTCCGATCATCGTCCGCGGGGACGGATGCTACGTCTGGGACGAGCACGGCAACCGCTATCTCGACGCGCTCTCGGCGCTGTTCTGCGTGAACATCGGGCACGGCCGCGCGGACGTCGTCCAGGCCGGCGCCGATCAGGCCAAGGACCTCGGGTTCTATACGACGTGGTCCTACGCGCACCCGCCGGCGATCGAGCTCGCGGCGCGGATCGCCTCTCTCGCTCCCGGTGACCTGAACCGCGTGTTCTTCACCAGCGGCGGCTCGGAGGCGGTCGAGTCGGCCTACAAGCTGGCGCGCCAGTACCACAAGGTCACGGGCAACCCGAACAAGACGAAGCTGATCGCGCGCGAGATCGCCTACCACGGGACCAGCCTCGGCGCGCTGTCGGCGACGGGCATCACGAGCCTGCGCCAGCCGTTCGAGCCGCTGACGCCCGGCGACCACCACGTCCCCAACACCAACACGTTCCGCATGGCCCCCGGCATCAGCGAGACCTGGTTCGCCGAGTCGATCGCCGAGAAGATCGAGTTCGAGGGGCCGGACACGGTCGCGGCCGTGATCCTCGAGCCCGTCCAGAACGCCGGTGGCTGCTTCGTGCCCCCGGAGGGCTACTTCCAGCGCGTGCGGGAGATCTGCGACGAGTACAACGTGCTGCTGATTTCCGACGAGGTCATCTGCGCGTGGGGCCGGCTGGGTGAATGGTTCGGCGCGATCAAGTACGACTACCTCCCCGACATGATCACCACCGCCAAGGGGATCACCAGCGCGTACGCGCCGATGGGCGCCGTGATCGCGTCGGATCGCGTATTCGAGCCCTTCTCGACCGGGATGGAGAGCTTCACCCACGGGTTCACCTTCGCGGGGCACCCGGTGTGCTCGGCGATCGCGATGGCCAACCTGGACGTGTTCGAGCGCGAGGGCATTCTCGAGCACGTGCGCGCCAATGAGGGTGCCTTCCGGGACATGCTCGAAAGCCTGCGCGACCTCCCGATCGTCGGCGATGTCCGCGGCACGGGCTACTTCCACGCGATCGAGCTGGTAAAGGATCAGGAGACCAAGGAGACGTTCAACGACGAGGAGTCCGAGACGCTGCTGCGCGGCTTCCTGTCCGGAGAGCTGTATCGCCGCGGCCTGATCTGCCGGGCGGACGATCGCGGCGACCCGGTCATCCAGCTCTCGCCGCCGCTGATCGCCGGACCCGAGCAGTTCGGCGAGATCGAGGAGATCCTGCGCGGCGTGCTCACCGAGGCTGGCGAGCGCATGCAGGTACACAGCGGGGGCGGCGATTCCTACCGGCGCCGGTCGCCCAGCGGCGAGTAGGGGACCGGCGGGGGCGCTCGGATGCTGACGGTCAGGGAACTGCTGCGCGACTTGGACGTCCGGCTCGTCGCCGGCGAGGGCAGCCTGAACCTGCCCGTCCGCTGGGTGCACATCTCCGAGATCCTCGACCCGACCCCATGGCTGTCCGGGGGCGAGCTGCTGCTGACCACCGGCATGCAGCTCGATACCCCGACGCAGGCCCGGGAGTACGCCGTGCGGCTGGCCGACCACCATCTGGCCGGACTCGGGTTCGGGACCGGCTTCAAGCACCCCACGGTGCCCGAGGCTCTGCTCGAGGTGGCCGCCGAGCGCGAGTTTCCGGTGTTCGAGGTGCCCTACGAGCTGCCGTTCATCGCGATCACCGAGGCGGCGTTCACCCAGCTGGTCAACGAGCAGTACGCGGTGCTGCGCCGGGCCCTGGCCGCGCAGGAGCGGCTCGAGCGGCTCGTTCTCTCCGAGCGCGGCCTGGAGGCGCTGGTGAGCGCGCTGGCCACCCTGATCGGGGCGGCAGTGGTCGTGTTCGACTCGCGCGGGGAGCCGCTGCAGCAACACGCGTTCCGCCGGGAGATCGACCCGGTGGCATTGCAGACGTTGCGCGGCGAGGTGCGCGAACGAGCTCGCCGGCGCGAGGCGCGGGCATTCGTGCCCTCGCTGTTCGAGGGCAACCAGGGGCTGGCCCTGCCGGTCGCGGCCGACGGTGCGCCCCGGCCGGAGCGAAACGGCTCCGCTCAGGGCGGGCGGGATGGCGTCCGGGATCGTGTCCGTCCGCCCGAGGCTTGGCTGGTGGCGGTCAAGGACGCCGGGCCGTTGTCGGACTTCGACCGCCTCACCCTGCACCAGGCGGTCACGATCGTGGCGCTCGAGCTACTGCGCTCCCGCGTGGCGGGCGACACCGAGCGCCGGCTGGCCGGTGACGTGCTCGACGCGATCGTGAGCGGAGAGCTGTCAGGGTCCGAACTGGGGCGCCGGCTCGGTCCGTTCGGCCTGTCCGATCGGGTGGCGGCGATCGTCCTCGGGCGCGACGGCGACGCCCGGATCTCGCCCGCCTCGCTCGAGGCCGCCCTGTGGAGCGGCCTGCGCGAGGAGGCGACGCCGGCGCTGGTCGCCTCGGTCGGGCAGCTGGCCTGCGCGCTGGTCGCCGGCGGTCCCGACGAGGAGCTGTTCGCACTGGGCGACCGCGTGGCGGCGGTGGCCGAGCGCGAGCTGGACTCGTCGGTGCGCGTGGGCATCGGGCGCGCGATGCCGACGTCCGACGCCCGGCGAAGCTTTCACGAGGCCCGCTGTGCGATGGAGGCGCTAGGCCTGGGGGTGGCGGCGAGCGCGAACGGCAATGGATCGGGGTCGACTTCGGGGTCGCGGCCGAGGGTCGCGACCTACAAAGACCTGGGCTCCTTCCAGCTGCTCCTGTCGCTCCAGGACGAGGAGGCGCTACGGCTGTTCTGCGACTCGATCCTCGGGCCGATCGAGGCCAGCGAGGGGCCATACGGCGGCGAGTTGATGCGCTCGCTCGAGGCGTTCATCGAGGAGAACGGGCAGTGGGAGCGGGCGGCGAAGCGGCTCTATTGCCACCGCCACACGCTGCGTTACCGGATTCGCCGGGTGGAGGAGCTGACGGGTCGCAACCTGTCCTCGGCCCGGGACCGGATCGAGTTCTGGCTGGCGCTGCGCGGGCGCCAGCTGGTGGCATGAACTTGTCATTCAGATCAACGGGAATTTACGGCGGCGCCTGACGGCGGCGCCTGAGCACGGGAAGGCGGTCCTAGCGTGAAGGTCGGGGTTCCAACAGAGGTCAAGACGGACGAGTACCGGGTGGCGCTGACGCCGGCCGGAGTGCGGGAGCTGGCCGACGCCGGCCACGAGGTGTTCGTGCAGAGCGGCGCCGGGGTCGGATCGGCGATCACCGACGAGGCGTATGTGGCGCAGGGGGCGACGATTGTCCCGGACGCGGACGCCGTGTTCGAAGAGGCCACGATGATCGTCAAGGTCAAGGAGCCCCAGCCGCCCGAGGTGGCACGGCTCGAGCCCCGCCACGTCCTGTTCACCTACCTGCACCTCGCGGCGGACGCTTCGCTCACCCACGGGTTGATGGAGTCCGGTGCGACCTGCATCGCCTACGAGACGGTCGAGGACACGCGGGGGCGGCTACCGCTGCTGGCGCCGATGTCCGAGGTGGCGGGCAAGATCGCCACCCAGGCGGGGGCGTTCATGCTCGAGAAGCCTTTGGGTGGACGCGGGATATTGCTCGGCGGCGTTCCCGGCGTCGCCGCGGCCAACGTGATGGTCATCGGCGGCGGGGTGGTCGGGATGCACGCAGCGTTCATCGCCCTGGGGATGGAGGCGACCGTGTACGTGTATGACCGCAACATCGATCGCCTTCGGGAGCTCGATATCGCGTTTGGCGGCCGGGCCGATACGTGCTTTGCGTCGACGTTGGAGATCGAGCAGCGGCTGCCCGCTATGGATTTGGTGATCGGGGCGGTGCTCGTCCACGGGGCGAAGGCGCCGCACGTGATCAGCCGCGCGCAGCTGTCGCTGATGAAGCGCCAGGCGGTGCTGGTCGACGTGTCGATCGACCAGGGGGGATGCTTCGAGACCTCGCACCCGACCACGCACTCGAACCCGACCTACGAGGTCGACGGGATCACTCACTACTGCGTGGCCAACATGCCGGGCGCGGTGCCGATCACCTCGACGGCCGCGCTGACCAACGCGACCATCCCCTACGTGCAGCATCTGGCGAGCGCCGGGGTGCTCACGGCCATCAACGAGAACCCCGGGCTGAAGCTGGGCGTCAACGTGGCCGGCGGCCAGGTCACCTATGCGCCGGTGGCGGAAGCGGTGGGAGTGACGAGCGTCTCGGTCGACGAGGCGCTGGGCGTCGCCGCCTGAGTTCTATGTCGAGTTCGCGGGTCCGGTCCGGTTCGGGCCCGGTCTGCGTCGCGCGGACCACCTGCAAGAGTCGCCAAAGCGACCCGATTGCCGCCGCCACGGCGACATAAGCACGGACCCACTGCTTATGTCGCCGAGCCGGCGGCGCGGGAGCAGGTTTGTCGCGTTCCACATGGCGGGCGCGGGCTCGGGGTGCAAAAGTCCCAAAAGTGCCCGCACGCCACCCGTTTCTGCAACATAAGCGCCCGTGAGGCGCCTATGTCCCGGATGCGCCGCGCCGGGGGGCGGTTTTGCGGGTTCTGCACCATATGGTCCGGACCGGCAAGCCGGTCGGCCTGCCCACCGGCGTCGCCACACGATCGAAACAGTCCGCCCAGGCACCCCTGCTAAAGTCGCGACCCGCATGCCGACTACGAGCCAACTGGTCCGCAAGGGCCGCACCCCACCGAAGAAGAAGCTGGCCACCCCGGGCCTGAAGTCCGGTAAGGGCCGCAAGAAGAAGGTTGCGGCGCCGCAGCGCCGGGGCGTGTGCACGCGCGTGTACACGACCACGCCGAAGAAGCCGAACTCGGCGCTTCGAAAGGTGGCCCGCGTGCGGCTCACCAACGGCATGGAGGTCGGTGCCTACATCCCGGGCGAGGGCCACAACCTCCAGGAGCACTCCGTGGTCCTGGTCCGTGGCGGCCGCGTCAAGGACCTGCCTGGGTTCCGCTACAAGGTCATCCGCGGCACGCTTGACGCCGCGGGCGTGGGCGATCGCAAGAAGGCCCGCTCCCAGTACGGCGTGAAGGCCAAGTAGTGCCGCGCCGCGCAGCAGCCCAGGTCCGGCCCGTCGAGCCCGACCCCGTTCACCGCAATCGCCTGGTCCAGCAGGTGATCAACAAGGTCATGCTGGACGGCAAGAAGTCGGTGGCGGAGCAGATCGTCTACGACGCGCTGGCCATCCTCGGCGAGCGGAGCGGCAAGAACCCGGTCGAGCAACTCGAGGCTGGGATCAAGGCGCTCACGCCGGTGCTGGAGGTCCGATCGCGCCGCGTCGGCGGTGCCACCTATCAGGTGCCTGTGGAGGTACCGGCCCGCCGGGCTCGCACGCTCGCCGTGCGCTGGCTTGTCCTGTTCGCCCGCCAGCGCCGTGAGAAGTCGATGGCCCAGCGCTTGGCGCACGAGCTGCTCGACGCCCAGCAGCAGCAGGGCGGCGCGTTCAAGCGCAAGGACGACATTTACCGCATGGCGCAGGCCAACAAGGCCTTCGCGCACTACCGCTGGTAAACGCTCCGCTGGCTGTCCCTCCCGGGCGCCTCGCTCGGCGATTGAATTATTGGGCGGCGGTGGTCGTGTCGCGAGGCGTCCGGGAGCGACAGCCGGCTCCGCGGCCCGGGTCCGTGGGCTCGTTAGAGCTTCTGCGGTGATGACCCGCCGCTCTGCTCGTTAGAGCTTTTGCGGTGAGGACGCGTCGATCTGATTACTCAGAGCGCGGCGCGCCAGAGACGCGGCCCCCGGAACTAAACGCGAGGGCTGCCCACCACACGGGACCGGGGGCTGCAGTGAGACAACCCTCGCGTTTTCCAAGGGTAACGGCGTATTCCGCTCGAGTCGCAACTCGACTGCACCCGGTGTCAGGATGCCGACCACTTCCGCCGTCCGGTGTCCCTGAGACTAAGAGGACCCTTAGACGAACGGGAGCCGTTTGGGTCGGCTTGCTGGGACTCGTTGTCCGGCGCCGTACCGCCACCGGACTCGGGCTCGATCCGGCCGGGTGGGGTTGGCTCGATGCGGGCGGGCGTCGATCCCAGCATCAGGAACCCCACGCCCCCGCTGAGCAGGAGCAGCACCGCCCCGAGTGTCTCGAGGTAGAGGCCGGCGCTGGGCGAGGAGACTCCCTGCACGTACTGGCTCGCGCTTGTGCCGATCAACCCGGTGGCATGGGCGTCGGGGAGGTCGCCGAGGAGCGCGATCAGCAGCGTCGCTACGCCGAGCACGGCCAGACCCAGCAGAGCGGTCCGGTTGCCATAGCGGTAGACGGCGAACGTGAGCGCGAGGCAGACGAGCGCGATCGGTACCGGTGCCCAGCCGTGGTTGGCGCCGGTACCGACCGTCTTGACCGGAGCCGAGCTGGTCGGGACGTGCACGTGATAGAGCGGGATGAACTGGGCGACGAGCACGAGCAGCGCGCCGATCGCGGCCACCAGGACGACCGCTCCGGTGCCCGACAGACGGCCCGTCGAAGGGGTGGATTCGTGCCGTCGCAGACGCCGCGAAACGCGCCGGAACGCCTGAGAACCTCTGCTATATTCGCTGTGTGCCTCGGGTCGCGCGCTCATGTGCGCGCGCTTCCGGGGACGCAGGATCTTTGTAATGGAGTCGTCCACGAGATAGACACCCGCCCCTTCCCGACATCTGCGTCGTGATTGGGCCCGATGGGCCCTTTTTCATGTCCGCAGATTTGGCCGGGAAACCGGTGCATTTTGACCGCGAACGACCGATAAATCGCAGCCCCCCTAAAAGCCCTAGTTACAGACCTCATGCCTCGTACGTTCCCCCTGAACAAGATTCGCAATATCGGGATCATGGCCCACATCGACGCCGGTAAAACGACGACGACTGAGCGCATCCTGTATTACACCGGTCGGACCTACAAGATGGGGGAGGTTCACGAAGGTGCGGCCGTCATGGACTGGATGGCCCAGGAGCAGGAGCGGGGCATCACGATCACCTCCGCCGCCACCACCTGCGAGTGGCGCGACCATCGGATCAACATCATCGACACGCCTGGCCACGTCGACTTCACGGTCGAGGTCGAGCGCTCGCTGCGCGTGCTCGACGGCGCCATCGCGCTGTTCGATTCCGTCGCGGGCGTAGAACCCCAGTCTGAAACCGTATGGCGCCAGGCGGACAAGTACCGGGTTCCGCGAATCGCCTACATCAACAAGATGGACCGGATCGGCGCCGACTTCAGCCGCGGGGTGCAGACCATGGTCGACCGACTGGGCGCCAACCCGGTCCCGGTTCAGCTGCCGATCGGCGCCGAGGCCGAGTTCCGCGGCATCGTCGACCTGATCGGCATGAAGGCGATCATCTACAAGGACGAGCTCGGCAAGGAGCAGGACATCATCGACATCCCGGCCGAGATGGCCGACGAGGCCGTCGCCGCGCGCGAGCACCTGCTGGACGAGGTCTCCCACCACGACGACGAGCTGACCGAGATGATCCTCGAGGAGCAGGAGATCTCGCCCGAGCGCCTCAAGCAGGCGATCCGCCACGCGACGCTGGCGATCGAGATCACCCCCGTGCTGTGCGGCTCAAGCTTTAAGAACAAGGGCGTGCAGCCGCTGCTGGACGCCGTCCTCGACTACCTGCCGAGCCCGCTCGAGGTGCCGCCGGTGGAGGGCGTCGAGCCGGCCAAGGGATCGAGCAACGGAGACGAGCAGCCTGCCGTGCGCCACGCCGACGACAACGAGCCGTTCGCGGCCCTGGCCTTCAAGATCATGGCCGACCCGTACGTCGGCAAGCTCACCTACTTCCGCGTTTACTCGGGTGAGCTCGAGGCGGGCGCGAGGATCCTCAATGTGAACACGGGCCGGACCGAGCGCGTCGGCCGCATCCTGATGATGCACGCCAACGAGCGCGAGGAGCTCAAGGACGTGCACGCCGGCGACATCGCCGCCGCGGTCGGGATCAAGCAGGTCGTCACCGGCGACACCCTCGCAGCGCCCGACAAGCCGATCAAGCTCGAGACGATCGAGTTCCCCGAGCCCGTCATCAAGGTCGCGATCGAGCCCAAGACCAAGGCCGATCAGGAGAAGATGGCGACCGCGCTGGCGCGCCTGGCCGAGGAAGACCCGACCTTCCAGGTCCGGACCAACGAGGAGACCGGCCAGACCGAGATCTCCGGCATGGGCGAGCTGCACCTCGAGGTGCTGGTCGACCGCATGCTGCGCGAGTACAAGGTCGACGCCAACGTCGGCCGCCCGCAGGTCTCCTACCGGGAGACGATCAAGGGCACGGCCGAGAAGGTCGAGGGCCGGTTCGTCCGCCAGACCGGTGGCGCGGGCCAGTACGGCATCGTCTACGTGGACGTCGAGCCGGCGCCCGGCGAGGGATTCGACTTCGTCAACAAGATCAGGGGCGGGTCGATCCCGACCGAGTTCATCCCGGCAGTCGAGAAGGGCATGGAAGAGGCGATGGAGAACGGGCCGCGTGCGGGCTACCCGATGGTGGACGTACGCGCCACGCTGACCGATGGCAAGTACCACGACACCGACTCCTCAGAGCTGGCGTTCAAGGTGGCGGGCTCGCTTGCTCTCAAGGCGGCGGTGGCCCGGGCCAAGCCGATCCTGCTCGAGCCGATCTTCGCCGTCGAGGTGGTGACCCCCGAGGAGTTCATGGGCGACGTCATCGGCGACCTGAACCGCCGGCGCGGCCACGTGAACGGGATGGAGCAGCGCGGCAACGCGCAGGTCATCACCGCCTACGTGCCGCTGGCCGAGATGTTCGGGTACGCGACCGACGTGCGGTCCAATACGCAGGGCCGTGCCACGTACACGATGCAATTCGAGCGATACGAGGAAGTCCCCCCTAACATCGCAGAACGTGTGATCGGCGATCAAGGGCAGGCCGCCGCGTGAGCCCTTGCAGCAGCAACTGCCCCAAATTTATATCCTGCATAAGTTCGTCCTCGGACGAACTTAGGCGACTGAAATAGAAGGAGCGAAACCAAAGTGGCGAAAGCCAAGTTCGAGCGCGACAAGCCCCATGTCAACGTCGGGACCATCGGTCACATCGACCATGGGAAGACGACGCTGACCGCGGCCATCACCAAGGTGCTGAACGAGAGGTACGGCGGCACGGAGGTGCGGTCGTTCGAGTCGATCGACAACGCTCCGGAAGAGAAGGCTCGCGGCATCACGATCGCGACTTCGCATGTCGAGTACCAGACGCCCAACCGGCACTATGCGCACGTCGACTGTCCGGGGCACGCCGACTACGTCAAGAACATGATCACCGGCGCCGCCCAGATGGACGGTGCGATCCTGGTCGTCTCGGCGGCCGACGGCGCGATGCCCCAGACGCGCGAGCACATCCTGCTCGCCCGTCAGGTCGGCGTCCCCTACATCGTGGTGTTCCTCAACAAGGTCGACATGGTCGACGACCCCGAGCTGCTCGAGCTCGTGGAGGTCGAGATCCGCGACCTGCTCTCCGAGTACGAGTTCCCGGGCGACGACATCCCGTTCGTGGCCGGCTCGGCGCTGAAGGCGCTCGAGGGTGACGAGGAGTACGAGGCGAAGATCATCGAGCTCGCGGAGGCCCTGGATACCTACATCCCGGAGCCCGTCCGTGACCTCGACAGGCCGTTCCTGATGCCGGTCGAGGACGTGTTCTCGATCACCGGCCGCGGCACCGTCGCGACCGGTCGCGTGGAGCAGGGCATCATCAAGACCGGTGAGACGGTCGAGATCGTGGGCATCAAGGCCACCACCTCGACTGTCGTGACCGGGGTCGAGATGTTCAAGAAGATCCTCGACCAGGGTCAGGCCGGCGACAACGTCGGGTGCCTGTTGCGCGGCACCAAGCGGGACGAGATCGAGCGCGGGCAGGTGCTATGCAAGCCCGGGTCGATCACCCCGCATACCAAGTTCATGGCCGAGGTCTACGTCCTGAAGAAGGAGGAGGGCGGCCGTCACACGCCGTTCTTCACGGGCTACCGGCCGCAGTTCTATTTCCGCACCACCGACGTCACCGGCGTGGCGAACCTGCCCGAGGGCACCGAGATGGTCATGCCCGGCGACAACGTCCAGATGCAGATCGAGCTGATCCAGCCGATCGCCATGGACCAGGGGTTGCGGTTCGCGATCCGCGAAGGCGGCCGTACGGTCGGCTCGGGGGTCGTCACCGAAGTAATCCAATAAGTTGATGAGGCGGCGTGGGCCTGGTGCCCCCGCCGCCTTTTTGTGTCAGATACGACCGTAAGGGGGTGAGCCCCGAGTGTGGGGCTCGCCTTCGTGCGTAGAGAGACAGACGCGTTGGCAACCATTGCCCAAAACAAAATCCGAATTCGCCTGAAGTCCTACGACCACACGGCGATCGAGACGGCGGCCAAGGAGATCGTCGAGACGGCCACGCGCACCGGCGCGACCGTGTCCGGTCCCGTGCCGCTGCCGACCGAGAAGAACGTCTATTGCGTGATCCGCTCGCCGTTCAAGGACAAGGATTCGCGCGAGCACTTTGAGATCCGTACGCATAAGCGGCTCATCGACATCCACCAGCCGACCCCGAAGACGGTCGACTCGCTCCAGCGACTCGACCACCTCCCGGCCGGCGTGGATATCGAGATCCGCCTCGCGTCGTGAGGGTTTGAGATGACGGCGATCCTGGCTCGGAAACTCGGAATGACCCAGAGGTTCCAGGAGGACGGTCGGGTGGAGCGCGTCACCGTGCTCGAGGCCGGGCCCTGTCCGGTCACCGCGATCCGCACCGTCGAGCGCGACGGCTACGAGGCGGTCCAGCTGGCCTTCGGACGTTGCAAGGAGAAGGTGCTGACCAAGGCCGAGCTCGGGCATTTGAAGAAGGCCGACGCGTCGGCACACCGCCACCTCGCCGAGTTCCGTGACGAGGCCGGCGAGCTGCTCGTCGGCCAGACCGTGACCGTCGAGGCGTTCAACGTCGGGGACAAGATCAAGATCTCGGGCAAGACCAAGGGCAAGGGCTTTCAGGGCACGATCAAGCGCCACAACTTCTCAAGCGGCCCGAAGTCGCACGGCTCGCACAACGTCCGCGCGCCCGGCTCGATCGGCGCCTCGGCCACCCCGTCGCGGGTGTTCAGGGGGCTGCGCGGCCCCGGCCGGATGGGCGGCGGTCGGGTCACCCAGCGCGGCCTCACCGTCGTCGAGCTGATCCCGGCTCAGAACCTGATGCTGGTGCGCGGTGCCGTTCCGGGTCCGCGCGGCGGGACCGTGGAGGTGCGCAGCGATGCCTAGCGCGCAGGTGCTCGGCGGCGGGACCGTGAACCTCGATCCGGTGGCGTTCGAGGCCTCCTTCAACATGCCGCTCGTGCACGAGACGGTGCGCGCCGAGCTGAACGCCCGGCGGCACGGCACCGCGTCCACCAAGACGCGCGGGCAGGTCTCGGGCGGTGGCGCCAAGCCGTGGCGCCAGAAGGGGACCGGGCGTGCCCGCGCGGGATCCTCGCGCTCGCCGGTCTGGACCGGCGGCGGCACGGTGTTCGGTCCCACCCCGCGTCACTACACGGTGAAGGTCAACCGCAAGGCGCGGCGCGCGGCGCTGCGCAGCGTGCTGTCGCTGCACGCGCAGCGCGAGTCGCTGGCGGTGTTCGATGCGGCCGCCTTCACCGAGCCGGCGACCAAGCAGGCGGCGGAGATGCTGACCGAGTGGGGCGCGAGTTCCCCGATCCTGGTCTTGTTGAGCGCTGAGGAAGCCGCAGCCGGGAAGTCGTTCCGCAATCTGGCGCGCGTCGAGGCGATGCCGGTGCAGGATGCCGGGGTGGCCGACGTCGTCGGAGCGGCGTCGCTGCTCGTCTCAGAGTCCGCACTCGACTCGCTGGTGGCCTTGGCCGCGAAATCGGCGGAATCGGCTGGCGCCGATTCCGCTCGAGATTCGGCTGGCGCCGAATCTCCGGGCTCGTCTAAGGACGGGGAGGCAGCCTGATGGAGCCGACGCAGGTGATCATCCGCCCGGTCCTGTCGGAGAAGACGTTCGCGCTCGCCGAGGCCGGGAAGTACACCTTTCGTGTCCACGACAAGGCGCACAAGACGCAGATCCGCCAGGCGGTCGAGCAGCTGTTCGAGGTCAACGTGATGGAGGTGCGGACCGCTCACGTGCGGCCGAAGCCCAAGCGCCGCGGCCAGACGTCGGGGCGGACCCGACAGTGGAAGAAGGCGATCGTGCAGGTGCGCGAGGGCCAGACGATTCCGATCTTTGGCGGCCTGGAGGCCGGGGAGTAGCCGATGCCGATTCGTAAGCCAAAGCCGACGTCCGCAGGTCGCCGGTTCGTCACGTATCCGGACTACGCCGAGATCACGCGCGACAAGCCCGAGAAGTCGCTGGTCGAGGGCCTGACGAAGTCCGGCGGGCGCAACTCCTACGGTCGCAAGACCTCGCGTCATCGCGGCGGCGGGGCCAAGCGGCTGTACCGCAAGATCGACTTCAAGCGCCGCAAGGACGGCGTGCCGGCCAAGGTGGCGGAGATCGAGTACGACCCGAACCGCTCGGCCTACATCGCGCTGCTGCACTACGCCGACGGAGAGAAGCGCTACATCCTGGCGCCGCAGCGGCTGCGCGTGGGCATGAGCGTGCAGTCGGGCGAGCGGGCCGAGATCCGCGTGGGCAACAGCCTGCCGCTGGGCAACATGCCGGCCGGCACCGTGGTCCACAACGTCGAGCTGACCCCGGGTCGCGGGGGGCAGATGGCGCGCGCGGCGGGCGCCGGCGTGCAATTGCTCGCCAAGGACGGGGATTACGTGACGCTGCGTCTGCCCTCGGGCGAGATGCGCATGGTCCGGGCCGAGTGCCGGGCCACCGTCGGGACGATCGGCAACACCGACCATCAGAACGTGACGATCGGCAAGGCCGGGCGCAAGCGGCACATGGGCGTGCGCCCGCAGACGCGCGGCACCGCGATGAACCCGGTCGACCACCCCCACGGTGGCGGCGAGGGCTCGACCACGCCGGGGCGCCACCCGGTCACCCCCTGGGGCGTGCCGACGCTCGGCTACCGCACCCGGCGCAAGGGCAAGGCATCTGACAAGTACATCGTGCGCGGACGGAGGAGAGGCAAGAAGCGATGAGTCGCTCGAGTAAGAAGGGGCCGTACGTCGAGGAGCGGCTGATGACGCGGATCGAGGCCATGAACGCCTCGGGCGAGAAGCGCATGTTGCGCACCTGGTCGCGCGCCTCGACGATCTTCCCCGAGATGGTCGGCCACACGATCGCCGTCCACGACGGCCGCAAGCACGTGCCGGTGTTCGTCACCGAGTCGATGGTCGGCCACAAACTCGGCGAGTTCGCGCCCACGCGGCTGTACCGCGGGCACGCAGGCACTGGTAAGAGGCGATGACCACTTCGGATTCGGAAGACACCCCAGAGACCCCGGAGACGACCGAGCCCGAGGCGACCGAGGCTGAAGCGGCCCCGCGGCGCCGCCGGCGTTCTCGCAAGAAGCCCTCAGAACCGGCCGAGGCCGTGGCGCAGGCCGCCGACGGCGAGGACGAGGGCACCGACGACGAGGTCGAGGGCAGCGACGACGAGGTCGACGAGACTCCGGAGGACGTGGAGGCCGAGGAGGCCGCGGCGGACGTGATGCTCGAGGCCGACGCCGAGGCCGAAGGCGAGGATGAGGACGAAACCGAGGCCGAGGCGGAGGCCGACGAGGAGGCGCTGGCCGACCTCGAGCCCGTCGAGGACGAAACCGAGGACGAAGCCGAGGACGAAACCGAGGCCGAGGCCGAGGCGCCCGCTCCCGCGCGTCGCCGTCGCCGGCGCGGTGCCGCGGCAGCCGAAGCCGAGACTGATGAGGAGCCGGCACCCCCGCCGGCCCCCGCCCCAAGCCGGCGCAGAAGGCGGGGCGAGCGCCAGGACGTGGTCGTGCGCGCGCACGCCAAGTACGTGCGCTCGTCGGCCAGGAAGGCGCGCCTGGTGTGCGATCACATCAGGGGAAAGAGCGTTGAGGAAGCGCGAGCTATCCTCGCTCACACCTCGCGTGCGGTCGCGCGGGATTGGAGCAAGCTGCTCGAGTCCGCGGTGGCCAACGCTGAGAACAACCACGAGCTCGTGGGCGAGGACCTGTATGTGATGGCGGTCCACGCCGACGAGGGTCCGACGATCAGGCGCTTCCGCCCGCGCGCGATGGGTCGCGCGACGAGGATCCGCAAGCGCACCAGCCACCTCACGATCTTGCTCACGCCGAAGGATTAGTCACTACATATGGGTCAGAAAGTTCATCCCGAATCGCTCCGCGTGGGCTACATCCACGACTGGAAGTCGAACTGGTTCAACGAGCGCCAGTTCGCTGACTTCCTCGACGAGGACACCAAGATCCGGGAGCACATCATCGGCCGGCTGTCGCACGCCGGGCTTTCGGACATCACGATCCGCAAGAACCAGAACGAGGTCGAGGTCAACATCCACACGGCCCGGCCTGGGATCGTGATCGGCAAGTCCGGCTCGGAGGTCGACCAGCTCCGCCGCGACCTGCACCGGATCACCGGCAAGCAGGTCAAGGTCAACATCCTCGAGATCAAGCGCCCCGAGCTCGATGCCCGCCTGGTCGCGCAGTCGATCGCCGAGCAGCTCCAGAACCGGGTCGCGTTCCGCCGCGCCATGAAGCGCGCGCTGACCAGCGCGATGCGCTCGGGCGCCAAGGGCGTGAAGGTCCAGGTTTCCGGGCGCCTCGGCGGCGCCGAGATGGCGCGCACCGAGGGCTACTCCGACGGCCGCGTCCCGCTGCACACGCTGCGCGCCGACATCGACTACGGCTTCCACGAGGCCCGCACGACGTTCGGGCGGATCGGCGTGAAGTGCTGGATCAACAAGGGCGAGATCATGCCCGAGGGCTACACGGGCGCCGACCTGACGATCATGGACGAGCCCGCGCCCCAGGCGCCCGAGCGGGACGGTCGCGGTGGTCGCGGCGGCCGTGACGGTCGCGGCGGTGGCGGCGGTGGCGGTCGCGGTGGTCGCGGCGGCGGCCCGGGTGGCCGCGGACCTGGTGGTCCCGGCGGGCCCGGTGGCCGGGGTGGCGGTCCCGGCGGCGGCGGTGGTCGTGGCGGCGGTGGTCGCGGTGGCGGTCCCGGCGGCGGCGGTGGTCGTGGCGGCGGTCCCGGCGGCGGCGGTGGTCGTGGCGGCGGTCCCGGCGGCGGCGGTGGCCGTGGCGGCGGTCCCGGCGGCGGCGGTGGCCGCGGTGGCGGTCCCGGCGGCGGCGGTGGCCGCGGTGGCGGTCCCGGCGGCGGCGGTGGTCGTGGCGGCGGCGGTGGTCGTGGTCCCGGCGGTCCCGGTGCTCGCGGCGGATCCGGCGGTGGCGGTGGCGGTGGCCGTGACCGGCCGAGCGGCGGCGGCGCCGGCGGAGGCAACGGCGGCGGCGGAGGC
>Ga0335074_10001974_pt1 | contig 27863 bp, 24 predicted proteins | sample Lox_Sample_23_FD_206715 | JGI IMG/M metagenome (GOLD analysis project Ga0335074, IMG submission 206715) | Soil microbial communities from Loxahatchee National Wildlife Refuge, Florida, United States - Lox_Sample_2.3 | ecosystem: Environmental > Terrestrial > Soil > Wetlands | place: USA...
CGTCGGCCCGGACAATGGCGCTCGAGCGCAATAAGTTCTGCTTGCTAGCAGTCGCCTTCGGTTCGACCAAGAGAAGCAGCGGCCCGTTGAAACCAGGGCCAAAGTTCTTGGAGATGAGCTCGTAGGCAACGCGCGGCCCTGACCCGGGCGAGGCGCTGCTGTTGTCGGGCATGGCCAAGCTCAGGTCGTGAGCCGGGACCGCCAGGGCCAACAAGGCAAGTACCGCTATCGCGAGCGTAGGCAACGGTTTTGTCACAATGGAGCGGGCGTAGTTTGCTCCGAACGAGCGAGGGGCGCTGCCGTCGGCGATCTCCAAGGCCGCGGCAGCCGAGCGAGCCGCCCGCGTCCCGGGCTTCGGGCGCAGTCGTTCTCCCGAGAGGCTCAACATGGCCGGCAACAAGGTGAGGGCGATCAGTACGGCCACTAAGACGGTGAGGGAAGCGGCAAGTCCCATGACGGTGAGGAAGGGGATGTCGACTACCGAAAGGCCGGCCATGGCGATGATCACGGTGCTCCCCGCGAAGGTCACCGCCGTCCCCGAGGTGGCTATCGCGCGGCCAATCGAACCGCTCACCGTCGCGCCCAAAGCGAGCTGCGCGCGGTGACGGGAGACGATGAAGAGCGTGTAGTCCATCCCGACTGCCAGGCCGATCATGAGGGCGAGGGTTGGCGCCGAGGACGAGATAGTCACCACTTTGCTGAGCGAGAGGAGGCCGGCCAGGCCGACAGCTACGCCGAGCAGGGCGGAGAACACAGTCATCCCCGCCGCGAGGACAGAGCCGAAAGCAACGAGCAGCACCACGAGCGCCACTACCACCCCGGAGAGCTCGTCAGCGCCAACGGCGACACCGGTTATGCCGAAGACGTTGCCACCAACCACGACCTTCAGGTCGCCACCTGAGCTTGCTGCCGCCACTTTCGCCTCCAGCGCAGTGGTCGTCCCCGCTTTCAGCAGGGAGCGCTCGAGAGGGTAGAGGACGGTCGCAACAGCGACGCGGTCATTTCGCGACACGGTCCCAGTGCTAAAGGGGCTGGTGACCCCCGCCACCTCGGGAGACCTCTCAGCGGCTCCCAGCACGCGCGATATCTCCTCACGCGCTTGGGCGGACGTGATGGTGGCCCCTTCGGGCGCTACGAAGACGAGCTGGGCCGAAGCCCCGCTGAGCGCTGGGAAGGAGCGCTCCAGCACGTCGAGAGCCTTTTGGGACTGAGTGCCGGGGAGCGTGAAGTCGTCATTTGTCTTGGCCCCCGACAAGGCGACGCCGGACACGGTCCCCGCCAGCATCACCGCCCAGATCGCTATTACTGCGGCACGGTTGTGAGCGCACCAGCGCCCCAGCCTGTAAAGCCACCTTCCCATCCCAGCTCCTCCCTCGCTGCCGAGCTGTAGCGCACCAATTCAATACATCGTTGTATTAGATACAATACTGTATCAAAACTCTCGCACAAAGAGGCCGGGAGACGCCTGGGAGCTGGGTAAGACGCGTCCCGGCAAAATAAGCTCGGCCCAGTGAACTGGGTGACTGCGACGCCAGGGCCAACGATGGGGCCCGATGAAGTGAGGCGTAGCAGGCGCAAGATGCTCGCTCACGCCCTGGCGAGGCGTGTCATGGTCGCCACCGTTGTCGCTGGTGTTGCGCCCGTGGTGACTTACATGGCCGTGCGGCCTCGGGTTGGCAGCACGGCCGACGCCTTGGCGATCGCGTTCGCCGTGCCGGTGGCTTGGGCGGCGCTGAGCGGCCTGTGGCACCGCAGGTTGGACCTAGACGGGATGTTGACGATCGGCGCCTACGGCCTCGCCCTGGTGCTCACTGTGGTCTCGGGCGGCAGCGCCCTGCCGCTCAAGCTCCGCGCCGCGGCTGAGACCGGATCTGTCGGAGTGGCCTGCCTCGTTTCGGTGGTGCTCAGGTACCCGCTGCTGTTGCTCGGCCTGCGGATCATGGCGCGCTTGAACGGCAAGCGGAGAGGGCCACTGCGCAAAGCCTTCGCCGACCCGGCAGTACGCCACACGTTCTCGGTGATCACTGCCCTCATTGGTGCGGGCATGTTGGTGGAGGCTGCCAGCCAGGTGGCGCTGGCCTTGGTGCTGCCCACCATCGTCTTTGTCGCAGTGTCGCTCCCTGCCCGCTACGCCATCTACAGCGGGGGAGCCGGGCTGTTCCTGGCATCCCGGACGCGAGGCGCCCAGTCAGTCCTGGCTCGCCGCCCCAAGAAGCGTGCCCGGAAGTTTCCCCCAGAGCCTTCGTCTCGCTAACTCCAGAGCTTTCGTCTCGTTAACCGCGGCGTTAGCTTCCCTCCTCGCTCGTCCCCGCAGAGAGGCGCGCCCTCACTTCGGCCCATTTCATAGGGATAGTCGCGCCCTGGACCGGGAAAAACTCAAAACGCGTTTCCCCCATGTGAGGACGGAGCCTCTCAATGATGCTGCGATGTGGCTCAGAGCGCGCGAACGCGTCGAGCTGGGACTGTGTCTCCCACACCGAAAAAGTCCAGAAGGTCTTCGAGAAAATGTCAGCCTTGAGGGTGTAGCCGACCAGCCCAGGAGATTTCGCGAGCTGCTTTTGGACAAACAGTGCGTCCCGCAGGAAGCCGGGGACTGACCGGTGGTGCTGCAGCGGCAAGCGCGAAGCCATAGCTAGGTACTGGGCCCCCGGGGCCGGACGAGCTCTCTGTACCCATGGCGTAGCTGGCATATCGGTTTCTCCTCCCAGTCGGCTCGACGGAGCGCCGGTTCGACAATTATCTTCCACGGGCTCGAAGTCCAACAGAGGGCTACGCTTTGGCGACCAGCCCATGTCGCCCTTCGTCGTTGACCGTCGCGCCCTGGTCCGGTGGCGAAGAGCGATCATGGCGGGGTTCGGCCTCGGTGGAGTGAGCACCGCCGCCTGGGGGCCCCGGCTCCCCGCGATCAAAACCGAGCTCGGCATGGGCAATGCCACGATCGGCTTGCTCCTTGCCGGCGTTACCGTCGGGGCCATCGGCGGGCTTGCGGCCTCGACACCTGTGCTCCATCGGCTCGGGAGCCGGCGTGGTGTCACCGGTGCGCTGTTGGTGGTGGCAGCCGCACTGGTGGTGATGGGCGTAGCCATATCGCTGCGGTCTGTCCCCTTGCTCAGCGTGGCCTTCGTTGTCGTTGGCTTCGGGATTGGCACCTTGGACGTGCTGGTCAACGTGGAGGGCTCGGGGATCGAGCGGGCTGCCGGCCGCACGCTCATGCCCTTGCTCCATGGGGCGTGGTCCGTAGGTGCCGCCCTCGGGGCGGGCGTCGGTGCGGCCTGCGCAGCCCTCGAGGTCACCCCTGCCTCGCAGTTCATCGGCGAAGCCATCATGGTCGGAGCTGTCGGGCTCATCATGGCCCGCTCGATCCCTGCCGGGGACGGGCCAGGGGAACCACCGCGCTCTCAGGGCCGGGCGGCGAAGATCCGCCAGTGGCTCCGCGGTTGGACAGACCGGCGCTTGCTGCTGATCGGTGTCGTCATGCTCGGCGTGGAGCTTGGGGAGGGGTCGGCGAACAACTGGCTCACGCTCGCTGTCAAGAACGACCACGGCCAGACAGCCGCCGTTGCCGCGCTTTTCTTCACCGCTTTCGCCGGCAGTGAAGCACTATCTCGCATCTTTGGTGGCCCCGTCGTGGACCGCCTCGGGCGCGCCCGCACCATCCGTTGCACTACCGGGCTCGGTGTACTGGGCGTGCTCCTGTTCATCCTCGGCACAAACCGCGGCGTTGTGCTGGCCGGCGTGGTGCTATGGGCGGTAGGGGTCTCGATGGGCTTTCCCCTCGGCATGTCCGCGGCCGCAGAAAGCGGCCCGGGGCCGGCCGCGCGCGTGAGCGTTGTTGCGTCTGTCGGCTATTTCGCCAACCTGGCCGGGCCACCGGCCATCGGAGTGCTGGCCAGCGCCGCCGGGCTCCTCAATGCTCTCTGGCTCATAGTCGCGCTCTTCCTCGCTGCCTTTGCTGTTGCCGGCTCGCTCGGCCGGCGGCGTGCGGGCCCGGTGCCGTCAGCGCAGGAGCTCTGAGGTACCGCGCCGAGAGCATTGACGTAAACCGGCTGGCGGCGCAGCCCCTCAGCCGCCAAGCTTGGGGCCCGTGCCAGACGTCGAAGACTTCCTCTTGGCTTACGACCGGCAGTTGCGCGCTGACGCGGAGACCCCGACCGCACAAGCGGTGACCCGCGTGGGCCCCCTTCGCCTGGTGAAGTTCGCGGACGGCCGAGGCTTCGTCACCTACCCGCGCCTCTCCGGCCCCGAGGCAGAGCGGGTGGCCCACATGGTCGGACAAGTCCTCGATCACTACCGCCGGGACCCGGAGGTCACTCGAGTCGAATGGAAGACGCGGGGCCACGACCGGATCCCCGGGCTCCACGAGGCGCTGGTGGAGAGCGGGTTCGAGCCTCAGGAACCGGAGTCGATCATGATCGGGCGGGCGCAGCTGCTCGCCATCGACGTCTCTTTGCCCACTGGCGTGACCCTGCGCCAAATATCCGAGGAAGACGACGTTCGGGCCATGGCTACGATGCAAGACACCGTCTTTGGGACCACGGTCGCCGACGAGATGTCGAGAGCCCTCTTGAGCCGCCTGGCGCTCGCCAACGGGACCGAGCTCTGGGTTGGCGAGGCCGGAGGGCAGGTTGTGAGCGCGGGTACGCTCGAACCCGTCGCCGGCTCAGACTTCGCTGGGATCTGGGGGGGAGCGACCCTGGAAGCGTGGCGAGGCCAAGGCATCTACCGGGCGCTGACAGCTGCCCGGGCACGTTCAGCGCTAAGGGGCGGAAAGACGTTTATCCATAGCGACTCCACCGAGTACTCACGTCCCATCCTCGAGCGGTCCGGCTTCCTCAAGGTCTCCACGACGACCCCCTACCTGTGGCATTGAGGCCCTGAGGGCTAGCATTGACGGCGTCTATCCCATTTGGGGGCGCGATGTTGGGCTCCGGCATGCTGAGCTCGGGTAGGCGGGGAACACTGTCGACCTTGGCCGTGCCCTGCGTCTTGGCGACCACCCTGGCGTTGTGCACCGCCCCTGTTACTTCAGGAGCAGTTCGGGGAGGTGACAGTTCGACCGCGAGCGCCTTGGGAGAGGCCTCGTTAGCCGCTGTGTCCTGCGCTTCCACTCGATCGTGCACGGCGGTCGGCAGCTCCGGTAGCGGTGTGCTCGTCGAGTCCTGGGACGGCAGGACTTGGTCCTTGGCGCCGACCCCGGCCATCAGCGGAGGCGTAGCGGTCCTCAACGGCGTCTCTTGCACCTCCCCCAGGTCCTGTGTCGCGGTCGGTGATATGAGCAGTTCGGGTGGCGCCGCTTACGATTTGCGCCCGCTCGTCGAGTCCTGGGACGGCAGTCATTGGTCCGTCGCCCACAGCCCGGGCCTGGGGCTGGCCTCGGCGACCCTCAACGGCGTCTCTTGCGCCTCCACCGAGTCCTGCATGGCAGTTGGCAACGACCGCAGCACGACTCTCGCCGAGCGGTGGGACGGCGCCGTCTGGTCGGTCGTAGCCAGCCGGGCCCCAGGGTCTTACGGTGGCTTTTCTGGCTTGTTTTGCTCGTCGGCTTCCTCGTGCACGGCGGTGGGGAACTTCAGCTACGGCACGGGCAGCGCCAGCAGCATCCTTCCCCGGGCTTTGGTCGAGTCATGGGACGGCCGCTCCTGGTCCGTGCCGCCGCTCCCGGGCCCTTCGGTGGCGCATTTGTACGGTGTCGCCTGCGCGCTAAGAGCGTGCCAGGCGGTGGGCGGTTACACCAGCGCTGCGGGGACCACCCGGAGCCTGGCCGAGTTCTGGGACGGCTCCGCATGGTCGATGGTCCCGAGCCCAAGCCTCCCGACAGCCGAGCTTGACGGGGTGGCTTGTGCAACTGAGGAGTTCTGCGTGGCCGTTGGGCAATATTCCAAGAGCCTTGTCGGGCCGAGCCCGTCGGGCGCGCTCATAGAAACCTGGGACGGCACGGCCTGGTCAGTTCACGCGTAAAAGCGGGATTTCGGGGCGAAAACCCAGCACCGGCCAGGCTCTCGGTTACGCGAACATCTCCTCGTTGGGGACCCCGATCGAGGCGTGCTCCTGTGCGACCTTCCATTGGCCGGACTCGCGGACAAGGACGCTTGTGACCCGTACCGGGCACTCAGCTCCTTTGGGGCTCGTGAAGTGACCCCGGGCCTCGGCCCAGGCCACGTCGCCCAGGACATGGACCCCCATGTGGTCGACGCTCGTGGTGATGTCTGAGTGGCCCGTTACCGCCTTGACCAAGTCTTGGGTCGTCCACCATTCTCGGGCGTCTGTGCCGATGTGGACAGCGTCCGGGCTGTCCAGCAGCAGCGAGCCGAGGGCCTCGGTGTCCCCTGTCTTCAACGCGACGCGCATCTGCTCGAGCACGGCGCGGACCTCTTGTTCCGCAGCACCTGTTCCCATGTGGGCTTGCCTCCTTTGAGGGCCGGTCCTTCGCAACGTAGTGTCCTCGCCAGCGCCGCACAAGGGCCAGATCGGGTGGGGGGTCGAGGACGAACTACGGGCGCCACATTTTTTGAACGAGAAACTGTCAACGCACCGGCCTTGTTCACGGGCCACCTCGAGAGGGGCCACCAAGAACAGACTTAGCCTTAGCTGTGCGCGGCGGCGCCTAAAACTGCAAGCCTGGTTAGTATGGGGGCGAGCGATGAAGCCCGCTCTGCTCGCCAGGTTGGCTGATGGCTTCTACCGAAACCTAAGCCGGTGGAAGCCAAATGGTCCCTTCAATCCTTTACCCGGAGGGCATCGAGAAGATCCCGGTCCCTCTCGAGGACCACGGCTTTGTGACGGACCTCAACTTGGACCAGGTCTTCGCTGCCCTCAGCGTTGGCCGTGAGCAGCTCGACCTCCAGCCGGTTCTCTTAGCCCCGCTCGAGCACCTCGACCTAGTGGCTTACCGCCACGAGGTGCTCGCCGACTTCGAGCGCCCACCTCTGGCGGAGGCGGCCAGGACCTTCGGGAAATCCATGCACCAGGTGCGCGAGCTCCTGGCGGCAGCTGGCAAGCTTCACAACCGCTGGCAGCAGGAACGGCTCTTCCTAGAGGCAATTTCCGGCTACTGCGAGGGCGTCGGAGCTCTCAACGGTGCCCTCTCGCAGCTTGGGCCGGCTTCCAGGGCCCTTCGCGCCTTGACCGAGTACTTGCAGGCCTACAGCTCAGGAGACCTCGCCTCGCTGGCAGAGGAGGTGGACGAGATCGCCGGCACACTGGGGAAGCTGCGGTACGGCCTGCACATCAGGGGCGCGCGCGTCACTGTGAGCGCCTATGGCGGCGAGCCCGATTATGCCCAGGAAGTGGGAGCAGCGTTCGCCAAGTTCCGCGAAGGTGCGGTAAAGGACTACCGAGCGAGCTTCCGGAGCCTCTTGGACATGGACCATGTCGAGGGCCAGGTCCTCAACCTCGTGGCCCGGCTCCATCCCGGGCCCTTCGGCGAGCTGGACCGGTGCTTCCACGCTCACCAGGGCTTTATAGACGCCGGCGTCGCCACCTTCGAACGGGACTCGCAGTTCTACCTGTCCTACCTCGCTTACATTGAGCCGCTGCGGCGCGCCGGGCTGCCCTTTTGCTACCCGACCCTCTCACTTACGCCCGGGCGCACTCTCGCCACGGCGGCTTTCGACCTTGCTCTGGCAGCGAAAATCGCCAACGAGGGCTCTGGCGAAGAGGTTGTCACCAACGACTTGGACCTTGGCCCCCAGGAGCGTGCCGTGGTGGTCACCGGGCCCAATAGCGGGGGCAAGACCACTTTTGCCCGTGCTTTTGGCCAGCTTCACTACTTGGCCAGCCTGGGTTTGCTCGTGCCAGCCCTTGAGGCCGAGCTCGTCCTCGCGGACCGCGTGTTCACGTCGTTCCAACAGGCCGAGCGGCTCGAGGAGGCCAGGAGCCACCTAGAAGACGAGCTCGTTCACCTCTCCAACGTCATCGAGGGAGCCACTCCCCGGAGCATCGTCGTCCTGAACGAGAGCTTCTCGTCGACCACTCTCAGCGACGCCGCGGTCCTAGGCAAGGCGGTCCTTGCGAAGCTCCTCTCGCGAGGAGCTCTTTGCCTTTACGTGACCTTCGTCGATGAGCTGGCTTCGGCCAACGACGCCACGATCAGCGTCGTGGCAACAGTTGACCCCGAAGATCCTGTCGTGCGTACCTACAAATTGGCGCGCAAGGCCCCAGAGGGCCGCGCTTACGCGGCTGCCCTCGCCGAGCGCTACGGGCTCACCTATCACGGCGTTGAAGAACAGGTGGCCCGGTGAGGCCCCAACTGATGGGCCCGGGCGAGGATTTCGACGCCGAGCGCGAGCTCGCTCCCGGCTCTGCCGAGCTTGTCGAGGACCTCGGCCTGGCCCGGCTGTTCAAGGCCATGGCGGGCACCGACCGGCTCGTGCTCGCCGTCGCGAGGACGGCTGTCCTTTCCCCCTTGACATCGCCTGAAAAAATCGTCTGGCGCCAGCAGGCACTGGCCGACTGCATCGCGAAACCCGAGATCGCAAAACAGGTCTACGCCTTAGCCACCGAGACGCTCGAGAGCCACCGGAAGTTGAGCTTTTTCGGGCTCAACACCTCCCCCGAAGGCCTCCGGTACTCGTCCGTGCAGTCCCTCGGGATGTTCCTCGGCCAGATGGCCCGCCTGCGCCGCCTCGTAGAAGGGTGGGGCCAAGAGATGACCTCCCCCGCCTTTGCGCGCCTGCGGTCAATGCTCATGAGCGAGCTCGACGACCTCTGCGTAAAGCAAATGGAAGGCCACCTGGAAGAGCTCAAGCTCAAGCGCGGGCTCTTTTTGAGCGTGCAGTTAGGCAGGGCCAACAAGGGCACCGCCTACCTGTTGCACAAGGCGCCCGTGCGGGGGCTGCGCGAGCGCTTCGCCAATCGCGGCCAGCGCAGCTTCAGTTTCAGCGTCCCCGAACGCGACGAGAACGGCCTTCGCGCTCTCGGCGAGCTAGAGGCGAAAGGCATCAATATCGCCGCGAACGCTTTGGCGCAATCAGTCGAAAGAGTGTTGGGTTTTTTCAACGCGCTCCGCACCGAGCTGGCGTTTTACATCGGATGCCTCAACCTTCGGGACGCGCTTATGCAAAAGGGTGAGCCGCTGTGCACCCCGGTGCTGCTGCCGGCCGGCGCAGGGCTGAGGGCCGAGGGCCTCTATGACCCTTGCCTGAGCCTTGGCGCCGATGGCCGTGTGGTCGGCAACGACTTAGCCGCCGACGGTAAGGACCTCGTGGTGGTCACGGGCGCGAACCGGGGCGGGAAGTCCACCTTCCTTCGCAGCGTCGGGACCGCACAATTGATGCTCCAAAGCGGGATGTTCGTCGCGGCCACCTCCTTCGCCAGCAGTCTCGCTCCTTGTGTCCTGACGCACTTCAAGAGGGACGAAGACCCAACGATGAAAGGCGGGAAGCTGGACGAGGAGCTCCAGCGGATGAGCAAGGCCGTGTCTCGCATATCAACAGGTTGCGTGCTTCTTTGCAACGAACCCTTCGGTTCCACCAACGAGCGGGAGGGCTCCGACATAGGCCTCCAGGTCTTCTTGCCGCTCATCAACGCTGGGGTCAGGGTCTTCGTCGTCACGCACCTCTACCACCTGGCGGCGAGCCTTCAAAAAAAGGGCCTTAGCAACGCCATTTTCCTGCGCGCCCCCCGCCAATCTGGGGTGCAACCCTTCAAGCTTGTCGAGGGGGCGCCCGAAGAGACCGCGTACGGCGAGGACGTCTACAAGCGGGTGTTCGGGGAAAGCCCCTTTCCTGCGCTGCCTTTGTCCCGAGGGGCTCCCGGCGCATGACCCCTCTGGGGGCAAAAACCCTGCCTCCGTCCCTCAGCGCACCGAGGCTGCCACCACGAGCAGTGTGACCAAGGCCACCAGCATGTAGCCCACGTAGGCCTCGAGGCGCCCAGACTGGAGCCGCTTCGCGGCCGCCACGACAGCGAGGTAGGCCTTGAAGCCAGGACGGTAAAGGTAGCTCTCCACCGGCTCGGCGACACTGGTGCTGAAAGACACGTGGGAGTGGTCCTCTTCGGTGAGCTCGGTACCGGGCGCGCCCCCTGCGCCCAGCTCGGGGCTGGCGGATGCGCGCGTGAGCTCTTTTTGGGTACCGAGGATGTTGGCGAGCACGTGGCGCAGGGGGTTGGCGTAGGCAAAGGCGGTGTAGCTGTCCTCGCCGTGCACCCCCGGGGTCGCGGACCGCCAAGGCGGTACCCGTCGCACGGACAAGAACCGTCCCCTCGACGCAAGCACTGTGGCCGCGCTCACGCCAGCGAGGCCAACACTGAAGACGAGGAACAGCCAGCTCGGGGAAAGGGCTGAGAAGTTAGCGACGACGGGCTGGAGGACCCAGGGCGACTTGAGCGCGCCGAGCGTGACCGACCGCGGCACGTCGCTTGCAAGGCCCCGGGCCAGGAAGCGCACCACCCAGGGGGCGAAAGCAGCGAGGCCCAGGCAAAGCAGGGGGAAGGCCGCCGAGGACACCTTGGCGGCCCGGCCCACGCCGGCGTCCCGGGGGCGCACCGCCGCTTTGGCGCCGGCGAAGACGGTGAAGCCGAGCAAACGCACGAAGGTGAGGGCAGCGAGGCCGGCGGTGAGGGCGACAAGGGCGCCAGCGCTAGCCGTGGCGAGGCGCAGGGAGAGCTCCCGGAGGCGGAACTGCTGCATAAGAGCCTCGAAGATGAACCATTCCGAGACGAAGCCGATGGTGGGAGGCAGGCCGGCAAGGGTGACTGCGGCCGCCGAAAACGAGACCGAGCTCCAAGGCCGCGAGCGCGCCATGCCCCCCAGCTCTTCGAGCGAGGTCGTGCCGGCAGCAGCCTCGAAGTCGGCCGAGGCCAGGAAAAGGCCGGTCTTGGCGACTGCGTGGGAGAGAGCCTGCAGCGACCCAGCGAGGAGCCCGACCGCGACCAAAGACCTGTTGCCGGCGTACTCCCCGGCGAGGGCGAGCCCGAAGCCGACCATGATGAGGCCGCCGTTCTCGGCGCTCGAATAAGCCAGGACGCGGGCGACATCTGCTTGCACGGCCGCGAACGCGATCCCGAGCAACGCCGTCAAACCTCCCAGGACGAGCACGCTGACCGCCAACCACTCAGGTGGCCGGCCGAGCACAGCGAAGAACCGCCAGAGGCCGTAGAACCCCACGTTCACGGCCACTCCTGCCATCGCCGCCTTCATCGGCCCCGGTGCCGCCGGGTAGCCGCGGGGCATCCAGACCTCGAAGGGGGCCAAGCCAACCTTGGTCGCGAACCCGAAGACCACGAGCGCGTACGCCGTGTCGTGCAAGCCGCCCGCATGCACGCCAGACCAGGAAGAAAAGCTGAACGAGCCCGACGCCCCCGCCAGCAAAAGGACCCCCACGAGCAGGGCAGCCCCGCCGGCCTTGCCGACGGCGGCGGTGGCCCAGGCTGCGCGCGGCTGGTCGTCGCTCTCCCGAGTCGCCGCGCTCAGGATGTAGAAGGCGACTGTGAGGGCCTCCCAACCGAACAGGAAGCTAAAGGCGTCCGCGGCGAGGACCGTCACGGTGACCGCGGCGAGCAGGAGCAGGTAGGCAGGGCCAATGGCGCGCGCGCCCGCCTTCCGGGCTGGGCCCGCCCAGGTGCTCAGAGCGAGGGAGACCACAGCCCCAAGGCCCCCGGTGAGGGTGAGGAACAGGCCCGCCAAGGGGTCGAGGCGAACATCTGTCCGCCCGAAGGCGAGGAGGTCACCGAGGTCCAGGTTGAGGGGTGCGCCCATTACCGACAGGACGCCGGCAGCGCACACCAGCGCCGAGGCAGTGGCCCCCGTCGCGGAGACGACCACGCGGGACAAGCGTCGGTCGGGCGCCAGGACGAGCGCGCAAGCCGCGCCGGCGGCCATCAGTGCCAGCGCCACCAGTAAGCAGAGCTGTCTCACGAGGGCCCCCGCTCGACCAGGAGCCCGACGGCCAAGAGAATCCCGTACAGGATGGAGAACGGGCTCGGGGGCGAGCCGGGGACCCAAACGTCCACCGGCACGACCTCGCCGATGCCTCCCCTTGTGGCGTAGTTCGCGCTCATCATCCCCCCGCTCACGGCGTCGGTGCCCACGGCAAGGACTAAGCGCGGGTCAGGCATGGCTTCGTAAGTGCTCCGGAGCGGCCCCGCCATGCCTGTCGACCCGGCCCCGGTCACCAGGAGGAGGTCGGCGTGGCGCGGGCTGGCAGTGAAGAACACCCCGAGCCGGTGCACGTCGTAGACGGGCCCGAGGAGCGCGGCCACCTCCCACTCCTCCGAACCGTCCGAGCCGGCATCGACGTGGCGGACATGGACCGACCGCCGCAGCCGCGCCGCCCGCTGGGCGAGCTCGGCACGCGCGGCAGCCACGGCGGCTTCAGTTTCCTCGGTGGGAGGCACGACGAGCCCACCGCGGGAGAGGCTGGCAACCTCGGGCGAGGAGGCGAAGGCAAAGAGATCGGGACGGCCCGCCACGCAGCGGCCGCAAAGGATGCACTTGCCCCGGTCGAGCTCGGCTGCCCCCGAAGGGCCGGAGCTGATAGCGCCCGTCGGGCAGAGCTCTGCGGGCAACCCCGTCCCGCCCGGGGCTGCCCTGACAGCCACGCTGCCCCGCCACGGGCCCCCGTAGCCGTCCGGGCTCCGGGGGTAGTGCGTCGTGAGCACACCGTTGCGAAGGCCCCTGGTTGCCCAGGGCATCAGCCGGCTGCTCCTGCGATCGAGAGGCCGAAGCTCGCCTCGATGAAGGCGAAGTCGGTGAAGATATCGCCGCCAAAGGCTTCGGGGAAAAGGCTCAGGTTGTGGAACGACGCCGATCGTGGTTTCACCCGTCGGAGACGGCCGCCTTCGACTTCCACCATGTAGAGCAGTTCGCCTTGGGGCGCCTCTGCCCATCCCCAACTAATGCCTTCACCAGGCGCGACATCTCCTGCCCAGGGCCCCTCCACGGGCCCTTCGGCGAGCTCTTCGAGCACAAGGAGGCACAGCCGGAACGACCCCGAGAGCTCCTCCAGGCGCACGAGCTGGCGGGACAAAGCGTCACCGCCGTCACGGTAACGGTGCTCGGGGACCTGGACGAGGCCATAAGCGGCATAGGGCCGGTAGGTGCGCAGGTCCTCGTCCGAGCCCGATGCCCGCGCCACTGGCCCTAGCGCTCCGCGCTCAGCTGCCACCTCAGCCGTGATGACGCCTGTGCCTCGGAGGCGGTCGATGAACGACGAGGTGGCCATGAGAAGGCGCGTGTCGGCTCGCACGTCGGCTTCTATGCCGGCCAGCTCCCGGGCGGCCAGGTGCGGCGAGAGAGCGGGCGGGCCTGCTACGCCGCCCAGGACCACGACGCCGCGGCCGAAGCGGTGCCCGCACAGTGCGGCCCGCAGGCGCAGGAGGCGCTCTTTGTGCCAGGCCAGGCGAGCGTTGGCGACGGCTTGGCCGGCTGCTTCGGTGTGGCGGAGCACCGAGTCGAGGTGGTTGGCGACCCGTTCCAGCTCGGCGTGCAGGACACGCACCAAGAGCGCCCCTCTCGGGACCTCTTTGCCCGAGGCTTTGGCTTCCAAAGCTTGGCAGAAGGCGAGCGCATGAGCGACCGAAGCGACACCCTCGACCCGCTCGGCCAACAGCGCCCCGTCAGCGGGTGCCATCCCTTCGAAGCGCACCTCGATGCCACGGTGCTTGTGGTAGACCCGTGCGCGCACGTGGGGGATGTCCTCGCCGGGGGTCTCCACCAGGTACTGGACGGACTCGAAGATGCCCGAGCGCACGGGGCCGTAGGGGAGCGTAAAGACACCCTCGCCCGACACGTGGGCCGGCAAGGCAGACTCGTCGGGCGCCCGAGGGCTCTCGGCGTGCCGGGGGCCCGACCCCGGCCGGGGTGGCGGGAACTGGGGGCTACGGGGGAGGACGAGCGGGTCAACGCGAAGAGGCCCCACGGGGTAGAGGTCGAACATGTCGGCGACTTCCCGCTCGTACCAACTCGCTGACGGGACAGCGGGAGTGAGCGCCGGGTAGCTCGCCGGGCGGGCTTGTCCCGCTGGCGGCACCGAGCAACTGATCACCTCGAGCACGCCGTCGCGTGATACCGCTGCCCGGAGGAGCACGGGCCCGTCGCCCTGCGCCGAGCCGAAGAGGCCAGCGAACCGGGCCCCGGCCATCCGGGTGGCGACGGCGGCGGCGAACTCGCCCCTTGGCACCTCGAGCTCCCCGGGCTGGGGCGTGGGCGCCAGGCGAGCGGCCGGCTTCATCGCCTCACCCCGAGCTCGCCTGCAGCACCCTGGAACAGCTGGCTGAGCTGGGCAGGTGGGTGGGCCCCGAGGACGACGAGGCCGGCGAGGCCAAGGGCCATGGCGACGACGATCATCTTGCTGGCCTCCCCCCGCTCGCCCTCGCTTGTCGGGCCGGGTGAGAGCACGGCCCGGGTCAGGTGCCATGAGAGGCCCAGGAAGCCGGCTGTTGCGAGCACGACCAGCACGGCGGCGATTGCTTCTTCGGCCGTGTTCGCCTGGGGGCCTCCTGATAGGCCGCCGGCGACAATGGACAGCTCGGAGCGGAACGTCCCGAAGGGAGGCATGCCAGAGAGGCCGAGCATCCCGGCGACCAACATCGGCCCGCTCCATGGGAGGAGGCCGGCGGCGCCCCGGGCACGCTCGAGGTCCTTGGTGCGCAGCTTGCGCACAACGCTCCCGGCGCCGAAGAAGGAGGTCCCCTTGGCGGCCGCGTGAGCCAGTACGTGCAGGAGGGCCCCGGCGATGGCGAGGGGCGACGCGAAGCTCACGCCGATAGCGATGATGCCCATGTGCTCGATGGAGGAGTACGCCAGCAGCCGTTTCAGGTCGCGCTGGGAGGCCAGGTAGAGGGCGCCCAGCAGCAGCGTCGCAACACCGAAGCCGGCAAGGACATCGCGGGCGAAGCTTCCCGCGCCCACGCGCTGGGTGACCTGGTAGTAGCGCAGGATGGCGTAGAACGACGTCGCGAGCAGGGACCCCGAAAGCAGTGCCGAAACGGGCGTCGGTGCCTCCGAGTGGGCGTCGGGCAGCCAGGTGTGGACGGGGAAGAGCCCCACCTTGGTCCCGAACCCAAGCACTGCCAGGAGGTAGGCGAGGCGCACCGTCCCGGCGGGGAACCTGCTGGAGGCGGCGAGGAGCTGGGAATAGGACAGGTCGTAGGACTGCCCGAGCGAATAGCTGCCTGCGTGGTAGATGACGGCGGTCGCCAGCAGCGAGAGGCCGAGCCCGAGGGAGGCGAGGAGGATGTACTTCCAGGCGGCCTCGATGGCGGCGTCGGTGCCTTCCATGGCCACGAGGAGGGCGCTCACCACCGTGGTCACTTCGATGGCGACCCAGAGCAGCCCGAGGTTGTTGACGACCGGCGCCATGGCCATCGCCCAAGCGAACAGGTTGAGGCCCGCATAGAGCCGGCGGCTGTAGAGGCGGGTGGCGCTGGGGTCGGCGGCGACGTAGCCCACTGCGAAGACAGCCGTGAGCGCGTACAAGAACGCCGTGGCGATCAGGAAGACCATCGACAGCGAGTCGGCTCTCAACCAGCCCCCAAGGGCGGCCACTGCGCTCGTGCCCCCGTCTGCTGCCACGGCCGGGACAAGCGCCAGGCACAGGCCGAAGGTGGCCGTCCCGCTGGCGACCGTGGCGACGGCCCCCGCCCGCGAAGGCAGGAGCCAGGCGGTAATGGCGCCAGCTAAGGGCACCACCATGATGGCAAGTAGGACGGTGCTCATCGCCGGCCCCGGTGCGGTCGCTCAGCCACGGAGCTGGTCCAGTGTCTCGGTGGAAAGGGAAGCCGCGCGCCGGTGGTGGGCGCGCATGATCACGCCGAAAGCGAGCGCCGCTACGAGGAGGTCGAAGAGGAAGCTGACCTCGAGGATGAGGGGCATCCGGGCCGCCAAGACAAGGCTGGCGACGGAGACGCCGTTTTCCATCGAGAAGAAACCGACCACCTGGGAGACGACATCGGCCCTGAACATGACGAGGACGAAAGACACCAGGACTGTCGCCGTGGCGGCGCTCAAGGCCGGCACCGGCAGCCCTCCCGGCCCCGCCGGGTTGAGGTGCACGTCGCCGATGGCCAGGAAGCCGAATACCGACGCAACGACCCCGACGAGCACCATGGTCGCCACCCCGAAGCGGTGGCTGCCCGCCAGGTCGACTTCTGCCTCGCCGAGGAGGTGGAGCACCACCGCTGGGACGACGACGACCTTGAGGACGAACGAAAGCCCAGCCAGTACATACAGCTCGGCAGCGTGCTGGCTCGCCGCCAGCACGCCCGCCAAGGCTGAAACGGCGAGCGACTGGAGCGCGTAGAGCCGGACCTGGGAGCGCAGCAGGGCTTCGCGCAGCATGACGAAGACCAAGAGCAGGACGAGGACGGCCAACGCCTCGGTCACCCCGGCAAAGGTCGAGGGCGGGGTGGGGACGGCAGCGACGAGGTACCTGAGCATTAGCCGCCCCCTAGGTAAAGCACGAGGACAGCGACCGCCGACAGGGCGAAGGCCCCGGTCATGAACTCGGTGATCTTGTAGAGGCGGAGCTTGGAGAACGAGTTGTCGACGACGGCGAAGATCGCCCCGACCCCAAGGGCCTTGCCGAGCAAGATGGGGACCGCAAGCAGCACCGGGCCTAGCTGGCGCGAACCGGCCAGCCCCCAAGGAGCTGCGAACACGTCCGCCAGGATGACGTAGAGGACCATCTGCTTGACCGCAGAGCCCCACTTGAGGAGGGCGAGCGCCGGCCCAGAGTGCTCGAACGTGCGGGCCTCGTCGATCATCCCGAGCTCCAGGGTGCTCGTGTGCGTCTCGACGGGGATCCGCCCTGTGTCGGACAGCACGACCAAGAAGAAGGCGACGGCCGCGAACAAGTGTGCCGGGCGGATGGCCTGGGCCAACGAGGAGCGGTCCACGCCGGCCATCGCGTAGGGCAGGTCCGTCGTGGTGATGAGGGCCACGGCGAAGACGACGAAGAGCACCGAAGGTTCGATCAAGGCGCCGAAGGTCGTCGCCCGGCTGCTGCCGAGCTGGGCGTAGGGGCTCCTGGTGTCAGCCGCCGCCAAGGCGACAGAGAACCCGCCCAGGGCGAGGATGAGCCCGCCGCCCAAAATGTCGCCCATGTACCCGAGCGGGAGGGGGAAGTTGGTGAGGACGGGGATGAGGAGCGGGACCATGAGGAAAGAAGTGAAAGCAACGACCGGGGCAGCGAGGAAGAACCAGCTTGCGCCCTCGGGCGCGAGGGTCTCCTTGCCGAAGAGCTTGATGATGTCGTAGTAGGGCTGGAGCACCCGCGGGCCTCGCCTACCCTGCAGGCGGGCTTCCCCGCGGGCGATGGCGCCGCTCAGGACCGGGGACAACAGGAGCACAACGGCTACTTGGAGCGCTTGTACCGCCGCGGGGGCCAATAGCACTTGTCGGTGTCTCCTCTACGCGCACGAGCTATATCGCGTAGAGGCCATCAACCCTTGCAGGTGGTTTGGCCCAGGCCCGGTGCCGGGTGGGCCGCCGGGACCTCATCCGGCCGCAGCCAGTTTAGCGGCACCGCCCGGGCGGCGGCAGGCCACTTCGTCGTTCGGCTCCCGTGCGGGGGGCGCCCGGCCGCTTGACCAGGGCAGGGGAGCATGCTAGGAAAGCTCCTCACGCGATGAGGCCCGCGCGCTGCCATGCCCCCAGGCATGGATGATGGCTTCTGACCCGACAAGTTCACTAGCGACGTCGAGGAAGGAGCCAAATTTTGCTCATGAGCCGCCACCAACGGGCACAACCTAGCCATCGTGAGGGGTTGCTTAGGCCCGGTCCTCGTCCTCCACGAGGAGCCTGAGGCCGGTGCCCTACCTGCTCCAGGTGCTCCAGAGCGCGGTCGTGATCGTCTTTTCCCCCCTCTACGCGGGGGCCCTCACCAGAGCGGAGGCGGTCGTGGCGTCCAAGCGGGGGCCGAGCGTCCTCCAGCCCTACCGGGACCTCGCAAAGCTGTTCCGTAAGGGGTCCGCGATCAGCGACCAGGCCTCCTGGGTGTTCCGTGGCGCCCCCTTCGTCGTGTTCGCCTGCTACCTGACCGTGTCAGCCATCGTCCCCATCATCACGAGCGTCCCCCTCCCGCTCGCCTTCCTCGCCGACCTCATCGGCGGTGCCTTCGTCCTCACCATGGCGGCCTTTGCCTCAGCGCTGGCGGCCATGGACACGGCGAGCCCCAATGGGGATCTCGGAGCGAGCCGGGCGACCTGGGTCGGGAGCTTGGTCGAGCCGGCGTTGATATTGGTCTTTTTCACCGTCGGGGCCCTGTCGGCATCTGACAACCCCTATCTCATGAACCACGCCGTCCGCTCGTCGCCCTATGCCCTTGTGCTCCCCGCCCATCTTTTGGGCACGCTCGCCTTTTTCATGATCGTGCTCGTCGAGAACGGGAGGATACCGATCGAAAACCCAAGTGGGAGCATAGAGATTTCCATGATCGAGGAGGGCCGCGCCCTCGAGTACTCGGGGCGGCTGTACGCGCTCATGCGTTGGGGCTCATGGATGAAGTTGTTCTTGATGTCCTCCATATTCATGAACGTGTTCGTGCTGCCTTGGGGCCTCGGCGGTAGTGCCCACAGCTTGCTGGGCGGGCTGCTGGCCGTGCCGGTCCTGCTGGGCAAACTTGCGATCTGCGGCCTCGCCATCGTCGTCATCGACACTTCTTTTGCAAAGTTGCGGTTCTTTCGGATCGCTGAGTTCGTAGGTTCTGCCTTCCTGATCGCTCTTATTGGCGTCGTGACGTCTTACGTCGTGAACGTGTGACAATGCCGTTGCTCTTGGCGGCGGGCGCTCCCCCTGGTGTCGAGAGCCTGAGGGCCTCCTCCTTGGCGGGGACCCTGCTCACGTTGTGCTCGGTGCTCATGCTCATGGCGGCGTTCGCCTGCCTCGGCTCGAAGCTCTTCAACCGCTATGTCGTTTATTACGCGTTCCAGTCCTTGGTGCTCTCGTTCGCCTGCGGGGTGGTCGCTTTCCACTTCCACAGCGGCGAACTTTGGGCGCTGGCGTTCATAACGGCCGCGGTCAAGGGCATTTCCATCCCGGTTGCCACCAGGCGGCTCCTTTTGCAGCGCCTCGACCTAAAACGCGATGTCGCCCTCTCCACCGGCTTGTCGACCTCCCTCATCGTGGGTGCCCTCCTGACGGGCTTCGCCTTCTTGGTGGTGCTCCCCGAGGACCTGCCTCACGGGGTAGTAGCCCTTTCGGCTGTACCGCTATCGACGGCGCTCGTCCTTCTCGGCGCGCTCGCCATGGTGGTCCGCCGCCACATCGTGGCACAGCTGATCGGTTGGCTGATCACAGAAAACGGCGTCTTCTTGGGGGCCATCACGCTCGTGTCTACGTTCCCCTTCATCGTGGAGGCAGGGATCTTCTTGGACCTCGTTGCTGCCGTACTGATCATGATCGTCTTCGTTTCTGGGATCACACGGCGCCTTGCCGAGGCGACGGCCTCCGAGCTGAGGGAGCTTCGCGGGTGACTGCGCTCGTCCTCCTGGTCACGCTCCTCCCTCTTGGGGGTGCGCTCGCGGCGGCCAGCGGGGCTCGGGCCGGGGTGGCCGGGCTTGTCATGTCCCTCGCGGGAGCGGCGTCTTTCTCATGCGCCGTCGTGCTGGCCGTGCGGGCGGCTGAGGTTGGGCATTTCCAGGCCTGGAGCGGGTTCGTCTACGTCGACGCCCTGAGCGCTTTCTTCGCCGTCGTGGTATCGCTCGTCGTGCTTTTGGCAAGCCTTGGCTCGGCGGCCTACCTCTCGGTGGAGGAAGAGCGCGGCACGCTGAGCCGGTTCCAAGTGCGGCTATATTTCGTCTTCTTTTCCGTCTTCGCCTCCGCCATGCTCGCTGTCTTCCTGACGGGGAACCTCGGCCTTCTTTGGATCCTGGTAGAGGCGAGCACGCTCGCCAGCGTCGTGCTCGTCGGCCTCGAGGCCAAGAAGCGCTCGCTCGAGGCAGCCTGGAAGTACGTGATCATCAGCTCGTTCGGGGTCACGATCGCGCTCGTTGCCACCCTGTTCCTCTTCTACTCCGCGAGCGCTCTTCACCTCAGCTCCGACCAGCGGCTCACTTGGGCCTACCTCTTCGCCCATGGCGCCTCGCTGACGCCGGCGAGCATGCGGCTGGCCTTCTTGCTGGCCGTCGTCGGCTACGGCACCAAAGTTGGTTTGGTGCCGATGCACACCTGGCTCCCAGACGCCCATTCCGAAGCCCCCAGCCCCGTGAGCGCGATGCTGTCTGCCGGCCTGCTCAACACCGGTATGTACGCCATCATCCGCTTCCAGGCGATCGCCCGGGCCACCCTCGGCGCCGCTTACCCAGGGACCGTGCTTTTGTTCTTCGGTTTCCTGACGGTCTTTATCGGGGTGATGTTCCTCGTGCGTGGGGGCAACTACAAACGGCTTTTCGCGTACTCCTCGGTCGAGCACATGGGGGTTATCTCGGTCGCCCTCGGTTTCGGTGGGGCTCTCGGCATTTACGGTGCGTTGCTCCAGGTCCTCGCGCACGCCATCGGCAAGGCCGTGCTCTTCTTGTCGTCGGGGCACATCGTCCTCGGGTACCGCACACGAGAGTCCTCCAGGGTGCGCGGCATGCTCGGTACAGTCCCGCTCGCTGGCGCGGTCCTGCTCCTAGCCTCCATCGCCGTTGCCGGGAGCCCGCCCTTTGGGGTTTTCCTGAGCGAGCTGACCATCGTCCGGGCCGGGTTCGCGGGCTCGGCGGTCACCGGGCCGGTGCTCGCCGGCTTCCTTGTCCTGCTTTTGGTGATCGGCTTCGTGTCCCTCATCGCGACCACCATCCCGATGGTTTCTGGCGACAGCCCTCCCGCTGGGACTGTGGTGCCTTACCGCAAGCGTTCGGAGCGCTTGGCCGCCTCCTTGCCCTTGGTCGCAGGCTTGGGCGCCCTCGCCGTGCTGGGCGTGTGGGTGCCGGGAGGCCTGAACGAGCTCTTGATGCACTCGGTGAAGGCGGTGCTGTGAGCGGCTCTGGCGAGATGAGCGACCTGGTGGCGCGGGATGGGCAGCTCCTTTGCCCGGGGGTGCGCACAACCCGGGTCCCCGCCGCCGCAGTCCAGGCTGTCGTCCAGGAGATGGGGACGAGAGAGGGCTCACGCCTGGCGGACTTCTTCGGTGCTGTCGAAGAGGGTGCCCTCGTCCTTCGCCTCGTCTACGCCCTCGACTCGGCGCGTGAGTACCTGGTCGTCGAGTGGGCCGTAGAGGGCCCCGAGTACCCCTCGTTGTCCGATGTCGACCCGGCCGCCTTTGTCGAGGAGTGCGAGATCTACGAGCAGTTCGGCGTGCGCCCGGCGGCACCGAAGCTGCTCGACCGGCTCGTCGTGCCGCCCCACGCAGGCGCCGATTTCCCCCGTCTGGGCGCTCCGCCGCCCCGGGAAGCCAGGACGCCTCACGCTGCCCACTACGTCACGGGCGAGGCGTTCGAGTTCCCCTACGGGCCGGTTCGCGCGGTGGCTCAGGAATCGCTCTACATGGGCCTCGTGACCTCCGGAGAGGAAGTGATCGACCTTTACTTGCTCCAGTGGCACAAGCACCGCGCGGTGGAGCGGCGCCTCCAGGGGCTCAGCGTCGAACAGGCGCTGTTCGTCGTCGAGCGCACCGAAGGGCTCTCAGCGGTTGCTAACGCGTGGGCTTTTTGCCGCGCCGCCGAGGCCCTCTCTGAGCTCGAGCTCCCAGAGCCCGTCGAGGTGGCGCGCGCTGTCGCTTTGGAACTGGAGCGCCTCTACAACCATGCGGCCGCAGTAGCCGCGCTCTGTCAGGCGACGGGGCTGTCCGTCGGGCAGGCCCAGGCCGAGATGGCGTTGGAGGAGCTGCTCAGGCTCAACCTGGCTGGCTTCGGTCATCGGTACCTCTTCGGTGCTGTCTCCTTCGGAGGGCTCGGGCGCCCGCTCGACCAAGGCGCCGTGGCGCGGCTTCTGCCGCCCGCGTACGATCAATTGCGGAGGGCGATCGAGTCGCTCTGGTCGACGAACTCGTTCATGGACCGCCTCGAGGCGTGCGGGGTCGTGAGCCCTCCAGACGCCCGACGGCTCGGCCTGGTAGGGCCGGTAGCCCGCGCCTCGGGGCGCGATCTCGACACCAGGAGGGACCACCCCTTCAGCCTCTTTGGGGACGTCGCGACGCGAGTCGCCGTCAGGCAGAAGGGGGATGCTTTGGCCCGGATGGAGGTCATGGCGGATGAAGCCGAGGCGTCCGCCCGCCTGGTCACTACCCTCACCACAGGTTCTCCTCCCAATCGCTCGACTAGCTCTTCGGCCGGCTCAGCGTCCCAGCTGGGGCGCCGTTCGAGCACGAGAGCGGGTGCAGCCCTCGGGTGGAGCGAGTCCCCGCGCGGCGAGTCGCTCGCCTGGCTCTCCTTGGGCGGCGATGGCCGCGTGGAACGGGCGCGCCTTAGGCCCGGCTCGGCACGCAATTGGCGTGCCTTTGACGACGCGGCCCGGTCGCGCAACGTGTTCACCGACATCCCGATAATCGAAGCCAGCTTCTGGCTGACCGTGGCCGGGATTGCGCGCTGATGGCACTGTGGTTCCTGCGCGGTCTGCGAAGGGGCGTGGTCACCACCCGCTACCCGGCGGTCGTCGACCCTTGGGCGGCCAAGTTGCCCTCCCCGCCTGTGTTCGTCCCCGGGCACCTCACAGCCGCGCTCGCCGACCAGCTGGTGGCTCTCTGCCCGAGCAACGCACTGGCGCGCGAAGGCACCCATCTCGTGCTCGACGTGGGCGCTTGCTCGGGGTGTGGCCGGTGCCTGGAAGCTGCTGGGCAGGCGGCTCGCCCGAGCGGTGTCTTCGAGCTGGCGGCTACGAGCCGGGAGCACTTGGTCAAGCGCGTGCCGTTGAAAGGGGATCTGCTGTGACCCCAGCCAGCCCGCTGGGCGACGTGGGTGCCACTGGCGAGGAGGCGGCGGCGGCCCGGCTGAAGGAGGCGGGCGCCATGTTCGGGCGCAGCTTGCACATCCGCACGGTTGACACCGGGTCGTGCGCCGTGTGCGAGTCGGAGATCCGTCTCCTTCTCGCTCCCCACTACGACCTCCACCGCCTCGGCTTTTTCTTCACCCCGGCGCCTCGTCACGCCGATTTGCTCCTCGTTACGGGGCCGGCTGCGCGCGCCATGGACATCGCGCTCCAAAAGACGTACGACGCCATGCCCGAGCCGAAGGTGGTGGTCGCGGTCGGCGCCTGCCCGCTTGGTGGCGTCTACGCGCAGGACGCGCTCGTCCACGGCCGCCTCGACAGGGTGCTCCCAGTCGACGTCTGGGTCCCAGGCTGCCCGCCGAGCCCGCTCGCCCTCCTCCAGGGCCTGCTCGTGGCGGTGGGGCGGCTGTCGGCCAAGGTGGGCGGCCTCAGCTTCTGTGAGGGAGCACCCCTGTGATCGCGGGCTGGCTGTGGTCTGCGGCCACGTGCTGGGCGGCCGCCGCACTTGTGGCTCTGGGCGCCTCCAAGCGCCTGAACGCCACCCTCGCAGGTTGGGTGTCTGCGGCCGGAGGGTTGGCAGCCCTCGTTGGCGGCGTCCTCCTCGCCTTGGGGGGGAGGGCGACGGGGGCTCTCGCCACCAGCAGTGGCCCCGTCGGGGGCCTGGTGCTCCGGGCGGCGCCGTTGGCGTCGGCGTTCATCGTCCTCCTCGGGCTCGTTGCCTTGGCGACCGGCATGTTCAGCCCGCGGTACCACAGGCCGGGGAACGGTACGGCGATCTACCTGTCCGCGTACAACGCCGCCCTTCTCGCCGCCCTCGCGGTCCTGGTGGCAGGCAACGTCACGACCTTCCTCGTCGCCTGGGAGTCGATGACGCTCGCCTCGGCGCTGCTGGTGCTGCGCCATCGCAGCCAACAAGGAGCTGCCAGAGGGTGCTTCTTGTTCCTAGCCCTGGGGGAAGTTGGGTTCGCGCTCGTGGTCGTCGCCTTCGTGCTCATGGCCACCCAGTGCCACAGCCTCGACCTGGCAACCATCGCCGCCCGCGCAGGGGCCGTCCCTCTCGCCTGGCGGAGCGCCGCTTTCGTGCTCGCCCTCGCCGGCTTCGGCTTCAAAGCCGGCCTCGTGCCCTTCCACATCTGGCTACCGGTCGCTCACCCTGTCGCCCCAGCAGATGGCTCGGCGTTCCTGTCCGGCCTCGTTGTCAAGTTGGGCGTGTACGGGGTGGCGTTGTTCGGCTTCCAACTGCTCGGTCGCCAGGCGCCGTGGTGGGGCCTGCTGACGATGAGCGTCGGGGCGCTTTCGGCTCTGGTCGGGATCCTCTACGCCATGATGGAACGGGACCTGAAGCGGTTCCTCGCCTACTCGACGGTCGAGAACGTCGGGGTGATCGTCGCCGCCCTGGGCGCGGGCATGACCTTCGCCAGCTATGGGCAAGGACCGTTGGGCGCCTTCCTGCTCCTCGTGGCGCTTTACCACGTGGTCAACCACGGCGCGTACAAGACGCTGCTTTTCCTCGAGACAGGGGCCTTGGAGCACGGGGCAGGCACGCGTGACCTCGACCAGTTGGGCGGGCTGGTGCGCACCATGCCCGCGACAACCGTCATATCCCTTGTCGGGGTGCTCGGCATCGCCGCTCTGCCACCGCTCAACGGCTTTGTAAGCGAGTGGCTGGTGTTCCAAGGCCTCTTCCAAGGCTTCCGGATACCCGCTCATGTGCCCGGCGTGCTGATAGTCCTGGCGGCGGCCGTGCTGGGGCTGACGGCGGGCCTCGCCGTGATGGCCTTTGCTCGGGCCTTCGGGGTCGCCTTCTTGGGGATGCCACGCACGCGCCAGGCCGCCCACGCCTCGGAGAAAGGCCAGCCCTTGCTCGGCCCAGGGTTGCTGGCGGCGGCTTGCGCGGCGCTGGCAGTTGGGGCTCCTGCTGTCCTCGTCGCGCTCGACCGCGTCGCTCGGAGCGTGACTGGCGTGGAGCTGCGCCCAGACCTGCTGGCGCCGGACCTCACCGTCCTTCCTGCCCACACGGATTTCTCGGCCTTCTCGCCCACCTACTTGGCCGCCTTCATGGTCGGCGTGAGCGCGGTGCCGCTGCTCATCTATTTGGCGGCACGACCCCGTGGCGCGAGCCGCAGCGTCCCTGTTTGGGACGGCGGGATCGTTGAGTTCAAGCCTCGTATGCAGTACACGGCGACGACCTTCGCCAACCCCGTGAGGGTGATATTCGAGCGTTTTTACAGCCCGACGGTCCATATCGACCGAGCTTCTGAAGACCCCGCCGGGCTGTCCGGCCCGGTCCATTACCGGATGCAAGTCCTGCCGCTGTTCGAAAAGTACCTCTACGCTCCCGTGGTCTGGTTCTTCCGGCGCCTGGCCCGCCTGCTCCAACCGCTCCAGTCAGGCGACATCAACTGGTACCTGCTCTATATCCTCGTGGCAGTAGTGGTGGCGTACTTCATCGCCGCGCAGTAAGGGCGTGGCGCCGGTCGAAAGCGCCCAAGATGCCAAGAGCGGGCCGGTGGCCCTGGTTCAGCGCCGGGGCTGAGGAGCACCTTGGCCTGTCAGGTCCCCGATGGCTCGCTCGATCGCCAAAAGGAGGTGCTGGTGCAGTTGCGGCCAGATCTCGGGTATCTCTTGGGCCCCCCATTGCTTGCGCAAGCTCTCGGGCGACATTTCGACCAGGTCCGCCCAGAGGATCTGGAGCGGGCCACGAAGGCGCTGGCGCGGGTCCATTAGCTCGGGTTGGAGGTCGAAGGCATGGACGGCATCTGCCAGGGCCCTCTCCAGAGCGCCGAGGACGGCGTTGACGCCTGGGTCCTCGGCGGCGATGGACATGAGCCGCCCCGGGGAGGCCTCATTTTTGAGGCGCGCCAGTTCGTCGTCGAAATGGCGGAGCAGGACGGTGATCTTGGCGAGCGCCGACACAGGGGGGAGCGCCCGGCCAGGTCCCTGAACGGAATCGCTTGTCACCCACCACCACCCCCCCCGACGTTGCTCACTGCTCTGACGCGAGGGCGAGCGCAGCCTGCGCTGCCCGGCGAGCAGTGTCGTTGGCTTCCTGGAGCGCCTGGCGCTCGAGCTCGGCGAGCGAACGGGAGCCCTCGGCGCGCCTAGTGGCCTCCACGATGGTCTCGACAGAGCGGTCCAGCTCTGCGGCCAGGGCCACCTCGAAGCGCCGGCGCACGGCGTCGAGACGTTGGGTGAGGTCCCAGCGCGCCCGACCGGCGTGCTTGTCGAACTCGGAGGCGAGCTCGTGCCGCGCCCGGCGGAGCAGGCGGTGCCTGGCGACAGCGGGGGGCAACAAGCGCCTGAGGGCTCGGTCAACGCTCTCGGTTGAGCTCCCGACGTGGAGGAACAGGTAGAAGTACCGCTCCCGCTCCTCGGCCACCCGCGGCAGGGCAAGTTGCGGCAGCTCGACTTCAAAAATGTCCGCCGCCGCGGCCCGTACGGCGTTCACCCGCTCCTGGGCCCGCTCCCTGAAGTGCCCGGCGAGGCTTCTCCAGGACTCCTCGGCTTGGCTCGCTCCGGCCTGGCGGAAGCTCTCAAAGCCCTCCCGGACGGCTGTTTCGACAGTGTGGCGCAAAACATCCTCTAGCTGGCCGATCGGGGCGGACCGCGCTACGTCGAGCAACTGCTGGTCGTACTTACGAGGTTCACGAGCAGCGAAGTCGGCGAGCGCTTCTTCGACCCCATGTGCCAGGGCGGCAACGTCGCGTCGCAACAAGGTGCGTTCGTCCTCGAAAGCCTGGCGTTGCTCGCTCGCGGCGGCCCGCAACCTGGCAACTCTTCCTGCAAGCGAGCTTGTGTCGAGCTCGGCGCTGGCGGCCTCGATCGCCAAAGAGCCGTCGAGCTCATAGGCGAGGCGAGCAAGCTCGGCGCGCGCGGTCTGGGCCCGAGCCTCGACCAAGCCCTCGGCAATGAAGCGGGAGAACTCCTCGTAGAAGGCGGCAAAGTCGTTGGCTTCGTCCTCATCGGGCGCTCGGCCGGACAGGCGGGCGCCTAAAGCAGCGCGAGCACTGAGGCACCAGAGCCGCTCTTTTCGTCCCAGTTCTGCCGCCACCGCCCCGCTCACAAAGCGGGCAACTTCGTCGCGCTCGGTAGGGCTCAGGTGGTCGACCCGGTTGAGGACGAAGAACGTCGGCGCCCGGCGCTCTGAGAGGGCGGAGAGGAGCTCGCGCTCCTCTTCTGACAAGGGCGCGTCTGCCGAGAGGACCAATATCGCCCCATCAGCCTCGAGCAGGGCGCGCGCCGCCGCTTCGTCGTGGCGGAACACCGAGCCGATGCCGGGCGTGTCTACCAGCACCACCCCGGCCCGCAGCAGCTCGACGGGCACCCGAGCCTCTACCCGGGCTACCCGGCGTTCATTGCCGGGGTTGCGGGGTTCGGTGACGTAGTCCGCCAGCTCGTCCAGCCCGATCTCTTCCCTGGTCCCGTCCAGGTGCACGACGGTCGCCCCTCGCTCCCCGAAGGAGACCTCGGTGGCGGCGGCTGTGAGAGGGAGGACGCCGGTCGGCATGAGCTCTGCACCGAGAAGAGCGTTCACGAGGGTGGACTTGCCCCGTTTGAACTCGCCCAGGACCGAGATGTTGAAGCGCCCCCGCGCTAGGCGCTCGGCCAACCGGTCGGCTCGCATTGCGATCTCCCCGCGGTCCCCAGCCGCCGCCGCCAGGTTAGCTGCAGCCCCCGCCAGCTCCTCTAGTTCGCTCTCCATGGCTACCTCCTACCTGCGCCTCAGCGCTGACCAGGTCATCGGTAGGAGCCATCGTCCCCGCTCAGATCCGCGAGAACGGGGCAGCCTGGCGAGCTCCATCGCCTCCCTGCCAGGGTACCACCAGCTCTCAAGAGCTGTTCGAGGTCGTGAAACCCCGGGTGCCGAGCTCTTGGTCTCAGGCGTAGCCGAGCTGCTGCAGCCGGGCGTCCGAGATGCCAAAGTGGTGCGCCACCTCGTGGACCACCGTCCTGCGAACGAGGTCCCTCAGGTCGGCCTCGGTGGTGGCCAGGCGGCTGATCGGGCCCCGGAATATGG
>Ga0335074_10001976_pt1 | contig 27855 bp, 21 predicted proteins | sample Lox_Sample_23_FD_206715 | JGI IMG/M metagenome (GOLD analysis project Ga0335074, IMG submission 206715) | Soil microbial communities from Loxahatchee National Wildlife Refuge, Florida, United States - Lox_Sample_2.3 | ecosystem: Environmental > Terrestrial > Soil > Wetlands | place: USA...
AATCGCCTCGGCGATTTTCGCCAATAAACTAGGCCAGTAGCTCAATTGGCAGAGCGGCGGTCTCCAAAACCGCAGGTTGGGGGTTCGATTCCCTCCTGGCCTGCCAGCGTTTGACATGACAGACGAAATCAAGCTCCCGGAAGTCGGTACGGCGGACAAGGTGAAGCTCGGCACTGCCGTCGTGGCCGTGGGCGCCGGCATCGCCGGCTATTACCTGCTCGGCAGCGATGCCAACTGGCAGCGCTGGAGCACCGTGGTCGCGGGGCTCGTGGTCGCCGCGCTGCTGCTGGCGTTCTCGCGCTATGGCCACGATTTCCGCGAGTTCGTTCTGAGCGCGCGCGTCGAGCTGCGCAAGATCGTGTGGCCGACGCGGCAGGAGACCGGGGTGACGACCTTGATCGTCTTCGTGTTCGTCGCGGTCGCAGGGTTCTTTTTCTGGGGACTCGATCTGCTGCTCGCCTGGGCGACGAAAGCATTGACGGGACAAGGGGGCTGATCGTGGCGCTGAGATGGTACGTAGTGCACGCCTACTCGAACTTCGAGCATCGGGTGGCGGAGTCGCTGAAGGAACGCATCAGGCGCGCGAGCCTCGAGCCGAAATTCGGCGAGATCCTCGTCCCCACGGAGGAAGTCGTGGAGATGCGCGACGGCCAGAAGCGCCGCAGCGAGAGGAAGTTCTACCCCGGCTACGTGCTGGTGCAGATGGAGATGGACGAGGACACCTGGCACCTCGTGCGCGAAGTGCCGAAGGTCCTCGGCTTCATCGGCGGTACACCGGAGAAGCCGGCCCCGATCACCGATCGGGAGGCCAACCAGATCCTGCGCCGGGTGGAGGAAGGCGCCGACAAGCCGCGGCCGAAGGTGCTCTTCGAGCCTGGCGAAGTGGTGCGCGTCGTCGACGGTCCGTTCAACGACTTCAACGGCGTCGTCGAGAACGTCAATTACGAGAAGAACCGCCTGCAAGTGGCGGTGCAGATCCTCGGGCGCTCGACGCCGGTGGAGCTGGACTTCTCGCAGGTCGAGAAGGCTTAAAGGAACGGGTTTTCTTTCCGGCGCGGAGCGCCGCTACATGTTCGGGGTTGCGCTTCGCGACCCCGTTGAGAGGTGGCCGTAAGGCCTAACAAGTATGGCTAAGAAGGTACAGGGCTACATCAAGCTGCAGGTGCCGGCAGGCTCTGCCAACCCCTCGCCCCCGATAGGGCCGGCGCTCGGCCAGCAGGGCGTGAACATCATGGAGTTCTGCAAGCAGTTCAATGCGCAGACCCAGAAAGTGGAGAAGGGCCTGCCCATCCCCGTGGTGATCACGGTCTACACCGACCGCAGCTTCACCTTCGTGATGAAGACGCCGCCCGCTTCCGTGCTGATCCGCAAGGCGATCGGCATCGAGAAGGGCAGCGGCACGCCGAACACCGCCAAGGTCGGCAAGATCTCGCGCAAGCAGCTCGAGGAGATCGCGAAGGCGAAGCAGCCCGATCTCACCGCGGCCGATCTCGACGCCGCCGTGCGCACCATCGCCGGCAGCGCACGCAGCATGGGCGTCGACGTGGAGGGGCTCTGATCATGGCAACGCCCAAGCGCATGAAGGTGTGGAAGGACAAGCTTCCTCCCGGCAAGCAGTACCCGGTCGAAGAGGCGCTGAAGCTCGTCAAGGAGTTCGCCAAGGCGAAGTTCGACGAGACGGTCGATGCCGCGGTGAACCTCGGCATCGACGCCAGCAAGTCCGATCAGCAGGTACGCGGCTCGACGGTCATGCCCAACGGTACGGGCAAGACCGTGCGCGTGGCCGTGTTTACCTCAGGCAAGAACCAGGAGATCGCGAAGGCCGCCGGCGCCGACATCGTCGGACTCGAGGACCTGGCGGCGAAGGTCAAGGCCGGCGAGATCAACTTCGATCGCGTCATCGCCAGCCCCGATGCCATGCGCATCGTGGGCCAGCTCGGCCAGATCCTGGGTCCCCGCGGCCTGATGCCGAACCCGAAGGTCGGCACGGTCACGCCCGACGTCGCCACGGCGGTGAAGAACGCCAAGGCGGGCCAGGTGACCTATCGCGTCGACAAGGCCGGCATCGTGCACTGCACGATCGGCAAGGCGAGTTTCGAGATCGGCGCGCTCAAGGAGAACCTTGCGGCGCTGATGGCCGACCTGCACCGGGCGAAGCCGGCCGCGGCCAAAGGGCAGTATCTGAAGCGTGTCACCGTCTCCTCGACCATGGGGCCCGGTATCACGATCGATCAGGCGAGTTTGTAATTGAGCAATGGTTTTTCGCGGATTTTGGCGAAGCCAGAATCCGCCATCGATCAATCATCGTTTTGATGCGGGCCGGGCCGCGTAAGCGGCCCGGCCATCGTCGAAGACCGCAGGCGAGGGGTCGACCCTCTTAATGACCGCCTGCGCAGATGGTGAACCGCTCTTCGCTAGAGGCTCCTGCTCGAGGCGAGAAGGTCGCCATGGGGAAGCCCACCGGGAAGACCGGCGGCTTCATTCGTAACCGTGATCTTCTCACCCGAGAGGAGAGAAGGAATGGCACTCAACCTGGAAGACAAGAAGGCGCTGGTGGCCGAAGTGGCCGAGGTGGCCGCCAAAGCCCAGTCGGTCGTGGCCGCGGAGTACCGCGGGCTGACCGTTGGGCAGATGACGGAGCTTCGTTCCAAAGCGCGGGCGCAGGGCGTGTACATGCGTGTGGTCAAGAACACGCTGGCACGCAAGGCGTTCGCCGGCACGGCTTTCGAGCCGGTGGGACCGAAGCTCAAAGGGCCGCTCGTGCTCGCGTTCTCGAAGGACGATCCCGGCGCGGCCGCGCGCCTGGTGAAGGACTTCGCGAAGGCGAACGAGAAGCTGGTGGCGACTCTGGTGTCGCTCGGCGGGCAGGTGCTGCCCGGCGGGGACCTGGAGAAGGTCGCCAGCCTGCCGACGCGCGAACAGGCGTTGTCGATGCTGCTGGGGGTGCTCAAGGCACCGATCCAGAAGTTCGTCGCGACGCTTGCGGCACCGCCGGCCAAGCTCGTCCGCACGCTCGATGCCGTGCGTGCCGCCAAGGCCGCCGCCTAACCGACTTGTCTTGAAATAATTTGCGGAGACCCAACATGGCTGTCAGCAAAGACGAAATCCTCGATGCAATTTCCAAGATGACCCTGATGGAGGTCGTCGAGCTCATCTCTGATATGGAGAAGAAGTTCGGCGTCACCGCCGCGGCGCCTGTCGCCGTAGCGGCCGGCCCGGGTGCGGGCGGCGCTGCCGCCGCGGCCCCCGCCGAGGAGAAGACGGAATTCACCGTCGTCCTCAAGGAGTACCCGGCCGACAAGAAGGTGACCGTGATCAAGGTGATCCGCGAGATCACCGGTCTCGGCCTGAAGGAAGCCAAGGACCTCGTCGAGGGCGTGCCCTCGACCGTCAAGGAGGCGGTCTCCAAGGCCGACTCCGATGGCATGAAGAAGAAGCTCGAGGATGCCGGCGCGAAAGTGGAGATCAAGTAGTTTTGATCTCCACGCGCTGCGCGATGGAACAAGCAGGGCTCGCGCCTCGGCGCGAGCCCTGTGTATCGGGCTGGATGCCCTTTTTTCCGTTCTGAGGTGAACCCCCGATGGCCTATTCCTTCACCGAGAAGAAGCGTATCCGCAAGAGCTTCGGCAAGCAGGCGAGCATCCTCGACACGCCGTACCTGCTGGCCATCCAGCTCGATTCCTATCGCTCGTTCCTGCAGGCTGAAAAGCCCGAGGACGCACGCGACAGCGTCGGGCTGCACGCCGCCTTCAGGAGCGTGTTCCCGATCACGAGCTACTCCGGCAACGCTTCACTCGAGTACGTGAGCTACCGGCTCGGCGAGCCGGTGTTCGATGTCAAGGAGTGCCAGCTGCGCGGGCTCACCTATGCCGCCCCGCTGCGCGTGAAGGTGCGCCTGATCGTGCTCGACAAGGAAGCCGCCGGCGCGAAGAAGCCCGTCAAGGACGTGCGCGAGCAGGAGGTCTACCTCGGCGAGCTGCCGCTCATGACCGAGAACGGCACCTTCATCATCAATGGCACGGAGCGGGTGATCGTTTCCCAGCTGCATCGCTCCCCGGGCGTGTTCTTCGATCACGACCGCGGCAAGACGCACTCCTCGGGCAAGCTCCTCTTCTCCGCGCGCATCATTCCCTACCGCGGCTCCTGGCTCGACTTCGAGTTCGACCCCAAGGACTGCGTGTTCGCGCGCATCGACCGGCGCCGCAAGCTCCCGGTCACCATCATCCTGCGCGCCCTCGGCATGAACGAGGCCGATATCCTGGCCACGTTCTTCGATACCAACACGTTCTACATCGGCCGCGAGGAGGTGGCGCTGCAGCTCGTGCCGCAGCGGCTGCGCGGGGAGACCGCGACGTTCGAGATCCGCGTCGGCGACAAGGTGATCGTGGAGGAAGGCCGCCGCATCACCGCCCGCCACGTGCGCCAGCTCGAGGACGCCAAGGTCACGCGCCTGCGCGTGCCGCGGGAGTACGTCTACGGCAAGATTCTGTCGCAGGACGTGGTCAACACCGAGACCGGCGAGATCCTCGCCAAGGCGAACGAGGTGCTGACCGCCGCTTCCGTCGAGAAGCTGATCGAGGCCGGCATCGCGGAGATCCAGACACTCTACGTGAACGATCTCGACCGCGGCCCGTACATTTCGGACACGCTGCGCATCGACCCGACCAAGACGCGCCTCGAGGCGCTGGTCGAGATCTATCGCATGATGCGTCCCGGCGAGCCGCCGACCAAGGACGCGGCCGAGAATCTGTTCGCGAACCTCTTCTTCAATGCGGAGCGGTACGACCTCTCGGCCGTGGGCCGCATGAAGTTCAACCGCCGCGTCGGCCGCCAGGAGATCACCGGTTCCGGCATTCTCTACGACCGGAAGTACTTCGGTGGCCGTACGGACGAGGCCTCGAAGCGCATCGTCGAGAAGTTCGGCGACAGCTCCGACATCATCGATGTGCTGAAGGTCCTGATCGACATCCGTAACGGCAACGGCCAGGTGGACGACATCGATCACTTGGGTAACCGCCGCGTGCGCAGTGTCGGCGAGATGGCGGAGAACGCCTTCCGCGTCGGACTCGTCCGCGTCGAGCGCGCTGTGAAGGAGCGCCTGACCATCGCGGAGACGGAGCCGCTGATGCCGCAGGAGATGATCAATGCCAAGCCGGTGGCGGCGGCAGTGAAGGAGTTCTTCGGCTCCTCGCAGCTCTCGCAGTTCATGGATCAGAACAACCCGCTCTCCGAGGTGACCCACAAGCGTCGCGTCTCGGCTCTCGGCCCGGGTGGACTCACCCGGGAGCGCGCGGGATTCGAAGTGCGCGACGTGCACCCGACCCACTACGGCCGCGTGTGCCCGATCGAGACCCCTGAAGGTCCGAACATCGGCCTCATCAACTCGCTCGCCGTCTACGCCCGCACCAACCAGTATGGCTTCCTCGAGACGCCGTACCGGCGTGTGGAAGGCGGAGCCGTCACCGACAGGATCGACTACCTGTCGGCGATCGAGGAGGGCGACTTCGCCATCGCGCAGGCGAACGCCAGCCTGGGCCCCAAGGGGGAGCTGCAGGACGAGCTGGTCTCGTGCCGCTTCCAGAATGAGTTCACGCTCATGCCGCGGGACCGGATCAACTACATGGACGTCAGCCCGAAGCAGATCGTGTCGGTGGCGGCCTCCCTCATCCCGTTCCTGGAGCACGATGACGCCAACCGCGCCCTCATGGGCTCGAACATGCAGCGTCAGGCGGTGCCCACTCTGCGCTCGGAGACGCCGCTCGTCGGCACCGGCATGGAGCGTCCCGTCGCGATCGACTCCGGCGTGACCGTAGTCGCGAGGCGCGGCGGCAACGTCGACTCCGTCGATGCGTCGCGCATCGTCGTGCGTGTCAACGACGAGGAGACCATCGCCGGGGAGCCGGGCGTCGACATTTACACGCTCACCAAGTACACCCGTTCCAACCAGAACACCTGCATCAATCAGCGTCCGCTGGTCAATGCAGGCGACACCATCGCGCGCGGCGACGTGCTGGCCGATGGTCCATCGACGCATCTCGGAGAGCTCGCGCTCGGCCAGAACCTGCTGGTCGCGTTCATGCCCTGGAACGGCTACAACTTCGAGGACTCGATCCTCATTTCCGAGCGCGTGGTGCAGGAGGATCGCTTCACCACGATTCACATCGAGGAGCTGACCTGCGTCGCCCGCGATACCAAGCTCGGACCGGAGGAGATCACCGCCGACATACCGAACGTCGGTGACGCCGCCCTCGCCAAGCTGGACGAGGCGGGCATCGCCTTCATCGGCGCGGAGGTCAAGGCAGGCGACATCCTGGTCGGCAAGGTCACCCCGAAGGGGGAGACGCAGTTGACGCCGGAAGAGAAGCTGCTGCGCGCCATCTTCGGCGAGAAGGCTTCCGACGTGAAGGACACGAGCCTGCGCGTACCGCCCGGCATGGACGGCACCGTGATCGACGTGCGCGTGTTCACGCGCGACGGCGTGGAGAAGGACTCCCGCGCTCTGTCGATCGAGAAGGCGGAGATCGAGCGCGTCCGCAAGGACTTCGCCGATCAGCAGCGCATCCTGGAGGATGACCTCTTCCAGCGCGTGCGCGGCATGCTGGTCGGGCAGAGCGCGGCTGGCGGCCCCCGCAAGCTCAAGGCCGGCACAAAGATCACTGCCGAGTATCTGGATGAGCTGCCGCGCGAGGAGTGGTTCGAGATCCGCCTCGAGGACGAGGACGCGAACTCACAGCTCGAGCAGGCTTCCGAGCGCGTCACCTTGCAGCGCAAGGCGTTCGAGAAGCGCCTGGAGGACAAGAAAGCCAAGATCACGGCCGGCGACGATCTCGCCCCGGGCGTGCTCAAGATGGTGAAGGTGTACCTCGCCGTGAAGCGCCGCGTGCAGCCGGGCGACAAGATGGCCGGCCGTCACGGCAACAAGGGCGTCATTTCCACCATCGTTCCGGTGGAGGACATGCCATACCTCGAGGACGGCACGCCGGTCGATATCGTGTTGAACCCTCTGGGCGTGCCCTCGCGCATGAACGTCGGCCAGGTGCTGGAGACGCACCTCGGCTGGGCGGCCAAGGGCGTCGGCCTGAAGATCGGGCGGATGCTCGAGGCCCAGGCGGCTGAAGCCGAGCTGCGCTCGTTCATCAAGCAGATCTACAACGAGAGCGGCGGTCAGCGTGAGGAGATCGACAGCCTGAACGGCCCGGAGCTCAAGCAGCTGGCGCGCAATCTCTCGAACGGCGTCCCGATGGCGACGCCGGTGTTCGATGGCGCGAGCGAGAGGGAGATCAAGCGGATGCTGGAGCTTGCCGACCTGCCGACGAGCGGTCAGACGTACCTCTACGACGGCCGTACCGGCGAGCGCTTCGAGCGATCGGTGACCGTCGGCTACATGTACATGCTGAAGCTCAACCACCTGGTCGACGACAAGATGCACGCGCGCTCCACCGGACCCTACAGCCTGGTCACCCAGCAGCCGCTCGGCGGCAAGGCGCAGTTCGGCGGCCAGCGCTTCGGTGAGATGGAAGTCTGGGCGCTGGAGGCGTACGGCGCTTCCTACACGCTGCAGGAGATGCTGACGGTGAAGTCCGACGACGTGAACGGCCGCACCAAGATGTACAAGAACATCGTGGACGGCAATCACCAGATGGATGCCGGCATGCCGGAATCCTTCAACGTGCTCGTCAAGGAAATCCGCTCGCTCGGCATCAACATGGAGCTCGAGCAGGATTGAAGGTTTTTGTCCTGATTGGCCGCAACGCCAAGGGGAACTGATGAAAGATTTACTCAAGCTTTTCAAGCAGCATGCTCCGGTGGAGCAGTTCGATTCGATCAAGATCGGGCTCGCCTCGCCGGAGATGATCCGCGCCTGGTCCTATGGCGAGGTCAAAAAGCCGGAGACCATCAACTACCGCACCTTCAAGCCGGAGCGCGACGGACTCTTCTGCGCCAAGATCTTCGGCCCCGTGAAGGACTACGAGTGCCTTTGCGGCAAATACAAGCGGCTCAAGCACCGCGGCGTGGTCTGCGAGAAGTGCGGCGTCGAGGTCACCCAGTCCAAGGTGCGCCGCGAGCGCATGGGCCACATCGAGCTCGCGAGCCCGACGGCCCACATCTGGTTCCTGAAGTCGCTGCCGTCGCGCATCGGCCTGATGCTCGACATGACGCTGCGCGAGATCGAGCGCGTGCTCTATTTCGAGGCGTTCGTCGTCATCGACCCGGGTATGACGCCGCTGCAGCGCGGTCAGCTCCTCACCGATGAGATGTATCTCGAGGCGATCGAGGAGCACGGTGATGAGTTCGACGCCCGCATGGGCGCCGAGGCCGTCTACGAGCTGCTGCGTACCATCGACCTGCAGGCCGAGATCGGCAAGGTGCGCGAGGAGATGGCCGGCACCTCCTCGGAAACCAAGCTCAAGCGCCTCTCCAAGCGCCTGAAGCTGATCGAATCCTTCATCGAGTCCGGGAACAAGCCGGAGTGGATGGTCATGACCGTCCTGCCGGTTCTGCCGCCGGACCTGCGCCCGCTGGTGCCTCTCGACGGCGGACGCTTCGCGACGTCGGACCTGAACGACCTCTATCGCCGCGTCATCAACCGCAACAACCGCCTGCGCCGGCTGCTCGAGCTCAACGCGCCCGACATCATCGTGCGCAACGAAAAGCGCATGCTGCAGGAGGCGGTGGATGCGCTGCTCGACAACGGGCGCCGCGGCCGGGCGATCACCGGCACCAACAAGCGGCCGCTGAAGTCGCTGGCCGACATGATCAAGGGGAAGCAGGGCCGCTTCCGCCAGAACCTGCTCGGCAAGCGTGTCGACTACTCGGGCCGCTCGGTCATCGTGGTCGGCCCGCAGCTGCGCCTGCATCAGTGCGGCCTGCCGAAGAAGATGGCGCTCGAGCTCTTCAAGCCCTTCATCTTCCAGAAGCTGCAGCTGCGCGGCGAGGCATCGACCATCAAGGCGGCCAAGCGCCTGGTGGAGCGCGAGGGGCCGGAGGTGTGGGACATTCTCGAGGAGGTCATCCGCGAGCACCCCGTTCTGCTCAACCGTGCGCCGACACTGCACCGCCTGGGTATCCAGGCATTCGAGCCGCAGCTCGTCGAGGGCAAGGCGATCCAGCTCCATCCGCTGGTCTGCACCGCCTTCAACGCGGACTTCGACGGCGACCAGATGGCCGTGCACGTGCCCCTTTCCCTCGAGGCTCAGCTCGAGGCGCGTGCGCTGATGATGTCGTCCAACAACATCCTTTCGCCGGCCAACGGTGACCCGATCATCGTGCCGTCGCAGGACGTGGTGCTCGGGCTTTACTACATGACCCGCGAGCGCGTCGGCGCGCGTGGCGAAGGCATGTTCTTCGCGGACGTGCATGAGGTACACCGGGCTTACGAGAGCCGGATGGTCGATCTGCAGGCCAAGGTGCGGGTGCGCATGCGCGAGACGCTGCGCGTCCCCGGCGGCGCGTTCGAGGAGAAGCGTCGGATCATCGAGACGACCGTCGGCCGGGCGCTCCTTTTCGAGATCCTGCCGAAGGGACTGTCCTTCGACATCATCAACCAGGACATGACCAAGAAGTCGATCTCCGCGACCATCAACGCCTGCTATCGCGCGTTGGGTCTCAAGGAGACCGTCATCTTCGCCGACCAGTTGATGTACACCGGCTTCCACTACGCCACGCGTGCGGGAGTGTCCTTCGGCATCGACGACATCGTCATCCCGGAGCAGAAGACGCGAATCGTCGCTTCCGCCGACCACGAGGTGAAGGAGATCCAGGACCAGTACGCGTCCGGTCTGGTCACCAACGGTGAGCGCTACAACAAGGTGGTCGACATCTGGTCGCGCGCCAACGACCAGGTGGCGAAGGCGATGATGGAGAAGCTGGGCACGGAGGAGGCTCAGGACTCGAAGGGCCAGCAGGTCCGGCAGAAGTCCTTCAACTCCATCTTCATGATGGCCGACTCCGGCGCCCGCGGCTCGGCTGCGCAGATCCGGCAGCTCGCCGGCATGCGCGGCCTGATGGCGAAGCCTGACGGCTCAATCATCGAGACACCCATCACGGCGAACTTCCGTGAGGGATTGAACGTTCTGCAGTACTTCATCTCCACGCACGGCGCCCGCAAGGGTCTCGCCGACACGGCGCTGAAGACGGCCAACTCCGGCTATCTGACACGCCGGCTGGTGGACGTTGCGCAGGATCTCGTGGTGACGGAGCCGGACTGCGGCACGTCCAACGGGCTCAACATGACTCCGCTCGTGGAGGGCGGCGACGTCGTGGAGGCGCTGGGCGAGCGTGTGCTCGGCCGCGTCCTTGCCGACGACATCATGAAGCCGGGCAGCGAGGAGGAAGCGCTGATCGCCAAGGGCACCCTGCTCGATGAGAAGCTGGTGCGGCAGTTGGAGCATGAAGGCGTGGACCAGATCAAGGTCCGCTCCCCCATCACCTGCCAGACACGCTACGGCGTGTGTGCGCAGTGTTACGGGCGCGATCTCGCCCGTGGGCGCATCATCAGCATCGGCGAGGCGGTGGGTGTCATCGCCGCGCAGTCGATCGGCGAGCCCGGCACTCAGCTCACGATGCGGACCTTCCACATCGGCGGCGCGGCCTCGCGGGCGGCGGCGGCGAGCAGCGTGGAGGTGCGCAACAAGGGCCTCATCCGCTTCCATCACATCAAGACCGTGCAGCACGAGAAGGGTCACCTGGTGGCCGTGTCGCGCTCCGGCGAGATCGGCGTGGTGGATGACTTCGGCCGTGAGCGCGAGCGCTACAAGATTCCGTACGGCGCGATGATCAGCGTCAAGGAAGGCGACCAGGTGGCGGCCGGCCAGGTCGTGGCGACCTGGGATCCGCACACCCATCCGGTCATCACGGAGGTGGCGGGCCTGGTGAAGTTCCAGGACTTCATCGACGGCCTCACTGTCACGACCCAGGTGGACGAGGTCACGGGGCTCTCCAGCACCGTAGTGCTCGACACCAAACAGCGCGGTGGCAAGGACCTGCGGGCGACCATCAAGCTGGTCAGCAGCAAGGGCAAGGAAGTGACCTTCGCCAATACGGAGATCCCGGCGGTGTACTCGCTGCCCGCGGGCGCGCTGGTCGCGCTGGAGGATGGGGCGCGTGTGTCGGTGGGTGATGTCATCGCCCGCATCCCGCAGGAGTCGTCGAAGACCCGCGATATCACCGGCGGTCTGCCGCGCGTGGCGGATCTCTTCGAGGCCCGCAAGCCCAAGGACCCGGCCATCCTCGCGGAGAAGTCGGGCACTGTCAGCTTCGGCAAGGAGACCAAGGGCAAGCGGCGCCTCATCATCACCAGTGATGACGGTGAGAAGTACGAGGAGCTGATCCCGAAGTGGCGCCAGCTCAACGTCTTCGAGGGCGAGACGGTGGAGCGTGGCGAGGTGATCGCCGACGGCGAGCCGAACCCACACGACATCCTGCGCCTGCAGGGAGTCGAGGCGCTGGCCAACTACCTCGTGCGCGAGATCCAGGACGTCTACCGCCTGCAGGGCGTGAAGATCAACGACAAGCACATCGAGGTGATCATCCGCCAGATGCTGCGCAAGACCGAGGTGCAGGCCGCGGGCGAGACGACTCTGCTGCGCGGCGAGCAGCTCGATCGGGCGCGCGCGCTCGACATCAACGATCGCGCGCAGCAGGACGGCAAGCAGTCCGCCGCCCTGCAGCCGGTGCTGCTCGGTATCACCAAGGCGTCCCTCGCGACGGAGTCGTTCATCTCCGCTGCCTCGTTCCAGGAGACCACCCGCGTCCTCACCGAGGCGGCGGTTCGGGGTCTCAAGGACGATCTGCGCGGCCTCAAGGAGAACGTCATCGTCGGCCGGCTCATCCCGGCGGGCACGGGCTTCGCGGCCCATGCTTCGCGCCGCAAGAAGACCGACGGCGTCGAGCGCCGCAGCTTCATGGACGTTGGCGGCGGCATTCCGGACGCCGAAGAGTCGAGCGGAGTCGGCGAGGGAGAGCCGGAGAGCGCGGCGGGCTGAGAAAGCCACACACTGCCGCGAAAGTCAACGGGCCGGTGAGGGCGAGCCGGTGCCTTTCAGCGAGGACACTTGACGTGTCCTCGCTCCGGCGAGCGACCGCGCACGGACGCGCGGGCCGGGGGGCCCTGCCACCATGGATGGTCAGTGGCACGGCATGAAACGGAGCTACGGACCGGTCGAGATCGTGTAGGCCGTCAGCGTGCCGCTGTTGTCATTGCCGGTCTCGGTGACGGCCACGAGCAACCCATCGCCCACGGCCATCTGCACTATGTTGTTGCCGAGCGATTGCGTCCACACGGAGCTGCCCGAGGTTGTGTCGACGGCGTAGAGATTTCCCGTCGAGGAGCCGGTGATCACATACTGATCATTGACGACTATGGGAGGGGTATTCAGCTCGTTATCGCCGTTGAAGGTCCACTGCACCGTATCGCTGGGCGCTTCTTCGGTGAGGTTGATGGCTTCCAGTCTGGGGCCCTGGAGAAAATAAGCCGTGTTGCCGTTGAAGGCTGCCGGCAGTGAGTAGGCAAGTGTACCGGTGCTGTTGTCGCCCGTCTCGGCGTCGAAGATGGCAAGCGCGGAGGTATTCGAGGAATAAGCCAGTCCATTGGCCACCGCGGGAGTCGCCCCCTGCGGACAGTAGAGGGTGCCGTTGGAGGTGTCCCAGATGACCTCTCCGGTCGCCGGCCTGAAGTCGATGGTAAAACAGCCGGAAGTCGTGGCGGCGACGTACACTCCGTCCGCGGTTACCGCGGGCGTTCCGCTGGCGGTGGTCAGCGGCTGATCCCATGCAATGGCGCCCGTGGTCTCATTGAGCGCGTACAGGGTCGCACTCCCGCCGACGATGACATACACGTAACCGTCCGCCACGGTAGGCGCGCCGGGCGAGGCTCCGCCGAGCGCAGCGCTCCAATTCAACGCGCCGGTGGCGGCATTGTAGGCATAAAGGGTGCTGCCGCCGCCGATGCCGGACTGATCCTGCGTGACGAAGACCTGCTCACTGTCGTAGGCCACGCCCGCGGAGCCGCCGGTAGTGCCGGAAATCGCTACCGGGCCCCAGGCCGTGCCGCCGTTGGACTGGCTCAGTGCCAGCAGCTGTGAGCCGCCTGAAGTCCCGGTAGTCAGGAATATCATGCCGTCGGCGATCACGACGTTGGACGGCGCGCCTGAGCCGATATTCACGTGCCAGGACGATGGCGGCGGAAAGGTCGCGGTGCCGGAGGCCAACGTCGCGGCACCGTCGTGCGCAGGATCGATCTGGTACGCGTTCGCATCGCCCGTCGGTGCCACGATGCTGAGCGTCTCGGTATTCGAGCCGCTGCTGCCCGAAGTGCTCGATGTACCGAGAGCGGCAGCTGCCGGGTTGGTGACGGTGATGGATGCGTTGCCGGTCGCGGCGATATCGGCGGCATTGATCTGGGCGATGAGCTCTGTCGTCGAGACGTAGGTGGTGCTTCGGTTGGAACCGTTCCACTGCACCGTGTCTCCCGAGGCGAACCCTGACCCGAGCACCGTCAGCTTGAACGCCGGACCGGCCTCCGTGACTGATGTTGGAGAGATCGACGTCACATTCTCCGTACAGCCGGCGACGGTTACCGCCAGGACGGTCAGTCCAAACACACTCCGAGCGGACATTTGCAACTTCCTTACAATCCTGGCCTTACATTTTCCTGGTTTCCCGCGTCATGGGCTTGGTCCCGGACGTGGCGGAAGCAGCGTAGCGCCGCGCCCTGCGCCGGGCAAGGCCCCTGCCGCCCATCGCGCCCGCGGACCATAGGATTTGAAACAAGAGCCAGAGGCAAAGCGCGAACACCAGCGCGAACGATATTCCGTCGGTGGAGAGGCCGAAGGTCGGCACCCAGTTTGCCAGTGTCGCATGCGCGATTGCCGGATCGACATGTAAGGAAAGATATGCGGCCTGCTGGAATAAGTTGCCATGCAGCGCCGCGACCTCGCTCTGCAGGTTTTGCACGGAGGCGACGAGCGAGCTGATCGCGGCACCCTCGGCATGGAAGGTCGGATCCTTGCTCGCCAGGTGGTATCGGATGAGCTGGGACAGATCGCCGTGGAAGTACTGATCCGCGATCCGCTGCCAGGGCGCGAGGTCCACCCTCGCCTGATCGAGCATTCCGCCCAAGCGCTGCCGGTATTGCGAGATGAAGCCCGGCACGAGGCCTCCGGCGACTATCGCGCAGATCAGCAGCAGGCGATCAACGAATCCACGGACGAATGACATAATCCGCTTCCTTGGCCGAGCGACGCTCCAGCGAGCTTACCTGCCGGATCGCGGACCGCAATCCAGGCGGATCAACGTGGCCCCCTACCGCCTCCCCGGGGTTGCGACCAGCCGTCACCGGCGTGCGATGAGTCGTTGATTCTCCAACGGAAAAGTCCGGAACAGGTTGCGCCCGGACCTCGGCATAACGTACCGTCCGCCCCAATGTGGCGCGCCGTGAGCTGCCGCGCTCCGACAACATTGGGGTACCCATGATGACGCGATATTCTCTTCTGGCGCGAGCCGCCGTCGTACTGCTGGCGGTGAGTTGTGCGGGGCCGGTCGCCTTGGCGCGCACTGCCGGTGCGAAGCCGGCGGCGGAGCAGCCCAAGGACGTGTTCGCGCAGCTCAAGTTCCGCAATCTCGGTCCGGCGATCGCCGGCGGGCGCGTGACGGCCGTAGCCGGCATCCCCGGCAACCCGCAGGTCTATTATGTCGGCGCGGCCGCCGGCGGTGTGTTCGAGACGACGGACGGCGGCTTGAACTGGAATCCCATCTTCAACCACGCGTCGACCAGCTCCATCGGCGCGATCGCGGTCGCGGCCTCGAATCCCAGCCTGGTATGGGTGGGTACGGGTGAGGCGAACATCCGCAACGATGTGATTCCCGGTGCGGGCGTGTACCTGTCAACGGACGGCGGCAAGACCTGGCGGGCGATGGGCCTAAAGACCGTCGGCCAGATCGGCCGCATCGTGATCGATCCGCACGATCCGAATCACGTGGTCGTCGCGGCGTTCGGTCAGGAATGGGGCCCGAGTCCCGACCGCGGCGTGTACGTGACGACCGACGGTGGCAAGAGCTGGCGCAAATCGCTGTTTGTCGACGATGACACCGGCGCGATCGACGTCGCGATGCAGCCCGACAACGGCCAGGTGCTGTTCGCCGCGACCTGGCAGGCCAACCGGAAGCCGTGGACGCTTGATGACGGCGGCCCCGGCTCGGGGGTGTGGCGCTCGACCGACGGCGGCGAGACCTGGAAGCGGCTGCGCCAGGGTTTGCCGACGGGCACCATCGGCCGCATCGGGCTGGCGATCGCGCCCAGCGAGCCGGACCGCGTCTACGTGCTGCTCGAGGCTGCGATCGGCAAGGGAACACTGTTCGCCACCGACGACCTCGGGGACCACTGGCACAAGGTCTCCGACAATCATGCCTACAACGTCCGCGGGTTCTATTTCACCACGCTCGAGGTCGCACCTGACGACGCCGACCGCGTCTACTTCCTGGGTTTCCAGCTTGCTGAATCGGACGATGGCGGCAAGACGGCGCGCGTGATCGACGAGTCGGTGCACGTCGATCATCACGCCATGTGGATCGATCCCACGAACCCGAAGCGCATGCTCCAGGGCAACGACGGCGGCGCCTACCTGTCGCAGGACGGCGGCAAGAGCTGGCGCTTTCTCGATGGGCTCCCGATCGAGCAGGTCTACAGCGTCGCGGCCGACACCCGCACGCCCTACGATCTGTGCACCGGCCTTCAGGACAACAGTGCCTGGTGTGGACCGTCCTCCACACTCGCGGACGATGTCGTTTCCGGGCAGGACTGGTTCGTCGTGGCGGGCGGCGATGGCGAATACGCCGTGCCGGCGCCGTCGGATGGCAACATCATCTATGCCGACTCCGAGGATGGCGCGATCACGCAGTTCGATCGCAAAACCAAGCAGTCGCTCTTCATCATGCCGTACCTGCACGGTCCGGGGTACGTCGACGATCTCCCCACCTACGCGCAGAAAATCCGCTTCAACTGGACGCCGCCGATCGCCGTCGATCCGCGTGACGCGCGCACGGTCTACATCGGTGGCAACGTGTTGTTGAAGTCCACCGACGGCGGCCTCGACTGGAAGACGATCAGCCCCGACCTGACACGCAATGACAAATCCAAGCAACAGCTGCCGGGCGGCCCGATCCACTACGATATCTCGGGCGCCGAGACTTACGACACGCTGCTCTCGATCCAGGTGGCGCAGAGCGATCCGCAGGTGGTCTGGGTCGGCAGCGACGATGGAGTCGTGTCCGTGACGCGCGATGGCGGCAACACCTGGAGCAGAGTGACACCGCCGCGCGCCCCGGCCTGGGCACGTGTCTACCAGATCGACATCTCGCCGACGAACCCGGGAGCGGTCTATGTCGCATACGACGCCCACGAGCTGAGCGACAACAGGCCCTATGCCTATGCCACGACCGACTACGGGCATCAGTGGCGGGCGATCGGGGGCGGCCTGCCCGATGACGCCGCGGTGATGGTCGTACGCGCCGACCCCGACGACAGCCGGGTGCTGGCGGCCGGCACCATGCGTGGAGTGTGGATCTCGCGCGACGGCGGCGGCCGATGGACGCAACTGAAGAGCAACCTGCCCACCATGCCGGTCTTCGATCTGAAGTTCGTGCGCGGCGATCTCGTGCTCGCGACCCACGGCCGCGGCCTATGGGTCCTCGACCATTTCGCCGCGGTCGCGCAGCTCGATCCCGACGCGCTGCCGAAGCAGGTCAGGCTGTTCACGCCCGGCACCGGCGTCGAGTACCAGCGGTGGAGCCGCGGTGAAGGCGCGGAGCCGGCGTTCGTCACACCGAATGCGCCGGACGGCGTCGTGATCGACTACAGCCTGCCGAAGAAGCTGGAGGCCAGTGGACAGCAGAAGGCGCTCGAGCAGACTCCGGTGAAGATCGAGATCCGCGATTCGAGCGGCGAGCTCCTGGCGACGCGGTATGGGGGCTCCCTGTATGGCGTCAACCGCTACGTCTGGGATATGCGCTACGACAAGCCCACGGCCACTGACTTCGAGACCTCACCCCTCGAGGGTAAGCCGCCGGCGTTCGAGGAGCTTGCCGGTCCCGAGGTGCTCCCGGGAACGTACTCGGTCAGCGTCACGGTCGACGGACACACCGAGACGGCGACCGCGCGTGTGGTTGCGGACCCCAATCAGCCACCCGCGCTCGCTGGCCAAAGACGCTCGCTGGAGCTCGCCCTCGAGGCCCGCGCGCAGCAGGATGCGCTGAATAGAATGCTGAACCGCATCAGTGCGATGCAGTCGCAGCTCGATGCTTACCGCAAGACCGTGGAAACGGAAGCCAACGGCATCGATCCGGCGGAACGCGCGCTCGCGAAATCGCAGGCACCGCTTCTCGCCCGCGGCAAGACGCTGGACAAAGAGCTCGGGAAGCTCAAGGACTCCGTCTATGACCCCAAAGTACAGCACAAGGTGGGGGAGGACAGCCTGCATCAGCTGACGGATCTGCACGATGCGCTCGAGGCGAATTCCTCCTCGCTCGCCAGCCTGGGGGTACAGGCGCCGACCGGGCCCTTGCTCGCGATCGAGGCGGAGCTGACGGGAGAGCTCGACGCCAAGCTGGCCGCCTACAACGCTCTCCTCGCGGGCGATGTCGCAGCGTATGACCAGGCAGCCTACGCAGCTGGCGCGCCGACGCTCGCGGCGGGGGAGCCGATCAAGGTCGCCGCTCCGCCGCAGATCCACTAGTTGAAGCGCTGGATCCGGGCTCCTGCCCGGCCCAGCGCCCGTTGAGCCAAAAAGCGTGGTTTTTGGCTCAACGTCCGCCACCTGCGGCGGCGGGGCACGTCCGTGTGCCTGGAGCCTCTCGACGGCCAATCCTTGCCTTGGGTTTCAGCGGCTGCTAACCTCATCCGCAAATGCGAATCACTCTTATCTCCGGCGTCTCAGCCTGAGAGTCAGAATGGCGACGGTGGACGAGCACGCTCTCAGGCACGCCAGGATCTCGAGCCCGGGCTGGAAGATGTTCCTGGCCGTCATGGGACCGGGACTCGTGGTCATGCTGGCCGATACCGACGTCGGCAGCATCATCACGGCCGCGCAAAGCGGCGTTCAGTGGGGATATCGGCTGCTGCTCCTGCAGCTCCTGCTGATGCCCGTGCTCTACATCGTGCAGGAGCTGACCGTCCGGCTCGGCATCTTCACGGGCAAGGGACACGGAGAGCTCATCCGCAACACCTTCGGGCCCGGCTGGGCCTGGGTGTCGGTGAGCGGGCTCGGGGTGGCGACGGTCGGCGCTCTGATGACGGAGTTCTCGGGGGTCGCGGGCGTCGGTGAGCTCTTCGGCGTGCCGCGCGCGGTGAGCCTGGGGCTGGTCACGGCGATCCTGCTCGCGGTGGTGCTGACCGGAAGCTATCGCCGGGTCGAGCGGGTCGCGATCGCCCTCGGGCTGTTCGAGCTCGCTTTCTTCGTGGTGGCATGGCGTTCCCATCCGCAGGGCGCGCAGTTGGCGAGCGGGCTCGCGCACATGCCGCTCAGGGACAACGCCTACCTCTACCTGGTTGCCGCCAACATCGGCGCGGTGATCATGCCGTGGATGATTTTCTATCAGCAGTCGGCGGTAGCCGACAAAAAGCTGCGCGTCTCCCACTATCGGCATGCGCAGTGGGACACGGCTTTCGGCTCGGTCATCACCCAGGCGGTCATGGCCGCGGTGCTGATCGCTGCTGCTGCAACGATCGGCCAGGCACACACTGGCGCCTCGCAGGCGAGCCTGAACACCATTGGAGACATCAGCAGGATGCTGGTTCCGGCTCTGGGGGCCAACGTCGGCCGTGTCGTCTTCGGGTTCGGCACCATCGGAGCAGCCATGGTCGCGGCGATCGTCGCATCGCTCGCCTCTGCATGGGGTTTCGGTGAAGTCACCGGTTACCGACATTCCCTCGAGCATCATCCGCTGGAGGCGCCGTGGTTCTATGGCATCTACTCGGTCGCGGTCATCGGTGGGGCGGTGGTCGTGGATCTGGTGCCGAATCTCGTAGCGCTGAACATCGCCGTGCAGGTCATGAACGCGCTGATGCTGCCGGTAGTGCTCGGCTTCCTGGTGCTGCTGGCGTTCAAGGCACTTCCTGCCGAGCATCGACTGCAGGGTCCATACGCCTGGCTGGTCATCGCGGTGTCGGTTCTCACCGCCGGGCTCGGCGTCTACGGTGGCATCACCGGGGCTTTTTGATGCGCATCCTTGTGCCTGGGTGCGTGCGCTACTGCGACTGCAGGCGCACCTTCATGTCGGACACGTAGCGCGAAGACAGCCAATAGGATCCGAGGTGCTTCTCGATGGTCACGCTGTCACCGACGCGCAGTGTGAGGCTGCCTGAGGCGGGTTCGATCTGCTGCCAGATCTGGCCGTTGTCGAGGTGCAGGACCATGGAATCCGCCGAACGGTCCAGGCCGGCTACGTGGGCCGTCACGCGCGAGGCGTCGCCGCCAACAAAGCTCTTCCAGAGCGATGGCTTGGGTGGCGTCGAGGCATCAGTGCCGGCCGCCGGTGGCGCTGCCTGCGCCGCTGCGCGCGGCGGGGGAGGCGCAGCCTGAGGTGGCGGAATAGAGGCCTGCACGGGCGGCGGCGGAGAAGGCGGTGACGGTGTGGGGAGCGGCGGAGGCGGCGCGGCCGTCGGTTGCGGCGCCGACTTCGTGAGACGGGCCATTTCCCTGTCATAGCAGACCAATCGCCGCAGGGAATCCGATACGGACGCGCAGGCGCGGAGGCCGGGCGGAACGCTCTGCGCGATCGCGCCGGCAGGGATGCCCCAAAGCGGCAGCGCGCAAACCAGCGACCATGTCATCCGGCTTGCTCGCCGCGCAACGCGGACGGTGGGCTGCTCACGCATCGGTGCTCTCCGGCGGGCCTCGCCCGACAGGTGCGATTGCGCCAGTGTAACCCGGCCCACCGCGCCGCACGAGCTAGTGTGTCTGGCTGCTCGCGGCGCTCTGGGGGGTGCCGCCGATCGTGAGGCCCACCTTCGGGACCCCGAACTGCCCCTGCAGCTGCGCCAGCTTCGCGAGGTCGATCGAGCCGACGATGTTGACGATCGTGAGCTGGCGGGGGTCCGCCGCAATGATGGCGACGCCATCGGTGCGATCACCAGTGCGCCGAATATAGATGTCGACGTTGGTTCCCTGCTTGAGGTCGTGCGTGGAGACCACCGGCTGCCAGCCCGGAGTGAGCAGCTGTGCCTCTACCGCTTTGACGTCCGCCTTGGAATATTGCCCCGGCTTGTCGAAGGTGTAGCTGCGCACGTAGATGCCCCTGATGCCCCGGATCAGGCCGTTGACCGCGGACCCGTTGCCGCTGTCGTTGCTGTTGATGGCCCCGCTCGCCAGACGAAGCAGTGACGGGTCGAGCGAGATATCGACCGATTGGGTGGCTATTTTCGCCAGGGCGGTGAAATCGGGCAGCTGCAGGCGGCCCGGGTCCGCCGCCAGGGCGAGGGCCGGCAGCGCCAGCAGCGCGCCTGCGGAAATGATGGAACGAAGTCGCATGGCAGTCTCCAAAAAGAAAATCCGGTCATCGGGTCCGCTGATGGCAGGTCAGGAGTTGGGATTCTCCTCGCGGGCGACCGCGGCGCGTACGATGTTGACGTTGTCGCTGGCGATGCTCAGCGCCTGCAGGAGCTGGGCTCTGGCCTCATTCGCCCGCGCCGTCTCGAGGGCATGCTGCCGCAGCTGCACGAGACCGACGGCCGCGATGATGCAGGCGGCGAGCGCGGCCGGCAGCCAGCGGGAGCGGAATACGTGGTGACGGACCGAATGGAGTTGATCCCCTGCCGCAGGCGCCCCGGTCGATTCCAGGCGCGCCGCCACCCGATCGGAAAAATCCCCGCCCGGACTGCCGGGCCGCAGGGCGCGATGCAATGCTTTCTCGAATTCGTCGGTCATGGCTGACTACCTGCGGAAATCGGCCGGAGCTCGTCACAGCCGGCACGTAAGGAGGCAAGGGATCGCTGCAGATGACTCTTCACCGTGTTGAGCGGTATGTCGAGAGTTCTTGCGATCTCGGACGGGTCGAGATCCTCCTGATACTTCAGCAACACCACGGCGCGCGCCATGGGGGGGAGCCTCGAGACGAGATCCCGCAGCCTCCGCTCGAGCAGTGGATCGCGGCTTACGTCCGCCACCGGCACTTCCGCCACAGTCTCCAGGGGCAAGGCAGCGTGGAGCGGGCGGCGGCGGAGCTGATCGATCGCCCGATGGCATACGGTCCGCCGCAGCCAGAAGAGCAGGTGGGCCGCGCAGGTGATCTTGCCCAAGTGGCGGTGAGCCGAAACGAAGACGTCCTGAGCGAGCTCCTCGGCGTCCTCGGGCACCTTGAGCATTCGCAGCGCCAGTGTGTACACGATGTCCTGGTGGGCGCGGATCAATTCCCGGAAGGCGGCAAGCTCGCCCCCCTGCGCACGGGCCAGCACCGACCTCCCTCCCGCTGCCGCGGAGGAGTCGGACAGCCTTCCGGCGGCCGCTGGTGGGCTCATGGGATCGGGTTCCATATATACCCTATACGAGCGGCGGAGCGCTCGAGGGTGCAGGCCCCCGAATAGCCCTCGAATAGCCCCGACCAGCCTAAGTCCGGCTCGCTACCTGCTGCCGGACGACGTGGCGGGTGAGCTGCGCCCGCGTCCACTGGCGGACCCGGCGAGCGTCGGCGACGCGGGTGTACTTGCCCCAGGAATTGAGCAGGACCATGACGACGGTGCGGTGGTCGATCATCGCCTGCATCACGAGACAATGGCCGGCGGCATTGGTGAAGCCGGTCTTCTGGACGACGATGTGCCAGGAAGCCCGATCTACCAGCGAGTCGGTGTTGTGGTACGCGACCATGTGCCGGCCGGAGCGGATGGTGAAGCCGCGGCTGGTGGAATAGCGGCGGATGACCGGGCTCTGGGCCGCCGCCATGACCAGTTTCGCGAGGTCTTCCGGCGTCGAGGTATTCTCGCTCGAGAGACCGGTCGGCTCCACAAAGTGGGTATGCGTCATGCCCAGCGCCCGGGCCTTGGCGTTCATGGCGCTGATGCAGGCCGCCAGGCCGCCTGGATAGTTGCGCGCCAGCGCGTGAGCCGCCCGGTTCTCCGAGGCCATCAGGGCAAGGTGGAAGAGCTCCGCGCGGGTGAGACGGGTGCCTACGGCGAGCCGCGAGTACGCGCCGCGTCCGATCGCCCGGTCGGCGGGGGTCACCTGCAATACCTCATCCAGCGGCTGATCGGCCTCCGCGACCACGAGGGAGGTCATCAGCTTGCTGATCGAGGCGATGGGCACGGGGACATCGGCCTTGCGCGCATAAAGCACTTTGTGATCGGTGACATCCAGCACCAGGGCCTCGCTCGACCGCAGACCCGGCTGGGCCGCTCCACGGTGATGGTGGTGGCGGTGGTGGTAGCGGGAGATCGAGGCCAGATGGATTGGCGCGGCGGCGCAGGCGGCCGAGGCGGATAGAAGGAGGCAGGTCCACGCGAGTGACGGCATCCGGGAGCGCTTGCCAAGCCCCGCGGCCAACTTCGACAGAATACCGGGCCCCATTTTTCAGTCTTCTCCGCGGTCGACGCAGGACTCAAGGGTAGCAGAGCATGATCCAGGCGTCGGCGCCGTGACGTAAAGCGTGTTTCGGCGCCAACCGGTGGAAGCCTACAACATTGTTGTGCCGCAGTGCTACGCCGCGAGAGGGATCGCGACCTGCACGCGATTGCGGCCGAGGCGTTTGGCGGCGTAAACGGCCGCATCGGCCTGCGCGATCAGCGCCTCTCCCCAGACGCCGAACTGATCGCTGCTTGCGACTCCGATGCTGCAAGTCAGGCGGATCGGAGCGCCGTGACCCTCGACGCCCACCTCCGACACGCGCAGGCGGATGCGCTCGGCGATCGGCTCCGCCGCGGATGCGTCGGCGCCGCTCAGCACCACGATGAATTCCTCGCCGCCATAGCGGCCGATGATGTCCGACTGACGCAGCTCCGCCTGAATTGGACGGATGACCGCAGCCAGGCAGGCGTCGCCGGCCGCGTGCCCATAGGAGTCGTTGATGGATTTGAAGAAGTCCAGATCGAGGAAGAGCACGGCGACGGGATGGCCGCTCGCGCGGGCGCTGCGACAGAGAGCCTCGAGTTGCTCCAGCAATGAGCGGCGGCTCAGGACGCCGGTGAGCGGATCCGTCCTCGCACGGCGCTCGGCCTCCGAAAGAGCATGGCGCTGCTGACGCAGGCGATCGGCGACGCCGAGCGAGGTCAGGATGGCGGAGGCGACCATCGATCCCGGCAGGCCGTAATAGAAGAGTGCGTCGTCGCTCGCCGCCTGGGTGATGAGAAGCCGTCCCGAAGTCACGATCGCAAACGTCTCGAGCAGTACCCAGGCAAGGAGAAACCAGCCGGCTGCGCGACTGCCCCGCCGCCAGGCGAGAAAGGCGACCACGAGCACGAAGACGCCCGCGCCGAGGAACATCAGGTTGCCGACGCTGGCCACGACCGGTCCGAGACCTCCCAGCCGCCCCACGTTTGCCACCGCGAGCACACAGAAAGCTGCTGCCAGCCAGCCGAAGGCGCGATAGACCCGCGGCGAGGCGTGGCTCAGGTCGGTGATCTCACGGGTGAAAAGGCTCGCCATGGCGCCGCTCAACGCCACCGGAACGTTCCAGGCGTAGGGTGCGAATGCGCTGGCGGCCTCGAACCAGGGCCAGCGAAAGCCCTGACCGGAGAAGTAAGCGAGATAGAGCGCCTGCAGGGCGGTCATGGCGGCATAGAGAAGGAAGAGCCGATCCGCGAGCACGAGCCACATCGCCGCGGTCGCCAGCGCCAAGGCGGCCAGCGCACCACAGGCCAGGGTGATCATCAGCATGTGGAGTCTTCCGCGCGCCAGGGTCTCAGCCAGGGTGCCGGCGGCGAAATATGCCCGCGGGACTGACGCGGTCTGTACCCGGATGCGCGCGTAAAAGACCTGGCCCGCCCGCAATCCCGCACCCGGGACCAGGAACGCAGCGTCCTGAGCTCCTCCGAACCCGGGCAAGAGCGCTGCTCGCGGGAGGGGCCCGGGTGCGCCGCCCGCGGCCTGAGGATAGAGCTCAACCGTCAGATTGCGGCCGGAGTGCACGGTGAGCACCGGAATCTGCGCGGCTGCGACACTCCGGGATGATTGCAGCCGGATCCAGCGGAAGCCGGGCGTCTGCCCCGGAGCCTCCGGGGCGGTTGCCACGAAGTACTGGTCCAGCGCACCGCTTGTCACGTCGGCGATAGACGGCGGCGGCCCGGCGGCTGCAAGCATGCGCACTCGGAGCGCGGAATCGTTGGCCGCGGCGGGGGCGGGCAGGGGTAGAAAGAGGCCGGCGGCGAGCAGCAGGGCCCAGGCCTTGAGCCTGACCGGGCAGCGGACGTCGCGCAGGCGCGAGGGAGCGAGAGCTCGAGACACTGAGGAAGCTGGGGGCTTCCTGCCGCGGATTGGCTGTGGGGTAAACTCGATGGCCATCGTCGCAGGGAATCTGCTGGGGCGCAATCTCGGCCGCGGCGCCCCGGCACGGTTGACACTCCCCGCCCCCCTACCTAGAATCGCCGGCCTTTCTCGGTCCGGCCCTGATTCACGCCGGCACCGGAAACAGAGAGATACAGCACCGGGCCGCCGAGCGACCAGCAGGCGGCCCGGTCTTTCTTGAGCGCCCCGCGCGCTTGAACGCAGGATCTTGGAGACAGAATGGCGACCACCGGTCAGCTCATCCGGCAACCGCGTCGGACGAGGGCAGAGAAGACAAAGGTTCCCGCTCTCGGGGCTTCCCCCCAGAAGCGAGGCGTCTGCACGCGCGTCTATACGACGACGCCGAAGAAGCCCAACTCTGCCCTACGTAAGGTCTGCCGTGTTCGGCTGACGAATGGATATGAAGTCACGAGCTACATCGGTGGCGAGGGACACAACCTGCAGGAGCACTCAGTGGTACTCATTCGCGGAGGCCGCGTGAAGGATCTCCCCGGCGTCCGCTATCACACGGTGCGTGGAACCCTCGACTGTGCTGGCGTAGGTGAACGCAAGCAGGGTCGCTCGAAGTACGGCGCGAAGCGCCCCAAGAAATAAGAGGCCTTAGCGTATGTCCCGTCGAGCCCAGGCGCCGGTCCGCAACATCCTGCCGGACCCGAAATTCAACAGCGATATGCTGGCCAAGTTCATGAACGTCGTCATGAAGGACGGCAAGAAGTCGGCCGCCGAGCGCATCATCTACGGCGCGCTCGACCGCATTGCCGAGAAGACCGGCAAGAAGGGAGGGGAGGCGATCGAGATACTCTCGACGGCTCTCGACAACGTGAAGCCGGTCGTCGAGGTCAAGTCGCGCCGCGTCGGCGGTGCGACCTATCAGGTGCCGGTTGAAGTCCGGGCCACCCGCCGCCAGACATTGGCCATGCGCTGGGTGATCGAGGCGGCTCGCGACCGCAGCGAGAAGTCCATGGCATTCCGCCTCGCCCATGAGTTGATGGATGCCGCCGAAAATCGCGGCGCCGCCGTCAGGAAGCGCGAGGACACCCATCGTATGGCGGAGGCCAACAAGGCCTTCGCGCACTACCGCTGGTAGCAGCCGGCGGGGTCATACGGCCGGACGGCCCTCAAGAGGATAGTTTACCGTGGCACGCGCGACGCCCATTGAGCGTTATCGGAACATCGGCATCTCGGCGCACATCGACGCCGGGAAGACGACTACCACCGAGCGCATCCTCTTCTACACCGGGGTGTCCCACAAGATCGGCGAAGTGCACGACGGCGCGGCAGTCATGGACTACATGGAGCAGGAGCAGGAGCGCGGCATCACCATCACCGCCGCGGCCACGACCTGCTTCTGGAAGGGAATGGAGAACAGCTTCCCCGAGCACCGGATCAACATCATCGATACCCCGGGGCACGTCGACTTCACGATCGAGGTCGAGCGCAGCCTGCGGGTGCTCGATTCCGCCGTGGCGCTCTTCGACTCGGTGGCCGGCGTGCAGCCGCAGTCCGAGACGGTCTGGCGCCAGATGAACAAGTACCAGGTGCCGCGGCTCGCCTTCGTCAACAAGATGGATCGCGCCGGCGCCAACTTCCTGCGTGTCGTCGACATGATCCGCGCCCGCCTGCGCGCCAACCCGGTGGCGATCCAGATCCCCATCGGCGCGGAGGAGAATTTCGAGGGTGTGGTCGACCTCATCCGCATGAAGGCCATCTACTGGGACATGGAAACCCAGGGCATGCGCTTCGAGTACCGTGACATCCCGCAGGGCCTCGAGGCCCAGGCCGAGGAGTACCGCGCGAAGATGATCGAGGTGGCCGCCGAGGCCAACGACGCCCTCATGAACAAGTATCTCGAGGGCGAGCAGCTGAGCGATGCCGAGATCCGCGCCGGACTGCGCGAGCGCTCGATCCGCAACGAGATCGTGCTCTGCCTGTGCGGCTCGGCCTTCAAGAACAAGGGCGTGCAGGCGCTGCTCGATGCCATCATCGAGTTCATGCCCTCCCCGATCGAGATGCCGCCCGTCAAAGGCATCGGTGATGACGGCGAGCCCGCCACGCGCAAGGCCAGCGACGAGGCGCCGTTCTCCGCGCTCGCTTTCAAGCTTCTCAACGACCCCTTCGTCGGCAACCTGACGTTCTTCCGCGTCTACTCGGGCGTACTCAACTCCGGCGATACCGTGTACGTGCCGACCAAATCCAAGAAGGAGCGCATCGGACGGTTGCTGCAGATGCATGCCGCCGAGCGCAACGAGATCAAGGAAGTGCGCGCCGGCGACATTGCGGCGGCCGTGGGCCTGAAGGATGTCATCACGGGCGATACGCTCTGCGATCTCGAGACGGTGATCACTCTCGAGAAGATGGAATTCCCGCAGCCGGTGATCTCCGTCGCGGTGGAGCCGAAAACCAAGGCCGACCAGGAGAAGATGGGCGTCGCGCTGCAGCGCCTGGCGAAGGAAGATCCCTCCTTCCGTGTCAGCACCGATCAGGAGTCGGGCCAGACCATCATCGCCGGCATGGGCGAGCTGCACCTCGAGATCATCGTCGATCGCATGAAGCGCGAGTTCAAGGTCGAGGCGAACGTCGGCAAGCCGCAGGTCGCCTACCGCGAAACCATCCGCGGCAAGGTGGAGTCGGAAGGCAAGTTCGTGCGCCAGTCGGGCGGCCGCGGCCAGTACGGTCACGTGTGGCTGACCATCGAGCCCAACGCGACCGGCAAGGGCTACGAGTTCGTCAATGGCATCGTCGGCGGCTCGATCCCGAAGGAGTACATCCCTGCGGTCGACAAGGGCATCAAGGAGGCCTGTGAGACGGGCGTCATCGCGGGATACCCCGTCGTGGACGTCAAGATCACTCTGTTCGACGGCTCGTACCACGACGTCGACTCGAGCGAAATGGCGTTCAAGATCGCGGGCTCCATGGGCTTCAAGGAGGGCTTCAGGCGCGCGAAACCGGTGCTGCTCGAGCCCATCATGAAGGTCGAGGTCGTGACGCCGGAGGAATACTCGGGCGATGTGATCGGTGACCTCAATCGCCGGCGCGGGCAGATTCTCGGCATGGACGAGACGCCCTCCGGCAAGGCCATCACGGCCGAAGTACCGCTGTCGGAGATGTTCGGCTACGCGACGACCGTGCGCTCGATGAGCCAGGGCCGCGCGACCTTCACCATGGAATTTGGCAAATACACCGAAGTACCGCCCAACATCGCGGACGGCATCATCAAGAAATGAGATTCGTAAGGTAGCAAGCAGTCATGTCCAAAGAGAAATTCGAGCGTACCAAGCCTCATGTGAACGTGGGGACGATCGGGCACGTGGACCACGGGAAGACGACGCTGACGGCGGCGCTGACGAAGGTGATGGCCGAGACGCACGGCGGG
>Ga0335074_10001977_pt1 | contig 27848 bp, 22 predicted proteins | sample Lox_Sample_23_FD_206715 | JGI IMG/M metagenome (GOLD analysis project Ga0335074, IMG submission 206715) | Soil microbial communities from Loxahatchee National Wildlife Refuge, Florida, United States - Lox_Sample_2.3 | ecosystem: Environmental > Terrestrial > Soil > Wetlands | place: USA...
TCTTCCCAAATTGACTTCATTTGACTATTTTCACAGAAAAAACCACAAAAATCACAAATTTGTGTATTATGTGAGTTATGGTAGCTCCATAAGGCCTCTTGATCGGCCGCGGGGCTGCTTCCGAGGGAAAAATGATTCGCAAAACAAGGCTTTATACGCCCGGACCCACGCCGCTGCTTCCCGCGGCGCAATTTGCAATGGCTGCGGCCGACATGCACCATCGCACTGCAGAGTTTCGCGCACTCTTCCAGAAGGTGCTGGCGCAACTGAAGGTCTTCGTCGGCACCAAAAACGACGTTCTGCTGCTGGCCTGTTCGGGGACGGGCGCGATGGAGGCCTCGGTGTCGAACCTGACCTCGCCGGGCGACAAGGTGCTGGTGCTGACGGCGGGAAAATTCGGCGAGCGTTGGACGGGGCTGACCAAGGCGTTTGGCTGCGAGCCCGATGTGCATACAGCGCCCTACGGCCAGACCTTCGACCTCACCCAGGTGCGCGCCGCGCTCAAGCCCGAGCACAAAGTTGTCTACATGCAGGCCACGGAGACCTCGACCGCGGTGCGCCACGACGTGGAGGCTATCGCCAGGCTTCTGAAGGAAGCCGGCAGCCAGGCGCTACTCGTTGTGGACGGCATCACCGGCCTTGGCACCACGCGCTTCGACGTCGACGGATGGGGAATCGACGTGCTGATTGGCGGCTCGCAGAAGGCCGTTATGATTCCGCCGGGCCTTGCGTATCTGAGCGTGAGCGAGCGCGCGTGGGCGGCGATGGAGACGGCGAAGAATCCGCGCTACTATTTCGACCTGCGCAAGGAGCGGAAGAATGCTGTGAAGGGCGAGAGCGCTTACACGCCCGCAGTGGCGCTGGTTGCCGGTCTTGGCGCCGCACTTGATTACATTGCCGGGCAGGCTGGCGGCGATCTTGAGGAAGGGCGCGACGCTCTGATCGATAACGCGCAGGTGAACGCGGCCGCCACGCGCGCCGGCCTGGTTGCGCTGGGATTCACGCTGTTTGCGCCGACGGCACCGGCTGCGGCGGCTACTGCGGTTGCGGTTCCTGAGGGGATGGACTCGGGCGTGGTGGTGAAGGCGCTCAAGTCAAAGTTCGCACTGGTTGCGGCCAACGGGCAGGGCGAGATGCAGGGCAAGATTTTTCGCGTGGCGCACCTGGGTTTCTTCGACTATCTCGATACTGTGGCGCTGCTGGGCGCGATGGAGCACATCGCCAAAGACACGCTGGGGCTAAAGGTGGAGTACGGGCAGGCAGTGGCCGCGGCGCAGAGGATTTACGCGAAAGCAGCTGCTAGCTCCTAGCTGGTTATTGGAGTGAGCCAGCGTCTTGCGATCCCCGGTCCCAAGAGCGAGAGACGGGGGACGCCAAGCGTAACAGGCCTGACTCCGCTAATACCGCTCAAGAGGAAACATGCCTGAACTTTCATTCGGAGAAAAGCTTCTGATCGCGCGCAAGCAGCTCGATCTCTATCAATACGAGATGGCGGAGCGGCTGGGAGTGCATCCCAACTCGCTGACCAAATATGAGCGCGGCGAGGGCAAGCCGCACGCAGCGGTGGTGCGCATGTTCGAGTTGCTGTGCGATCAGCAGGGCATCAGCTTTGATGATTACGAGAACGCGTCGATCGCCGGCGTGGCGGGCGATGAAAGGAACAGGGGAGCAGCAATGAAGATCGTTTTGGCAGAAAAAGTTTCTCCAGCGACGCTGGCCGTTTTTGAAGCCGAGCCGGGATGGGATGTGAAGACGCACGATCAGTTGCCCGATGGATTGCCGGCAGCGCTGGCCGACGCCGACGCGCTGGTAGTGCGCAGCGCGGTGCAGGTGGACGATGCGCTGCTTGAGCACGCGCCCAGGCTGCGCGTGATTGGCCGCGCTGGTGTGGGTGTGGACAACATCGATGCGGATGCGGCCACGCGCCGCGGGATTGTGGTGATGAATACGCCAGGCGCTAATGCAGTTGCCGTGGCCGAGCTTACTTTGTGTCTGATGATTGCGCTGGCGCGCAAGCTGGCCGTCGCAAATGCCACGATGCACGCCGGAAAGTGGGAGAAAAAATCGCTGCAAGGCGCCGAACTGCGCGGCAAAACGCTGGCGATTCTGGGTCTTGGCCGCATCGGCCTTGAAGTGGCCAGGCGCGCGCGTGGATTCGGCATGGAGATTCTGGGCGCCGATCCGTTTGTTTCCGCGGCCGTGGCGCGCGAAAACGGCGTTTCCCTGGTCTCGGTTGAGGATCTTTTGGGAAGGGCAGATTACCTGACGCTGCACGTGGGACTGACGCCGCAGACCAACGGCATTATCAATGCGAAGACGCTGGCGGCGATGAAGAAAGGCGTGCGCATTGTGAACTGCGCGCGCGGCGAACTGGTTGTGGAGGCGGATCTGGCTGCGGCGCTTACGAGCGGGCAAGTGGCTGGCGCGGCGCTCGATGTGTTCAGCGACGAGCCGCCCAAAGAATCGCCGTATTTCGCGCTGGACAATGTGATTTTGACGCCGCACATCGCTGGCTCAACGGCCGAAGCGCAGGAAGGCGTGGGAGTGCAGATTGCGCAGCAGGTGCGCGAGTATCTCAAGCTCGGTGTGGTGCAGAATGCAGTGAATCTGCCCTCACTGAGCCACGAGGAATATGTGCAACTGGCGCCGTATATCGACCTTGCCGGGCGCCTTGGCGCATTTCTGGCGCAGGCCGGCAAGGGAGGAATCGAAGGCATTCATCTGAGTTACGGGGGCGCACTTACCGAGGCCAAAACGGAGTTGGTGCGCAACGCGGCCATCGCAGGGCTGTTCGAGGGATCGGAAAACGTGAACCGCATCAATGCGGCTGCTGTGGCAGCGGAGCGCGGGATTCGCGTGCATGAAGAGAAGCAGGAGAGCCATCGTGGGGGTGCGGCGACGGTGCTGACCGTGGCGCTGCACACCGCAACCGGCGAAAGCCGCGCCAGCGCAACCGTGATTCATGGCGAGCAGCCGCGCTTGTTGGCGTTTGACGGCATTGACATTGAAACGCCGCTTGAAGGCACTCTGCTGGTTTGCCGCAACCTGGATGTGCCCGGTGTGATCGGGCGCATTGGAACGATTCTCGGCCAGCAGGGCGTGAACATTGCCAACTTCGCGCTGGGCCGCGAGCGGCAGGCGCAGCATGTGGCGGCCGACGGACCGGTGAAGGCGCTGGCTGTCGTCCAGGTGGACGAGCCAGTTTCAGAATCGGTTCTTGAGGCGCTCAAGGTGATCGAGGCGCTGCTCGAAGCGAGGTTGGTGAAGCTGCCGGATGGAAAATAGCCACCTGCGGTGGGGCGGACGGCGCTCGCGCGCCACGAATTCTGGGCTCGCCGTGAGCGGCCGACTACCAGAGCTGGCTGCATCAATGCTGAACGGCAGCAAGAAAACTTCCTTCAGGGGCTAAAGTGTCTGCGCAAGAACTCGGCTGCCGGCCAAGTTCGAGATTTGGAAATGCCCGCGGCTAAAGCCGCTCTGGTCATTTGGCCGATTCAGCGACCTAAAGGTCGCTGCCCCCTTCCCGGAATCCAAGCTTCAATCAATTCGTATGTCGCCGGAGCCGGTTTCGACTTTTACTTCGGGCCCGCCGCCGTTGAGTTGTGCGTGCAGGTGGTGCTTGTCCAACGAGACCTGCGTCTCTGTCTGTTGAGCTGTCGAAATTTTTCCCGATCCAGTCCCGGCGTCGAGCGTCATGGGCGCATTGCCGGTCTGGAGCTCGATGCTTCCAGATCCCGTCTGGAGCTTCCATTCAGCCGAGGGCGTTCCGGCTGCGCTGATCTTGCCGGAACCTGTTTGCGCCTTCAAGCTTCCATGCACGCCTTTGATGGCTATGTTGCCGGAACCAGTCTGCGCCTTGGCGTCGCCCTCGCCGGCGTCATCGACTGCAATGTTGCCGGAACCGGTCTGGGTGGTGAATCCTCCCTGCAGTCCCGTGGCTGTGATGTTTCCCGAGCCGGTCTGGAGTTTCGCGCCCGCGCCCACGCCTTCGTCCACGACATTGCCCGAGCCGGTAGCGGCATCGAGCGCAGCGTCGGCGGGCGCCTCAATGTCGTAGTCGATGCTGATATGGTTGTTTTTATTTTGCTCGTGCTGCGCACCGATGCGGATGGTGTTTCCATTCTGCTCGATGGGCGGATTCGCGGCGATCGCCTGCGCCTGCGCCTCGTCGGCTCCCTCGTGCGTCCGCACGGTTCCGTGAATCACGACCTGACTTCCGGAGCCCTTGGTCAGGTGGATGTTTCCTGAGCCGGTGGCCACGCTCAGCGTGAGCTTTCCGTTGATCGAAAGCGTGCGGTCGAAGTTAAGATCCGATTGCGTTTGCACCGCAATGCCGCGGCCTTCGCCCCTGCCGCGACCCAAACCGATGCCGCTGCCATCAGGGGAGAGCATGGCTAAAAGCTGGCCACCGGTTCTGTAGGAATAACGATAGCCGGAGGTGTTTTGCGCGCTGGGCGGAGGCAGATCGATATGTATGGCTGGCACGTCGATGTGCTGCGCCGGGACATTAACATGCACCGCGGGCACGTTCATCTGCTTCGCCGGAATATCGACGTGAATGGCTGGGACATCAATGTGCTGCGCCGGGACATCAACATGTATGGCAGGAATATCAACGTGCTGTCCCGACACATCCATGTGCTTCGCCGGCACATCGACGCGCACGGCAGGAACATCAATGTGTTTCGCCGGCACGTCGACGTGAACGGCGTGAATGTCAATACTCTTTGCCGGCACATCGACATGAATGGCGGGTACGTTGACGTGGATGGCGGGAACATCAACATGAACAGGCGAGCTCGCTGGCGCGGCAGCAGGCGTGGGCGCGGCGGCGGGGGCGGGGATGGGCGAAGCGTCGGGAGCCACGTTCACCGGAGCGGAGTCAGGCTTCGATTGCCCAGTGACGGGCGCCTGCGTCTGCGATGGCGCGGTTGTTTGGGCTTCCACGCGGACGAATGCCGTAAAAGCGAAGAGCGCCACGGGCGCCACGAGCGCAACCAGAAAGGCGCGCCGGCCGCCGGCAAAGGCCTGACGGAAGACACGGTCATTGAGCAGCCGCTCGATGCGGCGAGAGGTACTGCTGGAACGGGCCATAGCAACTCCTATGAGTGATGTGTGCGGCGCTGTCGCGAATTCGAGAAGGATTTGCGCGTAAGAAGTGCGGTTTCGTGCTTCATTGAGGCCGGCCAGGTCGCCGATGGTTTCGCCGAGGTCCGAAAGTTTGTGCTTCAGCCACCAGCCGAGCGGGCTGAACCAGACCAGCGCGGCATAGAACGCGGCGAGCAACTGCCAATAAAAATCGCGCTGGCAAACGTGGGAGCGCTCATGCGCCAGCACGATGCGCAGCTTTTCGTCGTCCCACTCCGCGTAGTTTGCGGGCAGCAGCACGCCTGAACCAATGGTGACGGGCGACGAAGCCTTGCCGCTGAAGCGGACATTCAGTTCTGCGCCCCGGCGCAACGCGCCGCCAAGCTTCGCCGGCTTGGCTGTACGCCAGAGGCGCAGCGTTGAAACCAGACCAAAGCCAAGACGGAAGAGCAATGCCGCAGCGACAATCAAGTAGAGACCTGCACAAAACATTGCGAACGAAATGGGATGGCGCCCGGGTGCGTCAGAACGGGCGGAATCCGAGTTGCCCGGAATCACGCCAATCGGGACGGAGGCTCGAGCCGGAGCCGGCGCTGCATTCGAGGACCGAGTCATAAAATCCCGCGTGGGCGTTGGGTCAGGTTGAGCCGTCGCGGTTTGCCCTAGCGTCATGTTTCGAGGGTCTGCTATTGCCGGAACCTGCGGCACCGTGACCGCATCGGGCTCGCGAACTACGGGCGAGTGCGCCGCGGCAGGCTGCTCGGGGAATTTGAGGGCCGCTTGCAGACGCGCAAATTGCGACGGCAGCACCAGCGTTTCCTGAGGAAGAAGATGCCAACGGACAGAGAGCAGCAGCAGCGCCGGCATGAGCAAAGCGCCGGCCAGAACTGCAGCCCATGCCGCTTTTTGCGCCAGCACATTGCGCACCCTGAATACGCGCAATCCAGCCCACACCGCGATCGCCAGAAGCAGGGAACGCAATGCCGCATCAACGAATGTCGCTATCATCGGTTGTCCCCCATTTATCTCTCAGTTTGCTTTTTCGCTCCGCCCTGCTTTTGCGCCGTGGCGATGCGCGCGGCCAGACGCTGCAATTCGGCACGATCGAGCACCTTTGAGTCCACCATGCCTACGAGCAGCGCTTCCACTGAGCCTTCGCAGAACCAGTCAACGATGCGTTTAGCGGCGCGGCCGGCCACGCGCTGACGCGACTCCGCCGAGCGATAGAGAAACGTGCGATTCTCAACCGAGTGCGCGATGTAGCCTTTTTCCTCGAGACGGCGCAGCACGGTGCGCACAGTGGAATCCTTCAGCGGCCGGGCCAGCTCCTCGCGCACCTCTTCGGCCGTGACCGCGCCGCGCCGCCAGACAACGGAGAGAACGTCGCGCTCCAGCTCGCCCAAATCAGCAGGATCGTGCCCGGAATGAGTGTTACCTGCCATAATGTTACTGACGGTAACACATGAAAAGGGTGAGCTGTCAAGGGGATTGTTTGAGGTGTAGGTAAAAATGTCGCCAGCCAGTCGTCTCGTCTCTGTATATCGTTCGCTGGGTTCCGGTTTACCACCCCAGCAAGCCAAAGGCCGGCTCGTTGGGGGCCCCAGTCTGGACAGGTTGCGGAACAGGCCGAAATAAAAGGCGGAACTGGCGAAGCAAGCGTGGCAGGGCTGAAGCCCCGACACTCATTTTGTTCTTGTTACGGCCCGCGACCCACACGCTGTGTGGGTACCCCGGCCGTGCCCTTCTTACAAGGCCGTCCTTGATTGAGTTCTTCCGCAGACCATGGAAACCGGCGTTACGGCTTAGCTCCGCTTGTGAAAAATGCCGGACACGACCGGACCGCGCTTAATTCGCCGTGGGTTGCTCATCGATGGAGTCGATCACCAGCACCGGCTCGGGGCGCTTGACCTTCATCAGCTTGAGCCCCAGTTGCTTGTGTACCGCGTCAAAGAACGAGAGCGCTCCGTTCGGATCCGCGGCCATGGGCACGTCTCCGCCTGACGCACCGCCGCCGCGTCCGCCGCCCATACCCGGCATCTGGTTCACCGAGCTCCAGTTCAGGGTGAAGTTCCACGTGCCTTTGATGCCGGTTTCATCACGCACGGGATTGTAGATATACCCGGCCGCCCACTGCGAGAATTGCCGGCCGATCTGCTCCATGCTCATGTTCTGGCAAGTCATCAGCATGTTCTGTACAGGGAATTTGAGGCGCGGATCGTTGCCGTCGGGCCCGGGGCCCTCTTTGCATCGAGTGCGGCTCGCCGGGTCGGCTTTGGTCAGCCTGGGATTGTCCGCGACCAGGTCGTACGCATCCACGGGACGATCCTCCATATGGACCTTCATCTCGAAGCGCTCGATGAGCAGCGCCCGCACCATCTGGCGCAGAACTTCAGGGTCGACGGGAGAGCCTTTGGTCAGCCGCTTCCCGGTGTCTTCGGATGACAATTTGGCATCAATGTCGAACAGGTCGGTTTCCAGCCACTTGGGCGCGTTCACAATCTGCTCCTTATCCATGTAGCTCAGGTCCCAGGCGTAGACGATGAGCTCTTTGAGCGAGATGCCGTGGAAGTTAAGCTCACTGCCCGTGATGCGGCCGCCGCCAGGCTCACCTGGCTTGTAGGGTTTGATGGTCGCCACTTCAAACTCCGACGGCGGCAGTGGAGGAAGTGCTTTGGCAAGATCGAGCGCATTCGCGGTTGGGAGTTCGTTGACACTGTCCACAATCAACACCGGGCGCGGCGCTGTCTCCAAGGTCAGCGTGAGTCCGAGTTGATTCTTGAGCGCGTCGAAGATGGTGACGGCGCCAGAGCCGGCCTGTGCCAGCAGATCATGTGGCGTCCACTTGAGGTCGAAGTCGTAGCCTCCTTTGAGTCCGGTCGCGTCGACCAGCGGCGCGTCAAATTGCCAGTTGGCCGAATTCGCCAGGGTGGTTACAAAGCTGTCCATCGCCTTGTTGATGCAGTGCAGGCCAGCCATCGGCACCGCGCCCGGCGTTTGATCCCTCGGAACCCCGTGGCAACCGCCGTCGCCCGTGCCATCCGATGGTTTCATCTTGTCTTTTTCGACGCGGAGGATATAGGCCGGCATGGGCGCGGTGCCTTCGTGGGTAACCAGACTGAATCGCTCCTTGAGCAGGGCCCGCAGCATGGGCTGGGCGGTTTTGGGGGTGGTCCCGAGCGGCACCTTGGCGATCACGTCGAAGCGATCCATCTCAAGCCAGTTCGGGCCGCCGCTGACGAATCGATCGTCCACTCCAAAGGCGGCGGAGACCAAATCGAGCATCGTCGCCTGGCGCAAAATATAGCGGTCGCCGACCAGCGTGACTCCATTGAAGTAAGGGAAGCGGCGCTGCGGGCTCAGGCTGAAGTCGGCGGCGAGAAAGACGGCAGGAGCGGTTGATGGCTGAGTTGCAGTTTGCGGTGTTGCTTGAGTTGAAGCGGCTGCGGATGGAGGCGCGTCGCCTGTCGTTTGCGCCATTACAGTGGCGGAGAGTAAGGCGAGCGTCGCGCACACGCAGGCTCGATTCATCGAAGCTCCTCAGTGCAATCAGTTTAGCCTTGCGCGGTAAAGGTTAGACGGCCCGTGTGTTATTATGTATTTACGCTCAGTTGTTTGGTTGTGAGCCGTTCTCGCCTTCATCCGCTGGATCGTCTGCCACGTAAATTCCCCATCCCCTCAGCGTAATGGTCCAAAGAAGTCAAGGTTTGAACTATGGAAAGTTCCAACCGGACAAGGCTGCAATGCGATTGCGCACCACAGCCGAAGACGCATCGTGTGGGTCGAATCGGCGTGACGTCAGCGCTTCCTCGGTTTTCCTGCATAGAATTTGACCGTCCTCCAGCGGGACCATTTTGGAGCCGCGCCTGGAGAACATTGCAACCGCATCGCTGCGGGAAGATTCCGGGATGATTTGAAGCCGACAACTTCGAATGGCGGATCTCCAGTGCGCGACGTGCGAACAAGGAACCAATTGAAACTCTTTTCTGAAATGAATCTCTCGCGGGCAATGCAACAGCAATTGTCCGACGCAAACTTTATCACTCCCACACCGGTGCAGGCTAAAGCCATTCCTCCGGCTCTTGAGGGCCGCGACGTTTTGGCGACGGCGCAGACGGGAACGGGCAAGACGCTCAGTTTTCTTATTCCCCTGATTGAAAGAATGCCCGCAGGCGCGAAGGGCGCAACCGCTTTGATCCTGCTGCCGACGCGCGAGCTGGCAATGCAGGTGCTGGAGGCATGGCGCAACTTGACACGCAATCAGGGCACGGCGGCACTGGTTTGCGGCGGCCTCAACGAGGGTCCGCAGCTGGCGGCAATTCGCCGTGGGGCACGCTTGATCGTCGCCACGCCGGGGCGGCTTGAAGACTATCTCTCGCGCCGGCTGGTAAACCTGAGCGGCGTAAAAATGCTGGTGCTTGACGAAGTGGACCGCATGCTCGACATGGGCTTCAAACCGGCAATCAAGCGCATTGTGCAAGTCTTGCCGGCGGACCGGCAAACCCTCTGCTACTCGGCAACTCTGAGTCCGCAGATCAGGGAAGTGGCGCGCAATTACCTCAAGAATCCGGTTCGCGTCGAAATTGGCTCGGTGCTCAAGCCCTCGCCGAACGTAAAGCTGCAATCCTTTGAAGTTCCGGCGGAAAAGAAACAGGAACTGCTGGAGCATCTTCTCGGCTCGAACGACGGCAGTTTTCTGGTTTTTGTGCGTACCAAGCACGGAGCGGATCGGGTGGCGCGGAAGTTGTCGCGCGCCGGACACTCGGCCACGCAGATCCATGGTGACCGGTCGCAGTCGCAGCGCAGCGCAGCACTGCGCAACTTTGCCGAAGGCCGGCATCGGGTATTGGTAGCCACCGACGTGGCGTCGCGAGGACTTGATGTAGCCGATGTGGCGCACGTTGTGAACTTTGACATGCCGAAGGAAGCAGAGGATTTTGTGCATCGCGTGGGGCGCACCGGCCGGGCTTCAAGCCACGGCGTGGCGTCTACTTTTGCCGCTCCCGATGAGGCGCACGCGCTACGCAAGATGGAACGCACCCTAGACATCACGACAAAGAGGTACCGTGTGCGCTCCAACGATGCTGCTTACGCGCAGGTGGCTTGAAACAACGGCTTCGCCGGCGCGGGTGCCTTCGGCTACGCCACCCGCGCAAACCACCAGCGGCGCCTGCTATGTGAATTGATTGCCGTGATCGAGCGGGGTGTTGAGGACTACTGAGGCTGGTGGACGATCCGAATATAGGGCTTGGGCGACTTCCAGCCATCGGGGTATTTTAGCTTGGCGTCCGCATCGGATACTGAACCCCCGATGATCACATCGCCGCCCGGCTTCCAGTTCGCGGGTGTTGAGACAGCGTGCTTGGCGGTGAGCTGGATCGAATCGAGAGCGCGGAGTATTTCGTCGAAGTTGCGGCCGGTGCTCATGGGGTAGCTGAGCATGAGCTTGATTTTCTTGTCGGGGCCGACGATGAAGACCGTGCGCACAGTGGCATTGTTGGCCGCGGTGCGGCCTTCGGACGTGGTTCCCGCGTCAGCCGGCAGCATGTCGTAAAGCTTGGCGATTTTCAGCTGCGGGTCGCCGATCATGGGATAGTTCACTTTGTGCCCCTGCGTCTCTTCGATGTCCGCTGCCCATTTGCCGTGACTGCTGACCGGATCTACGCTCAGACCGATGATCTTGGTGTTGCGCTTTTTGAATTCGGGTTCGAGACCGGCCATATAGCCAAGCTCGGTGGTGCAGACAGGCGTAAAGTCCTTGGGGTGCGAAAACAAAACTGCCCAGCCGTTGCCAATCCATTCGTGGAAGTTGATTTTGCCCTGTGTCGTCTCTGCCGAAAAATCAGGGGCTTCGTCGTTAATGCGCAAACTCATGGTGATCTCCGTAGGGGGAATTTTCAAAAAAGCGCGCAAGGGGAAGCGCTCACGTAGTATAAACCGCTGCGGCTCTGCGGGGCATGTTAATTCCCGCACATCGCAGCTGAGGAGCAGCCTCTATGCCTCCGAAACTACCGGGAGTTGAGCAGCATCCCACGCGGCGAGGCCGCCGGCGATCTCGATCAGGTTCGTGATCCCATATTGGTGCAGGATGCTGGCGGCGATCGAGGATCGGTAGCCGCCCGCGCAATGAACGGCAATGCGCCGTCCGCGTGGAATTTCGGCGACGCGTTCCTGCAAGTGGTTGAGCGGAATGTTTACGCTGCCAGCAACATGTTTTGCCGACCATTCGCGTGGAGTCCGGACATCGAGCACCATGGGCGGGTTTGCTCCCGCCAGCTCCTCAGCCACCATTGGCGCGTTGCTGCGCTCGGTGGGCCAGACCAGGTCGGGCCTGGCGGCGAGCGATTCCATCCCACCCCGGAGATAGCCTTTCACGTGATCGAATCCGATGCGGCCGAGACGCAGGCCGGCTTCATGTTCGCGTCCCGGTTCAGCCACGACGACGATGGGCCGAGTATGTTCAAGCAAAGTGCCGGCCCACGTGGCGAATTGCCCGCCAAGCCCAATGTTGACGCTGCCGGCAAGATGGCCCTTGGCGTACTCCGCCGGTTCGCGGACATCGAGAATCTGCAAGCCTGCGCCTCCTAGCTGCAGTACTTCTTCAAGGTCGACCGGATGCAGTGTCCGCTCAAGATTTTCGCTCAGTGTCGCGCGCTCGCGAGTGTTGAGGATTGCGTCGTAGTTGAAGTACGGCGGAGCGTCCGGCTGATCAGCAGTGACAAGCTGAATGAACTGCCGCTTTGACATCGGTTGCAGCGCGTAGTTCAGCCGCCGCTGGTCGCCCAGCGATGAGACAGTGTCAGAGGAAAGTTGTTTTCCGCACAGAGAACCGGCGCCATGCGCTGGATAGACCAGCGTGTCGTCGGGCAGCTTGAGGAGTTTTTGATGGAGTGAGTCGTAAAGGTGGGCGCCGAGATCGGCAGCAGTCCAGCCCAGAGAGGAGCGCAGGTCGGGGCGTCCAACGTCGCCGATGAACAGCGTGTCGCCGGTGAGGACTGCGTGAGGGGTGGCAGGATCTTTCTTGAGATCGAAGACCAGAATCGAGATGGACTCGATGGTGTGGCCCGGGGTTTCGAGGACCTGCAGGCGCAGGCCAGGGAAGTTGAGCGCATCGCCGTCCTTCATTGGCACGAAACTGTACTCCGCCTGCGCTCGGGAGCCGAGATGGATGGTCGCACCGCAACGGTCGCGCAGTTCCAGATGGCCGGCGACGAAATCTGCGTGAAAGTGGCTGAGAAAGACGTGACGAATCTTGAGGCCAAGGCGACCAGCGTCGGCATGGTACTGCTCGATGTCGCGCTGCGGGTCGACGATGACGGCGGTGGCGCTCTCCTCGTCGCCGACGAGATAAGACGCGTGCGCCAAACAGGCCAGGTAGTACTGTTTCAGGATCATGAGAGTTCCTCTGGGTGACGGTAGCGGGCTCGTATACTTTCGGAATCGGGTGGTGGTTCAGTCTGCGAAAAGCCCGTCCCCCAGGGGCTAAAGCCCGATTCTTTTTAGCGACGTTTACGGCAGGACTGAAGTCGTGCCCTTTCAAAGCAGTTTCAAACCGACCCACTCCATGGCATCGAACTGTGCTGGTGGTGCTGCGATAATTTATCACAGAACAGAAATCGCGGAGGCCGGAAATGAATCTCGTGGATCTCGTCGGAAACACTCCGCTGGTGGAATTACATCGCGTGAACCCGAACCCAGCGGTGCGGATGTTCGGAAAGATGGAGGGCAAGAATCCCGGATCGTCTGTGAAGGACCGCGCGGCGAAGTTCATGATTGAGGGAGCGGAGAGGCGCGGCGATCTGAAGCCGGGCGTGCGCATTATTGAGCCCACCAGCGGCAACACCGGAATTGCCCTGGCAATGATTGCGGCGATCAAGGGGCTGGAGATCGAGCTGGTAATGCCCGCGAGCGCCACCGCCGAGCGCGTGGCGACCATGGAGGCCTTTGGCGCCAAAGTGACGCTGACCCCGGCCGATGCGGGAATGGAAGGCGCCATCGATTTCGTTCGCGAGCAAGTGGCAAAGGGCGGAGTGTTGATGCTGAACCAGTTTGGAAATCCAGACAACTGGCGCGCGCACTACGAGACGACGGGACCGGAAATCTGGCGCGACACAAATGGAACAATCACTCATTTCGTGTCGGCGATGGGAACCACCGGAACGATCATGGGAGTTTCACGATTCCTGAAAGAGCAGAACCCGAAGGTGCGGATTGTGGGCGTGCAGCCGGCAGAAAACGCGAAGATTCCCGGGATACGGCGCTGGCCGAAAGAATATCTGCCGGCCATTTTTGACCCGAGGCGCGTGGACGAGACGCTGGATGTGACCGAGGAAGAAGCCGAAAAAATGGCGCGCACGCTGGCTCGCGAGGAGGGGGTGTTCGCCGGCGTTTCCTCCGGCGGAGCCTGCGCGGCGGCGTGCCGGTTAGCTAAGACGCTGGATTCGGGCGTGATCGTGTTCGTCCTGTGCGACCAGGGCGACCGGTATCTTTCGAGCGACTTGTTTTCATCCAGCGTTCCCAATGGCGAGAGAAGGAGAAGCGACTGATGGCCGCGAGCACGCACAGCAAGCCTATGAAGGTGAACTTGGTCCAATCTGGACCGGCGAAGTTCGTGGCCACCAACGCGGCGGGCGCAAAAGGCGTGATTGACGGTCCTGCCGATATGGGCGGCGAGAACGCCGGACTGCGGCCCATGGAGACGCTACTCGCGGCACTTGCCGGATGCAGTTCGATGGACGTGCTGCTGATCATGAAGAAGCAACGCCAGAGTCTGGAGCGTCTGGAAGTGGAAGTGGAGGGGGCGCGCGCGGACGCGGTCCCCGCAGTGTTTACGAAGATCCACCTCCGCTTCAAAGGCTACGGCCCCATTGAACTCGAAAAGCTGAAGAAGGCTGTAGAGCTTTCGATCGAGAAGTATTGCTCGGTATCGAAGATGCTGCAGGCTACGGTAAAGATCACCGCAGAGGCCGTGCTGGGGTGAATCAGAGGCGCGCACGGCACGCTGGGCTGGAGCTTATTTCTTCTTGCCCTTCCGTTCGGCGCGAGCGGCCAGGTTGGCCGCGACTGCGGCGCGGATGAGCTGCCTGAAGGCAGCTTCGTTGATCCGATCCCCTTCGCGGAAGTCGATGGCGCGCCGCGCATTGCCTTCGAGGCTGGAATTGAAGAGTTTCTTCGGGTCGGGGATCGAGGCTCCGCGCGCAAAGGTGAGCTTGACCGCCTGCTTGTATGTTTCCCCTGTGCAGACGATGCCGTCATGGGACCAGATGGGAACACCGGATGGGTTGGACGGCTTTACCCATTTGCACTCTTCGACGATCTCGGGGTCGGCATCGTGGATAAGCTGGCGCAGGTGAGCGAAGGTCTTGCCGCGCCAGTCGCCAAGCATTTTGATCTTCGCGTCGATGGATGCAGAAGCGGATTTCGAAGAGACGGGCATTTTCGCGTGTTCCTCCATTTCTGGTACCGAATGTAGATGCGCTCGGTGTTAGCCCGCAACCCGTGGAGAGCCGCGGTCATGCGATGGGCGCCGCTGAATGCAGACGGCGCCAGAGAAGATACGATGCTGCCCATAGCACGCGGCGGGGAAGTCGAGTCGGGCAAACGCCTCCGCGACCTGGGGCAGAACCAGCCGCTCGTAGTAAGCCGTGAAGATCATCTCCAGGCAGAAGAGCGCGGTGACGATCCAATAGATGACGGTGACGGCTCTGGGAGTGGCCCCGGCGGCCAGAGCCGGATTATGCGGGGGCGAGTCCATGGGGGAAATTCTCCTGAGTTTCAACTCCTCGGGCCCATGTTATTCGAGGCGGGCAACCACTTGTTCCAGGCTGCCGATGAACCGCTGCCAGCCGTAGATCGCGCCTTTGTAGTTCTTCTCCTGGTCAGGCCTGAAGCCGGACTGCTCCATGCGCAAATGAGTGCCCGCGCCCACCGGAGCCAGAGTGAACGTGACGACGGTCCCGTGCCCTAAAGTGCCCCAGGTGTAAGAGAGCGTCTTCGAGGGATCGGCTGCAAGAACCTGGCATTCAATGATGCCATTCCAGCCCGGCACGGGCTCTGCGCGCAGGGTAAACGCGTGGCCGGTCACCGGCTGAAAGTCATTCTTCATCAGCCACTGCTCGATCAAGGAGCTTTCGGTGAGCGCGCGCCACACTTTTTCGGGCGGGTGAGGGAACTCCCTCTCCACGATGACGGAACGGGTAGAAGTTTCAGGCACAGTCATTTGACATTCCTTTCCTAAACGTCTTCGAGTTTTTCAAGAACCTGTTCGAGGCGATCGAATTTGCTTTGCCAGAAGGCGCTATAGTGGCTGATCCAGTCCACCAGCGGCACCAGCGCCTCAGGCCGGGCGTGATAATGGGTTTCGCGCCCGTGGCGGCGATTGCGAACCAGGCGAGCCCGCTTGAGGGCCGCCAGGTGCTTGGAAACCATGGGCTGAGACACGCCTGCGCATCTGGTCAAAGCGTGAACAGTCTGGCCGCCGTCGCGGGTGAGCCGCTCGAAAATGGCCCGGCGCGTGGGATCGGCGAGAGCCTTGAAGAGATGGTTTGCGGCGCCAGGCATGCCTAAACCATAACCAAATGGTTATGGATTGTCAAGCGGAAATTTTGCTTCGCCCCGAGAATTTCTGTTTCGGCACTTCCTGATCCCGCGAATTGTCATGCGGGGTCTAATGCTTGTACCCTTCGGACCGGCCCACTAGCGGCTTCCTTCATCGATTCTCCGGCTCGGCGCTCTTGCGCTAAACTAACTTTCACAATGGCACAGATTACCCGGCAGGCTAACCAGCCGTCCCCGCGGGTTCCCCAGATGCAGGAGCGTGGGCTTCGGAGTGAATTTTTCAGCAGGTGAAGTGCGGAAAGACGAGCACCGGCTCAGTTTTTGGCCGGACAGGAGTTGCTTTCGCCTGGAATCGTCGTGCATAGCGGGAATTTCAGGCGTTGCCGCTTGCGATGCGAAGGAGCAGAGATGGCTGAAATCGCGATGCTATCGCCCAATACATCGCCGATGACCGACCGGGATTGGGACAAGCTGACGAATCTTGTTCTGGATCGGTGTGTGGTTCCCGTGATTGGGCCGGAATTGCTCACCTTTAAGGAGGACGGAAGAGAGCAGTCACTGTATTCAGCCTGGGGGCGGGAGCTGGCGAATCAGGCTGGACTGACCTTTCCGGCCGGCGGCGCCGTTCCAGGGCTTTACGCGGTCGCGAATGAGCTCAGCATGAGGCAGAATTCCGGCGACCTGACGTTTGACATTGACGACGTGATTCGGCGCCGGCCCTGGCCAGTGCCTGAGGCGCTGCGTAAGCTGGCGGAGATTACGGACTTTTCACTTTATGTGACCACCACAATCGATCATCTGATTGAGACAGCGCTACGCGATACGCGCGGAGAACATCAACATATCGATGACATTGTATTTGCGCCGCGCGGAGTCAAGAGCCGCATCGATCTGCCCAACAACTTCGGTCCAACATCCGCTCCCGCGCTGTATCACCTGTTTGGTTCCAGCAGTCCTGTCACCGATTCTTTCGCGGGGACCGAAGACGATCTGATTGAATACAGCTGGTCGCTTCTCGATCAGCAATATTCACCGGATAACCTCTACGACTATCTGCAAAAGAAGACTGTGCTCCTGCTCGGTTGCAGTTTTCCTGACTGGCTGGCGCGCTTCTTTATTCATGCGCTGAATGGCCGCAGGCACGAAGAAACGATCAATATCTACTATGTCAGCCCCGCGTGCGAGCCCGGGTTAGCGGAATTCCTGAAGCGGCGGCGCGCCAAGGTGGTTACGTCGCAATCGGCGAACGATTTTGTAACCAGGTTGCATCAGCTTTGGCAGCAGCGCAGCGCCAGTCACGACAGCGTTCGGCCCGCCGCGCCCGATGCGGGGTCCGAATTCAAATCGGGTACGGTATTTCTCAGTTACGCCAGCGAGAATCGCGAATGGGTGAGGAAAATTCGAGCGCAACTTGAGGCGGCCAACATCGATACCTGGATGGACGAGCGGGCTCTTCAACCCGGGGTGAATTATGAGCAGAGCATCCGAGAGAACATCCGCCGCGCGTCATTTTTCGTGGCAGTCATTTCCCGGGCATTCGATCAGCCGTCGCGAGCTATGGGCGGCTACGTGCTGAAGGAATGGAAGTGGGCTGAAGATGCCGCTTTGGAAAGGCATAAGGAAGACGACTTCCTGCAACCACTTGTGATTGACGATACGCCTGCCGGCGCGAGCTTTGTGGATTCACCCTACAGAGAGCTGCACTGGACGAGGCTGCGTGACGGCCAATTGCCGCCCGAATTCATCGACTTCCTGAACCACGGCATCCGCAAATACCGGAGGGGAAGATGAGCGCGGGAACCACCGGTGTGCCCGCTGCGCCGCAGAATCCCTGGCCGGGACTGGCGCCCTATACCGAGCAGCAGCACGAGCTGTTTTTCGGGAGGGAGGCGGAGACTGAGGAACTGCTGCGTCTTATCCAAAGGGAGACGCTCACGGTGCTGTTCGGGCGTTCCGGATCGGGCAAGTCATCGTTGTTGCACGCAGGCGTAATTCCCCAAATGCGCTCCGGAATGTATTTTCCGGTTTTGATCAGGCTGGACTTTGCGAATTCGGGCGCTGACCCTGTGGAGCAAATCAAAGCGATCACGCTCGCGGCCGCTGCGGCCGCGGGCCTTGATGTCGACAGCCGCATCAAAGAAGGCTTTACGCCTACACTCTGGGACTTCTTTCATCAAACTGATTTTTGGGGACCGCGCAACGATCGCCTTACGCCGCTGCTGATCTTCGATCAGTTTGAAGAGGCATTCACGATCGGGAAAGACCAGGGGCAGGCATCGGGATTTCTTGAGCAACTGGCTGACCTTGCGGAAAACCGCGTGCCGCTTGCAGTCGAACAGCGGGTGAAGCAGTCAGCGGAGCGGTTAACGGTCGACACAGCGAGCCCGACTTACAAGATCGTGCTTTCGTTACGCGAAGATTTTGTTTCCCGGCTCGATCAACTGCGCCCGATTCTGCCCGCCATCATGCGCAACCGGATGGCGTTGCTCCCATTGGATGGGGCGCGCGCGCTCGAGGTTATTTTGAACTCCGGCCGGCCCTGGGTAAGTGAGACTGTGGCGCAGGAAATTGTTGCGGCACTGGCTGGAGAGACCGGCGCATCCGGAGAAGCTGTGGCCAACGCAGTGATTGAGCCAGCCTATTTAAGCGTCATGTGTCACGAACTGTTCCGGCGCATGGTTGAGCTGGGACAAGACGATATTACGAGTGAACTTGTTGCCAAAGAGCGAGGCGAGATTCTGGAGGCTACCTATGAGCGCAGCCTCGAGGGCCTGCCGGAATCCGTGCGCATGTTTGTTGAAGATCGCCTGGTTACAGCATCGGGATTCCGCGGAACGGTTCCTCTGAATGAGGCCTTGGCTGAAGGCGTGAGTTTGCAGGATCTGGGAACGCTGGTCGACCGGCGGCTGCTGCGTTTTGAAGATCGCCTGGGAACGCGGCATGTTGAACTCTCGCACGACCTGTTGACCGTCGTGGTAAAAAGCAGTCGTGCATTGCGCGCTGCTCGTGTGGCGCGCGAGAAAGAAGAACGAAAGCAGCGGGAGCTGCGAGGCGAGCTTATCAGGGCTCGCCGTCGAGTCATCTTCGCCCTGGCGACCGCACTGTTGGCATTGGCAGGCGTTGCTTACTCTGCGTACTATTGGCTCGCCTATATTCGCCCCACAGTCTCTTATTACCGGTCCTTCGCAGATCAACTGGGAAAGATCACTCCATTTGGCGAACTGAGTCTCGATGCGGTGCACCACCGGAAACTCTCTTACATGGTCACCCGCGCCGGTTTTCGGGGTCAGATGCTCAGCATGGAAGTGGTCGATAATAACGGCAGTCCAACCATCCTGAATGGCCTTTCAACTACCCTTAATTTTGATATCCCTTCTATCAACCAGTCTCCGACCGATAGATATTGCTGTCTTGAGTTTGAATATGACAAGGGAGGCGACTTTGTCTTCGAGACCGCATGGAACCAGAACCATCAGATGGTCTGGGGCGAGATATATGTACCGTCGCAGGGGCAGACGAGTACACAGCAGGTCTTGAACGACATCCATTTCGGACCGGACGGACTGCCCAAGCCGGAGCGACTCGGCAGCAAAGCGGAGATTATCCAGGTCGACCATCAGGCGCAGGGGCACGTGACCTGGAAGTACCTCTCATGGAATGGCAAATCGGTTCCGGGGCCAGATAACGCCTACGGCGAGGCACTTGTTTATGACGCTGAAGGCCGGGAGACCCAATCTTCTTCTTTGGATGCGAATGGCAAACCGATGATCGATGCCAATGGGAATGCCACAACTGATACACAATACGACAGCCACGGCGACGCAGTGGCCACCCAAGCTTTCGATGCCATGGGTCGTCCCACCTTGTACGACACCCCCGGATACTACTCGACTACTACGCAATTTGATCAGTGGGGGCGCGAAACGGAGCAGTCCTTCTTTGATGTCGATGGCTCCCCGGTCCTGAACAAGAGCGTGGGTATGTTCAGCACGCGTTACACATACGACGACCGCGGAAATAACCTTGAAGAAGCTTTTTTCGATGCCAAGGGCAACCCCATGGATAAGTCGGTCGCGCCCGCGTATCAACGCATCGAGATGCAATACAACAACGCGAATCAAATAGTACGCGCCACTTATTTCGATCACACCGGCAAGCCTGTGGCAGGCTACGACGGGCAGTTCGACATCCGGCTGAAATATGACTCGCTTGGGGATGTGACGGAGATCGGCTACTTCGACGACAAGGGACAGCCGGCGTTGAGTACGGAGGGCATCCACCTTTTGGAGCAAACCTTCAACAGCAGCGGCCAGGAGCTGTCAGAGGCTTTCCTGGGGATCGATTCCAAGCCGGTCAACGGCAGCCAGGGATTTCAATCCGCCAAGATGACTGAGGACGAGACCGGCCTCATCAACTGGGTCAGCTATTACGATCTCAATGGCAATCCTGCAAACATCTCCGGTTACTACCAGGAGCAGTTTCTTCGCGATCAAACCGGAAACGTAACAAAAATTATCTATACCAAGACACCCGGTTCCGCTCTTTCCTATGCCATTGAACAAATAACCTATGATCAGTTTTCCAACCCGCTGAAGACATGCTTCTACAACGCTGATTCCACCCCGGCGATCGGTCCACGAGGCGTATCGTGCACTGTCGATGTATGTGACGATCGCGGACTTAAGATTCGGGAGACGAACTTCGACAAGTCTGGCAAGCTTACCGCGGACTCCAACGGATATGCGCACGGCGAATTTTCATACAACGACAAGCGCCAAGTTACGAGCGTGGCCTACTTCGGTCTCAACGGTCCCGCAGATGGTCCGAATTTCGCCCCCCCTTTGACCGAAACTCAGTACGATACCGCGGGGCATGTGACCGAGGTGAAAACCGTGGACATCTATGGGGATGTCACGACCTGGCAATTCAATGCGCAGGGTCAGCAAACGGGGCAGACATACGTGCCGGCAGCACGCAAACCTGTGACCGCGCCTCAGTCATCGCGCCCCGCACCGGCGCAGCCGAAGCCGACGGAGCCTGCTCCCCGACAGCCCAAGGCGGGCGCAACGCCGCCTGCGTCCTGATTTCTGCCAGTCGCCACCGGTTGATGCCGATAGACCGGCGTCGGGACAAAGATCCCAGCGGGAAGCCTCGTGCCGTTGCGTCTCTGGAAGTGAAGGGCCGTGGTTTCCCAGGTCTCAGAAGCGAGATTCTTCGGCTGCGGTCAGGACTGGCCCTCGAGCACCCCAGATAGGTTGCGGAAAAAGTCGAAATAAGAGGCGGAAGTAGCGAGGCAAGCGTTGCAGGGGATGAAGCCTCACCCTCATTTTGCGGCGGTTTCAGACCGGCTCAAGCCACCGCAGCGACGAGGACCTGTTACCTGCGGCCCCGCGAAGCCGTGCCCTGTTACAGAGCCGCCTCCGATTGAGTTGTCACGCGGACGATGGCGACCGGAGCTACGGGGATTCTTCGGTTGGAGTGACTACGGTCTGAGATTTGCCGAACTGAAATTGCAAGACCCAGGCGCTGGCAGCGGCGCGGCCGTCAACTTGCGGGGGTGTGAACTTCCAGTTCTCAGCTGCGTGCAGGGCCCGGTTAGCGAAATAGGGGCTCGGGCCCGGCGATTCGATTGAAGCTTGTGAGACGTTGCCGTCCGGATCGACATCGACACGGATGCTTACTTTGAAGTGGCCATGAATCGTGCCGGCGATCTTTGCTGGTATGTCGGGGAGGGTCTGGTGCGCAACTGTTCCTTTGGCGGTGCCGCCTCTGGAATCGGCGGGTGCGGGCGCTGGCGTCGGCAGCCGTTCTGCCGTTGGCGATGGATATGATGCGGGAGCGGCTTCCGAAGCTGACGCTGGCGCGGGCTCCACGTCTGGCGCCGCAGACGGGGCGGGAGCGGTTGCGGCGGTTGTCGCGGCCGGCGCGGGCACTGCGGTTGGCTCCGTGACTGCGGGTTGATACGCGGGCATGGGGATTGACGGGGTCAGGTCCCAACCTAGTTTAAAAGCCGCGATTGTGAGCGCCAGGAAAATAATGATTCCGGCAAGAATTCGTGCGCGGAAGCTGTAAGGCGGCTTGGCGGTGCGGTGAATAACTGCTCCGGTGGAAACTGTTTTGGCAGGAATTGCTTCCGCGGGGATTACTCCGGCAGGAATTGCTTTGGCAGGGATTGCTTCGGACGACTGGACGGCAGGCTCCAAAATCTGTGGGGGATTGAGAAGCGCTTTGATGCGGCCGAGCGAGCAGCGGCGCTCTGGATCGGTGCGCAGGCACTCCTGACAGATGGTGAAGAAGGGCTCGGGAATGGCGTCGGGAATTTCAGGTTCACCGGATTGCGATTTATCCCAGGCAGGCGGCTGCTGTGTGAGGGCTTCGACGAGAAGGATGCCGAGCGACCAGATGTCAGCCGCAGGGGCCACATCTCCGGCGCCGGCTTCCGGCGGATCATAAATACTACGCGCACGAGAGCACCAGCCGAAGTCCGGCGAGAGCTTCAGTTGGTCATCGATGACCATGATGTTCGTCGGCCTGAGATGGCCGTGCGTAAGACTGCGGGTGTGAAGATAAGTGAGAGCACCCAAAACCGGGCCGAGCATTTCGCGGGCCTCGCGGGCCGAGAGGGGGCGATCGGGAAGAATCTGGGAGAGGGTTTCATCAGCATACTCGGTGACGACATAGAGCAGATCTTCACCGTCGAATTCACAGCGGCCGGCATAAAAAAGCGGCATGAGGTGAGGATGGGAGAGGGTCTGGGCGATTTCCCAACGAGTGATGGTGACACGTGGATCGATGGATTCGAATTTGAAGATTTTAATGGCGGCTTTTTGCTGCCGGCCATCATCGAGTTCGGTTAGATAGGCGGAGCTCCACTCCGTCTCGCCTAACTGCTGGAGAAGGGGGAATCGTCCGTCGATGACGCGCCCAACAGCAATGGCGCCGAGGCAGGCTGCATTCACGGTGTTCCCGATTTTAGCCGAGTTTGCGGCGCGAGCGGCCCCACAAAAGTGACATGCAAGTGACCCAAGTACTGTAGCGGAAGCGAAACGTGTTTGGGCTGGTTGCGGAGGAAGTCGAAACAAGGGCGAAAGCGATGAGGCTGGCATAGCAAGGGCTGGAAGCCCCATACTCTTTTGCAGTACATTTGGCCCGGCTTAAGTCACCCCAGCGACGAGGACCTGCCGCCCCACCCCAAGAAGCAAGTGCGCTTCTTGGGGACCCCGGTCGCCAAGGACCCCGTGAAGCCGTGCCCTCGTTACAAAGCCACACGAGGAGTGAGAGCACATGGAGATCAAGAGAGCAGGCACGCAACCATCGGGCAGGGGACCGTCGGACTGGTTTACCGGCACGGTGCGCATCGATCCGCTGATTCAGGCGGCTGAACCCGCGCACGTGCAGTGCGCCCAGGTGACCTTTGAACCGGGTGCGCGCACGGCCTGGCACACGCACCCTCTGGGGCAAACTCTCATAGTCACCTTCGGCTGTGGCCGCGCGCAGCGCTGGGGAGAACCGATTGAGGAGATTAGGCCCGGGGACGTGGTGTGGATCCAGCCGGGCGAGAAGCACTGGCACGGCGCGGCGCCGACCACGGCGATGACGCATATTGCCATCCAGGAAAAACGCGACGGCAAGGTTGTGGATTGGATGGAGCATGTGACGGATGAGGAGTATGGGGCCAGCAGCCGATAGTCGGTAGCCGGGGCTACTTTGTCGGGTCGGTGACGCGGCCCATGAAGAGGATGCCGCCGGAGCGATTGTTGCGAATCAGGAACAGGAAGGGATGGTCGGCGGTGAAGACGATGGGAGGCGGCTCGTGCTGCATTGCCGTGGCGAGCATGGTGAACCCGGTTGCCGCCGCGGCCTCGGTGCCTTGCTCATCGACGCTGATGTATGCCTTGTGAACGGCGGCTGAGATGAATAGATCGCGGCCGCCGGTCATGCCGGAGAAGTCGGCTGCGCTCTGTTCGAACGCCTGCTTCATTCCAAGCGCAGTTAGTGCGCTGTTGAGCTCGAACTGGCTGGTTACGGTGAATTTGGGAAACGTGACATTCACCTTTTCGGAGTGCTGCAGCTGGGCGAGCCACTCCTGTGCGTTGGCCGCCGTGAAAGATTGCTCGAGCGCGGGCAGGCCGGCAATGTCTTTGGGCAGGAAGACGACCATGGAAAGCTGCGCGCCAGTGTATGGAAGCTCGAGGGCCTGAAATGTTCCGCCGTCAAAGTAGGTGAATTCGCCGCTTTGGACCATAAGCGGGGCCTGAACGGACTGCGATGCGGAAACGTGAAACGGCAGGGCCCTGGTGTTGGACGCGAGGAACGGCTGGCTCCACAGGCCCTTGAAGTAGATGGCGTTGGTGAGAACGAGGCGCGTTCCGGGCGTGACGGAACCGGGCCCGAGCAGGTTTGTAATTTTGTTGTCGGTTTGCTGCGCGACCCACTGGTTGATGGTTGCGCGGGCGGCATCGGGCGCGGTTTTGAAGTCGATGGGATGGAAGCCGGCGCTGTAGTCGGTCTTGGTGAGATTGAGGAAAGCGGGAAGAAATTTTTCGTTGTTCTCGGCCCAAAGCGCATCGGCCAGGCGCAACTCGTAATTCTGGTTCGCGGCGTTGAAGTTCGCCAGCAGCGCGCCCATGGCCGGATGCAGGCGATCGGGGGGTAGCGTGAAATGGAGCGCCGCTGCCATTTCGGTCGCGGTTTGGCCGCGTGCGCCGGCGTAGGCCATGGCGAATGCGGTTGAAATGCTTGCGGGCGAGAAGAAGAGATTGCCGCCAGCCTGGCGCAACTGGCCGTAGAGATCTGTGGCGAAGGCGTTGTCACTTTGGACAAGGGCAGCTTGATCTGGATTCGGAGCTGGTTGCGGGGCCGGCTGCGCGGAGAGTGCAGCGTGGCTTCCGAACACGGTGAGAAGCAGGCAGAGCAGCGATTTCATATTGCTCCCGAGCTGGCGAGGCTAACCCATGAGCCCCTTGTGTCCCAGCCAACTGCGCAGATACGATGCCTGACCCACATGATAGGTCTCGTGAACGGCGAGGAAGCTAACGATGCCACTCTCTTTGCCGTCGAGGCTCGGCGGACCCTTGGTGGCGGGCTGCGAGAGCTTTTCCTCCGAGGCGTTGTCAAGCGCGTCGGCCAACACGCCGGAGACTTCGCGCCATGCGTCGAGCAGGGCATCGGGCGACGGATATGCGGCGGCGTCGTCGCATTTGGCGCCGCGAGCAAAGCTGTCGAGCCATGGCTGCGACCACTCCGTTCCCAGCCGGGAGAGCAAGTGCTTGCGCGTCCAAATCACGTGGCCTACAATCCACGCGATGTGGTTCTGCTTTTCGCCGGGACGGCTGAGCCATTCTTCAGGCGAAAGGTCGCTGACCATCTTCACCAGGAAATCGGAATTGAAGCGATAGTTCTGCGCAGCATTTGCGATGGATGAGGGAACAGGCACTGGACCTCCATTTTCGGGGGAATCGAAATTTCACGGATTCGGATTTTATGCCCGGCTCAGGTAAGCGCCCTCGCTGGTGTCGACGCGGATTTTCTCGCCTTCGTTGATGAAAGGCGGCACCTGCACCACCAGGCCCGTTTCTGTTTTGGCCGGTTTGGTGACGCTGGAGGCGGTTGCCGACTTGAGCCCCGGCTCCGTTTCGACGACCTGAAGGTCGACAGTTTGCGGCAGCTCAATGCCAACGGGCTGCCCGTCAAAATAGCTCACGTGAATCTGCAGATTCGGGGTCAGAAATTCGACGGCGTCGCCGAGAGTGGCGCTCTTGAGCACGGTCTGTTCGAAGTCCTGCGGATTCATGAAGTAGTAGTCGTCGCCGTCGGCGTAGAGAAACTCCATGAGCACCTCGTCGACGACAACTTTCTCAATGGCGTCGGCGGAGCGGAAACGATGCTCGAACATCGCTCCGGATTTGAGGTTGCGCAGTTTGGCCTGGATAAAGGCGCGAAGATTGCCGGGAGTGCGGTGCTCGACCTTGAAGACCAAATGAAGCTGGTCGTTGTGCTTGATGATCATGCCGGGACGCAGTTGAGTGGCGGGAATCGCCATAGATGTTGAAAACTCCTTGCTGAGCTTGCGCGCAATGCGCAATGAATTTTGCCGTTTGGCCTCGTTTTGATTGTATCGCAGAGGGATTGACGAGCGATGCAGGCCGTGACGGTGACTTTTGAGTGGCGCCGTGGGGAATCCGGCGGGCCGGATCGAGAATAGCGATATAGAATGTCGATAAGCCGGCGAATAGCCCGAAAGAACCTCAAATCGCTGGTTTCGTTGCATACAACTGAAAGGGAATTGCGATTTTCCTGACGCTCGGGTGGAATGCAGGAGGGAGAACGCACCAGCGCATGACCAAGCCAGTTTCAATTTGTGTGATCGGATCCGGTTATGTGGGGCTTGTGGCGGCGGCTTGTTTTGCCGAGATCGGCCACCGCGTGATCTGTGTGGATAACGACGAAGCCAAGGTGAAGCAACTGCGCGAAGGGGGTGTGCCGATTTTTGAGGAGCACCTGCCTGGATTGCTGGCCAAACACCGTAGCTGCTCCGTAACCTTCACCAGCGATTTAGGCGAAGCGGTCGACAAGAGCGAAGCGGTGTTTATCGCCGTAGGCACGCCGCAGGGCGACAGCGGCGCCGCGGACCTGTCGTATGTGGAGGCCGTGGTGGCGGAGATTGCGCGCAGCATCTCGAGCTACAAGGTGATTGTGGAGAAGAGCACGGTTCCGGTGTACACCAACGACTGGATACGGCGGGTGCTGCACCGGCAGGGAGTCGATGCGGACAATTTCGATGTGGTATCAAATCCGGAGTTCCTGCGCGAGGGTACGGCGGTGAAGGATTTTCTGCATCCCGACCGCATTGTGGTGGGCGCAATCAACGAACGTTCTGCCGAGGTGCTGCGGCGCATTTATGAACCGCTGACCGGCGGTAGCTATTACGCGCAGCCGGGCGCACTGGCGGGGGCGTGCAGCGCCGCCCATCCTGCGCGGCTGCTGGTGACTTCGACGCAGAGCGCGGAGATTATCAAGCACGCATCGAACGCTTTTCTGGCGATGAAGATATCGTTCATCAACGCGGTAGCGAACCTGGCCGAGGCTGTGGACGCGGATATTGAGGATATCGCCGCGGGAATCGGCCTCGACAGCCGCATTGGTCCCAAGTTTCTGCGCGCGGGGCTGGGCTATGGCGGCTCGTGCTTTCCCAAGGACGTGGCCGCATTTCATTGGGTGGCGCAGGAGCGGGGCGTCGATTTCCAACTACTCGAAGAGGTCCGCAAGATCAACGAGACACAGATGGAAATTTTCTTCAACAAGGTGCGGGCGGCGCTGTGGACGCTGCGCGGCAAACGGCTTGCGGCTTTGGGCCTGGCATTCAAAGGCGACACCGACGACATTCGCGAGTCTCCGGCAATCGGCATGGTACAGAAGCTGCTGCATGCGGGCGCAATCGTTACGGCGTACGACCCGGCTGCGATGGAACGCGCCAAAGAGGTGCTGCCGCCAGCTGGTAATATGCGCTATGCCGGCGATCTTTACGAGGCGGCGATGAGCGCCGACGCGGTGCTGATTTTGACAGACTGGAAGGAATTTGCCGCGATGGACCTGGCGAAGCTGAACCGCGCCATGCGTTTTCCAATTGTGATTGACGGGAGAAACCTGTACAAGCCCCAGGAGATGCAGAGCCACGGATTCACATATGTGAGCGTGGGCCGTCCCGCATATTACCAGGCGCAGGAAGGCAAGCCGCGGAAGGTGATGGCGTAGAGGCAGGGGACGAGAGACTGAGGGACTAAGAGGCTAGATCGGCTGCGACTGGCAGTTGAGAACTGCTATTGGAGCATTGAATTTTGACCATGCATGTTCTGGTGACAGGCGCCGCCGGGTTTCTTGGCTCTCACCTAATGGACCGGTTGCTGAATGAAGGCCACTCGGTGCTGGGTGTCGATAACCTGTCGACGGGTGACCCGGAAAACCTGGCACATCTTGGGAGTCATCCGCGCTTCCGGTTTGAGGAGCGGGATATCTGCACGAGCTTCGATCCGGGCCCGGTGGATTACGTTTTCAATCTGGCTTCGCCGGCCAGCCCGCCGGAGTATCTTCGCCTGGGGCTGGAGACGTTGCGGGTGGGCTCGGCGGGAGTGGAGAACACGCTGGAGATTGCCGCCCGTTACCACGCCGGCTACCTGCAAGCGTCGACCTCGGAGTGCTATGGTGAT
>Ga0335074_10001978_pt1 | contig 27829 bp, 22 predicted proteins | sample Lox_Sample_23_FD_206715 | JGI IMG/M metagenome (GOLD analysis project Ga0335074, IMG submission 206715) | Soil microbial communities from Loxahatchee National Wildlife Refuge, Florida, United States - Lox_Sample_2.3 | ecosystem: Environmental > Terrestrial > Soil > Wetlands | place: USA...
CGCTGATCAAGGGCTGCGGAGCGATACCCAGCACGCGCTGATAGAAATCGACAAGCTGAGTGAAGTTGCGCGTGATAAGACAGGTGTTGACCAGAATCGGTTTTGGCGCGATATCAGTTTGCGGGTAGGCCATGGACCCTGCCCAAAGCCACAGCCAACACAACCCGACGGGGAACAGCATGCGAATCGATTTCATGATCGCCGCCTGAAGATGTAGGGAGAATGTTATGCCGCTGAGCAGAATCGTACCAGCCAAGGTCAGGCGCGATGGGATGAGATGCAGAAGAACGATGCGTCGCCCCTGAACGGATTCACCAGACGCGCGTCGAGCGGAAGAAGACGCAGTTGACTTGCAGGTACCACGAGACGAGAAATACTAGCGCCATAATGCCGGCAGCCCAGCAGAACAGCTGAGCCGGTAGCGTATGGCTGAGCTCGTGGGCCTTGGCGTCGCGCTCGCGCGGCGGTTCGTCAAGGAAGAGCAGGCCGCTCACCAGGCAGATAGCCGCCGCTACCACCAGGCGCAACAGCGCTGGACCGATCCGTTGGCTCATGTCGATTGCGGAGTCCAGAAACGCGGCATTGAAGACCGCGCACAACGAGCACATGCACAGAACCAAAGTGAACGGTCTGGCGAGATCGACCAGCATGCTCCCAACCTCGGGATGCCACCAGTCTACCTCTGATCGCAAGCCCGGTGCAGCCAAGAAAACGGGGCGCACATCGCGCCCCGCATTCACTTCGCTGTTCAGGAGAGCTACTCGTTGGCCCCGAAGGTCTTGATATCCTCGGGCGCTTCGGCTACGGCAACCAATTCCTTGCCCTGCACCATGACCCGAACATTTTCCACGATGTCCGGATTGGCCAGTGTGGTGACGTCGCCGGTTGCCATGTTGTTGGAAATAGCCGCCAGAATACGCCGCATCAGTTTGCCGGAGCGCGTCTTCGGCATATCGGGAACGATCAGGATGCGGCGTGGACGAGCGATCTTGCCGATCATGGTCTCGATGACCTTGTTGACCTTGTCCACCACCGCCGGGCTCTGATTCGGCGCGATGTCCGGTCGTAGGACGATGTAAACCTCGGGCACGCGGCCCTTGATTTCGTCCACCACCGGAACTACGGCAGCCTCGGCCACTTCATCGACCGTCAGACAGGCTGATTCGATTTCCTTCGTGCCCAGGCGGTGACCGGCGACGTTGATGACGTCATCTACCCGACCCAGGATGCGGAAGTAGCCATCCGGCGCGAGCACCGCGCCGTCGGCGGCGAAGTACGGCCAGTCGTGCCAGTTCTTGCTGTTGGGATCCTTGCAGTACTTGCTGTAGTACTGCGCCACAAAGCGATCGGGATCGCCCCAGATGGTTTGCATAATTCCCGGCCACGGATTGCGGATGCAAATGTTGCCGGCCTTGCCGGAGCCGGCCGCGACAACCTCTCCCATCTCGTCGATGATGGTGGGAAAGATTCCCGGCATGCCCGGCCCTGCGCTTCCCGGCTTCATGGGATCCAGAGCGGGTTTGGTGGTGCACAGGAAGCCGCCGTTTTCGGTCTGCCACCAAGTGTCTACAATCACCGCCTCGCGCTTGCCGACCGTGTTGTAGTACCAGCGCCAAACATCCGGCTCGATCGGTTCGCCCACCGTGGTCATGTGCTTGAAGTGATAGTTGTACTTGCCGGGCTCTTCGGGACCGGCCTTGCGCAACATGCGAATCGCGGTCGGCGAAGTGTGGAAGATGTTCACGTCCAGCCGCTCGGCAATGCGCCACGGACGTCCGGCATCGGGATAGGTGGGCACGCCCTCGTAGATCACGGTAGTAGCCGCCAGCGCCAGTGGTCCATACACGATGAACGAGTGACCGGTAATCCAGCCGATATCGGCCATGCACCAGTACACGTCTTCGGGATGGATGTCCTGGATGTATTTGGAGCAGCCGGTCACGTACGCGAGATAGCCGCCGGTGCGATGCTGGCAGCCCTTTGGCTTGCCTGTGCTGCCGCTGGTGTACATCAGGAACAGCGGCGCCTCGGCGTCCATGGGCACGGGCGGCACGATTTCACCCGAATAGTTAGGCAGCACCTCATCGACCCAAAAGTCGCGACCGTGCACAAACGGCGACGAGGTGGCACTCTGGCCGGAGTGACGCCGCCAAACCAGCACCTTCTGAACCTCCGTTCCTGCGTCTTTGGCGGTGGCGATGGCGACGTCGGCATTAGCCTTGTGATCGAGCATCTTGCCGTTGCGATAGTAGCCATCCATGGTGATCAGCACGTGGCTGCCCGAGTCGGCAGCGCGCAGGCCGCAGGCCTCGCCGCTGAAGCCGCCAAACACCACGGAGTGGACGATGCCCAGCCGCGCGCAGGCCAGCATGGTGATGGGTAGCTCCGGAACCATCGGCATGTGGATGGTTACGCGATCGCCGGCCTGCAAGCCGCAGAAGTCGCGCAGCAGCGCGGCGAACTCGTTCACCCGGACATAGAGTTCGCGGTAGGTGACGGCCACGGGCGCTTCCGCTTCCGGCTCCGGCACGAACAGCATCGCCGCTTTGTTCTTGTACTTGTCCAGATGGCGATCGACGCAGTTGTAGGAAGCGTTGAGCTTGCCGCCGACGAACCACTTCCAGAACGGCGGATTGCTGGTATCGAGCGTGGTGTGCCAGTACTGCTCCCAGCTCAGCATGTCCGCATATTCGCGGAAGCATTCGGGAAAATTCTTCTCGCTAAAGCGCTCGTTGATACTGGGATCGTTCAGGTTCGCCTGGCCAATAAATTTTGGGGAGGGATAATAGTATTCCTCTTCCCGCCAGTGGACTGCGATCTGAGCTTCTGTCACTCCAGCCTGCATAGTTGCCATATGTATTGCTCCTTAGCTTTCTTGCTTCCTGCGTGATTTGTGCCAACAAGGTACAGCGGCGGGCGCGTTATTGCTGCATTTTAGCGCCGGGCCGGGTACTTCTAAAGTCCAATGTTGGGTTTGCTTCGTATCAGGGCACGACTTCAGCGCGACCCAGTACTCCGCCTTCGGCTCCGTGCTGGGCTAAGTTGTTCCGTGCCTTCGGCACTTGATTTTCGTTGTCCGTGCTCCACTGCCGAATTCGTAAGGCAGTTCTCACGCAGACTCTTCAGTCGTGCCCTGATACAAAGCTTTGCTTCTCAATGATCGAAAACTCTAACCCTTCACTTGCACATCCAGCTGGGTGCGCATCTGGTGCCACGCGTGCCTCGCCTCTTCCACCGAGCCTTCGTCCTCGATGGTGGTGATGTCGCCGGGATTCTTCTCCTGCGTCACGGCTTTCAGCACGCGCCGCATGATCTTGCCGCTGCGCGTCTTGGGCAGCATGTCGACAAAGTTCAAATCGCCGATGACGGCCACCGGTCCAAGTTCGTGACGCACCTGGTCGAGCAGCGTGCGCTTCAGCTCCTCCGACGGCGTGAAGCCCTGCTTCAACACAACGAACGCTGCGATGACTTCGCCGCGCAGTTCGTCAGGGCGGCCGATGACGCCGGACTCGGCGACCGCCGGATGACTTAGCAGAGCGGTTTCAACTTCGATGGTGCCGATGCGGTGCCCGGCAATCTTGATGATCTCGTCAGCGCGTCCGGCGAACCAGACGTAACCGTCCTGATCGATCTGCGCAGAGTCGCCGGTGTAGTAGACGTTGGGGATGACCGACCAGTAGTCGCGGCCGTAGCGTTCTTTCTCGCCCCAGAGCGACGCGGTCAATCCCGGGAAGGGCCGTTTGATCACCATGATGCCCTTCTGATTCACTCCAACCGGTGTGCCGTCGAGCTGCACGACATCGGCCTCGATGCCCGGCATAGCGATGGTCGAGCTGCCCGGCTTGATGGGCAGCATGCCGAGGCCGTAGGGATTGCCAAACACCGGGCCGCTGGTTTCGGTCTGCCACATGTGATCGATTACCGGAATGCGATTCTGGAAGATCCGCTTCTGCAGCCACTCCCAGGCGGGAGCATTCAGCACTTCGCCGGCACAAAACACGCGTTCGAGGGAGCGGTAATCGACCTTGCTGAACGGCCCGTCGCCATACTTCATCAGCAGGCGCACCGCCGTGGGCGAGGTGAAGATGCCGGTGATGCGGTACTCTTCGATCAGCGTCTTCCAGTTGCTATCCGGCGCGGGATAATCCAATGCGCCCTCGAAGACGATGGTGGTCGCGCCGGCGATCAGAGGCGCGTATACGATGTAGCTGTGGCCGACGATCCAGCCGATGTCGGAGGTTGACCACCACACGTCCGACTCTTTCAGCCCGAACAGCCACTTGCCCATCGCGTCAATGTGCACCTGATAGCCGCCATGCGTGTGCACCGCCAGCTTAGGGCTGGCCGTGGTACCGGAGGTCGCCAGGATGAAGGCAGGCTCGCTGGATTCCATCTCGACATAGTCGCCACTGTGGCCGGGAGCGCGGCTGAGGAAATCCTCCCAGCTGATGTCGCGGCCTTCGCGCATGGGCGTTTCGCCCGCCGCGCGCTTCCAGACGATGACTTGCTCGACCGCTTCGCCCGCGTTGTCCAGCGCTTCGTCGACGATTTCCTTCAGGCGCGTGTCCTTGCCTTTGCGATAGGTCACATCGGCGGTAAACACCAGGCGCGAGCCGCTGGCCCGGATGCGGTCGCCAAGCGCCTTGGCGCCGAAGCCGGCAAACACCACGGAGTGAATCGCGCCGATGCGCACGCTAGCCAGCATCAGGATGATGGCCTCGGGACTGGTCGGCATGTACAAGGTGAGGCGATCGCCCTTGTTGATGCCCATGCTGCGCAGCGCCGCTGCCACACGTTCCACTTCGTGCAGCAGGTGGGCGTAGGTGTAGACCCGGCGCTCACCGCGCTCGTTCAGGTAGATGAGTGCGGTGTGTCCGCCGCGACCGCGCTTGACGTGATAGTCGAGCGCGTTGTACGCCAGGTTAGTCTGACCGCCGACAAACCACTGGAAGGTGGGCGGATTCCACTCCAGCACCTTGTCCCACCTGCGAAACCACGGCAACTGTTCGGCGGCACGTCCCCAGAGACCTTCCGGGTCCTGCCTGCCTTCGTCGAGCCACCGCTGCACTACCGGACTGACCAGCTCATGCGAGACGGTATGCAGCGCGTGCTCGTCAACATCACTCGCAGCAGTGGCCATCTTTGTTGCGCTATCCATGATGAAGAACTCCTTCGAAACCTATGAACTCAACTGTCGCGAATGGCCGGACGATACGTGCGCCAGGCTAACGTGCGCGGCGCGAGACCCAATGGAAAACCTCGTGACCAACAATTTGAGGAGTCAAACGCCCCTCGGCATACGCTCGGCCGGCTCGGCGTCGTTCGTACCCCGCTGCCCGATGAGCCTGGAAAGCGTGACGTCTCACACTGCCGCGTCACGCTTTCGCACGGATCTCTTTCTCTACCGGCACAGCGTCCTACGAGTGCGGCAGAACCATCTTGCCGTGACAGGCATTCACCAGGGTCGCTGTGGCGATATACCAGGCAAGGAGGCCAACCACGAAAATCTCCCAGCCAGCCACTTTCGGCGAAACGATCCCGAGAACCACGCCATCAAGTAACACAAATGCCAGTAACAGCAGCCAGAACAGGCCGGCGAGGTATTTGCCGATCTTGTGGGCCGCGAGACAGAAACCGAAGGTGAACAGCGTCCACATCAGGAAAAAGCCAAGTTCTTCCGGCTTGCCGGCTGGAAGGCCGTTGTGGGGTTGTACGTACAACAGCACGAACAGCGACCACCAGAACGCGCCGTAAGACATGAAGGCGGATCCGCCGAAGATGCTACCCTTGCGTAGATCGATGATCCCGGCAATGAATTGTGCGGTGCCGCCGAAACAAATGGCCAACGCCAAGGTCGGTCCGGCACTCCAAAAGCCTACGTTGTGCAAACCCGTGGCCATCGTGGTCAGGCCGAATCCCATCAAGCCCACCACCGCCGGGTTCGCCCACCACTCCTTATAGATCCCTGCACTATAGATTTCTGCACTTGCAAATGACGGCAGTTTCTCTTCTGCTAGCATTTCTTATCCTCCACGCGACGTCCGGACAAGGAACCGCATTGCCTTATATCGGAGCGATTGCGCAAAATCGCGAAAATGGTATCACCGGAATCTGGTTGCAACGACACGACGGCCAAACTAGCGCTCGTGCACTATCTTCCGAACCTCCGAGAGCTGATTCTTACTGCCAACAACCCGTGCCTGGTTTAGGCGGGACCAAGCCGGACGACAACCGTTGGCGGGAAGCGACATGGGGTAGAGGAGAGTGGTCAAGTCCTCGCCCTCAGCGGCGCCCGGAGCTCGGGGGCCGCGGGATTCTGCAGCGAACGTTCGTTCGACACCGAAAACCGAAAGGGCGACAAACCGAACCTCGCTTCCCGCCTTTTTGAGCCGTTGTGGAGGGAATTTTCTTTCGCCGCATGGGCCGGGGTCTGTGAGCCCAGATACGGACGGATGTGACCTACGTCACCAGGGGGTAGGTTGTCGCCAGCCGCCGGCGCACCGCCGTACACGGGGAATCCTACTTATAGGGGATGTGCAGAATACCTCCGGTGATAGCATAGGAGGTAGCGCGGGAGGGCATGTGGGTTCACCATACGGCTTTGAGCTGGTTGAAAATTGCGTAATCTGCAAGCTTCGGAGCGACAGCTTCTTCTGCTCACTCCCCAAGGCGGCTCTGGAGGCGTTCGACAAGATCAAGTACTCGGCCTCGTATCCGGCCGGCGCGGTGCTGTTCGTAGAAGGGCAGTCGCCGCGCGGCATTTACATGCTGTGCAAAGGGCGAGTCAAGCTGTCTACGACTTCCGCTGAAGGCAAAACCCTGATCCTGAAAATTGCGCAGCCCGGAGAGGTACTGGGCATGCACGCCACGGTTTCCGGCACGCCGTATGAGATCACGGCCGAGACCGGACAACCCTGCCAGCTGAATTTCGTCAAACGCGAGGACTTCTTGAAATTCCTGCAGCAGCATGGAGACGCTTGCCTGAAGGCGGCGCAACATCTCAGCAAGGATTGCCAGAGCGCCTATCAGCAGATCCGCAGCCTGGGACTGTCCCACTCGGCCCCGGAGCGCTTGGCGCGGTTGCTGCTGGAGTGGACGGCCAGCACCCACGATCAGGCCGAGCCCAAGGTGAAGCTGGCGCTCACTCACGAGGAGATCGCGCAGATTATCGGTACTTCGCGCGAGACGGTGACCCGCGTGCTTGCGGATTTCCGCAAGCGCCAGATCGCCGTGCTCAAGGGCTCGACTCTTACCATCCGCAATAAATCCATTCTGGAGAAGCTGGTCGGAGCGTAGTCGTCACCAAAGGCGCGGCCGCCCCACTCAAGCTGCTTTTGCTTGGGTGGGAGATTATCTTCAATACATCGAATCTATTTGACTAACACGAGCACCGCTTGCAAACTGGTCTTGCTTGGGTGGAGGACTTGCCGGTAACTTACCACCGCATCTTTTGCCTGACCAACCAGAATGGGGAGCAGCATCGCGGCGCGGCGAGAGAGTTGGCTTCCGAGCTTAAACGACCAGCCTGCCAGCGTGATGCCGACGGCTTCCGGCGCGTGGCCATACAGGCGTTCCGCCAGCGCCAGCAGCGTAGCCGGCGTGAATTGATGGGTGAATCCGACGTGCGCGGTTGCGGGCGCAATGCGGGCTTGGCAGATTTTTCCCGGTTCCTCCGCCGACGAGGCGTCGAGAAAGAGTACGAAGTCGCTGCCCGAGATATCCTGCGCCATCTCCGGCATGAGCTGATGACTCACGATCACCTCGACCTCGGGATCGTCGCGATAATACTACCGCAACTGCTCGGCGGCGCGATATCCCACGGCGTCGTCCGCGCGCAGCGCATTCCCGTAGCCGATGATCAAAATCTGCGACACGCGCCACTCCAATTCCCTGCGGGCCGGTTCGAGGGTTAACAAATTCGCGGCAACTGTTCGCCGCTGAGCATATCGACCATCCGCTCGGTTCCCAGCTGCGTTCTCAGCGTGACCAGTCCCGCCGGGCCATTCACCACTTGCCCAAGGCAGGTGGCTTCGCTACTAACATCGACATTTCGCAGAATCACCACAGCGCGCTCAGCTTCCTGCTCGGGCACAAACGCTACGAAGCGGCCTTCGTTGGCGAGATAAAGCGGATCCAGTCCGAGGACCTCGCAGGCTCCCGCCACTTCCTCGCGAACGCGGATCCCCGCTTCGTTGATGGCGCAACGTACGCCGGCCGATTCGGCAATTTCGATCAGAGCACTGCTCAAGCCGCCCCGCGTCAGATCGCGCAGGCAATGAACCTCCACGCCGGCATCCAGCAAAGCTTTCACTGGTTCCCACAATGTGGCACAGTCCGATGCAATGGCGTTCTCGAAGGACAGTCCTTCGCGCGTGGCCATGATCGCGATGCCATGGCGACCGATGTCGCCGCTGAGCAAAATCGCGTCTCCCGGCCGAACATTTCGCGGCGAAATCGAAATGCCATGTTCAATCGCGCCGATGCCGGCGGTGTTGATGAAGATTCCGTCGCCCTTGCCTTGGTCGACCACCTTGGTATCTCCGGTAACGAGCTGTACGTTAGCCACTGCAGCCGACGCACGCATCGACTCGACCACGCGCCGCAGCGTTTCCATGGGCAAGCCCTCTTCCAGAATCAGCGCCAAGCTCAGGTAGAGCGGCCGCGCGCCGCACATTGCCAGGTCGTTGACCGTGCCGTGGATGGCCAGCGTGCCGATATCGCCGCCGGGGAAAAACAGAGGTCGGACAACGTAGGAGTCGGTAGTAAAGGCTAGCTTTGCACCGGAGATGTTCAGGGTTGCGCCATCGTGCCGCTCCAGCAGCGCTTCATTGCCGAAGCTGGGCAGAAGCAGCCCTTCCAGCAACTCGTGCATTCTCCGTCCGCCTCCACCATGGGCGAGCTGCACATGTTCGCTGTCGTTCAGCGGCACGGGACATTGCAGGCGAAACCCTTTCCCTTCAGACACCGCTCCCCTCCACCAGATTCTTGTTTCGCAATCGCCGATAGCGATAATACGCCGCGCACGCGCCTTCGGAGGAAACCATGGGCGCACCGAGCGGATGGTCCGGGGTGCAGCGATTGTCATAGGCCGTGCACGCTTGCGGCTTTTTCGCGCCTTGCATGATGAGCCCGCTGATGCATTCGGAATCTTCTTGTGCGCGGTACTGCGAGAGTCCAAAGCGGAGCTCGGCGTCGAAGTCGGCATAGTCCGCGGTAAGCCCCAAACCGCTGTGAGAGATCTCGCCGATGCCGCGCCACTTGCGATTTACGACGCGAAAGACTTTGGCAACCAGTTGCTGCGCTGGCTGATTGCCTTCGCGCCGCACCGAGCGTGAGTATTGATTCTCGACTTCGCAGCGTCCCTGCTCCAGCTGCAGCAGGCACATATAGATCCCTTGCAGCAGATCAAGCGGCTCGAAGCCGGTGACCACGATCGGCACGCGATACTTCGCGGCGATTGGCTGGTATTCGGTATAGCCCATCACGGTGCATACGTGGCCCGCGGCCAGAAATCCCTGCACGCAATTCGTCGGCGAAGCGAGGATCGCTTCCATGGCCGGCGGAACCAGCACGTGCGAAACCAGCACCGAGTAGTTGGACACGCGGTTCTGCTTCGCGTAGTGCACGGACATGGCGTTGGCCGGCGCCGTGGTCTCGAAACCGACGGCGAAGAACACGACCCGCTTGTCAGGATTTTGCTGCGCGATCTTTACCGCGTCCATGGGCGAGTAGACGATGCGCACGTCGCCACCTGCGGCCTTGACGCTGAAGAGATCGCTGCCATTCGCATTCGCCGGATGGATGGAGCCCGGCACGCGTAGCATGTCGCCGAAGGAGCAGAAGATGACGTTTGGCTGCGCTGCGATCTGCAGCGCTTTGTCGATCACCTCCACCGGCGTGACGCACACCGGACATCCCGGCCCGTGCGCCAGCGTGATCTCGTTGGGCAGCAGCTCGTCGATACCGTACTTCACGATGGAATGCGTCTGCCCACCGCAGATTTCCATGATCGTCCACGGGCGGGTAACGATGCCGCGAATCGCGGCCAGGTATTGCTGCGCCGCCTCAGGATCGCGATACTCGTCGACGTATTTCACTCTGCGCTCTCTCGCGATTGCGGGCCCCCTGGCTGAGATTCGAGCTCGTCCAGCTCGCCCATGCGCTGCAGATACTCGAAGGTTTGTAGCGCCTCGTCCTCGTCGAGCAGGCTGATGGCGAAGCCCACGTGCACGATGGCGTAGTTGCCGACTTCGGCTTCGGGGACATAGGCGAGGCTGACCTGCTTGACGATTCCACCGAAGCTGACACGCGCGGTGCGCGCCAAGTCCTCACCCTCGATGCTGACGATCTTTCCCGGAACAGCCAGGCACATGCGTTTGATCCCCTACCAGACAGGTTAGGCGGGCAGGTCACAAGTGTCTGTGATGGATGAACGTCGGTCTTGGTCGCCGGATCACACCCTTGAGTGGCAGGTTTTATCTGCCGTTTTCCGGCATGACTGAAGTCGTGCCCTGATACGAGCCTTTACCCCACCCAAATTGACTTTGTGAGATGGCCAAGAGTTTCGCCCGCGCCCGTGAAAGAGAGCATCGCTATAATTCCACTGCATGGTCCGCGTCAAATCACCGGCGACTCCGGCGCAGCTGCGTTCCTTTCGCCGCGCGCTGCTCGCGTGGTATGACCGGCATCGCCGCGATCTGCCATGGCGCCGCGATCGCGATCCGTATCGCGTTTGGGTTTCCGAAATCATGTTGCAGCAGACGCGCGTGGCCGCGGTGCTCGATCACTACGCGCGATTCCTGGAAAGGTTTCCGACCCTTCAATCGCTAGCCGCAGCTCGCCAGGCTTCGGTCTTGGCGATCTGGAGCGGACTCGGCTATTACCACCGTGCGCGACGTATGCATCAGGCTGCGAAGGTGATCGCGCGGGAACGAGACGGACGATTTCCGCACACTGCGGACGAATGGCTGGAACTTCCCGGGATTGGCCGCTACACCGCAGCAGCCATCGCCAGCATTGCGTTTGACGAACCGGTCGCTGTGGTCGACGGCAACGTGGAGCGTATCCTTCAGCGCTTGTTGGGGAATGAGTCGGGACGGGTCCGGGTTAGCCCAACTGAAGAGCGAACCCTTCGGCAAGCTCAGGGCAGGCTCTGGGGCACAACGCCAAGGTCAACCCCACCGCGAACAGCAAAGACAAAGGCACGCAGGAGTCAGCACAAGGCAGGGAGACGGCGTGGCGGCAAGCTGAGGCGCTGCTCGACCGCAAGCGTCCCGGCGACTTCAATCAGGCGATGATGGAATTGGGCGCGACCATCTGCATGCCGCGTGCGACGCAATGTCTGCGCTGTCCGTTGAACACGTTCTGCAAATCGCGCAGTACGACGGCGCTCCACGCGCACGCCGCTCGAAAACGCAAGACAGTCAGTTACGCCTTCACCCTACAGAATTCTTCCGTCCTGCTCGTCCGTCGCTCGCAGAACAGCTCGCTGATGGCGGGCATGTGGGAGCTGCCTGCGCTCGATCCCAAGCTCGTGAACGGCGACCGGCCGTTGTTGCGTGTCCGCCACTCCATTACCAACACCGACTATCGCGTCGCCGTCTACGCCATCCCACCTGATCCGCTCGCGCACTCGGCCACGGAGGTGCGCTGGGCCACGCGCCGGCAATGGGAGCAGCTTGCACTCACCGGGTTAACCCGCAAGATACTCCGTCAACTCGACCTTTGAACCGCCGGACGCGGATTGTAATATGTAATGAACATCCAGGCCTGAAATGTCACATTCACGACGATTGTGGAGACCGTCCGCAGTCATCGCAGCGATTCTTTTGCTGTGCGCCCTGGCTGTGTACGCAATGCTGGCTCCGGCTCCCGCAGCCAACTACGGAATGTTTCCGGGAATGCGCATCGGTACGTTCGTGGCCACGATCGTTTCCCTCGGGACGACCGGCAACAAGCATTCCGCGACCCCGACTGCGGTCCTGGTGATTGCCAGCATCATCAACTATGTCTGCTATTTCCTGGCGATCTGGTTGTTCCTGACCCTGGCCTTTGTTGGCTCCCCGAAAGTGAAAGTCAGGTACTGAACGGCGCGATTTGCTCCCAGGACAGGATGCCAGACGGTTCTTGCATCGAGCCACCCATCGCTGTATCTAAGTAGAGTGAAATGAAATTCATTGGTGCCCCTGGTACCGTTTTCCGCTTCTTCAGGAGGTCGAGATCGATGCCCGCATTGGGTGCAGGCGCGCGCGCGCCACAGTTCTCTTTGCCCACAGTTGACGGCAAGACAGTTTCACTCCACGAAGCGCTGAAGAAAGGCCCCGTGGTTCTGGCGTTCTTCAAAGTCAGCTGCCCGGTTTGCCAGTACGCGCTTCCCTTCTACGAGCGCATGTTCCAGGCGAATCGCGACAGCAAGGTCAGCTTCATCGCCATTTCGCAAGACAAGGCGAAGGACACGCAGGTTTTCCTGAAGCAATTCGGCATCACCTTCCCGGTTGCGCTCGACGATCCCAAGCACTACGCGGTTTCCAATGCTTACGGCCTCACCAACGTTCCCACGCTCTTCTACATCGATTCCAGCGGCGAAATCGAGATCTCGTCGGTCAGCTGGTCGAAGGCCGACGTCGAAGCCGTCAATGCGAAGCTGGCGGCGCTGCGGCAAGAAACTCCGGCGATGCTGTGGCGCACAGGCGAAGAGGTGCGCGACTTCCGGGCTGGTTGAAGCTCCAAAAACTGATCCGCGGTCCGCGGATCGTGACATCGTAAGACGTTGACGTGGGCCAGAACGCCGGCTCCACCATCATCGTCATCACCCTTGACGTAAAATGAGTTTTCTCTGCCGGCCCATCGTCGGCACCGGAGAGTTCTTCGTTGCGCAACGCCTTGTTGGCTGTACTTCTTTTCGCCGCAGGTCTGCTCGTTTCCCAGACCACGCCTGCTGACACTGCTGCACCCGCGAAGAACCAATCTGCCGTGCCTAGCGGCACTCAGACTTTTTCCGCTCTGGAACGCGGACCTGAAGGTCGGCTCTACCCGGCCGTTCCGCAAGTCGCCGGCCTTCCGCCATCGGCCGAGCAAGCCATGGCCAGTGTCGATCCGGAGAAGATTCGCGCGCAGGTGCGATTTCTCGCCAGCGACCTGCTGGAGGGTCGCGGCACCGGTCAGCGCGGAGGCAATATCGCCGCCGAGTACATTGCCACGCAGTTTGCGCTGTACGGACTGAAGCCGGCCGGCGACAGCGGCACTTACTTGCAGAAGGTGCCCATGCTGGGCATCGCCACACAGGACAACTCGACGCTCACGCTGCTTCCCAACAACGGCGCGCCGATGGATCTCGTCTACCCCACCGACTTCGTCGCCACCGATGAGACCGGCAATTCGCGCGACGACATCGATGCCGAGGTGATCTGGATGGGCTACGGCATCGACGCGCCGGAGTTCCACTGGAACGACTACCGCAACGTCGACGTCAAAGGCAAAGTACTGCTCATGCTGGTCAACCAGCCGCCATCCGATGATCCCAAATTCTTTGCCGGGAAAGCGCTCACCTACTACGGCCGCTGGACCTACAAGTTCGAAGAGGCGGCTCGGCGCGGCGCCGCGGGCGTGCTGCTCATCCACAAAACCGAGATGGCGAGTTACGGCTGGAACGTGGTTCGCAGCTCGTGGTCGGGCGAGCGCGCCTATCTGCGCAACGATCCTGCACCCAGGCTGAAGATGGCATCGTGGATTCAGCTCGAGGTCGCGCGCAAACTGACGCAGGCCTGCGGCATGAATCTGGATCGCATGATCGAATCCGCGGGCAAGCCGGGCTTCACGCCCGTGCCGCTTCCGCTCCGCGTCAAGGCGACTATGGTCAGCAAGGTTCGCCGCCTCGATTCCAACAACGTCATCGCCGAGCTGCCCGGCTCCGATCCCCGGCTGCGCCAGCAGGCCGTTTTTTACACCGCGCACTACGATCATCTCGGCATCGTGCACAGCCCCATGGGCGACATCATCTACAACGGCGCGCAGGATAACGCCACCGGCTGCGGCATTTTGCTGGAAATCGCGCGCGCCTTGGCCGCAGTTCGCCAGCCGCCGAAGCGCTCCATCTTTTTCGCGGCCACCACGGCTGAAGAGCAGGGGCTGCGCGGCTCGGAGTATCTGGGCAAGCATCCGCCGGTTGCCGACAAAGACATCTCGCTCGACCTGAACTATGACGATGTGCCGCCGCTCGGGGTGCCGGAAGAAGTGAATGTCGCCGGCGCCGAGCGCACCACCTTCTATCCCGTGGTCGAGCGCACCGCGCAGGAATTCGGACTGACGATCGTTCCCGACTCGCAGCCGGGCGCCGGTCACTACTTCCGCTCCGACCACTTCAGCTTCGCGCGCGTCGGCGTGCCGGCGTTCTCGATTGACGAGGGCGACAAGTATCGCGGCCACGATCGCCAGTGGGGGACTGAGCAGGCCGAGGATTTTGTCGCGCACCATTACCATCAGCCTAGCGATCAGTATCGTCCTAACATGGATTTTCGCGGCGACGCGGTGATGGCGCGCTTCGGCATCGCTTTGGGATGGCAGGCGGCGAGCCAGCCTGCCCTGGCCGGCTGGCAGCCCGGCGACGAATTCGCCAAAATCCGCGCCGCCAGCGAGAAGCAGTAAAAGCAGTGGTTCGTGGGACGCGATTCCTTCAGGGGCGAACGACGACGGCCTGATTTTCAAACTAATGCCTGGGAGCGACGGCTGGACCTTCACCGATCTGCACGACTTCAACGGCACTGACGGCAGCCGGCCGGTCGGCAATTTGGCCCTCGACGCCGATGGCAACCTCTATGGCAGCGCCTCACTGGGTGGTGCGAATGGCTACGGTGTGATCTGGGAGGTTACGCCGTAGCTGGACTTCTCGGCTGAGAGCTGTTTTGACGTAACTGTTGTTATATCCCAATTACACTCAAATCCCCACTCGGCACCCGTTTGTGTTCGACAAACGGAGCCGTGCTAGCCCCCGTCCGCAAGGTCGAGGTCAAATTCTTGGCAGCTTACTCCTGCTTCTCATCGCTCTCAATGGTCACCGGCATCCGTCGGGACGCCTGGGCCAACGCGCACCATATTCCCAGCGAAGAAGACAAGCAGTTGGACCAGCGCGGCACGTGTCTGCATTGGGAGTTGCAGGGCACCGCAGCGGACCAGCAGACCAACGCGAAGCGACGGCAGTCGATGGCAGGCGGAAGGATCGGCGAGGGAACGGAGGCGATATCCGACGGTTTTAGTCCGAGACTCGACAATCTAAGATTGGCTGTAAGATTTTGATAGGAAAGATGATATAAGATAACGCGAAAGCGAATTCGCGTTCGTGTTCCTCGCGGAACATTTTGCAAGCGGGGAAGAATTTAGAAATCGGGGAAGCCCGGGTGATTGCCGGCGGCGCTATTGCAGCTTCTTCATCCGGAAGGGAATCTGCACCACCGCCTCGACAGCAACCGGCTCGCCGTTCTTGATGCCGGGCCGGAAATGCCAGCGCGAGAGCGCCTGTACGGCGTTCTCATCCAGCCGCGGATCCAGGCTGTCGAGCACGCGGATGTCGCCCACGCTTCCGTCAGTGCGGATGACAGCGTAGAGCGTGACCGTTCCCTCGACGTGATCGCGCAGCACGTCGGGGGGATAGGCGGGATCGACTTTGGTCATGGCGACCGGAGCGGTCAGGTCGGTCTTGTCATCGCTCTGCTTCAGCTCCGCAAAGCGGATGATCCAGCTGCCGGTGGCCGAAGTCAGGTTGGGCATGTTCATGATCAGCGAGTAGTAGCGTCGCCGGCCGAAGACGCGTTGCTCGATACTCTCGTTGGGATCGGTGGGAACGCTATTGGCCGGCGGCGGTGATGATACAACGCGATCACGATAGCTCGGCAGCGAGGGCTTCATGGCCGCGGCGAGCATTCGCTTCTGCGCTTCCAGGTTGGGATTGGTCGCCGGCGTCGCACCTTTCACAACCGTTCCGCCGTTCGGTGTTCCGGCGACGGCGGAGGTCGCAGCTCCCGGCGGGGCAGCTCCTACCATGATGCCTGGCGGCACGCCGTTGCCTTTGCCATGACCTCCGCCGTTCTCGGCTGTGCCCGTGCCGAGGACGTTCGGCGTGCCCGGCGCATCAGCCTTGCCGCTTGGCGAGGCATGGAACTCGCCGCTGCGATTGCCGCCTGGCATGCTGATTGGCCCATGAACATCGACGGGATTCAATCCCAGCGCGATGATCTGGCCTTGTCCTTGCCCCCGAAGATTCTGCACATTTGGTGACGGCGGAACGTCCTTGCCGGCGCTGTTGCCGGCTCCGCCTGCGTGCGGTGGACCCTCGACGGTCGGCGTAAGCTGCGCCAGGTTGGTGGGGCCGTTCTTCAGCTTGAGCTGCTCGGCCGTCAGCTTTGGCTCAACCACGGTAGGCGGCGGCAACGCGGGCAGTTCATACTTGTCGTGCAACTTCGAGATGTCGGCGGTCGGCTCAACCACTGACGGCTGCGGCAGAGTGGGCAACTGCAGCTTGTCGTGCAGCTTCGAGACATCGGCCGTCGGCGCCACCACGTCCGGCTCAAACTGCGGCACCTTCAACTGCGAAACCGATCGCGCCGATGCCGCTACCGGCTGCGTGGAAGGGATCGGCGTCCACGCCACGATATTCGGCAAAGCCACATCGTGGTTCAGCTTGATCTTCGGCGGCGTGACGATGGTCTGGTGATTGTTGTCGGCGTTGGGCGGAACGGAGAGGATCTCCTGCTTGGCCAGCTTGGGTGCGCCATGCCGCGGCTTCATCGCAGCTTTCGCCGCGGTGTTGATCGGCGGCAGATATTCGCTGACCGGGTAATACGAAATCTCGGTGTTATCCAGCGGCGAGTTCAGCTTTGGGGTGCGATTGAAAAACGGCAGCGTGCACACCAGGTAGACAAGAACCACGAACGCGATGTGGCCGCTATACGATTCCGCAACCCGCGTCAGATCGACGCCGGTCTTGATGAAGTAACCGCGAGGGACGGGGATGGGAGTCGCCGTGGTGGCAACCGGAGGCGGTTCGCGCCGCAGAAGGGTGTCGCCCAGATTGAGCAGGAAGACGCGCGGCCACGGCTCAAGTTCGCAAAGCAGCGCCGGAGGCTCAACCGTTGCAGCTTCTGGGTTAACTCTGGCTGCCCCTACTTCCGACATCGATCCCTACCATATGGCGTGTGTGTTCGGATTATATCGGAAATACGCGGGCCGGGCGCGCAGATCGCGGATACTAGAATGCGGTTGGTAAGCAGTTTGTGCGGGCGGGGCTCAATTCAATTTCGGCTCAGTAAGTCAATCTCGTCTGGCTCGCGACGGCGTGCTAAGCGGTACGAACCGAGTCTCGCGCAGCGGGACAGAAGAAAATAGCCCGCGAGCCGGGCCCCCGAACCCGCGCCGTGGTTGCGCGGATTGGGGTAGTTCAGCGCTGGGTAAGCGTTAATTTAGAATCGAGTTCCTTCAAGGGTGGCAGACAAATGATTCGAACCCTAACCAGCCGGCGTCTCGCTGTCGCGCTTCTGCTGTTCCTCGCCCCCGTTTCCCTTGCCGCTCAACAACTCCAGCTCACGTTGGATCCCGCGCACACCACGATTGACTGGACTCTGGGAGCTACTCTTCACATCGTCCACGGAACCTTCAAGCTGAAGAGCGGGACCGTCCTCTTCGATCCCAACACCGGCAACGCCAGCGGCGAGATCATCGTTGACGCCACCAGCGGCCAGACGGACAATCACTCGCGCGATAACAAAATGCACAGGGAGGTTCTGGAGAGCAAACATTATCCCGAGATAACTTTTCTCCCAAAACATGTCATCGGCAAGTTCGACGACAAAGGCGCTTCCACTCTTCAGGTACCGGGCGTCTTTCGCATTCACGGCGGCGAACATGACATGACGCTCTCGATACACACGCAAACTAGGGGCGGCGAGGTAACCGCGACATCGGATTTCAACATCCCCTATCAGGCCTGGGGCATGAAGAATCCCAGCTCGCTCTTCCTGAAGGTCGACGATCACGTCGAGATCAAGATCACAGCTATGGGCAAGCTGATAGCCACAGCGACATCCACGACCGGAAAATAGCACTGCGTGCCGCGGCTCGACTTAACGGCTTCTGAGAATCGAGCCACGTGTGGGTAGAGCCGGCCTTGAGGCCGGCGTCCGCACCAGCCCTTTTCCCATTGTCATCCCGAGGGGAGTGAGATCGCGGGGCGATCGAACGCAGCCGAGGAATCTGCGGTTCGCCCGCAGCCGGCAAACGCAACGACCGGTCGGCGATTAGTGCCGTTTGAAGAACTGCACCGCGCGTTCGTGCGCCTCGGCCTTCTCGCGTGTGGCAAAGGTCCCAAGGTTGCGCCGTCTGCCGGTTTTTGGATTCTTCTTGCGTGAGTACAGCCGATATTGCCCAGACGACAGTTTGCGGATCATAGTCAATCCTTGCAAACTTTGATGACGCAAGCGCCACGCCGGAGGCCTCGGGCTCCAAAGGAAGCCCACGACCGACCGGGCATTCCTTCAACTTGTCATCCTGAGCCGGTATTGCTTCAACTTGTCATCCTGAGCGCAGGCGAGGGATCTGCGGTTCGCTCGCAGCAAGCAAATGCAGCATTTCAGGTTTCGCGATTACCTGGCCAAACTGGCCAAAAACGAAACGGGGAGCGTCTTCCGCTCCCCATTTTTTGCTGCGGGGCTGAAGCCCCGATTTCTTTTTGCTTGCCGGCGACGCGGATCTGAAGGTCCGCTCTACCGCCTAGTTGCTAAACAACAACACTCCCTCGGTCTTCTCCTCGCCGACCGGCCGATAGAAGAGCTGATCCTTCTCGAGGTAAACCTCGATGAAGGCCGGGCGTTGCTGGAAGGTGCCTTGGATCAGCGCCTCCGACAGCGGGTCTTCGATGTACTTCTGCAACGCGCGCCGCAGCGGACGAGCGCCGTAGGTACGATCGACAACCGTCTTGTCGAGAATCCACTTGCGCGCCTCTTCGGTCACCGTCACCGTGATCGAGCGCTGCGCCAGGTTGGTGTTCAGGTGCTGCACCATCAACTCCACGATCTGGATCAGATCGGCTTCCGTCAGCGCGTTGAAGATGATGACTTCATCCAGACGGTTCAGGAACTCAGGATTGAAGGTGCGCTTCACTTCGTTGCGCACCATGTCCTCGACCTTGGTAGAGGTACTCTCGTCAAGCTCCGACTGGAAGCCCATGCCGGTGCGCTTCTGCAAATGCCGCGCGCCGATGTTCGACGTCATGATGATGATGGCGTTCTTGAAATCGACCGTGTTGCCCAGTCCGTCCGTCAGCTGGCCGTCTTCGAACACCTGCAGCAGGATGTTGAACAGATCCGGATGCGCCTTCTCCACTTCGTCGAGCAGCACAACCGAGTACGGCGCGCGCTTCACGCGCTCGGTCAGTTGGCCGCCCTCTTCGTAGCCAACATATCCCGGAGGCGAGCCGATCAGCTTCGACACCGAGTGCTTCTCCATGAACTCCGACATGTCGAAGCGCACCAGCGACTTCTCGCTGCCGAACATAAACTGCGCCAACGTGCGGGCGACTTCGGTCTTGCCCACGCCGGTGGGTCCGAGGAAAAGGAACGATCCGATCGGCCGGTTCGGGCTCTTCAGTCCAGCCCTCGACCGCCGAATCGCACGCGCCAGCGCCGAGATCGCGCGCTCCTGCGAGATCACGCGCTTGTGCAGCTCTTCTTCGATGCGCAGCAGCTTCTGGCTCTCTTCTTCTTTGATCGACGCGATGGGCACGCCGGTCCAGCGCGACACGACGTCCTCGATGTCCTCGCGGCCGACCACGCCAGTCGAGGACTCATCGAGATGGTATTTTTCGCGCAGGGCGCGCAGGTTCTCGCGCTCTTTGCGCTCCTCGTCGGAGTAGAAGCGGGCCTTCTCGAACTCATGGTTCGCGATGGCATTCTCCATGCGATGCACGATGAACTTGATCCGCTTCTGCACCTCGGTGATGTCCTCAGGCAGGGAAGTCTGGCGAAGCTTTACGCGCGCGCCCGCTTCGTCCACCAGATCGATCGCCTTATCCGGCAGGAAGCGATCCGGCAAATACCGGTTCGAGTGTGAAACCGAAAATTGGATCGCCTCGTCGGTGTAGCTTACCGCGTGGAACTTCTCGTAGCGCTCCTTGATACCGAACAGAATCTTGACCGCGTCAGCCTCGTTCGGCGGCGGAACTTTCACCGCCTGGAAGCGCCGCTCCAGCGAACGATCTTTCTCGATCGACTTGCGATACTCGCCCGGCGTGGTTGCGCCGATGCACTGAATCTCGCCGCGCGACAGCGCCGGCTTCAGGATGTTAGCTGCGTCGAGCGAACCTTCCGCCGATCCCGCGCCCACTAGCGTGTGCAGCTCGTCGATAAAGATGATCGCGTTCTGCGACTCCATCAGTTCCTTCATGATGGTCTTCAGCCGCTCTTCGAACTGGCCGCGATACTTCGTTCCGGCCACGATCAGGGAAAGATCGAGCGCGAGAATTCGCTTGTCGGACAAGAACGACGGCACTTCACCGTCGGCGATACGCTGTGCCAATCCCTCGACGATCGCAGTCTTGCCCACGCCGGGCTCGCCGATCAGCACCGGATTGTTCTTGGTGCGCCGGCACAGAATCTGGATCACGCGCTCCAGCTCTCCGTCGCGTCCCACCAGCGGATCCAACTGATTGTCCATCGCCGCCTGCGTTAGGTCGCGCGAAAACTCCGACAGCAACGACGACTCACGCGAACGCTGCGACGGCTGCGCTTTCTCCTGTGAAGTGCGCGCCAACTCTTCGCGAATGGAAGACAGCCGCAAGCCGCGCTCATGCAGAATTTCAGCCGCGAAGCACTTCTCTTCGCGCAACAGCCCCAGTAGCAGGTGCTCCGTGCCAATGTGCTTGTGCGACAGCCGCTCCGCTTCCTCCGCGGCATACGCCAGCACACGCTTGCACTCATTGCTCAAGGGCAGGTCCACGGACGTGGAAACCTTCTCCCGAATTGTGGTGTGGCCCTCGATCTGTTTCCGGATCGATTCAACCGAAGCATGGGACCGAAGAAACCGATTGGTGAGCGCTTTATCCTCGCGCAGAAGTCCCAGCAGCAGGTGCTCCGTTTCAATGTAAGGAGAACCGAACTGACTAGCTTCATAACGCGCGAAGAAAATTACGCGCCGGGCCTTTTCCGTGTACCGTTCAAACATGGAACCTCTCCAAGAGTGCGACGGGAATTGTTTGTCCTGCCGAACTCTATTTGACTCTTCCCCTTGTTGCCGACTCCGAAATGGCGCATGGGAGTCGATTTCCCCGAGCCCGTAGCTGCTTTACTACTGCAAACCCGCCTCGCCTGCGCGTGTTGTCGTCACCCGGACAGCGACTGCGGAGACACTTCCACCGCCCGGCCCCGTTCCAGACGCAGAACGCGGTCGCACTGACGCGCAAACCCCAGATTGTGCGTAACGATAAGTGAGGTTAAACGATAGTCGCGATGTAGCCTGGCGATCAAATTAAAAACCGTTTCTGCGGTCCGGTTATCAAGGTCCCCTGTCGGCTCGTCCGCCATCAGAACCTTGGGCCTGGTGATCAGCGCCCGCGCCAATGCCACCCGCTGCTGCTCGCCACCAGACAACTCGCCGGACCGATGACTGGCACGGTCCTTTAAACCTACCTCCTGCAACCAGTGCAGGCTTTCCCGCTCGGCCTCGCGGCGACGCATGCCCCGCATCAACAAGGGCATGGCCACATTCTCCAAGGCAGTAAATTCGGGCAGCAAATAATGGAACTGCCACACAAAACCGAGCTCCCGGCTACGGAACTCCGCCGCATCTTCCTCTGAGAGGCTCCCCAAGCGAACTTGGGCGAAGTATACGTCACCTTCAGAAGCACGATCAAGCGCTCCGAGGATGTGTAACAAGGTGCTCTTTCCGGTTCCTGATTCGCCGACAATGGCGAGCATCCCGCCCGTCTGCACATCCAATGACAAATTCTCAAAGAGCACTAAATCCGAATTGCCCGAGCGGAAGACCTTTTTCAAATTTTCCGCTCGCAACAACACGTCTTGAACAGTTTGATGCAGGCGCGCTCCGCAGCGACACAAAATCCGGCCAAGTGCTTGCAACCATGCCCGTTCCGATACTAAGGCACAACCACTGGACCTTATTTTGAGATTAGATCATGTTCGCGCGGGGAAGTCAGCGACTTTGCCACGATCAGCAGAGAAAAAGTAACGAAAGTAATACGGGTAACGGTTACGACGGAGACGGTGGCGTGATTGGTAAGGGCACAGCCTTAGCTGTGCCGCTCGCAGCCCGTGTCATTGGACACCGCCCAGAAATGGTGGAGTGAAATCAATCATTGCCTTACTTATTCAACTTCACCTGCTTCGGCAGATGTTTTGGGTCGAAGACAAAATCAACCAGGCCATCGCGGTAGTCGATTTTGGTCTGCAGAATGCGCAGCATATTGAAGCCCAAAATGCCGCCGACGTTGGTACCGGTCTGTTTGCAAACATTCGACAGATCGAAGGTCACCACGTCCTGGTTTTCCTGCTCGTAGCGTCCAAACTCTAGATTCGCTTTGTCGGCGCGATAGACCTTGGAAACCATGCCACTCATTCCCTTCACCGACAAATTCGGATCGGACCTGACCTGCGTGATTTCCTGTGCTGTGCGCGTAGAGAGGACGTTGCTGAAGGACCCGGTGTCGATGAGAAACAGCAGCGGCCCGGTACCGTCGACCTTGGTCGGAGTCAGCAACAGACTGCGGAAGCGATATGCCTTGCTCCAGGCGGCCATCTCCGGCGCCACATAGGCATCTTTTGGCAAATAGGCGTTCTCCGGTACGTCTGCCTTGCCAGAAGGATTGTCTTCGTCCGTTTCCAGCTCCTGGCTGTCCTGCGAGGTCGTCCTCAATGATGTCGGAGCCGAGACTTCATCGGGACGCTTGGGCAGGGGCGACAGGCGCAGCTTGGCCCCTGGGATGTCGATGTCGATGAGATAAGCGCCGAAGACATCAGAGCCAATCAGGCCGTCTTGTCCAGTCACCGGAGTAGCCGCTTCTGTAACCCGCACCACGCAATCCTGAAATTCCAGATCGCCGACGCGTATGCTATTCGCCACTGCCGTGTATCCGCCCTGCTGTCCGGAATCGCCCACTCCCATGATCGGCTGGTAGGCAAGACGCTGCAGGCCCAGATGCTCGGCTGCCGCCCGTCCCAAAAGCACTCCGCTGGAGCCGGTATCGAGAGCCAGGCGCAGCTCCTGGTTGTTGACCTTCACCGCCATGCCGGAAGCGCCTAGCGCGGTCCCCGCGCGAGCAATGGGATAGAGCTTGGTATTGGTCTCCTTGACGTTGCTCACCAGCTTGCAGGCGTGCACCGGCGCATCGGCGTTCTTCTTCAGGAACGCCAGATACTGTTGCAGCTTGGCAGCAATCTGCGGATTCACGTTAGGGCTGGCAAGATAGGATTCCAGCGCAGGAATGCGAATCTGGTGCGGCAGCGAGTTGAACCACACCAGTTGTACCGCCAGCTCGTTGGGTGCAACCGCGTGTGCGCGTTTGAGGTTGTCATAGGCGCGTCGATTGAGCGAATAAGCGCGATATACTCTGGCCAGGCCCAGATATGCAGCAGGTTCGTTGGGCGCAAGATTCTGTGCCTTGACATAGGCTCGCTCCGCCTCCGGAATCCTGCCTTCGGCATAATCCAGGTCGCCTAACGTCAGTTGCAGCAGCCAGGAATTCGGCTGCAGCTTCAAAGCGGCGGCAGTGACCGCCTGCGCCTCGTCCAGCTTCTGCATCAACATGTATGAACGGATGAGGCCGACCTGCGCCGCCACAAGGCCGGGATCGGCTTTAAGAATGGCTTGATATTGGGCAGCGGCTTCCGGCAGCTTTCCGGATGCGAAGAGCCGGTCGGCTTCAGCTGTCGGGCCCTGTACGGACGGAGTCGGCCCCAGAACGATTGCAGCTTTCTGCCCGGTTGGATTGGCCGCTTGCGCAGGGGCACGCGCAGGAGTCCCAAGAAGAATCACAGCAATAGTGAGCGCCAGTAATCGCGGGGTCATATGGTCCCAAATCCTGCACTGCAGGGTAGCACGAGTCATGCTTCGATGGACTGCGGCCTCCAAGTTATGGCTTATTAACCATCGCCCACCAGGTACAAGGGGCCGAAGCCATAAGCGTCTCGACTTGGTGCAAGTGCTTACCAATCGGTGTTTCGCACGTATAATATAGGGGCGGAGTGGATTCGCTGCCGGCCGTGAATCTATCAATCAAGCAAAACCAGACTTTGTGGCGCGGAGTGGGAATCGTCTTCTGCGCCCTGGTTTTCTTTTTTGCTCTCCATGCCAAGACCGCAGTTTACAATGGCGGCGCCCCGGCAAAGTTGACCCCCTCCACCTCTTGCAAACTTTGGTCAACCGGGCAAAAGATGGAGGCGAAGTCGTTTACCACTGGTAGTGGGGTACTGCTCTGGATGGCCCTGTTTAGCCTCTGCGAGCCAGACTTCCGCCGTGAGCCTCGCGCCCACAGCGCGTTCGCCACTCCTTCCCCCAGTAATTTTCTGCTGCATCACCTGCATCGCTTTCTACGGCCTCCTCCGGTCCTGGCATAGCTTCAGGCGATTGTTCTTAGTTTTGCCCCGGGTTTTCGGTGCTTACTGGTCATCAAGTGCTCACGTGGAGCAGAATTGGGCGACACGAAGTCACTGCCATGGAGACGAGGAAGGTCATGCAGGATTTAGCCGAAGTGAAAACATCGACGCCGGTTCATCGCTATCGCAAGTTGTTGATCGTGGCGGCGATTGCGCTATGCCTGCTGGTTGCCGGCATTGTGGTAGATCGAGTACGCGCCGGCGGCAGTTCGCGTACGGCCAACGCGGATGCGGTTGGCGGCCCTGAGCATGCTGCCTACGCTGCGGTGGCTCCGGCAGCGCGGGAGACAATCGCCAACCCGTTCTCCATCGCGGGTCAGTTCATTCCTTATCAGAACGTCGAGCTGCACGCCAAGGTCGCCGGCTATATCAAGAACATTTATGTCGATATTGGCGACCGCGTACACACCGGCGAGGTCCTGGCCGTGCTGGAGATTCCGGAATTGGTGGCGCAGATCGACGAGGCCAAGGCCTCCGTGCATCATGCGGAAGAGGAGATCCAGCGGTCGCAAAGCGAAGTTCTGCGCGCCGAAGCCGACAACGTGGCTCTGCACGCCAATGCGGTGAGGCTGGTCAACACCAACAAAGCCCAACCCGGATTGATCGCACAACAGGAACTCGACGATGCCACAGCCAAAGATCGCGCTTCCGCCGCCCGGGTCGATGCGGCAAAATCGGCGCGGGCTGCGGCGCAACAGCAACTGGCCGTGGCGCAGGCTACCCTGCAGCACTACAACGCCCTCTATAGCTACGCCAACATCGTTGCCCCTTATGACGGCGTGGTGACCTGGCGCTTCTCCGATACCGGCGCCCTGGTGCAGGCGGGCACCTCGGAGACCAGTGGCCTTCCCGTGGTTACCGTGGCCCAGATCAACCTCCTCCGCCTGCGCATTCCAGCACCCGAGTCCGTCGCCGCCAACGTACGCATTGGCGATACCGCCGATGTCGAGGTACAAGCCACCGGCCAGCACTTCAAAGGAACAGTGACGCGTTTCACCGATGCACTGGATCCCACCACGCGCACCGAACAAGTGGAAATCGATGTACCCAACCCCGACTACCACCTCCAGCCCGGCATGTACGCCAATGTCACTCTGATGACCAACAGTAAGCCCAATGTGCTCACTGTTCCGGTCGAGGCTATCCAGCGCGCCGGCAACAAGACCTATGTACTGGCATTGAACAGCCAGAACCAGGTGGAGCGGCGTGAAGTGCAGACCGGGGTCCAAGGCTCCAACAAAGTCGAGGTTGTAGCCGGACTCACGCCAGGCGAGCGGGTCATTGTCGGCAATCTTGGCAGCTATCAATCGGGCGAAACCGTAATTCCCAGGCCTGCCTTCACCGCGCCCAACGACGCGAGCGTGGAGTAATTCATGTCAGGATTTGCAATCAAATACCCGTTCTTCATCCTGATGCTCTGCCTGGCCATCATTGTGGTGGGCGTGACCACCGTGGTGCACATGCCGGTGGACCTGTTCCCCGAGATCAAGATTCCGGTCGTCGTTGTGGCCACCTTCTACAGCGGCATGCCGCCACAACAGGTTGAAGGCGACATCACCGACACCTTCGAACGCTTCTTCACGCTGGGCAGCAACATCGATCACATCGAGTCGCGCTCGCTCACCGGCGTTAGCCTGATCAAGGTTTACTTCCAGCCGGGCACCGATCCCAATGTTGCAGTCAGCCAAATCGCCAACCTGGCAATGGCTGATCTGCGGCGATTGCCGCAGGGCACGCTGCCGCCCGTCGTGTTGAAGTTCGACGCATCCAGTCTCCCCGTGTGTCTGGTGACGCTGAAGGGCAAGGGGCTGACGGAAACTCAGCTCCACGACCAGGGACAGTTCAACATCCGCAACCAGATCGCCAATGTGCCTGGTGCTTCGATTCCGCAGCCGTACGGCGGCAAGTATCGCCAGATTCAGTTTTATATCGACCCGGTAAAGCTCGAGGCCGCGCAGATGAGCCCGATGGACGTGGTTGATGTTGTCAACCAGGCGAATTCGATTCTGCCGGCCGGCGACGTTCGCATCGGACCTCTGGACTACAACATTTACAGCAACAGCGAACTGCCCAACGCCAAAGACTGGAACGACATTCCGCTCAAGGCAATCGGCAATAACGTCCTGCGCTTCGGTGACATCGGCAAAGCGGAAGATTCTTCTGCCCTGCAATACAACATCGTACGCGTCGACGGCCAGAAGTCGGTCTACCTGCCGATCCTGCGGCAAGGTGGCAACAGCAACACCATACAGATCGTCAATGGCATCAAGGACCGGGTTAAACATCTGCTGGACATTCCCAAGAATCTGATTGCCACCGTGGTGTTCGATCAGTCGCAGTACGTCAAGAAGGCCATTGAGAACGTGCTGCGTGAAGGCGGCATGGGTCTAGGACTGACTGCACTGATGATCCTCATATTCCTGGGCTCGGTCCGAGGAACGATCTCCGTGCTGTTTTCCATTCCCATCTCCTGCATGGCGGCGTTTCTGCTGATCAATGCCTTCGGGGGCACGATCAACACGATGGTCCTGGCCGGACTGGCGCTGGTACTGTCGCGATTAATCGACAACTCCGTGGTCGTGCTGGAGAACATCTATCGCCACATGGAAGAGGGTGAGGATCCGCGTACCGCATCCGAGCAGGGCGGTCAGGAAGTTCAACTGGCAGTGTTGGCCGCAACCTTCACCACCGCAATCGTTTTCTTTCCCGTGGTCTTTCTCTCCGGGGTCAGCAAATACCTCTTCATGGGATTGGCGTCGGCCGTCGTGCTGGCGCTGGCGGCGTCCTATCTGGTAGCGATGTCGGTGGTGCCGCTGTTTTGCTCGCGCTTCATCAATTCGCCGCACGCTGGGGGCAACGGCGAGCACGGACCTGGCCTGTTGGAGCGCGCACTGGGGCCGTTCAACCGCGGCTACGATTACGTCCAGTCGAAGTATCAGTATTGGCTGGCCAGAGCCCTCGATTTTCCCAAGCAGACAGTCGGCATCATCATGGCTGTCTTCGTGCTCAGTTTGGCGTTGTCGCCATTGCTGGGCGTGGCGTACTTCCCTCGCACCGATCCGGGACAGTTCGTTATTTACGTGAAGGCGCCGACGGGCACGCGCATCGAGCTGACTAACGACTACATCGCGCAAGTCGAAGACGACATCCGCCAGGTTGTTGCGCCGCATGACCTGCGC
>Ga0335074_10001979_pt1 | contig 27822 bp, 23 predicted proteins | sample Lox_Sample_23_FD_206715 | JGI IMG/M metagenome (GOLD analysis project Ga0335074, IMG submission 206715) | Soil microbial communities from Loxahatchee National Wildlife Refuge, Florida, United States - Lox_Sample_2.3 | ecosystem: Environmental > Terrestrial > Soil > Wetlands | place: USA...
GGACCGCTCAGCGCAACGCCACCGAGCAGGCGCGCCGTGCGCATGCGCGCGAAAAAGCCGTTCCCGTCCACGTAATCGTCGTTCTCGGATTCGGCGCGCTGCACGAACGTGAGCACCACCTTGTGCTGGCCCGCCGTGACGTGCACGGGGATGTTGGCGAAGCGCTGCATGAGCTGCTTCGCGCCGGTCGCCCCTTCACGGTCTGCCGTCTCGAGGTCCTGGAGTCCTCCGAGATCGCCGTGGAAGACCTCCTGCCCATCGACGAGCAGCACGATCGTGTTGCGCGTCTCGGTGGCCCAGGTGTAGAGGCCCACGTCGAGGTCCTGGACCGTGAAGCGGTACTCGCCATCGACCGGAAAATCGTAAGTGAACGCCATTCCCCCGCGCGTTCCGAGCGGCATGTCGGGCTGATAGCTGTCCTGGGAGGTGCGTGGCGCCGGAAAGAACGCGCTGGCCGGGCGCGGGGAGGGCTCACCGACGGCCATGTGCGCGACGATCCGCGCGGCGCGCACGTACTGATCGAGAAACACCGGTGAGACACTGAGCGCAGCGGCGATGTTGTCGAAGCCGCCCACCTCGGTCTCGGGCGGTAGCAGATCATCGACGTTGACCGTCACACCGAGGAGCGACTTCACGGACGCGCCGTACTGGGTGCGGTTCAGGCGCTGAATCGAGACGTGGCCCGCGAGCGGCTCATCGCCCGCCGCATCCGCGGCGTCGAGGTAGCCCTGCAGCCAGCCCACGAATTGATCGACCTGCCGCTGCGGCGGCTGGGGGTTGCCGGGCGGAGGCATCAGCCCACCGCTCAGCTTGCGTACGGCTGCCTCAAAGATGTCGGGATTGCCCGGGACATCCGCGGGCCTCAGGGTGTCGAAGGCGACGCCACCTGCCCAGTCGTCGGTGTTGTGGCACTTGCTGCAGTACTGCTTGAGCATGCCCCAGTGGGCATGGCCCTCGCGGGCATACCGCGCGCCAACCACAGCGTCGGCAGCGTGACTGCGAGCGCTCGGCCCGAGCGCAAGCAGGGGGGCGGCGAGCACGGCGCAGATGAGGGCGAGGAGTCGCATGGCCTTTCAAACAAACCCGAGGCCATTCAGGCATCGAGCGCCGGAATGTCGCAGGTGCACGTGGTTGTACACCGCCGCTCGCGCGCGCGGCAACAGGAAAGCCACGAAACGCTCGATGCGGATTGCGGTTCGCACCGTGCGCGCGACGAGTGACTGCGCGCGAAATCGCCGCACTCCGCACTGTGCGCTCAGTGACTACTCGTCGGCTTTCCCGCGAAGTCCGAGATGGGGCTTTGGACGTCCCGCTCGAGACTGTGTGCGAACGTCTCGAGCGCATCCGCAAGCGCAGCCATGGCGCGAACAGGGCGGCTCATCGTGCAGCAGGCGGTAAGTCCCCGTGAGACGCGGTGGCTCCTGCGAGTCCGCCGTTGCCGGGGCGCGCCTCGAGGATACGAAAGCCCGAGCGGGTCGGAATCACGCGCGTGAGCGTGAAGCCCGCCGCCTCGATGAGCTCCTTGAACTCCCGCTCCGTGCGCTCGACGCCGCCCGTCGCCACCATCATGTTGATATCGCCCAGGACGACGCTCGTGTGCTCGCGCACGTCTGCCTGCTCGATGCGCTCGGGCACGATGCGCTCGATGATGAGCGTGACGGCGCACGGGCTCGCCGCGCGCACGTTTCGCAGGATCTGCAGGCAATCGGCATCTGCCCAGTCGTGGATGATGTACTTGAGGAGGTAGCAATCGGCGTCTGGGGGAAGCGAGCGGAAGAAGTCCGTGGCGATGAACCGTGCGCGCTCGGCGACGCCACTGCCGCCGAGAAAGGCGAGCGCCTCCGGCTCCATGTACGCAAGATCGGCGGAGGCGCCCTCGAGATGTGGATAGGCCTGCAACACGACCGAGATCAGCGCGCCGTATCCGCCACCCACGTCGATGACCCGGTGAAATCCGGAGAAGTCATAGGCCGCGACGATCGCGCTTGCGACCTGCAGCGTCTGCTCCACCATCGAGCGGTTGAGCACGGCCGCCTCCTCGGGGCGTTGTGCCATCGAGAGGAAACCCTCCCGGCCGCCGTGCGCCCATGCGGCCCCGCTTCTTACGGTCTCACCGAGGTGGGCAAGCGCCGCCCAGGTGCGGGTCCCCCAGTGCCGGGCGAGTGCCGCGAGCGAGTTCGGGGAATCGCTGCGCAGGAATCGCCCCGCCTCCGTGAGCTCGAACTGTCCGCCGCCGAGGTCGGTGCACAGGCCGAGCGCCGCAAGCGCGCGCAGCAGGCGGAACGTCGCGCGTGGGTGGGCTCCCGCGGCGTGGGCAATGTCCGCGGCGCTCATCGCACCGGAGCCGAATCGGTCGGGAATGCCGAGCGCCACGGCGGCATGGATCACCTGCGTGCTCCAGCAGCCGGTGATGAGCGATGCCGTCGCGGCCCGCACCGTGCTCGCGCGCGCTCTCTCGACGCTCATCCAGGGTTGGCCACTAGACCTGGTGGATGGTCTTCGTGACGAGACAGGCCGCAAGGCCCTCGGGGCCGTCCTCGGAGCCGTGACCGCTTTCTTTCACCCCGCCGAAGGGCGCATCCGGTGCGGCCATCGCAACCGTATTGATACCGACCATCCCGGCCTCGATGGCATCCCCGATCAGCATCGCGCGCTTGGCGGACTCGGTGAACGCGTACGCGGCAAGCCCGTACGGCAGGCGATTCGCGTGCTCGACCGCCTCATCGAACGCCGCGAACGGTGTAATCACGGCGATGGGTCCAAAGGGCTCCTCGTTCATGATCCGCGCCGTGACCGGAACGTCCGAGAGCACGGTGGGCTGCCAGAAAAAGCCTTCCCGTCCGTGGCGCTCGCCGCCCGCATGCAGCCTCGCACCGCAGGCGAGGGCATCGCTCACGAGCTTCTCCATCGCTGCCGGTCGGCGCGGGTTGGCCATGGGACCCATCTGGCTCGTCTCGAGCAGGCCGTCTCCGACCCGCACCTTGCGGATCCGCGTGGTGAAGGCCTCGACGAAGCGCTCGTAGATGCCCTGCTGCACGTAAAAGCGCGTGGGCGAGACGCACACCTGACCGGCATTGCGGCACTTGCCTGCGGCGAGCAGCTCGACTGTGCGGCCGAGGTCGGCATCATCAAACACGATGACAGGCGCGTGTCCGCCGAGCTCCATCGTCGTGCGCTTGACGGTCGCGGCGGCAAGGGCGAGGAGGTGCTTGCCAACGGGTATCGAGCCGGTGAAGGACAGTTTGCGGATCGTCGGGGAGGCGAGCAGGTGCCGCGAGACCTCATCAGGAACGCCGAACACGAGCTGCACCACCCCGGCGGGGAGGCCTGAATCGACCAGCGCGCGAACCACCTCGAGCGCTGATGCGGGGGACTCCTCGGCCGGCTTGAGGATCACGGAACAGCCTGCGGCGACGGGCGCCCCGAGCTTGCGGCCGGGGTTGGCGATGGGGAAGTTCCACGGCGCAAATGCGGCCACGGGTCCGACCGGCTCCTTGAGGACCATCGAACGGCTGCCCGTCGGACGCACGAGCACGCGTCCGTAGGTGCGCCGGCACTCCTCGGCATAGAACTCGAAGAGATTGGCGACCATCTGCACCTCGAGGCGTGCCTCGGGGAGTGTCTTGCCCTCCTCGAGCGTCGCGACCCTCGCGATGTGGTCGGCCCTCTCGCGCAAGAGCTGCGCGGCGCCCCGAAGCACGCGCCCGCGCTCCTCGGTCGTCGAGCGTTTCCACTGGCGGAAGGCGCCCTCGGCCGCCTGCAGTGCCCGATCGAGATCGGCGGCATCGACGAGCGGTAGCTCCCCGAGGGTGCCGCCGGTTGCGGGATTGATGACGCGGTGCACCCGGCGTTGGCCGGCGCCAATCCACTCGCCATCGATGTAGAGCTTGAGATCAGGATAGGAAGTCATGGGTCGGCCCTCGTGCGAGCGGTCAGTTTATCAGCTTGGTTCGGTCCGCTTCCCAAGCGCGGGAATGAGGATGTTGCGTTGCAACATGTCGGCTGCATCTCGCTTGCGCTTGGTCGGCCAAGAGCGCCTGCGATAGCCGTGACCCAGCTCACGGCAGCACACCCGCGTGTCCCTGCACCTTCACATTCGCCCGGCGCATCCTTACCGGCCGAGGCGTTTCGGCATCCGCAAGAGGTCCCCGACGCCTCATGGCCAAGGTTCCGGTTCACGAACTTCGCAAGCTGATCCTCCCGCTCGAGACGGCGGTTGACGCGGTGCTCGAGCTCGACAGCGAGCAGGGCGGCTCGCTCGCCTTCGGGCTGATCCTGGAGGCGAAAATCGAGTCCGAGCCCGAGCCCGGTCTCATGCTCATCGTGCAGCGGCGCGGGTCCGATTCCACCGAGGAGCGCAAGTTCACACTCCCGATCCTGGCCGCGGCGTTCATCCGCTATTGCTGGAAATGTCGCATCCCGTTGCCGCGCCACGGCTCGAAGCGCATCGAGATCGCCTCCGAGGGATTCATCTTCACGATCGAGGGTACCGTCGAGGTCATTCGCCGCCACGGTGCGCTCCCTCAGCAGAAGGGCGGACCTGCCCCTGCCGCCTCGCAGGGAGCCTCGGCCTCGGCTCCTCGGGAGCAAGCCTCACCGGAGACACCGGCAGCCGCCGCGCCAGCCCCCGCTGTGCCGCTGCCGTCGACACCCGCTCCAGAGCAGGCGGTCGCCTAGCCTCGCCTCGACGCCCGCGGGGCGGCGGGGAGCGCCACCTCGCGCTCGCCCGATGCTATCCTCGTCGCATTCGTTCGGACTTCGGCGCCTCCACATGGAACACCCCCGGAGATCTGCGCCGGCTCGCTCAACCGTCGGCCGCTGATCGGCTTTCCCGATGAACTGGCTGGCTCGGAGCGTCGCTCCGCCGCGCATCCTGCGGCTGCTCTCGAACTCTAAGGGGGACTACCGCATTGGTTTCGTACCAGCCGCGCTCGTGGTCGTGCTCGTCGCCTCGATCAACTTTCTCGGCGACCTCGGCAAGCCCGCCGCCCCGATATGGGACGAGAGCTACTACCTCACGGCTGCGGCGCGCTATGAAGACCGAATCGCGCAGTTCGCGAGTCACCCACCTCTCGGGCTCGCACTGATCGCAGCCGGTGATGCCCTTCTGCACCCGAATCGCCACCTCGACACGCGACGGATGGGATGGGACAAGAAGATCGCAGGCGACAAGATTCCGCACGGCTATTCCTTCGCAGGCGTGCGGTTCGCCTCGGGCGTGTTCAGCGTGCTCGGGGCGCTCGCGTTCTTCGCGCTCATGTACGTTTTCACGGGCTCACCCGCCGCCGCCCTGGCCTTCAGCAATCTGTATCTCTTCGAGAATGCTTTCATCGTGCATTTCCGGGCGGCACAGCTCGACGGTTTCCAGATCGCCTTCGTGCTTGCGACGCTGCTGTGTTTTGCGGTGAGCGCCCGCCGCGGAGCCCGCAGCTCCCCGGGCGTCGAGCTCCTCCTCGGGATGGGGTGCGGGCTCGCGATCATGGTCAAGGCGAATGCGGTCGTGCTCGGACTGCTCGGGGTGATGCTCGTCGGGCGACGTATTGCCCTCGCATGGCAGCGCGAGCAGCACGGCCGCGTGCTCCTGCGCGGTGCGCGCGACGGGGCGGTCATGGTCGCGGGGTGCTGCGCCGCGATGGCCGCGGTCCTCACCTTCCACGTGGTGTTCAATCGCGTCCCGCCGATCGCTGCGAGCCCGGCCGGCGAGAAGGATCTCTCGTTCATGTCGCACTCGTACCTGGCGTACCTGCAGCGCAAGAGGCCGCTCTCGCCCCGAGTGCTCGCTGCCGCGGGCTGGGACTACATCGAGTTCATGGCTGATGACTTCGAGGGCATCACCCGCACCGACCCGAACGGCTCGCGCCCCATCGAGTGGCCGCTCCACCGGGGCACGATCAACTACCGCTGGGATTCGAACGGTGACAAGACGGCCTACGTGCAGCTCACGGGGAATCTGTTCGGCTGGATGCTTGCCCTCGCGGCGCTCATCGGCTCGGCAGCGTGGCTCACGATCGCCCGAGTGCGCCGCTGGCCTTCCGCACACCCCGAGCGGCGCGCGCTCATGGGAATGCTGCTCCTGCAGTACCTCGCCTTCATGGCCGTGCACATCTACATCGGCGAGCAGCGGGTCATGTACCTCTATCACTACTTTATCGGGCTGGTGCTCACGTTCTGCCTCGTGCCGCTCCTCGCTGCCGAGGCCGCCGAGCGCTGGCCCGCGCTCAAGGCACGCCAGGGGCAGCTGCTCGGTGCCATGGTCGTGATGCTCTGGGCGTGCTTCATTTTCTACTCACCGCTCACCTTCCACCGCTACCTCACGCACGGACAGTGCGAGTGGCGCAACGTCCTGCAGCACGTCGTGAACTGCCAATGAGCGGTGGCGCGAGCGCCCGCGGCCTCAGAAGGCGGCGCGGATACCCACCCTCCAGAACAGGCCGTACGTGTCGAAGTACACGGGGTTGGTCGGATACCCGTTGCCTCCCGGGGCGACCGGCGGATCCTTGTTGAGCAAGTTGTTGATCGCGGTGAAGACCGACACATGGTCGGTGATGTCGTACGAGGCCGACAGGTTCAGGTAGTACGCAGAGGCGACCGAATTGGTGTTGATGCTGTTCGGGTTCGTCGTGGCGTACCCGGGCTGACCCGGCGCAATGGGCGTACCCCCGAAGGCGGTGATCGCCTCGTACTCGCCGGGTCCCACCCACCGAACCTGCAACGTCGTCGTCAACGGTCCGTTCGCGTAGGTCACGAAGAAATTCGATTGCCAGCGCGGCGAGGTATTGAAGCCACCGAATGCGGCGGTCGGCCCGGACTGACCGGCGTAGTCGACGGGCGGCGAGCCGAGACCGTCGTCGATCGTCATGTTGTACATGAGCGACGTGAGCATGCGGAAGTTGAGGGTGCCGCGCAACGCGTTGCTCAGGTCCTGCAGCGACAGGAGGTAGTCGTTCTCGAAGTCGATGCCCCGCACATCGTAACGGCCGAGGTTCACGGCCGTGTTGTTGACCGTCTCGATGGTGCCGAAGTCCCCGGGCGTGCCGAAGGTGATGCGATCACAGAACGATTTCTGGCCGGCGTAACACAGGTTCACGATGTTCTGTACGCCGAGGCCGAAGGGCGGTCCGGCGATCGGATTGTTGATGACGATCTTGTACCAGTCCGTGGAGAACCGGAACCCCTCGAGGGGACCCGACTTCGGCGCCAATACCACACCGAAGGTCTCGGTGTCGGCCGTTTCGGGCTCGAGATTGATGTTGCCGCCCGTGAGGGCCGTGACGACCTCGCTTTCCTGGTTGACCGGATTGACGACGGTGCCGAACGGTCCCCCTGCGGTCACGGCGTAGGATTCATAGAGCTCGCGGAAGAAGGGGGCGCGCACGTCGCGCGAGCGGGTGCCACGGAACCTGAGCCAATCGGTCATGTCCCAGATGCCGCTCAGCTTCCAGCTCGGGATGCGATGGGTCACCGACTCGCCGTCGTCCGTGGCCCCGTACGTCTCGTCGGTATTGGTGTTGCTCGTCTCGCGGATCGCGCCGTCGAAATCGAGGTACTTCGCGAACGGTAGATCCTGGAGCACCGGCACGTCGATCTCGGTATAGCCCTCGACCACGTCGATCTTGCCCGCATAGTCGAGGCCGTAACTGAGGAAGTACTCGTCATACCAAGGCTGATCGGCCAGGTCGTGGGTCACATCGGCCGTATCCCGGCGCGCCTCCAGACCCAAGGCAATCTTGACCGGGCCCGCGCCGAAGCCGCCGAACAGGTCGCCATGAACGTTGCCGGACAGGACGTACTGCTTCAGCGTGGAAAACTCATAAAGGGTGCGGAATGCGTAAGCGAGTCCGGCCGCACTGGCGTTGTTGGCGCCGAAGAGATCGAGAGGGGAGCAGCCGGCGGCAGCCGGGTTGAAGTCGGGTCCGGGAAGCGTCGCAGCGCAAACGATTTGGCCGGTGGTCGGATCCCGCACGGCATCGAGCGCGAACTGCAGGTAGGTGCCGACGACGTTGTTATACAGAGCCTGGGCGTTGTAGTTCTGGCCGTACTCGAAGTACGAGTCCCAGGTCCAGGATCCGGCGATGTCGCCATTGAGCCCGCCCGTGACACGCTCGACGTGGTCGTGAGTCACGTTGCGCGCCGGATCGATGTCGTTCATGTCGTAACCGAGCAGCGCGCCCCCCGGGCCTAGAGCGTCTGCCCCGCCGGGCTGAAACTGTGCGGGGAGATAGGGGTTGCCGGGGTTGATGGAGCTGCTGAGCGGCACGTACACGCCGGGCGCTACCTCGAGCGAGATGGGGCCGATGGCGCCGTTGGCGACCGGATTGATCGACTCGCTGCGCGCGTAGTTGAATTGCAGGAAGGAGTTCAGGTGGTCGGTGATCTTGTATTCCAGATCCGCAAGGCCCGTGTAGCGCTTGACCGATGGCTTGATCGTGGTGCCGTCGTAGGCTCCGATGCCCGGCGCGCCGGCACCCTGACTGTAGCCGAAGGTGCTGGCCCCGGCGGCGTAGTTGCCCGGATTGAACGGTGAGGCCGCCGTGCCTGCGGAGTTGAAGAGCCACTGGGGCTCGGGGCCTGGGATACACACACCCGGCACCGGCACATTGCACGGTGTCAGAACACCGGTCAGGCTCTGATTGGCGAGCGTCCCATTGGGGCCAATGATGTAATGGGGCTGTCCGTTGGTGGTATACAAAGGATTCGTGTAGAGCGCCGTGTTCGACGCGCACCAGGGACGCACCTGGGCGCAGATGCCGATGTCCTCGGAATTCTCGAACTCGGCGCCGGTAATGAGGTGCGCGCGCTCGCCGAGGTCCGTGCCGTAAGCCACCGAAAAATGAGGGTCTCCCCCGTCGTGGTAGGAGGTCTGGCCATAGTCGGCTTGGCCCTTGAACCCCTCGAGCTTCTTGTCGAGGATGATATTCACCACGCCGGCGACGGCATCGGACCCGTAGACGGCCGAGGCGCCGCCCGTGACCACTTCGGTCCGCGCGACCAGCATCGAGGGGATGAGCGTCACGTCCACGCCGCCCCCGGTCGCTTGCTCCACGAAGCGCTCGGTGTCGACCAGGGTGAGCGTGCGCGTTCCGAAGAAGGGATTGAGTCCGCGGAGGTTCGCAAGCTGCGCGCCTACGTTGAAGTTACCGAGGCCCACATTGTTTGCGGCGAAGAAGTTGGAGTTCTGTGGCAGCTCCGAGAGCACCTCGCCGACGTTGGTGATGCCGAGGTCTTGAATCTCCTGTCCGCTCAGCACCGTGACGGGGTTCGGCGTCGTAAAGGTATTGCGCTGGATGCGCGAACCGGTGACCTCCACCTCCGTCAGGGGGGCGGCCTGAGCCGGGGAGCCCGGCGCCGGCGGCTGTGTGCTGGGGGTGGGAGCCTGGGTAGGGCTCGCCGCCTGCGCCGACGTGGGCGCGCTTGCGGTACTCGCCCGCGCCAGAAGCGGCGTACGCGAGGTACCGCGCGCCGAAGCAAGTGTGCTCGTCTTGCCCTTCGCCGGAGCCTGTGCGCCCGCGCTCCCCGGCGCCGAAGGCACTGGGGTGTCCTGCGAAGGGGCCGCGTGGCTGATACCCCACACCACAGCAAGCATGGGAAACAGATACGCAATGGTGGCACGCACGTGCCTGGGCACGCGGTGCGGCTGCGACCGCTCGTTCATTGTTGCTCCCCTTTTCCGCGAGATCCGAAGTCGGCGTCTGTGCGCCGGTGCCTCGTCCGCACGTGCCGTTGACCTCTCAACGGCTGTAACAGCTTGTGCGGAATTGTTTCCCAAGTCAAATGCGGTCGGCCCTTGCCGCAGCGGAACGGCGCGCGGCTCATCCGGGCGGGGAGCTTGACGAGTCAAACGTTGCAACCGCCATGAGATGGCGAGCCCGACCGCCCCGGGTTATGATCGGCGACCCTGCCGGCGCGGTGCAAAGCAGGTGCACACCTTTGCCCGCCGCGCCGCGCGCGATGCGGTACGAACTGAGTCCGTGGAGGAGCTCGAGACGATGAGGATCCGGAAGACGACGGGACTGTGGGGCGCAGTACTTCTGCTTTTTTCCACTCCGGCCTACGTGCACCACTCCGGTGCCATGTTCGATCTGACCAAGGAGGTGACGATCAAGGGCACCGTGACGGAGTTTCATTGGACGAACCCCCATTCGAGCTTCAAGGTGAGCGTGCCGAATGCGGATGGAACTCAGTCGATCTGGGGCATCGAGATGAACAGCCCCAACAACCTGGTGCGCGCCGGATGGAAGCGCACGACGATCAAGCCGGGGGACAAGGTCACGGTCATGGTGAGGCCGCTGCGGGATGGCACGCCCGGGGGCCAGTACGTGTCGATCATCCTGGCGGATGGCAAGCACCTCGGGGGCGAGCAGAAGCGCTGAGTCGGGTTGGCCGGCGCGGGCGCGTGGTGAGGGGATAACATGAATCGATTGCGGTCCGGCATCACGGTGTGCCGGCTGTTCTGCACGGCGCTGCTCCTCGCGGTGACGGCCGCAAGCGCTCAGGAAACCTTGAATCGCGGGCTGAGCCCCGAGCGCGAGAACGAGCTCGCCCAGAAGCACGACGCCTACTGGGGTGCGCTCGCCCCCGAGAATCTCGCGAAGCCTCGGGCCAAGCCACCCTTGAATCTGACGGGGACGTGGTTCATCAACCTGCGCCACTCCTTCGCGGACTTCATGTTCGGGCCGCCGTATCCGCACTTCTATGCGGCCGGCCAGGAGGCGATGAAGGAGGCAGCCGCGGCGCGGGCGGCGCACAAGTCGTACCGGGATGCGAGCGGGCAGTGCTGGCCGATCGGCATGCCGATGATCCTCACGCGCGTGTGGCCCATCGCGATCATCCAGATGCCTACCGCGGTCTACATGATCGACAGCTTCTTCGACAGCCTGCGCGTCATCTATCTCGATCGGCAGCACACCCCCTACGACGTGTCGATCGACACCTACAACGGTGAGTCGATCGGGCACTGGACGAAGGACGCGCTCATCGTCGATACGAAGTATTTCGCGACCGACCATCACTACATCGACCAGGGCATTCCGATCTCGGACCAGCTGCACATCGTCGAGCGCATCACGCTCGAGGATCACGGGCACACCCTCGTCGATGAGTTCACCATGACCGACCCCGACATGTGGCAGGGCGAGTGGAAGAGCACCAAGCGCTGGATCCGCGAGGATCACAGCGACATTCCCGAGAACGAGTGCCTGCCCAATCTGAATGCCAATCTCCCGAGCACCGAGCAGGGGCATTCCGCCGCGGAGAAGGAAAGCCACATCAAGTCCTCGGGAGCCGGGAAGTAGCCAGGTCGGGCAAGCCGCCCCACGAGGAGATGCGCATGGGCCGTCACGATCGCTTGCCGGAATCGGTGTGGCAACGAGGTGGAGTCAGGCTCTGGGCGGCCGCCGCCGCCGCACTCTGTTCCCTGAGCATGCCGTGCGGTGCCGCGATCGGTGCTGAGGCTCATCCGGACTTCTCCGGCGTCTGGACCTGGTACATCGCCCCGGGGCAGTCGCCGCTGCCGCGCGGCCGGGGCCCCGCGCTGCCCTTCACCGCGCTCGCGAAGCAGAAGGTGGACGCCTACCAGAGCCTCGTGCGTGGGACGAGCGATAACCCGGGCGCCCACTGCCTGGGCTCTGGGATGCCGGCATCGATGCTGTTCTCCGGCGGGTACCCGATGGAGATCGTCCAGCACCACGACCTCATCCTCGTCATCTACGAGGCCTGGACCGAGATCCGTCAGCTCTACCTCGCGGACAAGATCATTCCGGCGAGCGATCGCATTCCGGACCGCAACGGCTACTCCACCGCGCGCTGGGATGGCGACACACTCATCGTCGAGACGACCGCCCTCAAGGAGCAGGAGGATCAGACGTATCCGCACAGCGCCCAGGCGCGCATCCTCGAGCGCTACCATCTTGCACGGGGTCCCAAGGGCGAGCAGCTGCTCATCAACGACTGGACCCTGACCGATCCGCTCTTCTACACCCGCCCGGTCACCGGCGAGAAGAAGTGGGCGCTCGATCCGAAGGGAATACTCCTGCCCTATGAGTGCAACGAGGAGGCCTGGCTCGACCACCTCGAGGCCCTGCGCAAGGCAAAGGACGAGCCGGGCAAAGGCCGCACCGCGGCGGCGACGGGGGCGTACCCATGAATCTCCTGAGCAACGCGCGAGTAGCAACGCTCGCCGCTTTGACCTTGGTGGCTTTCGGGAGCTCGGCAGCCCTGGCACACCATTCGGCCGCGATGTACGACTTCACCAAGAATGTGTGGGTTGCGGGTGTGGTGAAGGACGTGCGGGTGATCAACCCTCACATGACGCTCACGCTTGCTGTCGCCAACGGGCGAGGGGAGCCCCATGACATTCAATTCGAAGGTCACAGTGTCAACAACTTCTACCGTGCAGGCTGGCGTCCGGGACTCGTGAAGGTCGGCGACAGGATCAAGGTGCGGTACAACCCCCGCAAGGACGGCCACGACGGCGGGTTCGTCAACGGCTTCGTGGCCGCGAATGGTCAGGAGGTCGCCTTCCGGATTCCGGGAGCCGAGGGTGCGGGCACGCCTCCTGGAGGGACCCGGGCTCGCTAACGCACAACGTCATCGTCGTGGGCGCGGGCCCCACGGGGCTCGTGACCGCGCTCGGCCTCGCACGCAGCGGCGTGGAGGTGAGCGTGCTCGAAAGCGAGCCTGAGGTCGTTCGCTCTCCGCGCGCGGTCGTCTATCACTGGGCCGTCCTCGATGGCCTCGACCGGCTTGGTATCCTCGCGGACATGGAGCGCATCGGGTTCACGAACCCGGAGCTGCGTATCATCGTGCTGAAGACCGGGGAGAAGATCCGGCTCGACATCCACACGCTCGCAGGCGAGGTCACGCATCCGTACCAGGTTCATCTCGGCCAGGACCGGCTTGCGGATATTGCGCTCGAGCACCTGGCGCGCTTGCCGCATGTGCGGGTCTTGTGGAACGCGCGCGTCACCCAATTGCGTCAGGATGGCTCGGGGGTCACCCTCGAGGTGCAAACGCCCGAGGGTCCTCGCGTGATGCGCGCGGGCTGGGTCGTCGGCGCCGACGGCGGCCATAGCACGGTGCGGGCGAGTCTCGGCCTCGCCATGGACGGGATGACCTGGCCGGAACGCTTCGTCGCCACCAACATCCGCTACGAGTTTGCGCAGCACGGGTATGCGCCCGCGAACGTCGTGATCGACTCTCCGCACGGCGCGATCGTCGCGCTCATCGATCACTCCGGGCTCTGGCGCTGCACGTACTGCGAGGATGCGAGCCTGCCCGAGGAGAGCATCCTCGAGCGCATGCCGGCCTACTTCGAGGCCGCGCTTCCGGGCGAGAAGGACTACGAGCTCGTCGAGTACTCACCCTACCGCATGCATCAGCGCTGCGCCGAGCGCATGCGCGTCGGACGGGTGCTGCTCGCGGGCGATGCCGCGCACCTCACGAACCCGACGGGCGGCCTCGGGCTCACCTCCGGGCTGTACGATGCGTACGTGCTCTACGAGGCGCTCGCTGCGGTCATTCGCGGCGAGGCGGGCGACGAGATTCTCGATCGGTACGCGCAGGAGCGCCGTCGCGCCTTCCTCGAGCACGCATCCCCCGAGGCGAGCAACTTCAAGCGCATGGTCTATCACACCAAGGACGCCGCCGCGCTCGAAGCGCAGCTTGCGGGTTTCCGCGCTGCTGCGCTCGATTTGAGCCTGCAGCGCAAGATCTTTCTCACGGCGAAGCAGCTCGAGACGCCCTCGCTCGTGCGCCGCTGAGTCGCCTCGGGCTCGGTGCGGCACGAGCGCCGGCCTCCCTAGAGCGAGCGCAGGAAGTCGAGGATCGCCTGCTGATCCTGCTGCGGCAGCGCGTTGAAGGCGCCGACCGACTGACTCGCCTCGCTCCCCGGGCTCGCATGATCCTCGATCGCCTGGACGAGGTCGCTCGTCCTGCCATCGTGCATGAGGTAAACACGCTCCCCGAGGCCCCAGAGAGGTGCCGTACGGAACTCATCCGGCCCGGCGCTGCCCTGAACGATCCCGTCCGCGAGACCCGAGCCCATGTGATGCACCAGGAGATCCGAGAAGAGATTCGCCTGCTGGTTCGAGAGCGCCGCGCTCGGCGACGTCGCCGAGCCGCTCGCAATCAGGGTACCGGTCGTCATACTCGGCGTGTGACAGAGCGAGCAACCGGCGCTCTTGAACTGTGCCGCTCCGAGCTGCGTTTGCGCGGTCGCCGGAGCGGGCGCGGGCGGGGCGAGCATGCGGGTGAAGTCGGCGAACGCCTCGATGTCGGAGAGCACGGCGGTCGCGGGCGAGGCGGTGAAGTTGTTCGTATCGTTCGGCGTCGGCTGGCCCCCCTGGCAGTTCGGCGTCTCGTCGCGCTCCTGCGGGAACAGTTGATTGGAGATACCCATCTCGACGTTGTAGGCCTCCCCGGCGAACATCAGGAGGGACTTGTTCTGCGCCTTCCAGCCGAAGCGCGTGATCGTGCCGTCGTTGGCGCTCAGGTTGACGTTGCCGCCCTGCACGGCATTCGGATGTCCCACGATTCCGGCGCGGCGCTTCGCAGCCGCGTTCGCGTTCATATTCGCGAGAATTGCGGAGTCTGGAATCGACTCGACGAGCCCGGCGCCCTGCAGCGTCGGCGGGATCCGATAGACGATATTCGGGTTGCCACCCTGGGCGGTCACCGGATTGCCGGCCGGCAGGAAATTGGGCTGCGAGATGTTGCAGCTGCCTGCATCGGTACGGCCCGTGATGACGAAGAGCGCGTGCACGCTGCCGTCGGGAACCCCGTTCGATTCGACGAAGCGTGCCTCGCGAACGGGGCCATCGGCGGTGACGAACCACGGGATGGCATTCGTCGCGCCCTGTGCGCTCGCGACGGCAATCTGCGGATTGCTGGGAGGGCTCGACCCACCGATGTACGGGTAGGCGTGGCAGGACGAGCACGCATTGGAGTTGAATCGCGGGCCGAGACCGTTTCCCTGATTGGCATTGGCGCCCGAGACGACCTCTACCGTTGCGAAGCGCGCGAGTCCGTCCTGAAAGAATGTGGTCTCATCAGCGGTCAGGCCGGGAAGCGGCACTGGCGGGCCGCCATCGGTTGCGGCCTTGCGCACGCCCGGATCGGTCGGTTGCGCGAGCGTCTGGACTGCCGGCAAACATAATGTTCCCACGGCGACGCCGACCACGATGCGTGCGGCACGCGGCTCTTGCTCGTTCATTTCCCACCCCCCGGTGCAAGCCAAGCTGCTCGAATTTGAGCAACAGGCATGCCAGAGGAGCGCGCGGCTGCCGGAAGCAGACGTAAGTGTTTGAAAGCGGAAGATTAGAAAGATCGCGCGCGCGGCGGCGCGCGACGTGCGTCCGCGCTTACGCTGTCGCCCCTGCGAGACGCTCGCTGCGCGCAGGGAGCGCAAGTGGTTGAGTGCGCAGGACTTGGGTGTGTCGCAGTGCGTAAACAGGGCGCTCCTCGCAACGCCTTGAGAGAGCACGCCCTCGCGCACACACCCCGTGCGCTATCAGCTGTCGCGGTCGAAGCCCTCGATGCTCTTCGGCCAGTCGTCTTTGAGGAGCCGCGAAAGCGCCCGATCGGCGAGCAGCCGTCCGCCCGTCTGGCAGCGGGCGCAGTAGTTCGTTTCGTTCTCGGCGTAGCGAATGCGCTGCACGGGTGCGCCACAGACGGGACAGGGCTCGCGGAAGCGCCCATGCACCGCCATCCCTTCTCGGAACGCGGTCACCTTCTGCGGGAACGCGCCTGCGGCCTCCCGGCGCAGCCTCTCGGTCCAGCGCTCGAGCTGCTCGCACGTCGCCGTGTACAGACGCGCAATCTCTGTATCGTCGATGCGACTCGTCAGCATGACCGGGGAGAGCCGGGCGGCGTGCAGGATCTCATCCGAATAGGCATTGCCGATCCCACTGAAGAGATGCGGGTCGGTGAGGGCGCGCTTGAGCGTGTGGTTCGCGCTGCGCAGGCGCCCGGCGAACTGCCCAAGCGTCGAGCCGAGCACCTCGATGCCGCCCGGATCCTCGAGCCGCAGAGCTTGCTCTCCCTCGAGGAGGTGCAGCGATGCGCGCCGCTTGCTGCCCGCTTCGGTGAGCGTGAGTGTCCCGCTCGCGAACTCGAGGCGCGCCAGGGCCGCTCGCTTCGACTGCCGCGCGCCGGGCACAAACCAGTGCAGTCGCCCGGCGATCATGAGATGGAACACGAGCCACAGCCCGCCCTCGACGCCGATCGCGAGGCGCTTGCCGATGCGGCGCACCTGCGTGACGCGCCGGCCCTCGACGGACTGGAGCGGCGGGCTCACGCTTCGCAGGAGGAAGGGCGAGGCGATCGCGATCCGCTCGAGCCGGTGACCGACGAGGCGCGCCTCGAGCGCTTCGCGGTAGACCGTGAGATCCGGCAGCTCGGGCATGCAAGGTGGCGCGGGACCGATAGCGTGCGATCAGCGGCGCTGCGCGTACCGCGGTGTGCGGCGCCTCAGCGCTTGCGAGGCGGGGCCCCGCGGCCTCGCACCTCGGTTCCCGCCGCACGCTCCAGGCATTGCACGATGGTCGTGAAGTCCTCGTCGGGACCGATCTGATTGAGCGTCTGAAGCCACAGCTGGCGCACGGCACCTGCGACCCAGAGCGTAAGACCGAGCGCTTCGGCTTCCTCGAGACACAGCCTCAGATCCTTGTACATGAGCCGCGTTGCGAAGCCGGCGTCGAAGCGGCGCGGAAGAATCGACTTCGGGAACTTGTCCTGCGTCGCGCTGTTGCGGCCGCTGCCGGCATTGAGCACCTCGATCATCGTGTCCGGATCGAGCCCCGCCTTGGCGCCGAGCACCATCGCCTCGGAGGTGATCGCGAGGGCCGCCCCGGAGAGCAGGTTGTTCACGAGCTTCATCATCTGTCCGAGCCCGGGCTGGACTCCCACGTGAAACGGCTTGCCGATCACGGCGAGCACAGGCTCCAGGCGCTCGAAATCGGCGCGCTCGCAGGCGACCATCACGGCAAGCGTTCCGGCACGGGCGCCGGCAACCCCGCCGCTCACGGGTGAATCGACGAGGGCGATGCGCTTGTCTGCAAGACCCTGCGCGACGCGCGCCGCGACCCGTGGCCCGGAGGTGGACAGGTCGATGAGCCGTGTGATGCGCGTGCCGGCGCGAATCCCATCCGCACCGAGCGTCACGGTCTCGACGATGTCAGGGGTGGGCAGGCTGAGCAGGACGGTCTCGGCGAGCGAGGCCACCTCCCGTGGCGAGCCCGCCGCGCGGGCGCCGCGGGCAAGGAGCGGTGCGATCGCCGCCTCGTTCACGTCGTGAACGACGAGCGAATGGCCAGCATCGAGGAGGCGCGCGGCCATGGGGCCGCCCATGTTACCGATGCCCACGAAGCCGAGCGGTTCGCTCATGCGGAGTCCCCGGTCACCGCCGCTGCGCTCTCATTTGGGCGCCGCGCCCGACTCGGCGATGGCCGCCTGCGCGGTGCGGAACGCCTCGACGCCTGCCGGCACTCCAGCGTAGATCGTCGCCTGCAGCAGCGTCTCCTGGATCTCCTGCCGCGTGCACCCGTTACGGAGCGCCCCCTGCACGTGCAACTTGAGCTCGTGCTGCCGATTGAGTGCGGTCAGCATCGCGATGTTGAGCAGGCTGCGTGTCTTGCGCGGCAGACCCTCGCGGGTCCAGATCGCGCCCCAGCAGTACTCGGTCACGAGCTCCTGCAGGGGCCGTGCGAACTCGTCCGCCTGGGCGAGGGATCTCTCGACGTATTCTGCGCCGAGCACGGCCTTGCGGGCGGCGAGGCCGCGATCGAAGAGGCTTTGAGTCATCGGGATTCTCCGCGAATGGAACCTAAGACCAGAGTCTGCGAGTGGCGAGCCGCGCTCCCTCGACGAGGGACTTGAGCTTCATCCAGCAGAAGGGCGCAAACACCGCGCCGAATCCGGCGAAGGTGCCGAACCCGCAATCGGTGCCGGCGATCACGCGCTCGCGACCCACGACGTTCGCGTACCGCTCGAGCCGCTGGGCCACGAGCTCGGGATGCTCGACGTAATTCGTGTTCGAGCCGATCACGCCGGGGACGAGCACCTTGTCGTCGGGCAGCGCGATCGTCTTCCAGGCCTCCCACTCGTGCTCGTGCCTCGGATTGGCGCCCTCGACGAGCAGCGCCATGGGCTTTGCCTTGATGACGATCGGGAAGATCTTGCGGCAGTCGAGATCGTGAACGTGCGAGCCCTCGTAGTTGCCCCAGCACACGTGCAGGCGCACGCGCTCGGCCGGGACGCCGGAGAGGGCATGATTGAGAGCCTCGACCTGCAGCTCTGCGTAGCGCAGGAATTGCTGGTCGGAGAGGCTCTTGAAACGCGAGTGCCGGCCCATCGCGAGATCCGGACAGTCGAGCTGCAGCGTGAGCCCCGAGCCTGCGATCAGCTCGTACTCCTCGCGCATGGCCTCGGCGAGGGCGGCGAGATACTCCTCGTGCGATGGGTAGTACTCGTTCGGTTGAAAGACCGAGATCGTCCCGGGGGACACCGCGTTCATGAAGCCGTGCTCGATCTTCGCGGCGGCAAGCGCAGCCTTGAGATTGGCGATGTCCCGCTTGAGCCCGCTCAGGTCGCGGACGCGGACGGGTCCGCGACACACCGGGCGCTTGTAGGTTGCGGAGTGTCCCGCCTTCACCAGCCGATCGCGATACTCCGGGAACTCCTCGAGATCCTGTGGCGTGGGCCGCGGCGAGTCACCCTCGAATCCGGTGAGCCGGTGGCGGATGTAGGTCGCATAGCTGATCTTGCTCATCTCGCCGTCGCTCACGGCATCGATGCCGATCTCGCCCTGCAGGCGCACCACCTCGTCCACCGCGCGGCGCACGACGGCCTCGAAGCGCGCAGCATCGAGCGGCTCGCCGCGATCCTCGGCGAACAGCAAATCGACGACATCCTGCGGGCGGGGAAGACTGCCGACGTGCGTGGTGAGAATGCGCTCTGTGCTTTGGACCATCCGCCGACCTCCGCTGCGCGGACCTGCACGTTAGGCGTGACGCGCGGGGCTGTCAATTGAGGCCTGCGGGGGTCTACCCTAGCTCGCATGCTCGAGGTGTACACGTGGGAGCCGAACGCCAACTCCGGTAAGCCGCTCTTGATGTTGAAGGAGAAGGGCGTCGATTTCGTCTATCACTACATCGACATGGGCAAGCGCGAGCAGCACTCGCCGCAATACCTCGAGCTCAACCCCAACGGAACGGTGCCGACGGTGGTGCACGAGGGGCACGTGCTCACCGAATCCTCGCCCGCGCTCGAATATCTCGATGCCGCACTCGACGGCGCGCCGCTTTGTCCCCGGGATCCCTACCTCCTGTGGCGAATGCGAAGGTGGATTCGGTTCATGGACCTCGAGTACTGCCCGGCGCTTGCCATGTTCGGCGGCGCCGGAGCGAGCGAGCGCATGCCCCCGCAGGAGCCCGCGGAGATCGAGCGGCAGGTCGGGCGCATTCCGCTCCCCGAGCGCCGCCGTGTCTGGCGCCTCATCCTCACAAAGCAGGTGCCGGCCGCCGCGCTCGCCGAATCGCAGCAGCGCATCCTCGCCGGCATTTCCCGCTTCGAGCTCGCGCTGACCGACTCGCCCTACCTTGCGGGGCAGGCGTACAGCCTTGCCGACATCGTCGCGATGATCACCGTGTACGCGATGCCCGCATTGCGTCGCGAGGAGGTGAACGATCGCAAGACGCCCCATTACATGGACTGGTTGCGCCGCTGCCACGCCCGGCCGGGCGCCCGCGCCGCGTTCGAGCTCGGACATGGGTGGGTCGCCGCCCGTGTCGCGGAGACCCGCACGCTGCTCGGAGTGTGAGGATGCTCGAGCTCTATCACTGGGAGCCTACCTTTCTTTCCGGGGAGGTCCTGATCGCGCTCGCCGAGAAGCACCTCCCCTTCGAGAGCCGCTATCTCGATCTGCTCGAGCTCGAGCAGCACGAGCCGGAGTTCCTGCGCCTCAATCCGAGCGGGGGCGTGCCGGTGCTCGTGCACGACGGACGCGTCATCACCGAGTGCGGACTCATTCTCGAGTATCTCGAGGACGCCTTCCCGCAGCCGTCGTTGCGGCCCGAGCCGCTCGTGGCGCAATACCAGACGCGCTTCTGGCTGAAGTACGTCGCGGAGCGCATGGCTCCGTACGTCTCGCTCCTCGGCTGGCGCCACCTCGCGCGTCCCGTTCTTGCGGGCGCCAGCGTCGAGCGGGCAAAGCACACGATCGAGCGGCTGCCACGGGAGCGGCGCGACCTCTGGAGGAAGGCGCTCGAGGAGCGCTGCCCGGGTGAGGAGATCGCGCTCGCGCGCGAGTCGCTCAGCTTTGCTGCGCTCAAGCTGGAAGAGACGCTGGGGGGTGCTCCCTGGCTCGCCGGGAACAGCTACTCGCTCGCCGACATCGCGCTCGCGCCGACCGTGCGCGCCATGAGGGTCGTGGTTCCGGATATGATGAGCCCACTGCAGAGCCCGCGAACGCTCGCGTGGCTCGGGCGCATCGAGGCGCGGCCGGCCGTGCGCGAGGCGCTCGCCCGAGCGCGCGCGGCCGCCCCGGAGAGGCAGTTCGCGCCAGGACCGGAGCCGCCCCGCTGGGGCTGAAAAGGAGGGGAAGAATCCATGCAGGAGCCCCTGCGCCGATTCGCCGCCGCAGACGTGCGCCCGCCGGCCGTCGAGGCGACTGTCGAGTATCTCGGTCCGATGGAGGAGCGACCCTGCTTCCACATGAGCGATCCCAGCCGCGATCGCAACGTCGTCGAGCGTGTGAAGGTCGTCATCTGGAATGCCCGCCCGTTGCAGCACGAGCTGTCGCTCGATCGTCACGGGTTCACGCTCGTGCGGCACCGTACCGCCTTGCAGAACCTCAGGGATTCCGAGGAGGTGCAGCGCGTGTACCGCCCCGAGCTCGAGCGCGTGCTCACCGAGCTCACGGGGGCTCAGCGAGTCCTCATTCAGCCGAGCGGCGTGGTCCGCCTCGCTGAGCGGGCCCCTGATTTCGGCGCGACGGGCACTACCCATCCCGCGCAGCAGGTTCACAGCGACTATTCACGGCGGTCCGGGCCCGCTCTCGTCGAGAGTCTGCTGTCCCGCGAGGAGGCCAAGGTGCGCCTCGCCAGGCGATTCGCGATTTACAGCCTCTGGCGCGCATTCTCCGACCCGCCGCAGGATGTGCCGCTCGCGTTGTGCGATGCGCAGTCCGTCGCGGCGCAGGACGTGGTCCTCTCGGATGTGGTGATCGGTCCGCCTGGCAAGGAGATCGTGTTCGAGGGCTCGAATTTCCGCTATAACCCGCGCCATCGCTGGACGTACTTTCGCGACATGGGCCGCGAGGAGCTGCTCGTGATCAAGACCTACGATTCCGACGACAGCCGGGCCTGGCGCGTGCCGCATACGGGATTCGTGGACCCGAGCGCTCCTCCCGATGCGCCTGCCCGGGTGAGCATGGACATTCGGGGGGTCGCCTTTTTCGATGCGGAGAATCCCGATGAAGGATCTTGAGGGCAAGGTGGCATTCGTGACGGGCGGCGCGAGCGGAATCGGGCTCGGCATCGCCAAGGCGCTTCTCGGGGCGGGCGCGAGCGTCGCCATCGCGGATCTGCGCGCGGATCACCTCGATGAGGCGCTTGGCCAGTTCGCCGCGCGCGGGGAGCGCGCGCGCGTGCACGGCATCCGTCTCGATGTCTCGGACCGTACGGCGATGGCCGCGGCCGCTGCGGAGGTCGAGCGGCACTTCGGCAAGGTGCACGTGCTCGTCAGCAACGCGGGCGTCGGCATCGAGGGACCGCTGCGCCACGCGACCTACGATGACTGGGATTTCGGGCTCGGCGTCAACCTCGGCGGCGTGATCAACGGCATTCAGGCGTTCGTGCCGCGCATCCGCGCGCACGGGGAAGGCGGGCATGTCGTCAACACGGCATCGCTCGCCGGGCTCGTCTGGATGCCCTCCTTCATGACGATCTACACGACGAGCAAGGCCGCGGTGATCGCGCTCTCCGAGTGCATCCGGGACGATCTTGCGCCGGATCGCATCGGGGTCTCGGTGCTCTGCCCGGGCCCCGTCAGGAGCAACATTCACCAGGCGGGCCAGAACCGTCCCGAGAAGTTTCGCGGCTCGAGCGGCTTCGCGGACGCCGAAGCGCAGCTCGCGCGCCGCATCGCCTCCCCGCTCTGGATGGACCCGGAGCAGGTCGGGGCGAAGGTGCTGCGCGCGATCGAGAACGATGAGTTCTACATCATCACCCACGGGGAATGGCGCGAGGCGTTCATGCAGCGCGTGCAAGCGATCGCCGATGCGATGCCGAAGGATGTCAATCCCGATCTCATCCGCTCGCTGCGCGAGCGCCGCACCGAGGCCGGACCCGAGCCTGGCGCGAGTGAGCCGCCCGCGAGCCGGCGCGTGGGCCGCTGACGGCGCGCGCTCAAGCTCCCGTGACGGGATTGCGGTAGTGGCACTCGGGGATGAATGTTGAGGGGTAGATCTCGTGCGGCACGCTCGGCGGCCGATCGGGCGGCAGGTCCTGCTCGGGGCGCGTGTTCGGCAAGGCGGTCTTTGCCCACCCGTCGGCGTAGGGCGTGTACATCCGGAAAAAGGAGTGCAGCGTCTTGAGTTGCCACACACCGCGCTCCTTCACGTACTCGTTCTCGTAGGTACCGAGGCCCCAGAGCGCCGATTTCTGATACTCCCCGACCTGCGCGAAGAATCGCCAGCGGCCCTGCGCCGTGCGGCCGTCCTCCGCGACGGTCACGATGGGCTGCAGCTGCAGGTGATCGAAGAGCTTGCCCCGCGTGAGCCCTCGCGGCTCGAGCCAGCGCAGATACGCGAGCACGCGCTCGCGGCCTGCGAAGACTCCGCGACCGCCGATCTCGAGCGTGCCATCGGCAGCGAACAGGCGAGCCGCCTCCCCCCAGAGCGCCTTGTCCACGAAGTAACCGTAGCTGCGCTGCAGGTTCTCGATGGCCCGCTCGTCCTCGAGCCGCCCGAGCGTGTGAGCGATCCTCGAGAGCCGCGCATCCTGCGCCCCGGGCTCATCCGTCGTGGGCGACGCCAAGGGTGGGATATCCGATGCCGGCGAGGCGCCGATCGGCTCTCCCGTGACGGGATGCGCGTAGTGGAAGGGCGGGACGTAGATCTCCGGGAATGCCTCGTAGACCTCGCTCGGCGGTCGATCCGGAGGGATCCGATCGCTCGGCCTTGCCGCCGGTCGCGGCCCGCTCATCCAGCCCTGATCGTAGTGTGCGAAATAGGTTGTGTAGACGTGGTCGCGCTTGAATCGCCAGAGGCCGGCCTCTTTGACGAACTCGTTCTCGTACACTCCACCGTGCCACAGCCCTGCGCCCTGGTAGATGCCGAGCTGACCGAACGCGCGGCTGCGCGCGAAGGCGCGCCTGCCGTCCGCGGCGATGTGAATGAGCGGCTGCAACTGCAGGTGATTGTGGAGGTGCTTGGGCTCGATTCCCTGCGCGCCGAAGAGCTCGAGCGCATGGCGGATATGGGCGCGGCCGACATAGATCCCGCGCTGCGAGATCTCCATGCTGGCATCATCCGAGAAAAGCTCGGCGAGCGCGTCCCACTGCTGCTTGTCGAGGTAGTAGCCGTAGGCGCAGACCAGGTTCTCGATCTGCTGCGCATCGTGCAGGCGCTCGAGGCGCTGCTCGAGCCACCCGATCGCGCGGGCGAGCGCTGCCGAGGCGAGCCCATCGGGCGCTCGCAGCGCCTCGCCCGGAAAGTCATAGTGAAACGGAGGCACGTAGACACCGGGCCACGTCTCGTACCGCTCGCTCGGCGGCTCATCGGGCGCAAGCCCCCGCGAGACGCTGATGCCCCCTGTCACGTCGCGGTTTCCCGGCCATCCGCCCGCATAGGGCACGATGAAGGTCTGATACCAGTGCAGCCGCGCAATCCTCCAGATACCGCGCTCGCGCACGTACTCGCACTCGTACGGACCCTCGCCCCACGCGGCCTGGCCACCGAGCTCGCCCGCGAGAATGAACGCACGCCAGCGGCCCCGGGCACTGCGACCGTCGGGCGCGACGGTCACGACCGGCTGCAGCTGAAACCACTCGTGCAATCGTCCGGGCGCGAGCCCCGAGCGACCGCCGCCGCGTGCGTAGAGGTACTCGCGGATGCGCTCGCTGCCTCGGTAGATCCCATCGAGACCCATCTCGAGCGTCGCATCGGCGCTGAAGAGCTGCGCCGCATCGTCCCACCGTGCCGCATCGAGGTAGTAGCCGAGGGCCCGCTGCAGACGCTTCACGGCGCTCACGGCTTCGAGACGCGCACTCTGAAGCTCCAGATAGGCGAGATGCGCCACAAGTGCGGGGTCGGAGGCCATCGTCATGGGCGGTGAGGCAGGGTCTCGAGGTCCGACCACAGATCGAGGTATCGGCCGCCGAGCGCATCGTAGCGCCCGGCCGCAAGCCCCGCGACCACATCGCAGCACCGTGCGAGGTCCTTCGCGGAGTCCTCGGGCGTGCGGTTCCTCAGCATGGCAACGCCCTCCGGAACCCAGCGCTGCGCCTCGGGAGAGCCGATCGTGAGCCGCGCCATCTCCGTTGTGATGGTGCCCGGATGCAGGGCGAACGCTCGCACGCCGTGCGGGCGCAGCTCGAGGTCCACGGTCTCGGTGAGACGCACCAGCGTATTCTTGCTCACGGCGTAGGCCGAGAGATGAGGAACGGGCTCCACGCCCGCGCTCGAGACGATATTGAGGATCCGGCCCGCACCGCGCTTGCGCATCTGCGGAACGACAGCGCTCATGAAGAGCAGCGGCCCGAGCACGTTCACCGCCTGCGCCGCCCACCATTCGAGGGGGTCGATCGTGCCGATCGGACCGTACGGCCCGGGGATTCCCGCATTGTTCACGAGGAGCGAAACCGGGCCGAACCGCGCGGTCGCGCGCTCGACTGCAGCGCCCGCCGCGGGCGCGCTCGTCACGTCGGCCGCAATGACCTCAGCATCGCCGCCCGCTCCGCGGATCTGCGCCGCGGTCGCCTCGAGCTGTGGCCGCGTGCGTGCGACGAGCGTCACGCGAGCGCCCTCGGCCGCGAGACGCAGCGCGATCGCCCGACCGATGCCCCGCCCCGCACCGGTCACCACGGCAGATGCTCCCGTCAGCGTGCCCATGCCCGCGCCCGCGAAGGTCCGTTTGAGCGCCGCCCGTGCCTCATCGCTGCTTGTGCGCAAGGTAGGCCGCGATGGCATCGAGTTCCGCATCGCTGAGCTCGGTCTTGCGGAAGGGCGGCATCACGCTCACGCCGTGCCTGACGATGTAGCGCACGTAATCGGGTTGCAGATCCGTGCGCTGCTCGAGCAGTGCAGGGAGCTTGCCCGCGTACTTGGCTTTGAGCGCACGCGTGCCGGGCCTTGCCGGCCCCGTGCCGTGGCAGACCGCGCAGTCGCGCTGGAAGGCGAGGTAGCCTTGGGAGTCTCCGGGGCGAGCAACGACCGCCGACCACGTCCAGGAGATCGTCGCGCGAGGTGCGGCAGGGGAGGGTCCTCGTGCGTCGGCTCGCGCAGCGCCGCCGCTCACCGCGAGCGCTGCGAGGAGCGCGCCGCAGGCTGCAAGACCGCAAGCGGCTCGCAGGCGGCGCGTCATGTCTTTCTCAGGTGCCTGGGCCAGATGCCGTAGCGGCCCGGTGACATGATGCCGTTCGGGTCGATGGCGTCCTTCACGGCCTCGTGGAAGCGGCGCAGCGCGTGATTGTTGAAGGAATAGACGCTCATGACGGCATCCTGAAAAGCCGGGGCCGTGCGGTACTCGCCCCAGCCGTGCTCGGCGGCGAGCTGGATCAGCTTGTGAAAGGCCGCGCGATTCTTGCGATTGGTGGCGATATCGGTGGTCACTGGAAAGCCGAAGATGAAGATGAAGGCGCGCTCCCAGTAGCACGATGGCAGGCTGAAGCGCAGCACGGGCAGGTCGAACTCCCGTGCCGCGGCCGCGAAGACCCGGTTCGCCTCGAAGACCGCCGCGGCGTTGCGCGGAATGATCGGCGAAAACCACATGTGTCCGTGCGTGGGATTCGGATTGGTGCTCGAGCGGGCACCGATCGAGAACATGTTGAGCGTTGGAATGCCGAACTCCGGCCAATGCACGTCGAGGCGCTGCTCGGCGCTGAGTGGCAAGTGGATGACGTCCTGCTCCTCGAAGCGGACTCCCGGGATGGCCGCGAACCTCGTCTTGCAGTGATCCCATTGAGCGGCGATCACCTTCGCGGGCCCGTAGAACTTGAGGTTGAACGTCCAGTACGCGAGCCCCTTGCGCGCGCCGTAGGCCTCGAGCGCCTGGTGCCGGCCTGCCTCCGCCTGATCGCGAAGCGCGAGCAGCTCGGGATCGACGGGCGGTTGGGGCAGATCCGCCATGGACTTCGCGTACTCGCGGATCGAGAGGATGCCGAGGAGCGGGCTGCCGAGATCGGGCATGCCGTTCGTGACCCCACCGTTCTCGAGGCGATTGAGCGTCTTGATGAGCGCATCGAGATCGTCTCGCCTGCCGGCGAGGACGGTCGCGGACAGATACGCTTCGGGCTCGGGCATCAGCCAGAAGCCCATCTTGGTGATGATGCCGTAGTTCGACTGCGAGAAGAGCCCGTCGATCCACGGACCGAAGCCGGACTTGTACTGCTGCCAGGTCTTCGCATCCGGCAGTGCGCCCATCCCCGTGCGCAGCAGCTCCCCGTTCGGCAGCACCACCTCGAGGCCGCAGTGCGCATCGAAATGATTGCGGAATTCCCGGCGCGTGTAGCCGCCGCCGCGATCGAGCGCATTGCCCATGGGGCTCCCCCAGCCCGGATCGGGCACATCGATCCAGACCTTGAGGCGATGCTCCTGGATATGGCGATAGAGGTCGAAGTAGCTCACCCCCGGCTCGACGAGGCAGGAGGCATTGTCCTCATTCACCTCGAGGATTCGGTTCATGCGCTTGAGATCCACGACCACGCACCCCGAGTAGGCCGGCGCGGAGCCTCCGTACCCGAGGTCGCGACCCGTCGAGATGGGATAAAGTGGAACGCGGTGCCGATTGGCGAGGCGCACGATGCTCTGCACCTCCTCGACACTTTGGGGTGCGACAGCGGCCGAGGCCCAGCGCTCCTCCGGCTCGCCGAGAAAAGGAGAGAACGCGTCCTTGTAGAGCGCGAGGTCCTCCTCGCTCGTGAACACCCATTCCCGGCCGACCGTACGCTCGAATCCTGCGATGGTCAGAGCGAAATCCTCGGCGCTCACGCCGGTCGGCGTTCTCATTCAGCGGCTCCAGGAGTCGCGCGCAGCTCGGGCGATCACCCACGAATGCAACGTGACCACGGCAGGTGCGGCCGCAGCGACGTGCAGGGTGGCGCGCCGTGCGGGGGGCAGTCCGGTCCATCCGCCCTGGCGATCGATGCACGCGATCCTGGAGGCGAGGTGGCTCGGCCAGTCTGCGCGTTCTTGCGGGGCCGCCAAGACGGCTCCGGCCTCGGGGGCGGAAACCAGGTGCTCGATCGTGCCGTTCGCGAGCACCTGGTGCGCGGCGTGATAGACGACGCGCATGCGGTGATCCCAGGCGAGCTGCTCGAGGCAGAAGAGGGCTGCGTACGCCGTGAGCCCGGCGAGCGGCACGGGGTGCGCCTTCCAGAGCGGGTACAGCTCGCGATACCAGAGGTCCGTCACATCACCGCGCACGCCCCGGGCACTGAGCCCCCGCTCGCGGGCAGCCTCGCCGAACCGCAGCGCCTCGGCGTAGCGCTCGTCGAACAGGGCGGCGTAGAGCGGCACGTCGCGGGGCGAAGGCACCGTCCGAGCCTGCGGCCGCAGAGCAAGAGGCGCTGCGCCTGGGCTCGATGCGGCCGCGAGATGCGGTGCCGAGG
>Ga0335074_10001980_pt1 | contig 27809 bp, 27 predicted proteins | sample Lox_Sample_23_FD_206715 | JGI IMG/M metagenome (GOLD analysis project Ga0335074, IMG submission 206715) | Soil microbial communities from Loxahatchee National Wildlife Refuge, Florida, United States - Lox_Sample_2.3 | ecosystem: Environmental > Terrestrial > Soil > Wetlands | place: USA...
TGATCAATCGCTGGATCGAGGGCGGGCTGCTTGACGTGCTCGGCCGCGAGGGCATCGGCTGCATCGCGTTCTCGCCGCTGGCCCAGGGCGTGCTCACCGGCAAGTACCTCGGCGGCGTGCCGGCTGGCTCGCGGGCCAGCCTGAACGAGTCACTGTCGCAGGACCAACTGTCCGAGCGGACGCTTGCCCACGTCCGCGCACTTAATGAAATCGCCAGGTCGCGCGGCCAGACGCTGGCGCAGCTTTCGCTGTCTTGGGTACTGCGGGATCCGCGGGTCACCTCGGCGCTCATCGGTGCCAGCAGCCTGGCCCAGCTCGAGGAGAACCTGGCCGCAGCCGGCCACACCGACTTCACCAACGACGAACTGGCCGCCATCGACAGCGACGCCGTCGAGGCCGGGATCAACATCTGGGCCGCCTCCAGCGCCAAGTGAACGCCGCTACGACAGGTAGCGGCCGAACCAGGTCAAGATGCGGTTCCAGCCGTCTACCGCGGCCTCGGGGCGGTAGGCGGGCCTGTCGACATTGAAGAACGCGTGCCCGGCGCCCTCGTAGGAGTGGAACTCGTAGGTCTTTGCCTGATCCTTGAGTTCGGCCTCGAGTTCGGCTACCTGCTCAGGCGACGGGTACTTGTCATCCGCGCCGAACAGGCCGAGCAGCGGGCAGGACAGGTCCTTGATCAGGTGCTTGATCGGGCCGACCTTCAGCGGCATGCCGTCGGGAGGGGTGCCGACCACGAACGCGCCGTAGCAGTCGACCGCGGCGTCGAGCGGCAGGCTGACCGCGGCCAGGACCGACTGGCGCCCGCCGGAGCAGTAGCCGATCACGCCGACCTTGCCGTTCGAGTTACTCAGACCACGCAGGTGCGCCGCTGCCTCGGCCACGTCGCCGATCAGCCTCGCGTCGGGTACGCCGCCCTGGGCGCGGGCCGTCGCGGCGGCGTCGTCCGGGCTGGCTCCCGGTGCGTCGCGGTGGTAGAGGTTCGGCATGATCGCGTTGTAGCCGTGTACCGCGAACGTCCGCGTGATCTCCTTGGTGGCCGCATCGTAGCCGGGCATGTGGTGGATCACCACCACGCCGCCGTGCGCGCCTTGGCTCATCGGCCGGGCTAGGTAGGCCTCGATCGCGTCGCCGCCCTCGCCATGGATGGTAACGGTCTCGGCCAGCATGGCGTCGTACATCAGGCTCCCTTCGTAGGGCTTCGTGGCGATGAAGATCCTATCGGGGGCGCTCAGCTGGGCAGGCAGACCAGGGTCAGGAAGAAGTTGTCGATCTGGCGGATTGCCTCGATGAAATGCTCGAAGTCGACCGGCTTGGTCACAAACGCGTTGGCGTGCAGCGAGTAGCTGCGGATGATGTCCTCCTCGGCGCGCGAGGTGGTCAGCATAACGACGGGGATAAGGAGCAGGTCGGGGTCTTGTTTCAGCTCGGCCAGCACTTCAAGGCCGCTGCGGCGGGGCAGGTTGACGTCGAGCAGGATCAGCCCCGGACGCGGGGCGTCGGCGTAGGGCCCGGTATGGCGCAGGAACTGCAGCGCCTGCTCGCCGTCGGGGACGACGTGCAGCTTGTTGCGAACCTTGTAGTACTCGAAGGCCTCCTTGGTCATGAGGACATCGCCCTCGTCGTCATCCACCATGAGCACGTCGATCACCTTGGAGTTACCGGAATCACCCATCGGTTTCCTCGTCCTGGTCGGAGCCTTCGCTCTCCTGCGGCATCGGCAGCGTGAACAAGAACCGCGCGCCCTCGGTATAGCCGGTGTCGAGCCAGATCCGGCCGCCGAAGTACTCGATGATCTTCCTGGTCATGGCCAGGCCGATGCCGGTACCCGAGTACGCGCTCCGCTCGTGCAGCCGCTGGAAGATCACGAAGATGCGCTCGGCGTACTCCGGTTCGATGCCGATGCCGTTGTCGGTGAAAGAGAACAGCCAGAATGGCTCGTCGCGGCCGACGGTGATCACGACCCGCGGCGGCTTGGGGCCGCTGAACTTCAGCGCGTTGCTTAGCAGGTTCTGGAATACCGCGATCAGCAGCGGCATCTCGGCCAGGACCATGGGCAGGTGGCCGGTCTCGATGGTGGCGCCGGTCTGTTCGATCTGGTCCGAGAGGTTGGCCCTGGCCTGGGTCAGCGCCTCGTCGCTCGGCACCAGGGCAGGCTCGCGCGCCGACCTGCCGACCCTGCTGTAGGTGAGCAGGTCATTGATCAGCGCCTGCATGCGCTTGGCGCCGTCCACCGCGAAGTCGATGTACTGGTCGGCACGTGCGTCCAGCTTCCCGGCGTAGCGGCGCTGTAGCAGCTGGGAGAAGCTCGCCACCTTGCGCAGCGGCTCCTGCAGGTCGTGCGACGCGACGTAGGCGAACTGCTCGAGCTCGGCGTTGGAGCGCTGCAGTTCCTCGGCGTGGGCCTGCAGGATCTCGTTCGCCTGCCTGGTGGTGGAAAGCTCCTGCAAGATGCGTTCTCGCATGGTGTTGACGTCGGCGGCCAGGTTGGTCACTTCCCGCGGGCCGCGCACGGTCACCTCGTGCCCGAACTCCCCGTCGGCCACCCGGCGGGCCTGGGCCGCCAGGTGGTCAAGCGGCCGGACCGCCGTGGCCCGCAGGCTCGCCGCGAGCAGCACGACGGTCAGCAGCAGGCCGACCGCGACCCCGATGAACACGCCGTCCAGCGCGGTACTTGTGTCATGCGCGCTGGCCAGCGCGATCTCCCCGACCACGACGACCGCGACCGCGAAGACCAGCAGGGCCAGGACGGCGACGCCGACGGTCCGGCTCAGTGGCCACCGCCGCCGGGCGTCCGCCCGCTGTGCCTCGCTCATCGGCCCGGGGAATAGCCGAGAGCCAGGATGGCCAGGTCATCATCCAGGTCACCGCCGTTGAGGTCGCGCACGTGCTCGATCACCTGGTCAAGCAGCCGGCCGTCGGCGGGCGAGCCCGCCGCGCTGGCCTCGCCGTTCCCGTCGGCGGGCGGCGCGTTCCGCAGGGCGTCCCTGATCAGGTCCATCAGGCCCTCGCTGCCGAGCCGCTCGGGCCCCTTCCCGATCCGGCCCTCGATCAGGCCGTCGGTGTACAGCAGCACCGACCAGCCGCCGTCGAGCCTCACCTGCGTGCCTGGCCACTCCTGGTCGTGGCCGAGCCCAAGCGGCGCGGCGGTCGGAGTAAGCAGCTCGAGCACGCCGCCGCGGGTGACAAGCAGCGGCGGCATGTGGCCCGCCATCCGCACCCAGCCGCCAGCGCGGTCGGGGGCCACAGAAACCATGCACAAGGTGGCGAACATGGTGTCGTCCTGCCGCTCATGCTCGAGCAGCCGGTTAAGCGTGGCCAGGATCTCGTCGGCCGGCCGGCCGGCCAGCACCAAGGTGCGCCAGGCCACCCGCAGGCATACGCCGAGGGCGGCCTCGGCCGGGCCGCGCCCGCAGACGTCGCCGATTAGCGCGTGCACCCAGCCGTCGGCGGCCTCGACCACATCGTAGAAGTCCCCGCCGAGCAGGTGCTGCTGCCCGCCGGCCAGGCAGCGCGCGGACACGCTCAGCCGCGAGTCGGTGAGCACCGGCGACGGCAGCAGGCCACGCTCAAGCCTGGCGTTCTCCTGGGCCAGCACCTTGGCCACGTGCAATTCCCGCTGGGCCTCTTCCGCGCGCCGCCGCTCGACCGCATACCGGATCACGCGGTGCAGCATGGGCCCGCCAACCTCGCCCTTGACCAGGTAGTCCTGCGCTCCCGCCCGGACGGCCTGCTCGCCCAGATGCTCGCTGGCGACCCCGGTCAGCACGACGATCGCCGCCTCAGGGTCGATGCTCAGCAACTGCCGCAGCCCCTGCAGGCCCTGCGAGTCAGGCAGGCCCAGATCGAGCAGCACGCAGGCCACCTCCGAGACCATGGTCTTGGCTTGGCCAAGTGACCGCGCCCGCCGCACGACGACCGGCGCGCCCACCTCCCGCAGCAGTTCCTCCGCCAGCAGGGCGTCGCCATCATCGTCTTCGACGACCAGGACGGGCACCTGGTCGCGGCCGCTGGCGACGGCCGTGGTGTCGAGCTCAGCGTTACTAGTCATCGGAACCTGCACCCGGATAGCTGCGGTATGGGCGTTTCGATACCATCATGCCCGCCCGGCGCAGTGCCTGATTGAGCCTGCGGTGTTTCACGGCACGATCTGTACTCAACACAACTTGGCAAAGCTTACCCGTGCCCTCTTGCGTGGCGACAGTTCGCGGTACTAAGAACGCATGTGATCCCCCCAATACCCACCGGTATCCGACGGGAGCACTACATGAGGGCACGATTGCACGAGCGGGGTTCGAGATTGAGATTCCTGCTGGGGGCGGTGAGCGCAGTCGCGCTCGTGTTGGGCATCGCCTGGACCAGCGGGATACCAGCGCAGGCCAGCGTAACGACTTCCGGCACGACGGTGAACGGCGTCCACTTCAACGCCCAGGGCGAGGTCGACTGCAATGGCTTCAGCCCGGTGCAGAAGCCGCTGCGGCTGATGAACTGCACCCGATACGGACTTCACGTCCAGCGCTCCCGGCTCAGGCAACAACGTCAACTGGACGATCACCCTCGGCAAGAACCCGGCGGCAGCGCCCACCGACGTCAGCCCGGGCCATGACGTCACGGACTGGTTCGAGCTCACCCCAGCACCATGGTTCTCGATGGCCCTGTGCGACCCCAACTCGTTCCCGCTGACGAACTGCACGCCTGAATCGGACTCGAACGCGCCCACCTGCGACGGCCCGGACTGCACCAGCGGCCTCGGCGGGGGCTCGGCGTTCATGGAGATGCAGTTCTACCCGCCGGGCGAGCCGCCGTTCGTCGATAGCTCCGGCTGTGACACCACGCACTGGTGCGCGGCGCTGACCATCGACAGCCTGGAGTGCAACGCCGCGTTCGCGTACTGCAACACCAACTGCGAAGAGCCGAGCAACTTCGGCTTCATCCAGCGCAACGGAGTGCCGACCGGGCCGCCTGGGCCGCTGACGTCCGATACCGCCACGTTCACGCCGAACAGCGAAACCCTGCTGATGAACCCGGGTGACAAGATCCGCTTCCACATGTACGACGCGCCCGCGCCCGGAGGTGGTGAGGCCTTCACGGTGGTCATGGACGACCTGACGACGGGTCAGAGCGGCTTCATGCAGGCCTCCGCGGCCAACGGCTTCGAGACCACCAACAGCTCCACCTGCGCCGGCACGCCGTTCAACTTCCAGCCGGAGTTCAACACGGCCAAGTCCACCAACATCAACTCGTGGGGCGCGGACCAGGTCGACATCAGCACCGAGTTCGAGACCGGCCACTGGGAGCCCTGCACCTCGCTCAGCGACCCGATCACCAACCCGATCGACGCGAACGACGGCAGCCAGATGTACAACGTGTGCTCGAGCCCATACGAGAACGCGCCCGGGATCCAGAGAACCTCGGCGGAGATCGGTAACGCTGTATGCTTTGCCGCCGGGGACACTCATCCGGGCTATGACGGGGCTGGCACAAGCACAGCGCCTGACACGATGACCGGCTGCCAGGACGACCTGTTCCAGAATGGCGACTTGGACTTCGTCGGCCCGCCGTACTACAGGGGGTCGTGGCCTACCGGGCCCGCACCGACGAGCCGAAATCCGTCGTCGTTCGTGGAACAGTTCCCGACCACGAACGGCCAGCAGTACTCGCAATTCTTCTTCCAGACCGACATCGCGCTGAGCGAGTTCGAGTGCGGCGGCGGCAACTACGCCAACGCCGCGAGCAGCGCGAAGGGCTGCACGGTGCCGCCTCAGGGGCCGGGTAACTTCTACCCGTACTGGAGCCAGGTCCAGAGCGGCGGGAGCTGCACGCTGGAATTCGGCAACGTGTCCGCCGGGGTTGGCCTGACCGACTTCGGCCAGGACAAGCAGTACGGGAAGGACCAGTTCGCCAAGTTCGGTTACCCGCAGTTCATGGGCAAGACCTACAACAACCCCTGCGCTGCTTAGGGGCAGGTAGAAGGGCCGACGGGGCCTCAGCCGTCTCGGGACGGCTGAGGCCCCGTTCCGTTGTCAGACGGCCTGCGGGAACCTGAACAGGCGGCCGGGGTCGTAGGCCGCCTTGACCTGGGTCAGCCGGGTGTAGTTGGCGCCGTAGTAGGCCTGCTGCCAGTTCGCCAGCGTGGGGTCGATGTAGTTCTGGTAGGCCTGGCCGCTGGCGTAGGGGCGCATGGACTGCCAGAACGACTGCTGCCACGCGCGCTGGCGGGCCACAGGCGCCGACGCCGAGCCCACCGGCCAGGTCGTGGTGTACTGGGCGTCGAAAAGCCCGTTGCGGTGCACGAACGCGGTCGCGCTTGGCGCCACCCGGTTGATCACGCCGCCCAGGGCGTCGAACGCGATGCCGCCCGACGCGCCGGGCGCGCCTGCCACCTTCTGGAAGTTCTCCACGCCGGTGAGCAGGGTAGCGATCCCGCTGCTGCTCAGCGGCTTGGTGAAGATGTCGGACTTGGCGTACTCCGAGGCCCTCGACAGCTCGCCCGCGCTGTTCTGGGTAGGCAGGTGGCACTCCGCCACGGTGAGGCTGGCGCAGCCCGCCTCGACCAGCATCGCGTGCAGCCAGGTTGTGCTCTCGACGAAGGGCGAGGACGGGTCCGAGCCGGCCGCCGCGTAGAGCTTCTCCAGCTGGGCGTTCGCGGCGCTCAGGCTACCTAGGTAGGTCCCGCCGACCTGGATGCTCGGGACCGAGCCGCCCGGCGCCGCCGACAGGTGGACGTTCGACCACAGCTCGTCCGGGGCGTGCGGGGCCCAGGACTGCCAGGCCGAGATGACGCGGGCCGCCTGCGACCACGGCCAGGACAGGAAGAACAGGATGATCTCGCCGACCGGGTGGGTGGTGAAGGTGAACGAGGTCACCACCCCGAAATTGCCCCCGCCGCCGCCACGGCAGGCCCAGTACAGGTCCGGGTTGCTGCTCGCGCTGGCCGTCCGGATCTGCCCGTCCGCGGTGACGATCTGCATCGACTTAACGTTGTCGCAGGTCAGTCCGTAGGCACGGCCCACCACCCCGATGCCGCCGCCGAGGGTGAGCCCGGAGATGCCCACCGTCGGGCAGGAGCCGCCGGGGACGCCGCGGCCGTGCGCGGCGAGCCCGTTGTAGAAGTCGATCAGCCTGGTGCCTGCGCCCACCGTGGCGCTCCCGCCGCTGACGCTCACCCCGGCCATCCGGGTCACGTCAACGATCAGGCCGCTGGTCGACGAGTAGCCCGCGTAGCTGTGCCCGCCGCACCTGGCGGCCACCGGGATGCCGTACTTGCGCACGAAGGCCAGGCTGGTCGCGACGTCGTGCGGATTGCGGCAGTAGGCGATCCCGGCCGGTTTCAGCGAGTCGAAGCGCGGGTCGAACAGTTCCTTGGCCGTGGTGTAGCCGGATTCACCAGGCCGGATCAGCGGTCCGGACAGGTCGCGGGCCAGCGCCGTCCAGTCGGCGGACGTCGGGGGCCCGGAGGCAACGCTGCCCTTGGACGTCAGCGTCGCCGTGGCCGTCGCGCCCGTGGCGCCGCTTGCCGCCGACATGCTGGCGCCCCGGCTGCACGCTGACAGCAGCGAGGCCCCGCCCGCCGCCACGGCCAATCCCAGGAACGCGCGCCGCCCAGGTGCCTGGACATCTGGTTCTCCGGCTCCGGCCATCCCCCGCCCCTTCTGTGTAAGCACTCAAGGGTTAAGACGCCGCACCACAACTCGGAGTTGACCACGCCGTGGGCGAACGTGCAAGACACCGGAAATGACATGGGAAATGACTTGCCTGGGGCACGTGCGACCCATATCGTTGAGTTACTCAACTATTGAGGAACTCAGGCAATGATGGGGGGTGAGCACGGATGGATGAGCCAGGCACCGCGACGGCCGGCACCGCCACGGCCGGCACCGCGACGGCGTTGGAGGCCGAGCCGGTACCGCACGCTACACCGCTCGTCACGGGGGACACTGAGACGAGCAAGCAGCGTAGCGACGACGAACTGAACCAGCAGATCGCCGCCGCGTTCAGCGACATCATCACGCATGCTCACGAGGTCGGACAGCGCATCGCCGCACAGTTCGGGCTCACCCTCAGCGACACCAAGGCGCTGTTCATCCTCGAAGCATCGATGACGATGAAGGAACTCGGGCAGCGGATGAGCTGCGACCCCTCCTTCGTCACCGCCGTCGCGGACGCGCTGGAAAAACGAGGCCTGGCCCGGCGAGAGCCCTCGCAGCGTGACCGGCGGAGCAAGAACCTCGTGCTCACGCCGGAAGGCGCGACGCTGCGGGAGCGGCTATGCGCGGAGCTTTCGGCCCAGGCACCCTGGTCCACCTCGCTGGAGGTGGGCGAGCGGCGGTGCCTGCTCACGCTGATGAAGAAGATGATCAGTTGCCGGGGCGGGAGGTGATGGTGTCACATCCGCGGCGGCTGTCTCGTCATGAACGGTGACGGCTAAGCGCGGAGGGAAGAGACGTTACGGGGGCTGACACCACGGCCCGTTCGGCCAAAAAAAGGATCTTTAAAAGCACGCACTGCCCGTGACGAGGAGACCTTGCCGGTCACGGCGATAGTTCAGTGCGCCCGAAATCGAGGGAGAATTAGCTTTGTCCGCCACATCACGAGACACGAGGCTTACCACGAGCCGCGCGGGGGCTCTCGCGGAGGGTTCGGGGACTTCGCCGCCGCGGCGGCTGGGGCTGGCGCTCCTGGTCATCGCGACGGCACAGCTCATGGTCGTGCTCGACGCGACCATCGTCAACGTGGCCCAGCCGCACATCCAGCACGCGCTCGGCTTCTCGGGCAACAACCTGGAGTGGATCGTCAACGCCTACACGCTGGCGTTCGGCGGGCTGCTGCTGCTCGGCGGGAGGTCCGGCGACCTATTGGGGCGCCGCCGGGTCTTCATCGCCGGGATCTTGGTGTTCTCGCTGGCCTCGCTGCTTGGCGGGTTCGCCACCGACCAGACCTGGCTGCTGACTGCCCGGGCGATTCAGGGCGTGGGCGGGGCGTTCGCCGCGCCGACCGCGCTGTCGCTTATCGCGGTGACCTTCCCCGAGGGCCCGCCGCGCAACCGGGCGATGGGCGTGTACGCGGCGATGAGCGTGGCCGGCGGCGCGGTCGGCCTGATCGTCGGCGGCCTGCTGGTCGACTACCTCAACTGGCACTGGGTGTTCTTCGTGAACGCGCCGATCGGCCTGCTGGTCGCGCTGGCGGCGCCGCGGGTGCTCGGCGAGTCGGAACGGCGCCGGGGTCATTTCGACCTGCCGGGCGCAATCACCGGATCGCTGGGCCTGGCCGCGCTGGTCTACGGGCTGACGGAGGCCGCCACCACCCCCAACGGGGTCTCGCACTGGGGTGACACCAAGGTGATCGTGTCGCTGGCGGCCGCGGCGGTGCTGCTTGTCGCGTTCGGGTGGATCGAAGTGCACAGCAGGTACGCGCTGCTGCCGATGCGGGTGCTGCGCAGCCGCGCCCGGTCCGGTGCTTACCTGGTCAGCTTGTGCATCGGCACGGCGCTGTTCGGCATGTTCTTCTTTCTTGGGCTGTTCCTGCAGGAAGTGTGGCTGTACAGCCCGCTGAAGCAAGGCGTGGCCTACCTGCCGATGGTGGGCATGATCATGGTGTCGGCCGGGGCGGCCTCGCAGCTGGTGCCAAGGATCGGCGCCCGGCCGCTGATGCTGGCCGGCGGCGCCTTCGCCACCGGCGGGATGTTCTGGCTGTCCCGGATCACCGAGCACAGCCACTACGTCTCCGGGCTGCTCGGCCCGATGATGCTCACCGCGGCCGGGCTTGGCCTGATCTTCGTGCCGCTGTCGCTGGTCTCGCTGACCAAGGTGGCCACCAACGACACCGGCGTGGCCTCCAGCATGTTCAACGTGGGCCAGCAAGTCGGCGGCGCGGTCGGGCTGGCGATCTTGGGCACCGTGGCCTGGAGCGCGGTGGCCAACAGCATCCACTCCCAGGTCACGGCGGCGGCCGCGGCGGCCAGGCACGCGACCACGCATCTGTCCGCGGCCGCGCAGGCGGCGGCGACCAAGGCCATCACCGACCATGCGTACTCGGTCGGCTTCGCCAAGGGCTATCTGGTCTCGGCCGTGATCGTGTTCCTTGGGCTGATCATCACCGCGGTCTTGATCCGGGTCACGCGCGAGGACCTGGCCGGGGTGGACCCCATGGCGGCGCCCACCGGCTGAGCGGTATCCCGTTCCGCCGTATCCCGTTCCCGGCGCCCCGTCCCCGAGCAGGGCACGCTGCGCCGGGAACGGTGCCGTTCCGTTTCCGAAACCCTATTCTGTTGAACGTTTGGCACATTTAGACTTGCCGCGTGTCACTTGTCCCCCGCCTGCGGCGCCGCGCGGTGATTGGCGCAGTTCCGGTCGTGGCATCGGCGGCGGCCCTGAGCGCCTCCGGTTGCACATCGTCTTCAGGCTCGGCCAAACCGCCGACCCGGCGGTTCTTCTCCAGCCATGAGGCCGCGGTGGTCGAGGCCGCGACGGCGCGGATCGCGCCGGGGCCGTCCGACGACCCGGCCGAGGCCGGCCATCCCGGGGCGCGCGAGGCCGACGTGACCGGCTACATCGACGCGATGCTTGCCGCGCTCGGCTCCCTCGACGACGCGGCGCCCCTGGTTTTCGCGGGCGGGCCGTGGAGCAACAGGCACACGTCCGGGCCCGACCTGATGGCCAGGTTCATCTCGCTCGATCCGGTGGCCCGCATCGCGTGGCGCCGCCGGCTGACGGGCTGGCAACAGCAGTACCGGCAGGGCGTCGCGACCCTGGACAAGCTCGCGGGCGGCGACTTCACCAAGGTCAGCGACGCCGAACGGGACAAGATCCTGGCCGGGTCCGCCGCCAGCGACTTCCTGACGCTGCTCTTCGAGCACACGATCGAGGGCCTGTACTCCGTGCCCGAATACGGCGGCAACCGCGGCCTGGCCGGCTGGAAGGACATCGGCTACCCCGGCGACAGCCAGCCGCGCGGCTACACGCCCGACGAGGTGTCCCGGTCGGACGGGCGCGATCCGGTGAGCGGGGGCGGGGTCGTGGCCGAGGCGCTCAAGCTGCTCGGCGGGCTGTGAGGTGCGCACGGCCATCGTCGTCGGCAGCGGCGCCGGCGGGTCACTGGCAGCGATGGTGCTGGCCCAGGCCGGGTGGCAGGTCGTGGTGTTCGAGAAGGGCCCCAACTATTTCTCCAACCTGGCCGGCCAGGGGCCGATCGGGACCGTGTTCGCCAACGACGACCTGCGGATGAACGTCCGCTACTTCGCCGGTCCTGACCCTGAGGTGTTCCCGCGCACCTGGCGCCCGGTCGGCTCCTCGGCGAACCAGTACACCGGCAGCGTGGACGACCTCCCCCAGCTCGTCGGCGGCGGGACGGTGCACTGGGACGCGAAGGTGCCCAGGTTCTGGGACATCGACTTCAAGCAGCTGTCGGCCATCGGCCCGGTGCCGGACGCTGACCTGGCCGACTGGCCGTTCGGGTACGCGGAGCTCGCGCCGTACTACGACGAGATCGAGACGCTGATCGGCGTGCAGGGCGACGTGACGGCCATGCCCTCGCTTGTGCTGAAAAATGCGCCGCGCGGGCCGTTCCCGATGCCGCCAGGCCCGCAGCAGCGCGCCTCCCTGGCCGTCGCCGCCGGCGCTTCCTCCGTCGGCCTGCACCCGTTCCCGTTTCCGATGGCGATCAACTCGGTTCCGTACAACGGCCAGCATGCCTGCAACGACTGCGGGTTCTGCGCCGACTACGGCTGCCCGGTGGTGGCCCGGCCGTCGGCGCTCATCCCGCTGCGCCTGGCGCTGCGCACCGGCCGGGTGAGGCTCGTGCCTTCGACCATGGTCACGTCCGTGTCGTTGTCCGGCTCTCGTGCCTCGGGCGTTCACTGGGTGCGGATGGCCGCGGACGGTCCGGTCCGCGGTACCGAGGAAGCGGATGTCGTCGTGATGGCGGCGTCGGCGATCGAGACCGTGCGGCTCGCGCTGCTTTCCTCGTTCCCTGATGTGAGCGGCAAGCTCGGCCGGCGGCTGATGCTGCACAATTTCGTTGACGGGACGGCGATCTTTGCCGATGAACGCATGCATGCCTACCGTGGGCGGTCGACCACGCAGTGCGCCGAGGACGCCGCCGATCCGGACTTCCCCGGGGCCCGCGCGTTCGCGAAAGTCAATGGATTGCCTTACATCCGGGGCGGGATCATGGAGCTGGGCGGCAGCCAGGACCCGATCGCGGAGGGCCAGTCCTACGTGACGCTGCTGAAGCTGCTGCGGTCATCACGGCCGTTCGGCACCGAGTTCAAGCAGCTCATGCGCAGCTCCCTGCTGCGGGACCGGCTGGCGGGCTGCTCGTTCTGCGGAAACGACCTGCCCTATCTGGACCACACGGTGACCCTCGACCCCTCCGTGCGCGACGTGTTCGGCCTCCCGGTGGCCCAGATCACCTGGAGCCCGGGCAAGTACGAGCAGGTCGCCCAGGATTTCTACATCCCGGTGCTGAAGCGGATGATGAAGGCGGCCGGGGCCGCCGCGGCGCTGGCGGTGCCGGACACGATCAACAGCGGCGGGCTGCCCACCGGCAGCCACATCATGGGCGGCATGATGATGGGCCCCGATCCGTCCTCCAGCGTCACCGATGCCTACGGGCAGGTGCACGGGCTGGACAACGTGTTCGTGGCCGACGGGTCTGTGTTCGTGACTTCGGGCGCGCACAACCCGACGCTCACGCTGATGGCGGTCGCGCTGCGCAACATGCGCCACCTGGCGGCTTAACACATCAAGCCTTTGCGCTGCCCTCCAGGTACTGGGTGAACACGGCCGGGATGCCGAGGACGAAGGTATGCGCGTCGTGAGTCAGCCGCAGGCCACGAGGGTCCATGGAGAACGTCCAGCCGTGCGTGTCGACCAGGTGGGTGAGCGACCTGACCAGCGCGTCTTCCCTCATTTCGCGGGTGAAGTCCGGGGTGTCGCTCTCCAGGGCGACCTCGTAGGCCAGCTGATCCCCGTCCAGGCGGCCGAGTTCCTCGATCCGCGCGTCCACCGCAAGCGCCACCGGCGCGAGGTACAGATCAGTGATGTCATGCGGGCTCGCGGGCATGGGGCGCCTCCGTGCGCTGGAAGAGGAGTGACAAGGACTATGGTGCCTGAGAGGGCGCTCCGGTCGTAGTGCCTAAGGTCCCGTGAACGGTGCGGGGCTTGGCGCAGCAGTTCGTCGGCTCGGGCGTCTCGTGATCCGTGCGGCAGGATGGGTCTGGTGATCCGTGCGGCAGGATGGGTGTTATGACAGGCCCTGGCCGGCCGACGGCGCTGCCGGTGATCGATGTGGCCCCGCTGGTCTCCGGCCTGTCCGACGTGCAGGGCGGCGGGCAGGCCGGTGACGTAGCCGCGCACATCCAGGCGGCCTGCCGGGATCACGGGTTCTTCTACGTGACCGGGCACGGCGTTCCCGCGGAACTGCTGGAACAGCTGGCCGAGGTGAGCGCCGAGTTCTTTGCCCTGCCGGTGGCGGACAAGATGGAGATCGCCATGGAGCGGGGCGGGCGGGCCTGGCGGGGTTACTTCCCGGTCGGCGCCGAGCTCACTTCCGGGCGGCCTGACATGAAAGAGGGACTGTATTTCGGCGCCGAATTGCCCGGCGATGATCCGCGGGTACAGTCCGGAGTTCCGCTTCACGGCGCCAACCTGTTCCCGCGGCAGCTCCCGCGGCTGCGACCGCTGGTGCTGGGCTACCTGGAGGCGCTGACAAGCGTCGGCCAGGCCGTGCTGGCCGGGGTGGCGCTGAGCCTGGGCCTGGACGCGGGATACTTCGCTGCCGGGTACACCGCGGACCCGACGATCTTGTTCCGGATCTTCCACTATCCGCCGTCGGAGCCGGAGACGCGGGACTGGGGGGTGGGCGAGCACACCGACTACGGCCTGCTGACCCTGCTCGCCCAAGACGACAGCGGCGGCCTGCAGGTTGCCGCGCCGTCGAGCTGGATCGACGCCCCGCCCGTCCCCGGCACGTTTGTCTGCAACATCGGCGACATGCTCGACCGGCTGACCGGGGGCTGGTACCGCTCGACGCCGCACCGGGTCCGCAACCTCACCGGCCACGGCCGCCTGTCGTTCCCGTTCTTCCTTGATCCGGGGTTCGACGCCGAGGTGCCGCCGCTGCCCGGCCGCGCCGCCGCCGGGGACGACGGCAGGCCCCGGTGGGACGGTCAGGACCTGCGCGCCTTCACCGGAACCTACGGCGACTACCTGCTCAGCAAGGTGTCAAGGGTCTTCCCGCAACTCCGGCGCGACGTCTTGTGACCTGAGCCCGGCCGACGTCCTGCTAGGATTTGCAACAATTCGTAGTGGCACCATGACGGATGGCCGACCGGAATCATTGACGGGGGCCGCATGGGGCAGCCGTCGGCGGGAGTTGCGCGCGAGGCGGCCACCGCAGAAGCGCGGCCGGCGCGGTCGTGGCCGAACCTTGCCCGGTGGGCCCGGGTCGCCGCCTACGTGGTGGCAGCGGTCACGCTGTTCTTCTGCTACCTGCGGTTGTCGCAGACCCAAGCTGTCACCTCCGACGGCGCGGCGAACGCACTGCAGGCGTGGGACATGCTGCACGGCAACCTGCTGCTGCGCGGCTGGACGCTATCGGACGTCTCGTTCTATACCACCGAACTGCCCGAGTACATGGGCGTGGACCTGATCCGCGGGCTGGGAACCGATGTGGTTCACGTGGCGGCTGCGTTCACCTATACGCTGCTTGTGCTGCTCGTCGGCCTGCTGGCCAAGGGGCGGGCGAAAGGCCGGGAGGCGCTGGTCCGCGTCTTGATCGCGTCCGCGATCATGATTGCCCCGCAGCCCTCGCCCGGGGCATTCATCTTGCTCCTGTCGCCGGATCACACCGGGACGCAGGTGCCACTGCTGGTGACCTGGCTGGTGCTGGACCGGGCGCCGCGGCGCTGGTACGTGCCGCTGATCATCGCGGTGATGCTGACATGGATACAGATCGGTGACACGATCACCCTGATCGTCGCGGTGGCCCCGCTGACGCTGGTGTGTGCTTTGCGCATTGGCCAGGGGCTGGTGCGCCGCGAGACGCTGAGGGCGCGATGGTACGAGGCGTCGCTGGGGGTGGCGGCGGTATCATCGGCGGGCGCAGCTTGGCTCGCCGTCCACGTGATCAACAGGCTCGGCGGTTACACGGTCATAGGGCTACCAACACTCCCGGCCAGACTGAGGGAAATCCCGGAGCAGCTGAGGCTCACGGCCGATGGGGTGCTCGCACTGTACGGCGCCAGCTACTCCGACCTGCACTCGGGACTGGCAACGGCCTTCGCGGTGGTCCATCTGGCCGGCCTGGCGCTGGCCGTATGGGCGTTCGGCCTCGCGATCTGGCGCTTCTTCCGGTCGGATGATCTCGTTGTCCAGGTGCTGACCGTTGCGATCGTCATCAACTTGGCCGCCTTCGCGTTCAGCAGACTGCCGGGAAACGCGTACTCCTTCCGGCAGATCGTCGCCGTGTTGCCTCTGGGTGCCGTCCTGGCCGGCCGGTTGCTGGCCGGTCCGTCGCTGGCCGGTCCGTCGCCGGCCGGTCCGTCGCTGGCCGGTCCGTCGCTGGCCGCTCCGTCGCTGGCCGGCCAGGTTCCGAGGTTGAGGCTGAGGCTGGTGCCAGTGCTTGGCGTGGTCGTGGCCTGCTATGTGGCGGCCCTCGGCTACGGCGTCGCGCAGCCAGCGGTTCCAGCCCAAAACCAGGCTCTCGCAGACTGGCTTGTCACCCACCACCTGAAGACGGGTCTTACCGGCTCGGCTGCCAACGTCACCACTCTCGATACGGGCGGGCGCGTTCGGCTCCTGGTTACGTACTTCTGGTGGTCCGGAGCGGCCCCGGATGTCTACGAGTCGAAGGCCTCGTGGTACGACCGGCGGCTGCACTACGCCAACTTCGTCGTCTCGAACAGGGTGGACCGCACGACGGTGGCCCCGTATCCGGTCGCGGTTGCCGATTTCGGGCGCCCGGAGCGGATCTATCGCTTCCGTGACTACACCATCATGATCTGGGACAAGAATCTGCTTGCCGACCTCGGCGCCCCCGGCACACAGTAGCTTCTGACGGCGGCCGGGAATAAGCACACAAGACGCCCTCGACCTGCTGTGGTTCCACGGTTGCCGCCGACAAGCGGGCGGTGCCCGCTAGTCCTTGAAGTAGTGGCCCTCGTCAAGGTCGGCGATGAGGCCAGGCTGGCTTGGGTGCCAGCCGAACCGCTTCTGGGTCAGCTCGCTTGACGCGTGGGCGTCGATCGACGCGAACAGCGCGAACAAGCCGAAATGGCCCTGCGCCTCCTCGCGGGAAAGGCTGACCACCGGCACGTCCAGGTGCTTGCCGATGACCTCGGTGATCTCGCGGAACGGGACGCCCTCGTCGCCGATCGCGTTCAGCCGTGCGCCCGCGGGCGCCGCCTCCAGCGCCAGACGGAACAGGTGCGCGGCATCGAGCCGGTGCACCGCGGACCATAGGTTGGACCCGTTCTCAACGTAGGCCGCCAGGCCCCTGGCGCGGGCGATGCCGATGAGAGCAGGGACGAAGCCGTGATCGCCGCGGCCATGTACCGTCGGCGGCATGCGCACCACCGAGACACGGACCCCGCTTCCGGCCAGCGACATGGCGACCGGTTCCGAGACCCGGGGGTACGCGGGGTTCTCGGGGGCTGCGTCATCTTCGGTGGTGACGTGGCCCGGCTCGGGCATCGGGATTCCGGCGGCGACGACGAGCGGCCGATCGGATCCGGCCAGGGCCTGGCCAATCGTCTCGATGGCGCTCCTGTCGATCCGCGCGTAGGCCGCCGCGTCGTTGTTCTCGGAGAAGTCGTGGATGTACGCGGTATGGACCACGCCGTCGGAGTCCGCCGCCCCGCTGCGCAGGGTGTCGAGGTCCTCAAGGGAGCCGCGGAGGACTTCGGCGCCGGCGGCTGTCAGCGACGCCGCGCCCGTGTCGGAGCGGGCAAGGCCGACGACCTGATGCCGCGCGTCGAGCAGGTCGCGAACGACGGCGGAACCGATGAAACCGGTGGCGCCGGTAACGAACACTCGCATGTTGCACTCCTTGCGCGAAAGACAATGTGGCCGGTCCGTATGGCATCTGGTGGTGTCTGGCCGGTGATTCCACACTGCCTGCTGGCATCACTCCTGTCCAAGACTTGTTTCGTACCGGACAATACGTTTCAGGCATCACCCCTGCTCAATGAGTATCATCCCGGATGGGGGCGTATACCAGCGGGTTACCATGGGGGTATGAGAGATTCGCAGGTATCCGCGCCGGACCTGGATCTGCGCCTGGTGCGCTATTTCACCGTCGTCGCCGAGTGCCGGCATTTCGGCCGCGCCGCCGCCGAGCTGCGCGTCGCTCAGCCGTCCCTTAGCCGGCAGATCCGCCACCTCGAACAGCAGCTAGGTGCCCGCTTGCTCGACCGCACCCCGCAGGGCACCAGGCTGACCGACGCCGGCGAGGTGTTCCTGCCCCGCGCCAGGGCGCTGCTCCGCGCGGCCGCGCAGGCCACGGCCGCCACCAGGGCCGCCGCCCAGCCAAGCCGGATCACTATCGGCTACACCGTAGGCCTCATCATCACTCCGGCCGTCCGCAACCTGCGCCTCCAGCACCCGGACGCCGATGTGCAGACCCTGCACCTGGACTGGAACGAGCCGCGCGAGGCGCTGCTCGATCATCGGGTGGACGCGGTGGTGACCCGGCTGCCGATCCGGACCGACGGGCTGCACGTGACGATCCTGTACGACGAGCCCCGGCTCCTGTTGGTACCGGTGGACCACCGGCTGGCGGGCAAGGAATCGGTGACCCTCGACGACATCGCAGGTGAGCCTATTCCCCGCCTGCCCGACCCCGTCTGGAACGCGTACTGGCGCATCGATCCGCGCCCGGATGGGAGCCCCGCACCCGACGGCCCTCTCGTCGAAGCCTACGAGGACAAAACCGAGCTGATCGCCGCCGGCCAGGCCGTGGCCATCATCCCGGGCAGCACCCCGGGAGGCAACCTCCGCCCCGACCTGACCACGATCCCGCTACAGGGCGTCGAGCCGAGCCACGTCGTCCTGGCCACCCGGGACGCCGACCGCAGCCGCCTGGTAGCCGCCTTCCGCAAATCCGCGCACGACTGCCTCATCGCCCCCGCCCAGGACAGTTTCCCGGCCGAACCGAACCTCAGTCCAGGTGACAACACAGCGGGGTCGCGGGAAACCGGGCCAGATGGCGGCCCCATCCAGCGTTTACCTGCGACAAAGACGAGTTTGCCGCTGCCATGTGGGCCCGGCTTGCCTGAGCGGCTCCTTTCCCGCTCTCGCCAGGTCTATATGGTTAACGGCGAATCACGCGGGCTGATCCAGACCGCACCGCAGGTATTCGGCGAGGTAATGGGCGAGCTCTTCGGGCTCATCGCCGTCGGCGTGCTCACTCCCGGCCAGCCCACCGCGTATGAACTGGCCGACGGGCTGTGCGGGCCACCCGTCGGCAAGCTGGCCCTGCTGCCCCGGAATAGGCCCCCGCTGGGCCTCACAATGCAGCGCGCTGTCTTGTCGGAATGGTGAGGGCAGAGATACGACAAGAGGAGCCGTCGACGCCATGACCACCCGATCCAAGCCAGACGCTGATGATTCAGGCCAGATGACGCCATCGGCGGCGCAGGTGCTGCGCGATGGGAAGGCCGCCGGGTCCTGGGTCCTCGACGCGTCCAGGACCGAAATCAGGCTCAAGAGCAAGAGCATGTGGGGCCTGGTTCCGGTCAAGGGCGTGTTCCGCCAGGTCAGCGGCAATGGCACGGTGTCCGCGTCGGGGGACGTCACGGGGACGATCACAGTGGCAGCCCAGTCCATCGACACCGGGCACGACAAGCGGGACGAACACCTACGGTCCGGCGATTTCTTCGACGTGGACACGTACCCAGTCATCACCTTCACCGTGGACGAGGTCACCGCGCCCGGGAACGGGCTCACGGTGGCCGGCCAGCTCAGCGTCCGCGGCCGCACCAGGCCGATGTCCTTCGACATGAGCGTCTCCCGCTTCGATGGCAGGGAGGCGCACCTGGATGGCGAACTCCACGTCAACCGGGCGGATTTCGGCCTGATCTGGAACCGGCTAGGAGCGGCATCGATGAACAACACGATCACTGTCCGCGCCGTATTCACCCGCCAGTGACGGGACTGTTTACCTGGCGAGGTCAGCCGGTACGTCAAGCCGCATCAGCTTTTGCGGGTTTCGGACCAGGTAGACCCGCGTGACGTGGCCGTCCTCCACGACCAGGCTCACCGCGGCGGTCTCACCGGCAACCTCGATCCGGCCCGCGGGCGCTCCGTTGAGCCATACGGTCGTCGACGACAACCCAGGCCGGCTTGCCCGCGCGAGCACCCTCGCCACTAGTTCGGCCCCGTGGACCGGGGCCAGCGCGGCGGCCGCGATCCCGCCGCCGTCGGCGATCAAGACCACATCCGGCGCCAGGACCTCCATCAGCTCCTGCAACCGCCCTGTCCGCAGCGCCGCCAGGAAGCGTTCCACCACTGCCTGCTGCTGCGACCTGCTCACGTCCATCCGCGGCCTCCGGGCCGCCACATGCCCACGGGCCCGCCGCGCGATCTGCCGCACCGCGGCCGCGGACTTCCCGATGGCCTCGGCGATCTCGTCGTACGGCATCTCGAAGACCTCGCGGAGCACGAACACCGCCCGTTCGGCCGGCGTGAGCGTTTCAAGCACGGTCAGCATCGCTATCGATACGCTGTCCGCGAGTTCGACGTCCTCGGCGACATCAGGGCTGGTCAGCAGCGGTTCTGGCAGCCACTCGCCGACGTAGTCCTCGCGGCTTCGCGACAGCGTCCGAAGCCGGTTGAGCGCCTGGCGGGTGACGACCCGGACGAGGTACGGCCGCGGATCACGGACCTGCGAGCGGTCGACGCCGGCCCACCGCAGCCAAGACTCCTGCAACACGTCCTCCGCGTCGGCCGCCGAGCCGAGCATCTCGTAGGCGACGGTGAACAGCAGGCTGCGGTGGGCGACGAACGGGTCCTCGGTCATGCCGTTGACGCAACTGCGGACTTCTCGGGACGCTCAGCCAGCGGAATCACACAGGCATCGGAGTAGCCCTGCGACGTGATGCCGTGCGCCGTGTTGACCCGGGTCGCCATGTTGGCAAAGCCGATGAACACGGTGAGTTCGACCAGTGCCGCGGGGCCGAGCCGCTCAAGCAAACTCGCCGACAACCCGTCGGTGACAGCCGTCGGCGTGCTGCTCATGGCCTCGGCGTACTCCATCACGTCCCGCTCCAGCGGCGTGAACACGTCCGATTCCCGCCAGCAAGGCACCTGGCTCGCCTTGGCCAGATCCAGCTTGTGGTACTGCGCCAGGAAGTAGTTGACGTCGAGGCACCAGCTGCAGCCAACCTGTGCCGCGACGGCCATGTGTGCGAACGTCTTGAGGCTCGCGTCGGCCGCGTCCCATGTGGCCACCCGGGCCGCGAACTCCTGGCTGGACATGGCCACCTTGGGGTTGTTGTAAGTCACCTCGACGGGTTCTGGTACGGCACCGAGCTGCTTGATCATGCTTTCCCTTAGCTCAGCGGGGAGCTCCGCCTTCGGAACGCGTGGCGCCATGGTGTCCTCCTCCGGTGTTTGCCTGTTCGGCATGAAGACACCGCCCGGCCCGCGCATGTGACAACCACCGCCACCGCGGCCAAGGTCACCCGGCCGCGTCCAGCCTCTTGCGCTGTTCCGCGGACAGTTCCAGATCCACCGCAGCCAGGCTCTCGTCAAGCTGGGCTACCGAGGAGGCACCGACCAGCGGGATTATCGGGATCTCCGCCCCGATCAGCCAGGCCAGCACCACCTGGTTGACGGTCGCGCCGACGTCCTTGGCCACCTCCCGCAGCGCCGCCAGCCGGGCGGGCGTGCCCGGATGGTCGAACTCCCCGAACTCGGGGGCATCCAGCTTGTCCTGGCGGACGTAGGCACCCTTCAGCAGTGGCGAGTAGGCGACGGCCGTTAGCTGCGGTTCGGCTCGCAGGTAGCTGAGCAGGTCGCCGCTTAGCATGCCCTGCATGCCGTCCGGGGACCGCAGGCCCGGCAGGTCGGTGCGCGGCCGTAGGTAGCTGTACTGGTACTGCATCACCTCATAGCCGGGCAGCCCGGCCGCTGCGGCCAGGCTGCGCGCCCGTTCCACCCGCCACGCCCAATGGTTGCTCACCCCGAGCAGGCCCACGGTGCCCTCCGCCACCAGCGCGGCGAAGGCCTCGACGGTCTCGGCCAGCGGAACCGCCGGATCCTCGATGTGCGCGTACAGCAGGTCAAGCCGGGACATTCCGAGCCGGTCCCGGCTTCGTTCCGAAGACTCCCGGATCACGCGGGCCGACAGTCCTTCCGCGTTGTCGGTAAAGCTGGTCCCCGGGGCCAGTGGCCGGGCGCCGAGCTTGGTCGCGATCACGATCTCGTCGCCGACGCCGCGGCTGCGCCGCCAGCGGCCGAGAAGTTCCTCGCTCTCCCCGCCCTGGGTGCCGGTCCAGAACGCGTAGTTGTCGGCGGTGTCGATGAAGGTGCCGCCGGCCTCCACGTACCGGTCCAAGATCGCGAACGACGTCGCCTCGTCGGTCGCCGTGCCGAAGTGCATCGCGCCCAGGCTGAGCACGCTTACCTCGCGGTGGGTCTTCGGGTCCGTGCCGATCGTGCGGTATTTCATGCGGGGTTTCCTCTCCAGCCACCGGTCCGCCCGGGCGCTGAGCACGAGTCTGGATGCTGGAGCGCGCTCTAGGTCAAATACTTTTGGTTACTGAGCACTTCGTTCCCGCTGCAGGTAGCCAGCGGTCATCCCGCCGTCGATCAGCACCGTGCTCCCGGTGATGAACTCGGCCTCATCGCTGGCATAGAACACCGCCGCGGCGGCCACGTCGCTGGCCTGGCCGACCCTGCCGATCGGCGGCACCGGCCAGTCGCCTGCGCTTTCGCCCCGATCCTGCTGGCCGGGCGGAGCCATGTGCCGCATGCCCGGCCAGATGTCACCTGGGCACAGCACGTTGGAGCGAATGCCGACCGGGCCGCCGTCCAGCGCGAGCATCTTGCCCAGCATGATCACCGCGGCCTTGGTCACCGAGTACAGGCCTGTGGCCTGCTCACCCCAGATCCCGGCATCGGAGGCAACGTGGATCATGCAGCCGCGGGATCTAGCCAGGTACGGGTGGGCGTGCTGGGCATACAGCAGGTAGCCGCGGACGTTCACGCTCATCACCCTGTCGTAGTCGGCCAGCGGCGTGTCGATCAGCCGGGCGGTTATCCCGATACCGGCGTTGTTCACCAGCACGTCCAAGCCGCCGAGACGATCGATGGCGGCGTTGACCGACGACGCGATGGCGCCAGGGTCGGCGGCATCTGCGGCCACGAACCAGACGCCCGGCCGCAGCGCTCGCTCGGCACGCTCGCCTAGGTCGTGATCCCGGCCGGTTATCACCACCTGAGCGCCCTCGCGCCTGAACCGCTCGGTTATGGCCAGGCCCAGGCCGGTGGTGCCCCCCGTGACCAGCGCGCGCTTACCCTCCATCGACCCCATGGCCGTCTAGCCTAAAGCCGGCCCGCCTGTCAGCCGACGGGAGCGGCGATGAGTTCTGCCGGCAGCCGTCGTCCGTAATGGAGGGACTCAGCCGCCGAAGCCGAGGAGACACGGTGATGCCGCGTTCGCCCGTTGTCATCAGCCTGCCGGTCGCCGACCGCCGGACATCTTTCGAGTTCTACCGGCGCGGCCTCGGGCTGGACGCCATCGGCGAACCGGCCGAAGATGGCGTTCCTGAGCCTCTCCAGTTCAGGCTCAGCGAAGGCGCGCGTCTCATGCTGGTGCCCGCCGGCGGGTTCGGCTGGGTCATCGGCGGCCATCAGGTCGCCCGGCGCGGACACAGCGAATGCTTCATCAGCCTGAGCGCCGGGACCCCGGAAGCGGTCGACACGTTTATCAACCGGGCCCGTCAGGCCGGTGCCGACATTGTCACCGAGCCCGCACAGCAGCCATGGGGTTACGCGGGAGCGTTCTGCGATCCTGACGGCCACATCTGGATCATCACCTCCGAGCCGCCGCCATCCTGACCGGAACACCGCAAAATCGCCAGCCAGTCCGAGACCGGGTGCGGCTCTCACCCGACTGGTCGGCGGTGGCCCAGGTCACCCGCGAGCGCATCACCTTTCCCCCGCTTCCGCCAGACCACCTCATCTTCGCTCAGCGATCTGGGCGGGCTCGCCACGCTCGATCGCTGAGGTCAACCATCGAGGAACTGGCCGATCGCGGTCGCGATCTCGTCGACGTGGGTCTCCAGGGCGAAGTGACCGGTGTCGAGGAAACGAACAGCGGCGTCGGGGATGTCGCGTTTGAAGGCTTCGGCCCCGGCGGGCAGGAAGAACGGATCGTTCTTGCCCCACACCGCGAGCAGGGGCGGCCTGCTGGTGCGGAAGTATTCCTGGAATGCCGGGTACAGCGCGACGTTGCCCGCGTAGTCCAGGAACAGGTCGAGCTGGATCTCATCCGCGCCACTGCGAGCAAGATAGTAGTTGTCGAGCCCGTAGCCGTCCGGACTGACCCGGGTGGCGTCGGGAACGCCGTGCGTGTACTGCCAGATCGTCGTCTGCGGCTCGATGAGCATCCGGATCGCTTCCCGGTTGGCCGGCGACGGGTCCTTCCAGTAGGCCCGGATGGGGTTCCAGCCGTCGCTGAGGCCCTCCTCGTACGCGTTGCCGTTCTGGGAGATGATCGCGGTGATGCGCTCGGGGTGCCGGGCGGCAATCCGGAACCCGACCGGCGCGCCGTAGTCGAACACGTAGAGCGCGAAGCTGTCGAGGCCGAGGATTTCCGTCCAGCGGTCGATGACGCCGGCCAGATGGTCGAACGTGTAGTTGAAGTCGCCCCGTGGGGGCATGTCGGACTTGCCGAAGCCGGGCAGGTCCGGAGCGAGAATGTGAAACCTGCCGGCCAGTAGCGGGATCAGCTCGCGGAACTGGTGGCTGGCGGACGGGAACCCGTGCAGGAGCACCAGCGTGGGCGCGTCCGCTGCCCCGGCCTCCCGGTAGAACACGGTGAAACCATCCACATCCGCCGTGCGGTACGCAATGTCAGCCATGAGAGCTCTCCTTTTCTGTCTCGACCTCACCCACGGCTTCCAGCAGGATGTCGACGACAGCGGATGCTTTGGTGACCATGGGCACGTGGTCGGCGCGAGCCGTGCGCACGCGCGCCTTCATCCGCTCGGCCATGAAGCGCTGCGATCGCAGGCCGACGATCACCTTATTCCAGCTCGATCCATCAGCTCAGCCACCGTGAGCCAGTACCACGACACTCATGGGCCGAGCATCCACCTGCCCTCGCCGCGGCACATCGTCAAGGCGGACAGCATTACCGGGGCAGCACCTGCACGCGTTCGCGCGGAAGCAGGGCCGGCGTGGCAAGCAGCAGGACGCCGGCCGCGGCGATCGCGATGCGGGCGCTGGTGAGCGTCGCGAGCACGCCCCACAGCCCGGTCGTGACCGCGATCGTGGCGTTGCCGGTGATCGACCAGGCCGCCAGCCCGCGAGAGACGTGACCGTCCCCGAGCAGCTCAAGCCGGTACGTGGCGTACACCGGGGTGTACAGGCCCATGAAGACGATCAGCCCGGTCTGGAGCACGATGAAGAATGCCAGGCCGCCGAAGCCGGCGAAGGTGAGCGCCAGCCCGATCGGGAAGCAGGACCGCGCGGTGCCCGCGACCAGCAGCATCCGATGCCGCCCGAACCGCGCGGTCATTCGCGACGCGAGCCGCGACGCGACGAACCCGCCTGCGCACGGTATCCCGAAGGCCATCCCGTACATCCACGCCGTGAACTTCAGCTGCCCGAGGAGCAGGACGGCGAGCAGCGGCTCGGTCGCCAGGATCAGCGCGCCGGTCAGCACCCCGTTGGCCATCAGCCGCCACAGCACAGGATCGTCGAAGATGTACCGCCATCCGCTGGCGAGGTCAGACAGTTTCGACGGCTCTTGCCCGTGTCGCTGGGAATGGGATCGTTCGGGATGGGGCTCTTCGCCGCGGATGGCCACGACGCCCAGCGCGGAGAGCAGGTAGCTGACCGCGTCGGCGGTTACCGTGGCGACGGGTCCGAGGAGCGTGATCGCGGCGCCGCCGAGGGGCGTGCCGACGGTGACCGTGACCCAGCCCGCAGATGCGAACCGGGCATTGGCGATCATGAGCTTGTCGCGGGGGACGAGGGACTTGAGGTTCGCGCCGCTGGCCGAAGTGAACGCGATCTTGGCGGCGGCGGTGATCACGGATGCGGCGAGAAGCTGAGCGAACGTCAGCCGGCCGAACGCGTAAGCGAGCGGGATGCTCGCCATGACGAGGAAGCGAGTCAGGTCCGTGCCGATCATCACCGGGCGCTTGCGCCGCATCTCCACCCACGGTCCCAGCGGTACCGCGAGCACGGCACCCGCGGCCATGCCTGCGGCGGGCAGCGCCGACACCTCGGCCGCCCCAGCGTGCAGGACCCAGATGGCGATAAGCGGGAACGCGCCAAGTGCGAAGGAACTGCCGAACGAACTGACCGTGCTCGCCGACCACAGCCACCCGAAGTCCTGTCCTAGCCGCTGCCGCTGCCTCACGCTGCCTCCTCGCATGCGAGCACAACCGATGATTGACAGCGACCGATCAAACCAGGCGAATCACGTGCATCTCAAACAACTGATCCGGCGGCGAGTCACAACCATCCGTTGATCAGGTACGGTCCGGCACATGGACCTCGAAGCGGTGCGCACGTTCGTGGCAGCAGCCGACCTAGGCCAGTTCCAGGGCGCGGCGGACGAACTGGAGGTCACGCAGCAGGCGGTGTCGAAGCGCATCGCAACGCTGGAGAGGGAGCTTGGCGCCCGCCTGTTTACCCGCACCGCCCGGGGCGCCCAGCTCACCGTCGACGGCCAGGCGTTCCTGCCGCACGCTCGCACCCTGCTCCATGCGGCCGAGCGGGCGGCCGCCGCGGTCAGGCCGGGCCAGCGCCCGCTGCGCGTGGACGTGCCGGGCCGCCGCTCCGGCCCGGCACGATTGCTGCGCGCGTTCCTTCACATGCGGCCGGGCACCGGGCTTGACGTCATCACCCTCGCGGACGCGAACGCGGCGATCGCGGCCATCGACGCGGGCACGATCGACGCGTCACTGCGCGCGCTCAGCGTTCCGCCGCGCCGGCTCCCGGCCGGCATAGCCCACATGCGCGCCCTCGACGAGCCGCATCAGCTTGTGACCGGACCACGCCACGCGCTAGCCGGGAAGAAATCCGTGACGCCCGCGCGGCTCGCCGGGCACCGGATCTGGATGCCGACCCTGCCCGCCGGATCTGAATGGGCTGACTATTTCGATGCGCTAGCCGCCGCCTTCGGCCTGCGCATCGAACTGACACACCCGGACTTCGGCACCGAGCCTCTCTGGGACGTGATCGCTGACTCCGCCGACATCGCCACCTTCGTCGGCGAACAGATGCAGCTCACCTGGCCAGCAGGCCACGACCTGCGCCGCATCCCGATCCGCGGCCCATCGCTCCCCTACCCCCACTCGCTCATCTGGCGCGTCGGCAACCCGCATCCGACGCTTGCCGCCCTGCGCGAGCACGTCACCGCCTCGCGCTCCGCCTTCGCCCCGGACGAGCCATCCTGGCTCCCCCCGTTCACCACTTCGGACCCCGGTACGGGCGAGGTCTAGCGGCTCAGCCGACCCTCAGCTCACCGCTTGCTTCACCAGGGCACCGATCCTGGCCTCGTCGGCGGCGGTCAGCTCGGGCAGCGCGAAGTAGGTCGGCCACATGGCGCCGTCATCGAGGTTTGCCTGGTCGCTGAAGCCGAGCGTCGCGTACCTCGCGTTGAACTTCTGCGCGCTTTGGAAGAAGCAGACGACCTTGCCATCCTTGGCGTACGCGGGCATCCCGTACCAGGTTCTGGGCGAGAGTTCCGGCGCACTTGCTTTGACGATGGCATGGATCCGCTCGGCCATAGCCCGATCCATTTCCGTCATCTCTGCGATCTTGGCGAGCACGTCGCCTTCTCCGTCCGCCTTGGCCGTGCGCGGGCTGCGGCGCGCGGCTGCCTTCAGCTCTCGGGCATGCTCCTTCATCGCAGCTCGCTCCTCGAGCGTGAATCCGTCGAACGCCTGGCCGGCCGAGTTGCTCGCGGCGGGCTTCTTGGTTTGCTTCGCGTCCATCTTCTCCTCCTTAGAACCTGTGCTCCTAAACTAGGAGTTAAAGTTCCACATGTCAATCTGATAGTGCTAAACTGGGAGCGTGAATCGGAGCTATGGCGACCAGTGCGGGGTCGCCCGCAGCCTGGACGTCATCGGCGAGCGGTGGGCGCTGCTGATTGTCCGCGAGCTGCTGCTTGGACCCAAGCGCTTCAACGACCTGCTGGCCGGCCTGCCCGGGGCCAGCCCGAACGTGATCAGCCAGCGGCTGCGTGAACTGACCGCCAGCGGCGTCATCCGCCACCGCGACCTGGGCCCGCCGACCCGGGTGCGCGTCTACGAACTGACCGACTGGGGACGCGAACTCGAGCCCGTCATCGTCCACCTCGGCCAGTGGGGAACCCGCGCCCCCCTTCCCGAAGCCGCCGGGTGGTCACTGGACTCGCTCCTGATCGCCCTCCGGGGTACCGCCGACCCGGCGGCCGTCAACGGCCGGTATGAGCTGCGGATCGGCAGCGACGTCGTGACCGCGGACGGAACCTCCGGTGCGGTCCGCCTGCGACGCGGTGCCGCCGACAGCCCGGGCGCGGTCCTCACCACCGACGCCGGCACCCTTCACGCCGTGCCGCTCGGCATCCGTCCCCTCACCGAGGCCGCC
>Ga0335074_10001981_pt1 | contig 27802 bp, 23 predicted proteins | sample Lox_Sample_23_FD_206715 | JGI IMG/M metagenome (GOLD analysis project Ga0335074, IMG submission 206715) | Soil microbial communities from Loxahatchee National Wildlife Refuge, Florida, United States - Lox_Sample_2.3 | ecosystem: Environmental > Terrestrial > Soil > Wetlands | place: USA...
TCGCCGGTGCCGGGATCGTTGCTGACCAGGCAGCCGATGTTGTCGATGAGCAGGCTGGTCACCGGGTTACCGCCTTGACCGCGGCGTCGAGGGCGGCGGGCACGTCGCCGAGCAGCGCGTGACGGTGCCCGGCGACGATCCGCCGGCCGCCGACCACCACGTCGCTGACATCGGCGGCGGTCGCGGCGAACACGACGTGCTCGAGCATGGTCGCGGGCTCCGCCCCGCTCAGCCGCACCGAGTCCAGGCCGATCGTGACGAAGTCGGCGAGGGCGCCCGGGGCGAGACGGCCGGCCTCTGACCAGCCGAGGGACGCGTGGCCGTCGCCGGTCGCAGCCCGCAGCAGTTCGGCCGCGGTCCAGTGTCCGCGCCGTTCGCTGCGCAGCCGCTCATCGAGTTCGACCGCCCGGGCCTCTTCGATCAGGTCGACGACCGCGTTGCTGTCGCTGCCCAGCGTGACGGCGCACCCGGCGTCGGCCAGCGTCCGCGCCGGGCCGATGCCGTCGGCAAGGTCGCGCTCGGTGGTCGGGGTCATGCAGACGGCTGTGCCGGAACCGGACAGCAGGGCGATGTCGTCCGCCGTCAGGTGGGTCGCGTGCACCGCCGATGACCCCGGGCCAAGCGCCTGATGCCGGTCGAGCAGCTGCGCCGGGGTGCGCCCGTAGGCGGCCAGGCAGGCCTCGTTCTCGGCCCGCTGCTCCGACAGGTGGACATGGAGCGGAGCGTGGCGCTCGCGCGACCAGCCGGCCACCGTTTCGATCGCCGCCGGCGGGACGGCCCGCACCGAGTGAATGGCGGCGCCGATCTTCGCGTGCGGCGCCGCGCGCAGCTCGGATACCCGGTTCACCCAGCCGTCCGCGTCGCCGTCGCCAAAGCGCAGCTGCGGGCCCTGGAGCGGAGTGCCGACTCCGCCGGCCAGGTAGCAGGTGTCGAGCAGGGTGATGCGGATCCCGGCCTCCTGCGCCGCGGCGACCAGTGCGTCGCCCATCGCGTTGCGGTCGCGGTACGGTGACCCGTCCCGGTCGTGATGGACGTAGTGGAATTCTCCCACGCAGGAGATGCCGGCCAGCGCCATCTCGGCGTACAGCGCCCGCGCCAGCACGTGGTAGGAGTCCGGGGTCAGCCGCTCGGCGATGTGGTACATGTCCTCGCGCCAGGTCCAGAACGTGCCGCCGCCGCGGTGCGTCCGTCCGCGGAGCGCCCGGTGGAAGGCGTGGCTGTGCGCGTTGGCCATCCCCGGCACGGTTATGCCGGGCAGGTGGACCGCGTCCGCGGGCCGCTCTACGCCGGCCCGCACGGCGCTGATCCGGTCGCCGTCCACCTCAACGAGCACGCGGTCGCTGACCCGGTCGCCGCCCAGCCAGGCGTAATCGGTGAAATACCTCGTCACTGTCACGCCGCCTCCCCGGGCCCGGCGGCAAGCGCTCGGAACTTCCGCACGCACCCTCTTGACATGCATATATTCATACAACAGAGTGATGTATAAAACTAGTCAGTCAGCTGGGAGCCAGACGATGCAGCCAACCGATGATCTCGACGTCACGACCGACGTCCGGCGATGGCTCGGCCTGCTGTTCCAGCGGCACCGGCTGTCGCCCGCCCACCGGCGCATCGCCCGCTTCCTTGCCGAGTGCCCAGAAGAGGCGGTCTACCTCAGCAGCAGCGAACTCGCACAGCGGGCCCAGGTGAGCCAGCCGTCAGTGACCCGCTTCGCCGTCGCGCTCGGCTTCAGCGGCTACCCGGAACTGCGCGGCGAGCTCAGGTCACGGGTCCTCCTCAGCCAGACGGCCACCGCCGGGCACCTGGACGCCCGCGGCGCCTGGCACAGCGCGATCGCGGCGGACGCGGCGAACCTGCAGCAGCTGACGTCGAGCCCGTGGGCCGGGGAGCGGCTGGAGCGGATCGGGTCGAATCTCGTGGCGTCCCGGCCGCTGCTCGTGCAGGGCCTGCGCGTCTCCCGGCCACTGGCCGAGCTGTTCACCTACTTCGCGCGCAAGGTGCACCCGGATGTCCGGTTGGTCCCGCCGGGATCCGAGGGTGACGATGCGCTGGCCCAGGCGCGGGCCGCGGGCGCCACCTGGATGCTCGCCTTCGGTTTTCCCCGTTACCCCAGCCAGCTGCTTGACACCATGCAGTGGGCCCGCAAGCTCGGGCTGCGGGTCGCGCTGCTTACCGACAGCCCGGTGAGCCCGCTCGCCGACGAGGCGGACGACCTGCTCGCCGCGCCGATCCATACCGAGCTGACCTTCGATTCCCTGGTCGGGCCGCTGGCGCTGACCATGGGGCTGCTGCAGGTCCTGGTCGACGCGCAGCCGGCCGACTCCCAGCGCCGCCTGGACGAGTTCGATCAGCTCGTCGCGGACCGCCGCACTTTCCTCTCATGACCCACCGCTGTACCCGCCTAGCTCAAGGGGCAATGCCATGACCGACACCGGCACCACCGAAGGCCGGCCGACTTTCAAGGTCGAGCAGCGCTCGATCGAGTTCATTCCGGGCAGCGAGCGGCACGGCAGCCCGCGCTCGCTGTTCTTCATCTGGTTCGCCTCCAACATGCAGATCACGACGGTGGTCACCGGGGCGCTCGGCGTGATCCTCGGCCTGTCGCTCCCCTGGGCGCTGCTCGCGCTGGTCATCGGCAACGTGGCCGGCGCGGTGTTCATGGCCGGGCACTCGGCCCAGGGGCCCAAGCTGGGGATCCCGCAGATGATCCAGAGCCGGGCGCAGTTCGGCTTCTACGGCGCGATCCTGCCGCTTGTGCTTGTCCTGGTGATGTACCTCGGCTTCTTCGCGAGCAGCGGGGTGCTCGGCGGCAGCGCCCTGGCCTCCTGGACCGGCATGAACGTCGACCTGGCGATCATCGTGGTGTCGGTGGTCTGCATGGTGCTCGCCGTGTACGGCTACCAGCTCATCCATCAGTTCGAGCGGGTGGTCAGCGTAATCAGCGGCCTCGGCTTCCTGGTACTCACCATCCGCCTGCTCAGCGAGCACTCCATCAGCTCGGTGTGGGTCAGCAGCGGGTTCAGCGCCGGCACCTTCCTGCTGACCATCTCGATCGCCGCGACCTGGCAGATCACCTACGCGCCGTATGTCGCCGACTACTCCCGCTACCTGCCGGAGACCACCTCGATCCGGTCCTGCTTCTGGTGGACCTACAGCGGTTCCGTGATCGGCTCGGTCTGGATGATGGCCTTCGGGTCGGCCGCCGCGGCACTGGCGGCGAAGACGTTCAACGGCGGGTCTCCCAGCTTCGTCGTCGGTCTCGCGCCGTCCGGCACCTCCGGCCTGTTTTACCTGGTGATCATCCTCGGCGTGATCGCGATCAACGTGCTCAACCTGTACGGCGCCTTCATGTCCACCACCACGACGGTGACCGCACTCGCCCGGTTCCGGGTGCGCCCCGCGGTCCGGCTGGGATTCGTGGCCGGGGCGGCGGTGGCCGGGACGGTGATCGCCGTGGCCGGGCGGACGAACTTCGTCCCCAACTACACCAACTTCATCCTCTTCCTGGCCTACTTCCTCATCCCGTGGACCGCGGTCAACCTCGTCGACTTCTACTTCGTCCGGCACCAGCAGTTCGACATCGACGCCATCTTCGACCCGCGTGGCCGCTACGGCCGGGTGAGCTGGCGGGCCATGACCGCCTACCTGCTCGGGGTCGTGGTCGAGATCCCGTTCATGAGCACCACGTTCTACACCGGCCCGATGGTCGCGCACCTGGGCGGCGCGGACATCTCCTGGATCATCGGCCTGATCGTCACCTCCGTCACCTACTACGCGCTCGGCCGGTCCGTGCGCCAGCCGGCGGAGCGGGTCCCGGCAGTCGCAACGAAGCAGGGAGTCAAGTGATGACGACGGCATCTGGCGCGCGCCCCGTGCGGGCGGCCCGCGGCACCGAGCTGTCCTGCCTTGGCTGGCAGCAGGAGGCGGCGCTGCGGATGCTGCAGAACAACCTGGACCCGGACAACGCCGAGCGCCCCGACGACCTTGTCGTCTACGGCGGCTCGGGCAAGGCCGCGCGGAACTGGGCCAGCTTCGACGCGATCGTGGACACGCTGCGCACGCTGCGCGGCGACGAGACGCTGCTCGTGCAGTCGGGCAAGCCGGTCGGGGTGATGACCACCCACGAGTGGGCGCCGCGGGTGCTGCTCGCCAACTCGAACCTGGTCGGCGACTGGGCCACCTGGGATGAGTTCCGCCGCCTCGAGGCACTCGGGCTGACCATGTTCGGCCAGATGACCGCGGGTTCCTGGATCTACATCGGCAGCCAGGGCATCCTGCAGGGCACATACGAGACATTCGCAGCGGTTGCCGCGAAGAGGTTCGGCGGCGACCTGGCCGGGACGATCACGCTTACCAGCGGCCTGGGCGGGATGGGCGGCGCCCAGCCGCTGGCGGTGACCATGGCCGGCGGTGTCGCGATCTGCGTGGAGTGCGACCCGTCCCGGATCACGCGGCGGATCGAGCACGGCTACCTCGACGTCCAGGCCAGTGACATAGCCGACGCGCTGCGCCAGGCCACGCTAGCCCGCGACGCCCGGCGCCCGCTGTCGATCGGCCTGCTCGGCAACGCCGCCGACGTGGTGCCGCAGCTGCTCGCGGCCGGCGCGCCGATCGACGTGGTCACCGACCAGACGTCGGCGCACGACCCGCTGGCGTACCTGCCGAGCGGCGTCCCGTTCGAGGACTGGCGGGAGTACGCCCGGACGAAGCCGCAGGAATTCACCGCCAAGGCCAGGGAATCGATGGCCCGTCACGTCGAGGCGATGGCCGGTTTCCAGGACGCCGGCGCCGAGGTCTTCGACTACGGCAACTCGATCAGGGCCGAGGCCAGGCTGGGCGGCAGCGCGCGGGCGTTCGACTTCCCCGGCTTCGTGCCCGCCTACATCCGGCCGCTGTTCTGCGAAGGCAAGGGCCCGTTCCGGTGGGCGGCGCTGTCCGGGGACCCGGCCGATATCGCCGCGACCGACCGCGCGGTGCTCGATCTTTTCCCTGAGAACGAGTCACTGGCCCGCTGGATGCGGATGGCCGGCGAGAAGGTGCACTTCCAGGGCCTTCCCGCGCGTATCTGCTGGCTGGGTTACGGCGAGCGGAACCTGGCCGGGGCGCGGTTCAACGAGCTTGTCGCATCAGGCGAGGTCGCGGCGCCGATCGTCATCGGGCGCGACCACCTGGACTGCGGGTCGGTCGCCTCGCCGTACCGGGAGACCGAGGGGATGGCCGACGGCTCGGACGCGATCGCCGACTGGCCGCTGCTCAACGCCATGGTGAACGTCGCCTCCGGCGCCTCCTGGGTGTCGATCCACCACGGTGGCGGCGTCGGCATCGGCCGGTCCATTCACGCGGGCCAGGTCTGCGTCGCCGACGGCACGGAACTGGCCGCCCAGAAGCTCGAGCGCGTCCTGACCAACGACCCGGGCATGGGGGTCATCCGGCATGTCGACGCCGGCTACGACCGGGCGGCCGAAGTGGCCAGGGACCGCGGCGTCCGGGTGCCGATGTCCGGGCAGTCATGACCAGCGCCGGGGAACGGTTCGCCCGTGACTGGGCGGCGCTAGCGCGGATCGGCCGCGACGAGCGTACCGGCGGGTACCGCCGGTACGCCTGGACCGCGGCCGACCTGGAACTGCGGGCCTGGTTCGCCGGCCAGGCCCGGCACCGCGGCATGGCCTGCGAGCAGGACCGCAACGGCAACCAGTGGGCCTGGTGGGGTGATCCCGGTCCGGGCGCGGTGGTCACCGGCAGTCACCTGGACAGCGTGCCCGACGGCGGCGCCTACGACGGCCCGCTCGGCGTGCTGTCCGGCTTCCTGGCCATCGATGAACTGCGCGAGCGCGGGGTCAGGCCGGCCCGGCCGGTCGCGGTGGTCTGCTTCGCCGACGAGGAGGGCGCCAGGTTCGGCGTGGCCTGCGTCGGCAGCCGCCTGCTCACCGGCGCGCTCGACCCGCACGTCGCGCGCGGCCTGCGCGACGCCGACGGGGTGACGCTCGACGACGCGATGCGCAAGGCCGGCGCGGACCCGGCCGCGATGCGCGCCGACGAGGAGACCCTCGACCGGATCGGCGCGTTCGTCGAACTGCACATCGAGCAGGGCCGCGCTCTGGACGCACCGGTCGGGATTGCCACGGGCATCTGGCCGCACGGGCGCTGGCGGCTGCGCCTGCGCGGGGAGGCCAACCACGCCGGCACCACCCGGCTCGCGGACAGGCACGACCCGATGCTGCCGTACGCCGCGGCGGTGCTCGCCGCCCGCGAGGCGGCCGACCGGGCCGGCGCGCTCGCCACGTTCGGCAAGGTGACCGTGGACCCCGGCGGCACCAACGCCGTCCCGTCGGCCGTCGACGGATGGCTTGACGCCCGGGCACGTGACGAGGCCACGCTGGACACGCTGGTCGCGGAGATCTCCGCGTCGGCGCGCTCGTCGGCCGCGGCCCACGGCGTGGACGTCGAGCTCTGCACCGAGTCACTGACGCCGGGCGTGGCGTTCGACGATGCCCTGAGCGGCCGCGTGGCCGCGGCCGCGGGCGGACTCCCGGCGCTGCCCACCGGGGCCGGCCACGATGCGGGCATCCTCTCGGCCCGGGTGCCCACCGCGATGCTCTTTGTCCGCAACCCGACAGGGGTCAGCCACAGCCCGGCGGAGTTCGCGGAAACCGCGGACTGCCTGGCCGGGATCAGTGCCCTCGGCGCCGTCCTGGAGAACCTGGCCTGCGGGTAAAGACTCTTTCCAGAGTCTCCTGGCCGTCCAGGTGTCCGGCACCCAGGATCTAGGTGATGACCGGCTGGCGGGCGCCACATCGACCGTCCGCAGCGTGGTTCCGCTGACGGCTGCCGCACGCTGCCCCAGGCCCTCGAGGATCACCTCCACCGGATGCCCGGCGCCGTCGGCCACCAGCAGGGTGGGCGGCCCGGCTCTGGTAAGGGCCAGTGCGCCGGAGACCGCGCGGCCCTCGACCATCCTTCGCGCCGCGGCGAGGTCTGACACGGGTCGGGCCCGTCACCAGCCCTAGGAGCCCGCTGAATTAGACCGCTTCTGGAGTATTACACCCTGAGTCGTGCCTGGTCAGCGCCGAGACTCCTGCTCCAGGCGTCGCTAATTCAGCAAGCTCCTAGCCGCGGCCCTGGCCCGTGGCCGGGCCCGCTCCCCGGGTTCGGGGTCGGGTCTGCCTGGCCGTATCAAGCAGTGGCACGGGGCCGGCCGGCCGCGGCCAGGGTGCGGGGCCAGGGTCGCTCACGGGCGCGCCTCGCCCCGGCGGGTGCCACGGTGGATGTCAGGGTTCCGCGTAGGGGGAGAGGTCCAGCCATGGGCAAGGTCGCCGTCATCACCGGGGGGTCACAGGGCATCGGCGCCGGGCTGGTGGCCGGCTACCGCGGGCGAGGCTGGTCCGTCGTGGCCAACGCGCTCACCATAAGTCCTTCGGAGGACCCGGACCTGGTGACCGTGGCCGGGGACGTCGCCGACCCGGCGACCGCCGACCAGATCACCGGGGCCGCACTGGACCGGTTCGGGCGCATCGACACGCTGGTGAACAACGCCGGGGTGCTCGTGTCCAAGCCGTTCACCGAGTACACCGCCGCGGACTACGCGCTGGTCACCGGGGTCAACCTGGGCGGTTTCTTCTGGCTGACCCGGCGCGTCATCGCCGAGATGGTCACCAGGTACGGCGGCCACGTGGTCAACATCTCGGCCGCCGTGGCGGAGGTCGCGAACTCGCAGGCCCCCTCGGCGCTTGCCGCGCTGACCAAGGGCGGCCTCGCCGCGGTCACCAAGTCGCTGGCGGTGGAGTACGCCGCCCGCGGCATCCGGGTCAACGCGGTCTCGCCAGGGATCATCAGGACCCCGATGCACCCGGCCGACAGCGATGAAGCGCTCGCCGGCCGGCTGCCGCCGCTCGGTCGGATCGGCCAGGTCACCGACGTCGTCGACGCCATCTTGTTCCTCGAGTTCTCGCCCTATGTCACGGGCGAGATCCTGCACGTCGACGGCGGCCAGACCGCGGGTCACTAAGGGCCCGGCCGGCACTGGCGCGGCGCGGACCGCGGGCCCGCAGGACGGCCAGGGTCTGGCACGGGCGCGACACACGGCCCCGGGCGCGAGCCTGATGCCAGGACGAACCCGCAGGCCAACCGGTACCCCAGCGGGAATCCTTCGGCTAGCGCCTCAAGGAGTCATCATGTCGAATCACTTCAGCGCCGATAACCTCAAGTTTCCCGGCGACGACCGCCGCCTTGACCTCACCGACCTGTTCGTATTCAAGTCAGCCGACGACCCGGGCAAGACGGTGCTGATCATGGACTCGAACCCGACGAGCGCCCCGCCGCCGATACCGGCGCCCGCGACCGGCCCGGAATTTCACCCGGACGCGGTCTACCGGATCAACATCGATACCGACGGCGACGCTCACCCGGACATCGCGTTCACGTTCACGTTCTCCGCGTTCCAGGGCGGCAGGCAGACCGGAACCGCCTACTACGCGGCCGGCCCCCGGGCCCGCGAGCCCGGGCAGCCAGGCGAGCCGCTGGCCACGTCCATCCGGGTGAGTTTCGACGCCACGGTGCAGCCCGTCGAAGCCGGCCCGTCCGGCTCGGTCCGGCTGGCTGCCGGGCTGCGCAGCGACCCGTTCTTCGCCGACGTCGAGGGCGCCCTGCACGGATTCAAGTGGACCGGCCACGACGACTTCGCCGGCAACAACGTCGACTCGATCGCGCTTGAGGTGCCGGGCGACATGCTCGGCGGCGATGTGATCGGCGTGTGGGCCACGGTCAGCCTGCGCCGCGACGGCACACTTACGCAGCTGGACCGCGGCGGAAACCCGACCATTAACCCGTTCATCAACCCCGACGGCGAAAAGGACCTGTTCAACTCGAGGCAGCCCGCCGACGACGTGGCCAACTACCTGGGGCCATGGTCCAGCATCCTGCAGAACGCTGGCGGCTACTCGCCGGAGGCGGCCAGGGCGGCCGCGCTGCAGGTGCTGCCTGACATCCTCCATTACGACCGGACCAGGCCCGCCGCCTACCCTAACGGGCGCGTCCTGACCGACGACGTGTACAGCGCGCGCTTCGCCTGGCTGAGCAACGGCAAGATCCCGCCGGCCGGCCTCAAGCCGCACGACGACCTGCTGGCGCGCTTCCCCTACCTCGGCCCGCCCAACCCGTAACCGACGCCGGCCAGGCCTGAGCGGAGCTCCCGGCGCGAGCCGATGCCGAGCTTGGTGTACACCTTGTGCAGATGCCACTCCACGGTGCGGACGCTGAGGAACAGCTGGGCGCCGATCTCGGACAGCATGTCATGGGCGGTCCGCAGCTGGGTGCAGGCGTCGAGCCGCCGGTTCTCCCGGTGCAGCCACCCGCCGGCGGCGGGCCGGCGGTCAGCCCGAGCGCGGTCCGCAGCGCGTCACGCTGCGGAGCCGGGAGAGAAGGCACGTGACCGAGTAGCGGCGCGCACAGCTGATGCAGCCCGGCGAACGCTAGTTCCGCCTCTGCCTCGACCCCCGTCGTCCGTACCACCCGCAGATCAGCCGACGATTCCGTCACGTAGTCAAGCAGCGCCGTCTTACCCACCCCGGCTTCGCCCCGGACCACGAGCACGCCGCGGCGCCCGCCGCGACGTCGGCAAGCAGCCCGTCCAGGCGGCCGCGCTCTTTGCGCCGGTCGTAAAGCGGCGGGTCCTTTCCGGAACCGGAAGAACCCGCCGGCCGCGCAACGGCCGTCATTCCTCTCCCTCCTGCCGGGCACCTCGTCACCCCGGGGGCGAGCCTGCCAGTCGCAGGCCGGCGGACCGGACCGGTCACCGGCCCCGGAAGCCAAGGTCGTGGATTTTTCATACCCGCGGGGTCAAGGCATGCCACCGTGTGAGAGCGGCTGGTCACTGAGGGCTGCATGCGGACACTCCAAGCGGGGCGCGTAGCGTTAGCCTGATGCGTCATCGAGAGCCTTCAGCACGGACGGGACGGATGAAGCGGAGTGGCAGTGCAGCCTCCGCCTAGGTTGTTCGGCCGGACCGGCGAACTGAAGGTTCTCCGGCGACTGCTCGCGGAGATGGGCGGCGGCCGGAGCGCTGTGCTCGTGGTGCGGGGAGAACCAGGGATCGGGAAGACGGCGCTGCTCCGGCAGCTGACCGCGGAGGCATCCGGATACCGCCTGGTCCGCGGGGTCGGTATCGAGTCGGAGATGGAGCTCCCGTACGCCGGACTGCACCAGCTGTGCGCTCCGATGCTCGACGGCCTTGATTGCGTGCCCGCGCCGCAGCACGACGCGCTGCGGACCGCGTTCGGCCTCGCCGCCGGACCGGCGCCGGACCGGTTCCTGGTCGCCATGGCCGCGCTCAACCTGATGGAGGTCGCCGCGGAACAGCAGCCGCTGCTGTGCGTGGTGGATGACGCGCAGTGGCTCGATCTCGCCTCGGCCCAGGTCGTCGGCTTCGTCGGGCGCCGCCTGCTCGCCGAGCCGATCGGGCTTGTGTTCGCGGCCCGGACTCCGGCGCCGGCCCCGGATCCGCTGGCGGGCCTGCCGGAACTGCGGCTTGGCGGGCTTGATGACGAGCCGGCCCGCGCGCTGCTCGCCACGGTCACGTCGGCTCCGCTCGATGAGAGTGTACGGGCCAGGATCGTCGAAGAGACCCACGGCAATCCCCTCGCCCTGCTTGAGCTGTGTCACGGCCTCGGCCCGGCCCAGCTGGCCGGCGGGTTCGCCCTTCCCGACCGGGGGGGCTTGCCCAGGCGGATCGAGGAACAGTACGCGGAACGTCTCGGCGAGCTGCCCGATGACGCCCGGTGGCTGGTCCTGCTCGCGGCGGCTGATCCGGTCGGCGACTCGGCGCTGATCCTGCGCGCGGCAGCGGTACTTGGCCTGGACATGGGAGCCGCCAGCCTGGCCGCCGCGGCCGGGCTGCTTGAGTTCGGCGCGAACGTCCGCTTCCGGCATCCGCTGATCCGTTCCGCCGCTTACCGGACGGCGGACGCCGGCCGTCGGCAAGCCGCGCACGCGGCGCTGTCCGTGGTAACCGATCCGGAGACCGACCCGGACCGGCGGGCGTGGCACCGCGCGCATGCGGCGGCGGAGCCGGACGAGGCGGTGGCGGCGGAGCTGATCAGCTCCGCCGACCGCGCGCTGCGCCGGGGCGGGGTCGGGGCTGCCGCCGCCTTCTGGGAGCGGGCCGTGGCCCTGACCCCGGACCCGGGCGAGCGCGCCGCGCGCGCCCTGGCGGCGGCCGGGGCGAAGTATGCCGCGGGGGATTTCGAAGCCGCGCAGATCCTGCTGACCACGGCGGAGATCGGGCCGCTTGACGAGCTGGCCGCCGCGCGGGTGCAGCGGATGCGGGCCCAGATCGCGTTCGCGCTCAGACGGGGCTCCGACGCCCCGCCGCTGCTGCTGCGGGCGGCGCGGCAACTGCAGAACCTGGACGCCGGACTGGCCAGGCAGGCCTACCTCGAAGCCCTGGTGGCCGCGATCTACGCCGGCCGGCTCGCGTCAGGACAGGACGCGGCACAGGTCGCGCGGGCGGCGATGTCGGCGTACCAGCCCGCCGGACCGGAGCCGGCGCCGCATTCAGAGTTGCTGCTGCGCGGCCTGGCCATGCGGCTGACCGACGGGTACGTGGCCGCCGCGCCCACCCTGAGGGAGGCGCTGCGCCGCTACCAGGCGCAGCCGCGGCAGCTTGACTGGCTGTCGGTCTCGTACAACATGGTCGCCATGGACCTGTGGGACGACGAGGCCTGGTTCCAGCTCGCGTCCGGCCAGGTCCGGCTGGCCCGCGCGAGCGGCACCCTCAGCTGGCTGCCGTTCGCGCTCGACTACCTGGCTGAGATCAGCATCCAGGCCGGGGAGCTGTCCCAGGCGGCGGAGTTGCTGACGGAGCGGGAACGCGTGGACCCGGGGATCAGGGAAGACACGCTGCCGTATATCTCGCTGCTGCTCGCCGCGTGGCGCGGCGACCCGACGGCCGCGGCCGAGCTGGCGGACGCGATGATCCTGGACGCCAGGGACCGGGGCGAGGGCGCGGCACTGACGTACGCGGACTACGCCACCGCCGTGCTCCATAACGGCCTCGGGAACTACGAGATCGCCGCCGGTGCGGCCCACCGGGCCAGCGCCGCCGGCGAGATGGTCATCTCACCCTGGTCGCTGTACGAGCTGGCCGAGGCCGCGGCACGCACCGGTCAGCGGGACCGGGCCGCCGCCGCGGCCGGCCAGCTGGCAGGCATCGCCGCAGCCAGCGCCAGCGCCTGGGCTCGCGGGGCGGCCGCGCGGTCCCGTGCGCTGCTGTCCGAAGGGCACGCGGCGGAACGGTGCTATGTCGAGGCGATCGAACTGCTGAGCGGGACCCGGATGGCGGCCCACCTGGCCAGGGCCCGGCTCAGCTACGGCGAATGGCTGCGGCGGGAAGGCCGGCGCGTCGACGCTCGCGACCAGTTGCGGCTCGCGTTCGAGGCGTTCGACTCGATGGGCGCCGGCGGCTTCGCCGACCGTGCCCGGCGAGAACTTCGGGTCACCGGGGAGAAGGTGCGCAAGCGGACAGGGGAGACCCGCACCGACCTGACCACGCAGGAAGAACAGGTCGCCCAGCTGGCCAGGGAGGGGCGGACCAACTCGGAGATCGGCGTGCAGCTATTCATCGGAGCCCGCACCGTGGAGTGGCACCTGCGCAAGGTGTTCACCAAGCTCGATATCAGTTCCCGCAGGGAACTCGACCAGGCGCTGAGCCGTCGCGAGGGGCGCCACTACAGTGAATTCCGCGATCCGGGTCGCCCGCCACCGCCCAGACAGCGGGTGCCCGGCGGAGTAAGCCGAGATCGTTCGGGATAAATGAAGGGGCTCGATGTGACGCAGGCTGCCCGTTACCCCTACGGCCCAGATCCCGCGCAGTACGGGGAACTGTGGCTGCCCGGTGGCGGTGACCAGCCAGCGGGGACCGCGGTGATCGTCCACGGCGGGTTCTGGCGTGCCCGCTACGACCTGGAGCTCGGCCGCCCGCTCGCCGCGGACCTGGTCCGGCGGGGATACGCGGTGTGGAACCTGGAGTACCGCCGGACCGGCGCCGGCGGCGGCTGGCCGGCCACATTCGAGGACGTCGCCGCCGGGATGGACCTGCTCGCGGACCTGCCCGTCGGCACCTCGCACGTGGTGGCCATCGGGCACAGCGCGGGCGGCCACCTCGCCGTCTGGGCGGCCGGCCGGGCCCGGCTGGCGCCAGGCGCGCCCGGCGCACAGCCGCGGGTCGTGCCGACAGCGGTCGTCTCCCAAGCCGGCGTGCTTGACCTGGCGGACTGCGCCACCGCGGGGGTGGGGGGCACCGCGGCGCTCGACCTGATGGGCGGCGGCCCGGGGGACCTGCCCGAGCGGTACCGGCTCGCCGACCCCATGACGGCGCTGCCCCTGGACGCCGCCGTGCTGTGCGTGCACTCGCGCGCCGACGATAACGTGCCCTACAGGTACAGCGAGCGGTACGTTCAGGCGGCCGTGCGCGCAGGCGGGACCGCGTACCTGCACGAGACGAGCGGTGATCACTTCACGCTCATCGATCCCGGCTCGCCTGACTGGCGGACGGTCACCGACGCGCTGCCCGGGCTGGTCAGCCCGGCCGGTCAGCCGGGTGGCGGCTCACAGCTGTGAGCGGACGGCCCACAGGTCGGGGAAGGCGGGCCGGAACAGCGTTCCGCGCAGGTAGGCCGCGCCGGTTGACCCGCCGGTCCCTGTCTTGGCGCCGATGATCCGCTCCACCATCTTGACGTGCCGGTACCGCCACTCCTGGAGGCCCTCGTCGATGTCGACGAGAGCCTCGCACACTTCGGCCGGCGTTCCCGCGTCGGCGTAGACCCCGGCGAGCAGCGCGTCGACCGCTTCGTCTCCCGGCCACGGCTCGCGCGGATCCCGGTCAAGGACCTCGGCCGGGGCCTGCCAGCCGCTGATGCCCAGGTAGCGCAGCAGCGAGGCGAAGACCGGGCGTCGCCCGGTGATCTCCCGGAGGGCAGGGTCAACGACGGCCGCGCTGAAGTCACGGCGGCCGAACACCGCCTCGATGTAGCGGAACTGAATCGACTGAAAGCCGCTTGAGCTGCCAAGTTCCGGCCGGAAGCTGGCGAACTGCTGCGGTGTCATCGTCTCGAGGACGTCCATCTGCCCCACGACGGTCTTGAGGATCTTGGCGATCCGCCGTGCGGTGTGCAGCACGCCTGCGCTGTCTCCGGTCTCAAGGCGCCGCTGCAGCAGCTCGGTCTCGTGCAGGATCTGCTTGAACCACAGCTCGTAGACCTGGTGGATGATCACGAAAAGCAGCTCGTCGTCGGAGTTCGTGAGCGGGTGCTGGCAGGAAAGCAGGTCATCTAGCGCCAGGTACCTGCTGTAGGTGAGGTCGTCGGGGGAGCTCAACGGCTTCGCCTCCGCAGCACGCCGCCGGCCGCGGCCGCCAGCCCGGCGGCGAGGCCGGCCAGGCCCGCCGCCGCCAGCGCCGTCGCCCGGTCCTGCCTGCGGATCCGGTCCGGGATCTGCGCGTAGGGCATCGTCGAGAACGAGACAAGCTCGTACTGGGACACGTAGCGCCCCGGCAGCCGCCGCTCGAGCGCATGCCTGGCTGCGGTCTTGGCCTGGAAGACCCGCGAGTTCACCAGGTCCCGCATCTCGATGAAGTTGTCGAGCGCCATGTCCGCGATCGCGTCGCAGTTCGCCTTGCGGCGGGACTGGTAACCGTTCAGCGCGGCGGTCCAGTCGCCGCCGGCTTCCGCGTGGCACCAGTCGATCTCCAGGCAGTCCTCGAGCGCGCAGTTGGCGCCCTGACCGTAGAACGGGACGATGGCGTGCGCCGCGTCGCCGACGAGGGCAAGCGTGCAGCCCGCGCCATGATGCACCCACGGCCAGCAGCGGATGGTGGCGAGCGAGCCGACGGGGTTGTGCAGGTAGTCGTCGACCAGGTCGGGGATAAGCCCGGCGACGTCGGGGTACTGCTGCCTGAAGTGGCCGCCGATCTGCTCGGGGCTGCGCAGCGCCGCGAATTCCGCCCCGGTCCAGAACAGCGTGCAGGTGAAAGAGCGGTCCAGGTTGGGCAGCGCGATCATCATCGACGAGCCGCGCGGCCAGATGTGCAGCGCGTCCGGGTCAAGCGCGAACTCCCCGTCCCGCGGCGGCACCGTGAGCTCCTTGTAACCGTGCTCGAGGTAGTCCTGGCTGAAGGTGAAGCCCTGCCGGAAGGTGACCGACCGCCGCGCGGCGCTGTAGGCGCCGTCGCAGGCGAGCACGATGTCCGCGCGTGCCCGCGCGCCTGGCTCTGGTTCCCCGGACGCGGTTTCGAACGCCATCTCGCCGGTGGCCATGTCCAGGCCGGCCAGGCGGCGGCCGAACTCGATCTTCACGCCGGGCGTGCGCTCGGCGACGTCGAGCAGGGCCACGTTGAGCTCGGCCCGGCTGATCGAGTTGATCGCGTGGGTGCCGTCGGCGCTGTAGGGGCGGAAGCTCTGCTGCCCGTCAAGGCTGTGCACCATGCGCCCGTGCATCGGCAGCGCCCGGGACAGCGACAGCTCGCGCAGCCCGACCTGGCCGAGGGCTTCAAGACCGCGCGCGGAGATCGCCAGGTTGATCGACCGGCCGCGTTCCGGCGCGGTGACGCGCGGGTCCTCCCGCCGCTCGTACAGCGTGACCTCGATGCCGCGGCGCGCGAGCAGCGTGGCAAGCAGGCAGCCGGCCAGGCCCGCGCCGACGACGGCGACCCGCTCTTTCCCAGGTACCTGGGCCGGGTCAGGCATCGAGCACCGCCGCGAGCGCGGTGGCGGCACGCCAGCAGTCGTGGAAGGTGTTGTACATCGGCGCCGGGGCGAGCCGGATCACATCGGGCCTGCGGGCGTCGGTGAATACGCCGAACTCGTGCCGCAGCCGGTCGGTGAGCGGCCCGACGTCGCGGCCGCTGATCCGCACCGAGAGCTGGGCGCCGCGCCGGACCGGGTCGCGGGGCGTGATCACCTCGGCGGGCCGGGTGGCGCATACCTCGTCGAGCATGGACTCGAGGTAGCCGGTGAGCCGGAGGCTCTTCGCCCGCAGCGCGGGCATCCCCGACCCGTCGAACATCTCGAGGGAGAGCAGCACAGGCGCCATCGCGAGGATCGGCGGGTTGGACACCTGCCAGGAGTCAGCGGTGTCGACGGGCGTCACGGTCGGCGCCATCTGGAACCGGGTACGCGGGTCCGTCGACCACCAGCCCGCGAACTTGGGCAGGCTGCGGTCGGCAAGGTGGCGCTCGTGCACGAACACGCCGGCCAGCGACCCGGGCCCGGAGTTGAGGTACTTGTAGGAGCACCACGCCGCCCAGTCGGCGCCCGAGTCGTGCAGCCGCAGCGGCACGTTGCCCGCGGCGTGGGCGAGGTCCCAGGCGACTACCGCGCCCGCGGCCTGGCCGGCGGCGGTGATCGCGTCGACGTCGAACAGCTCACCGGTGTAGTAGTTCACCGCGCCGAGCAGGACCAGCGCCACGCGTTCGCCCTCATCGTCCAGGTACCGCAGCACGTCGGCGGTGCGCAGCGCCGCCTCGCCCGGGCGCGGCGCCAGCCGCACGACCGCCTCGCCGGGGTCGAAGCCGTGGAAGGCGGCCTGGCTGCGCACCGCGTAGCTGTCGGAGGGGAAGGCGCTGTCCTCGATGACGATGACGTGCCGCCGCTGCGTCGGCCGGTAGAAGCTCACCATCAGCAGGTGGAGGTTGATGGTGAGCGAGTTCATCACGACCACCTCCTCCGGGCGGGCGCCCACCAGCCGGGCCGCGGGCTCGCGCAGCAGCTCGTGGTAGGGCAGCCAGGGGCGCCTGGCCCCGGTATGCCCCTCGACGGCGAGCCTGGCCCAGTCGTCAAGTTCGGTCCCGAGCCGCGCGCGCAGCGCCTTCGGCTGCAGACCGAGGGAGTTGCCCGCCAGGTAGGCGGCCTCGCCCGTGCCGCCTCCCGGCGCCTGGAACGGCGGGACGCAGAACTCCGGCCGCCTTGTCGGCAGCGGGTCCGCGGCGTCCAGGTCGAGCGCCCGCTGTTCGGCCGGCAGGATGGTCGTCATCGTGCGCCCAGGAAGGTCCGTGCGTTGCCGGCCAGGATCTGCTCGCGTCTCGCGTCGTCGAGGAAGCCGGCCGTGCGGACCAGCCCGCCCGCCGGGCGCTCGCCGAGCGGGTAGGGGTAGTCGCTGCCGACCAGAATGCGGTCGGCGCCGACGGTGTCCACGAGCAGCCGCAGCGCGCGCTCGTCGAATACCACCGAGTCGACGTAGAACCGGCCGGTGTAGTGGGTCGGCGGGTACTGCGACGTGCCGATGACGTCGTGCCGCTTGTGCCAGGCGTTGTTCACCCGGCCGAGCCAGAACGGATAAGATCCGCCGCCGTGCGCGAAGCAGATCCGCAGCCGTTCGTCGACCCGGTCGAAGACGCCGCCGAGGATCATCGCGAGCAGCGACAGGTGTGTCTCCGCGGGCATGCCCACCAGCCACTGCGCCATCCACCGGTCCAGCCGCGGCGAGCCCGGCATGTCCCACGGGTGCACGAAGACGGGCGCGCCGAGCGCGGCCGCGTGCTGCAGGAACGTCACCACGCCGGCGTCGTCGAGGTCACGGTCGCCGACGTGGTTGCCGATCTCCGCGCCCACGTGCCCGGCCGCCATGCAGCGCTCGAGTTCCTTGCACGCCGCGTCGGGGTCCTGCAGCGGCACCTGGCACATCGGCAGCAGCCGGCCGGGCGCGGGGGCGCAGATCTCAAGCGCCAGGTCGTTGAGGACCCGGGCGATGCGTACCGCCTGCGTGACGTCGCGGCCATAGGAGAAGAACACCGGGGTCGGCGAGACCACCTGCACGTCGATGCCGTCCGCGTCCATGTCGGCGAGCCGGGTCCGCGCGTCCCAGCAGTCCGCCTGGATCCGGCGGAACTCCTTGTCGCCGAGCATGATGACAGCGTCGGTTTCCGTCTCGATGCGGAGCCATGGGGTTCCCGGCCCCAGGTCTGGCCAGCCGCGCGGCACGTAGTGGGCGTGCACGTCGGTGACGGGCGTGCTACCGGGCACCCGGCTCAGCCCTTGCCAGGGTGCAGCGTGCCGCACTGCTCGCACACGCGGGCCTGCTCGTCGGCGTAGAACGCGGCGAACACCGGTGGCAGGTCGACCACGATGTCACGGACCTGGAGCTGCACGTCGTGGACGAGCGCGGAGCAGCTGGGGCAGTACCACTGGAACCGCTCCAGGGTCCCTTCCTCGCGGACCCGCTCGATGACAAGGCCGACCGAGCCTTCTTCCGGGCGCTGCGGCGAGTGCGGTGTGTTGCCGGGCAGCAGCCAGGTCTCGCCCTCACGGATGTCGACGCGCTCTTCCTTGCCGTCGACGATCACGTTGACGTGCATATTGCCCTTGAGCTGGTAGAACCACTCCTCGTAGGGGTCGACGTGAAAGTCTGTCCTGGCGTTGGGCCCGCCGACGATCATCACGATGAAGTCATCGCCGACGGCCATCGTCTTGTTGCCGACGGGCGGCTTCAGCAGGTGCCTGTTCTCCTCGATCCACTGCGCGAAGTTGACCGGCTTAGCGAGTGTCATCAGCGACCTCCCTGGGGGACGTAAGCGACGGCCTGGATCTCGATCAGGATGTGCGGGTGCGGCAGCTGGTGGACGGCGACCGTCGTCCTCGCCGGGCCGCCGGAGTCGAAGAACTCCCCGTAGACCTCGTTGTATCCGCCGAAGTCGTTCATGTTGACCAGGTACGCGGTCACCTGGACGAGGTCGGACAGCTGGGCGCCGACCGCCGCGAGCATCTCGCCGATGTTCTCGATGACGGCCCTGGTCTGCACTCTGATGTCAAGGGCGGTAGTCCCCATCGCGTCGACCTCGGCGCCGGCGATGGTGTTGTCGGGGCGGCGCGCGGAAGTGCCCGAGACGTAGAGGAAGTCCCCCGCGCGCTTGAGGTGCGGGTAGCGCCCGCGCGGTGCCGCGCGCCCGGGAAGGACTGTGCCGTCCGTCATCACACCAGCCTGCCAGCCAGAACCATGGATGGAAAATGCCCTTCCCCGTCACAGTCATGCCTTCCCGCCGCGCGAGCGGCGGTTACGCCGGTGCGGGCAGGCTTAGCGGGACTTCACGCCCACGGCGGCAAGAGCGTACACGGGCTTCCCCTTCGGTTCGCCGCCTGTCCCCGCGATCCACCGGCGTACCTCGCACACTCCGGGTCCGACGGGCTCAAGCCCGGCGAGCATCGACCTCAGGTCGGCGGCGTCATGGTTCCAGAACCGGGTATGCGTGGCGGTCTGCTGCAGGCGGCTGGCGAGTTCCCTGTCCTCGTAATGCCCGGAGGACACGATCAGCCACGAGCCCAGGGCCGCCCGGCTCAGGTAGCGGGCACACACATCCGCCGCGGCCTCCGGTGGCAGGAAATGAAGCACCGCGGCCAAGATGACGGCCACCGGCTGGGACAGGTCGATCACCCCGCGCACCCGCGGATCCGCGAGCACGGCCTCCGGCTCGGTCAGGTCCGCCTGCACCGCGGCGAGCCCCGCGCCGCGAGCGAGCAGCGCCTCGCCGTGCACCACCGCCACGGGATCTATGTCGACGTAGCACACCCGGGCGTCCGGGATCACCTCCCGCACCGCCTCGTGCACCGCCGGATGCGCGGGCAGCCCCGAGCCGAGATCGAGGAACTGGCTGATGCCAGCCCCGGCGGCGCGGACCGCGGCGGCGCAGATGAACTCCCGGTTGTGCCGGACCAGGGCCGGCAGCGCGGGGTTCACCTCCGCCATCCGCCAGCCCATTTCCCTGTCGGAGGCGAAGTTGTCCTTCCCGCCAAGCCAGTAGTCGTAGACCCGGGCGACGCTCGGCCGGGTCACATCGATGCCCGGCGGGGGGTTCTCGTCCGTCACGACCTCAGGCTACTAAGATCCGTGCCTCGCGGGGCGAAGAAGAAGTGTCCCCGGTCAGATCGGTAGTTCCAGCGCCAGCAGGTGATAGCTCAGCGTCTTGCCGTGCCCGTCGAGCGCCGTCGATCCGGTGACTCCGCCGCCGAGCACGCCGGGGATACGGAACACCATCCCGGGCAGGCCAGGGACCTCGGTCCTGGTGACCGGGCCGGCGACGGCTGGCCCGAAGTGGCTGCGCACCAGTTCCGCCGTGAGGTGTTCGCGCAGCAGCTGCCACTCGGTATCGCCGCGGGGGAGGACGGCCAGGATCAGCGTGCCGCCCTTATCGCCCGATCGGGCGTCCGCGATGTCGTCTACCCGCACGCCACCTCCCGCACCTCCACCCGCGCGGCGACCAGCTTGCGCGGCAGCAGGCAGGACCGGACGACGATGCGCTCGGTGACCGAGCCGCGGGCACCTCCGCCGCCCGCCGGGCCGTTCGTATACAGTGCCTCCACCTCCTGGCCGACGACCCTGGCCTGCTCCTCGGAAGAGACCGTCGCGGCGACGCGCAGCCGCACCTCGCCGGGATCGCCTGCCGCGGCCAAGCCCCGGAACGCGGCGCCGGCCCCGATCAGCTCGATATCGATCTGGCGGGCCGCGATGCCGTGCAGGACGCCAAGCCGCTCCCGCAGCACGCCGGCCGCGAGCTCGGCCCGCGGCAGGCAGCGCGGTCCGGCGTAACTGATCTGGCCTTCGCCGACCCAGCCGCCCGCGTACCCGAGCGTCACCTTCAGTTCTTCCGGCCTGGGCCGTCCGCCTGCCCCGTCGGCCCGGACCTGGTCCGGTCCGAGCTGGGTGAACCGGACGCCGGAGAAGTCGGCCGTCACGTCGGGGGTCAGGTAGGCGGCCGGGTCATCGACCTCGTAAAGCAGCTGCTCGCCGCAGGTGCGGACGTCGAGGCGGCCGCCGCTGCCGGCCAGCTTGCCGAACGTCGCGACGCCGTTGGCCGCGACGTCCGCGAACGGGAAGCCGAGCCAGGCCAGTCGCGGCACCGGCTTGGTGACCGGGTCGGCGAAGTAACCGCCGGTCAGCTGGCCGGCGCACTCAAGCAGGTGACCGGCAAGCGTGCCGCGGCCGAGAACGTCGTAGTCGTCGGCGGCCCAGCCGAACTCGTGCCGCAACGGCCCGACGTACAGCGATGGGTCCGCCAGCCGGCCGGTGATGACCAGGTCCGCGTCCTGCCCCAGCGCCTCCACGATGGCATCGGCGCCGAGGTAGGCGTTCGCCGACACCGGCGGGTCGCCCGCCGAGGCCGGCTGACCCGTCTCCCAGACCAGGGGATCGGCCGCGCGGACCTCCGCGAGCACGTCATCGCCGGTGACGACGGCCACCCGCAGCCCGGCCAGCCCCAGGTCCGCGGCCACGCGGTGAGCGAGATCGCCGGCCGCTTCCGGGTTGGCGGCACCCGCGTTGGTGATGACCGCCGTGCCTCCTGCCCGGCAGGCGGGCAGCACGGCGCGCAGCCGTGCCCCGAGCATGGGGTCGTAGCCGGCCGCGCTGTCCCGCAGCCGCCTCGTGTGCGCCGCGGCCACGGTTCGCTCACCGAGGCATTCGAAGACGAGGTAGTCAAGCCTCCCGCGTTCGGCCAGGTCAACAGCCGGGTCGATGCGGTCGGCAGCGAAGCCCGATCCGGCGCCGATCCGTACCGGGTCCCGCCGTAGGCGTTCTCCGGCCCTTCTCCTGCCCACGCTGTTCTCAGCCACCGGGCCGGTTCAGGCCGACGCCGGGATGTGCGCGTCAGGAGCGCGGGCCGCGGCCGGTGTCCGGTGCAACTCGATCGCCTCGGCGACGGTCAGTCCCTGCACGGCGGCCGCGGCCCCGGGATCGTACTTCGCCACGATGCTGCGCACGTGCTCGGTCGCGGGCGCCACGCACGCGTCGTGGACCTCGACGAACAGCCGCCGCGCCTCCCGGCGCGGCCAGTCGGCGGGCAGGTAGTCCCTGGGCAGGTCGGGATCGACGGTGGGGAAGCCGCGCCACCGGCCGAGCAGCGACACCGAGAGCTTCAGCGCCTCGGCCGGACCCACCATCCCGGCGCGCAGCCGGTAAACGACGGGCCTCAGCTCGGCGGTGAATTCCTTGTACTGATCACGGATCTCGGCGAGCGGCCAGACCTCGGACGGCTCGATGGTGCCGGTCATCTGCGCGGAGCGGAAGATGAGCCCGTCCGGCGGCAGCAGCCCGGTCAGGGTGTTCTTGGTCAGCTCGAGGTCTGAGTGCGGGGAGATCCAGACCCCGTCCCTGGCGGGACCGAAACCCAGCCAGCGCAGCCAGTCGCGCAGTGTCTGGCGCAGATCGCGCTGCGTCTCCGGGATGGAGAAGACGATGACGGTCCACTCGCCGTCCCATTCACGCTCGGACTGCCCGAACGTCATGGTCAGGATCTCGCTCGCCGGGATCGTCGCGGCGACGGCGGGGGTGAGGCTGTAGGCGGTGGTGCGCCCCGAGCGGCTGATTTCCACGGTGCCCTTGCGCAGCAGCCTGCTCAGCGCCGCACGTGCGCCGGCCGGGCTGACATCCATGCTTGCCATCAGTTCGACCAGCGCCGCCGACGGGATGGTCAGGGACGGGCTGTACCGCCAGAATTCGCCGAGGAGCGTCACGACCATGTTCTGCGTCGAGTCGTGGCCAAGGTCCCGCGGAAGGTGCGGCGAGTCGACTACCGAATGGTAGAAGTACGTCACCAGGGGCCTCCAGTGGTTATCAATCCGATGCGCAGATTGTATCGACCGTTGCTACGGGTGGCATCTATAGGGTGTTCCGCCCGCCACGCAATCGGTTGCGCTCCCCGCGATCGAGGTCTATCTACAGAATATAAGACTCAAGCCTTGACGGGCGACTGGATCATCGTCTTATGATGCGGCATCAGCCCTAACAGGAGCGCCACCGGCGCATCCCTCGTCTCACGAAGCTGTGCGAAAGGGGGCCGATGTGGAAAGCAGTAACCGGCCATGGCGGCGGGGCAGGCCGCCAGGACGGCGAGCCGCGCGGATACCGTGAGCCTCTTGTATGAGTCATATGGGGACGCGCGTCGCTTCTAGCGTCTTACATATCCCGTCGGGCGAGCGCGTCGCGCTCGGCCGGGCCCGGCACCCCCGTCAATCGTCAAGGCCGCCGATACGGCGAGCCCCTCTTCGTCCCCTGGCCGGTACGCTCACAAAGGAGTAGCAAGCAATGACTGCTGGCCTGACCCCCCGTAAGGCTTCATGGCAGATCTGCGCTGGTCTGAGCGCTCTCTCGCTGACTGTGCTAACCGCCTGCGCAGGCGGCGGCGGAAACGCTAACGCAGGCGGCGCGACAAGCAGCAGCAGCAGCACGAGTGCCGCCGACCAGACCCTGACCATCGCCGTCACCGGCCCCCCGGTCAGCATGGATCCCTCGCACGCCGACAACGGCAACGGCCTCTATCCGATGGAGCTGGCCTACGAGCCGCTGATCTGGGAGAACGACGACGGGTCGCTGTCCCCGGGACTGGCCACCTCGTGGCACTACGTCGGCACGGGAAACAAGGAGTTCCAGCTCACCATCCGCACCGGCGCGAAGTTCTCCGACGGCGAGCCCGTCACCCCGCAGGCCGTGGCCAACTCGCTGAACTACTTCCCCAAGGGAAGCGGCCCGTCCACGGCTGACCTGGACGGCGTGACCGCGACGGTCAGCGGCGGGAACACGGTCACCGTGACAAGCAAGACGCCCGACCCGGTGTTCCCGCAGCTGTTCTCCCAGGACTACCTGGCCGGCGACATCATCAGCCCGAAGGGCCTGGCCGATCCCAAGTCGCTGACCGCGACGCCGTCCGGTGCCGGGGCCTACGAGCTGAACGCGGCCGGGACGGTGGCCGACGAGCAGTACACGTTCACCCCTAACCCGTACTACTACGATCCGGCCCGCATCCACTACAAGAAGATCGTGATCAAGGTGATCACGCAGCCGACGTCCGAGCTCGACGCCCTGCAGACCGGTCAGATCGACCTGATGTTCGGCGAGTCCCAGCAGGTCAGCGCGGCCCAGTCGGCGGGCCTACAGGTCAAGTACTCCGGCGCGGCGGCCTGGGACGGCATCTTCCTGCTCGACCGCGACGGCAAGGTCGCCAAGCCGCTGGCCAGCGTCCAGGTCCGGCAGGCGCTGAACTACGCGGTCAACCGCCCCGCGATCGCCAGCGCCGTGTTCGGCGTCCTCGGCAAGGCCGATGACCAGCCGGTGACACCGGGCTGGGACGAGTACGTTCCGTCGCTCGCCGGCTATTACACCTACGACGTGGCGAAGGCCAAGCAGCTGCTCGCTCAGGCGGGGTATCCGCACGGGTTCAGCATGACCCTGGAGTACGCCGCGCTTGAGGCGCAGACCCAGGAGATGGTGGAGGCGTTCGCCCAGGAGATGTCCGCGATCGGCGTCACCGTCCAGCTCAAGGCGGAGCCCACGATCACCGCCCTGGCATCCGACCTGACGACGGACAAGTACACTGCGGTCTCACTCGAATGGGGCGGCCAGCCGATGTTCCTGCAGGTCGGTGAGTGCTGGCTGCCGACGTCGGTGCTGAATCCGTTCCACGCCGCGACATCCTCGTTCATCAGTCAGTTCGACACCGCCACCGGCGCCCCCGCGTCTCAGGTCAACGCGGACATGGCCAGCCTGGCGGCGGTCACGGTGGAAGACGCCTACACGGTGCCGATCGCCGAGATCCAGTCCGTCGAGTTCGCCAGCGCCGGCCTGCAGGGACTGCCGACCCAGGCGCCCGGCGGCCACCTCAACCTGCTGTCGCTTTACGGCTGAGCCATGCGGACGCTCATCATCCGGCGCATCCTCATCTCGGTACCGCTGATCGTCGTGGTGACGGGCCTGACGTTCGTGCTCGAATCGCTGGTTCCCGGCAACACCGCTCGTGCCATCGTCGGCACGAGCGGGTCGCCGGCCGCCTACCAGCAGCTGCGCGCCGAACTCGGGCTCAACAACCCGCTGTGGTACCAGTACTGGCAGTACTTTGACCAGCTGCTGCACGGCAACCTGGGCACCTCGATCTTCACCGGCGAGCCGGTCTCCACGCTGCTGAACCAGCGGCTGGGCGTCACGCTGTCGCTGGTGCTGCTCGCGACCGCGCTCTGCGCCGTCATCGGCGTGCTGCTCGGCGTCATCAGCGCCGTGCGCGGCGGAGTGGTGGGGCGGGCCGTGGACGTGCTGTCGCTGGTCGGCCTGGCGCTGCCCGGGTTCTGGGTCGCGATCATCCTGGCCGCCGTCTTCGCTGTCACCCTGCGGATCTTCCCCGCCACCGGGTACGTGCCGCCGAGCGTCTCGGTGTCGCGCTGGCTGTGGGCGCTCACGCTGCCCGTGATCGCGCTCGCCCTGGCCGGGGTGGCCAGCGTCGCGAAGCAGACCAGGGACTCGATGAAAGACACTCTCGCCCGGGAGTACATCAGGACGCTGCGGGCCAGCGGGATCGGGCAGCGCTCGATCATCTGGAAGCACGCCCTGCGCAACGGCGCGATCCCCGTCGTCACCGTGCTCGGCCTTGTCTTCGTCAGCGCGCTCAGCTCGACGGTGTTCGTCGAGGCGGTGTTCGTGCTGCCCGGCCTCGGCAGCATGGCGGTGACCGCGACCAGCCAGCACGACATCCCGGTGATCGAGGGAATCGCGCTGTACTTCACCGTGATCGTGGTGATCGTCAACTTGCTGCTCGACATCGTGTACGGCGTGCTCAACCCGAAGGTGCGGCGGGCATGAGCGAGCTTGCGAGCGAATCAGTAAGCACTGTGCGTCCGCGAATGCGGACTCCGAGCGCCAGCGAGGTGGCCGTGTGAGCGAGCTTGCGAGCGAATCAGTAAGCACTGTGCGTCCGCGAATGCGGACTCCGAGCGCCAGCGAGGTGGCCGTATGAGCGAGATCGCCGCCGTCGCGCGGCCCGCGCTGCCCTCCTCCCGCCGGTTCCTGCGCCGCGCGCTGCGCAAGCCGCTCGGCGTGATCAGCGCCGCCTACCTGGTGCTGCTGACCCTGGCCTGCGTGCTCGCACCGCTGATCGCGCCGTACCAACCGCTGGCCGAGGACCTCACCCACGTCCAGGAAGGGCCGAGCGCCGCGCACCTGCTCGGCACCGACGAACTCGGCCGGGACGTGCTCAGCAGGCTGCTGTTCGGCGGCCAGCTGACGCTGCTCGGCGTGGTCGAGTGCATCGCCGTGCTGCTGATCATCAGCCTGCCGGCCGGCCTGGCCGCCGGCTATCTCGGCGGATGGGTGGACCGGGCCGTCAACTCCGTGGTCGACCTGCTGCTCTCGGTGCCTGGCATCATCGTCGTGCTCGCCGTGCTCGCCGTGTTCGGCACCAGCATGACCGCGGCCATGGTGACGTTCGGCGTGCTCGGCTCCGCCGGGGTCATCCGCGTGGTCCGCAGCACTGTGCTGTCGGTCCGCGAGGAGCTCTACGTCGCCGCGGCGCGGGTTTCCGGGGTGTCGGAGCCGCGCATCGTGATCAGGCACGTGCTGCCGCGGATCGCCGGCCCGGTGATCGTGCAGGCCTCCCTGTTCGCGGCCATCGCGCTGGCGATCCAGACCGGCCTGGCGTTCCTCAGCCTGGGCGTCGCCCCGCCCGCCCCGAGCTGGGGCGGCATGGTGGGGGAGGCCGCCAACCTGATCGACCAGGACGGCTGGCTGCTGGTGCCGAGCGGCGGCATCATCGCGCTGACCATCCTCGCCTTCGGCCTGATCGGCGATGCGGTGCGGGACGCGACCGTCGAAGGCTGGTCGGGCACGGCGGCGCCCGCGGCAAGGAAGGCGAAGCGGCCGGCCACGCCCGCCGCCGCGCCCCCCGCGGGTCAGGCTCGTTCCGACGGGCTCGGGCCGGCCGGTCCCTGGCCGGCGGAACCGCCGCCGGCCGACGGGACGGTGCTGGCCGTGCGGGGCCTCAGCGTCGAGTTCGACGGCCCGGGCGGTCCGGTCACCGTGGTGGACGGCGTGTCGTTCACGCTGGCGGCCGGCGAAGTGCTCGGCATCGTCGGCGAGTCCGGCTGCGGCAAGTCGGTGACCGCGCTGTCCCTGCTTCAGCTGCTGCCGCCGAACGGGCGGATCAGCGGCGGCCGGGTACTGCTCAACGACCGGGACCTGACCGCCATGTCAGAACGGGAGATCTCGGGGCTGCGCGGCAAGGCGATGGCCATGGTGTTCCAGGACCCGATGGTGAGCCTGGACCCGTCGTTCCTGGTCGGCGCCCAGGTCGCCGAGGTGGTCAGGCGGCACGACCGGGTGTCGCGCGCGGCCGCCAGGCGCCGCGTGCTCGAGCTGTTCGAGCAGGTGCGGCTGCCCGATCCGGCGGCGGTGGCGCGGCGGTATCCGCACGAGCTGTCCGGCGGCATGGCGCAGCGGGTCTGCCTGGCCCTCGCGCTGGCCGGCCGTCCGTCGGTGCTGATCGCGGACGAGCCGACCACCGCCCTTGACGTGACCGTGCAGGCCGGCATCCTCGAGCTGCTGCGCCAGCTGCAGAGGGAGACCGGAATGTCGATCATCCTGGTCACCCACGACTGGGGCGTGATCGCCGATGTCTGCGACCGCGCCCTGGTGATGTACGCCGGGCAGGTCGTGGAACAGGCCCGGGTGGGTGCCCTGTTCCGGGAGCCGTACCACCCCTACACGCTGGGCCTGCAGGAATGCAACCCGCAGCGGTGGACGGTCGACGGCGACCTGCCGGTCATCCCCGGCACCGTGCTGCCGCCGGCCGCGTGGCCGGTCAGCTGCCGGTTCCGTGAGCGCTGCCGGTTCGCCGCAGGCGACTGCGCGGTCGCGGCGATTCCGCTTGAACACCTGCCGCCGGAACACGGGGCCGGCGACCGGGAGGTGCGATGCATCCACTGGCACGAGCTAGCGCTGGCGAGGTCGGCATGACGCCGCCGCAGGGCCGGCTGCTCGAGGTCAGCGAGCTGTCCGTCCGCTACCGGAC
>Ga0335074_10001982_pt1 | contig 27796 bp, 28 predicted proteins | sample Lox_Sample_23_FD_206715 | JGI IMG/M metagenome (GOLD analysis project Ga0335074, IMG submission 206715) | Soil microbial communities from Loxahatchee National Wildlife Refuge, Florida, United States - Lox_Sample_2.3 | ecosystem: Environmental > Terrestrial > Soil > Wetlands | place: USA...
GGCGAGGGGGCCTCAACCAACAGGATCATCACCATCCTGTCGCCCACAGCCCCAAGCGCGCGCCCCCGTCACCACCCAGCGTGACGCCGAAACCCCGCGCGATCACCACCCAGCGTGTCTCTCAACACAAGGCCGCTTCCAGGTCTCACTGGTGCTGGTGCGACTGTGGCTCGCGCGGGCCCGTAACGATCTGGACGCCGTCGCCGAAGAGGCGCAGCGACTGCTGGAGCTCGCCGACACTCCAGGCGCGATCGACGTGGGGGATGGCGACGAGGGCCTGCGAGCGACCGCGCTTATCGATCTCGGGGCGGCCGAGATGTCGGCGGGCCGGCTGGAGGCGGCCGAAGGCCACTTCGAGCAGGGGCTGGAGGAGGCCCGGCGGATCGGCCGGCGGCCGCTGCTAGAACTTGCAGCGCTTTCGCATTGGGCGCTCCTGAGCGTGGTTCGCTCTCCGGCGCGCGGAGAGCAGCGGGCCAGGGAGGCGATCGAGCTGGCGCGAGCGAACGGGTGGGAGGAGACCGGGTCTGCCGTCGCGACCGCCTACCTCGCGCTCGTCGGCGTGATCCTGTGGCGCGGGCAGCTGAGCGAGGCAGAGTGCTGGCTGGACTGCGCCGAGCTCGTCTTGCACCGCTTCGCCGAACCGACCACGGCGATGACGCTTTATGGGGCACGGGCGTTGCTGGCATTCGGGCGCGGCCGCCACGGTGACGCGATGACCGCCCACCGTGCCGTTGAGAGCATCGAATGGGGGTTCGCGACGCGACACCTCGTCACGGCAGAGGTGCGAGCGCTCAAGCTGGAGATGCTGGCGCAACTTGGCGAGACCGAGGTCGTGCAGCGAGCTCTCGACGACATGGACGAGGATCTGCGCGCCAGCGGCATGATGCGCGTCGTGCAAGCCACGCTGCGACTTGCACGGGCCGATCCGGAGGGCGCCACGACGACGCTGGCGCCGATCTTCACCGGCGCCGCGACGACCGAGTATGTCCGCTGGGAGATCCAGGCGCTGCTGCTCAGAGCGAGCGCCGCAGACACCCTTGGCGACGCAGGCGCCAGCTCCCGGGCGCTGGAACGTGCGCTCGAGCTCGCCGAGCCCGACGGCCTGCTGCTTCCGTTCCTCCTGCACCCGGCGCCGGAGCTGCTCGAGCGCCACCGCCGACTTCGGACCACGCACGCCTCCCTGATCTCCGACATCCTGAACCTGCTGGCCGGACGCGCGTCGGCGGCCCGCACCGGGGACGCCGAACCGCTCCAGGAGCCACTCTCGGAGGGGGAGCTTCGTGTGTTGCGTTATCTGCCGACGAACCTCCGGGGGCCGGAAATCGCGGCCGAGCTGTTCGTGTCCACGAACACGCTCCGCACGCACCTGCGCAACGCGTACGCCAAGCTCGGCGTGCACAGCCGCACGGACGCGGTCAAGCGGGCGCGCGAGCTCGGCCTGCTGTCACCCTCCCGGCGCGAGCGCTGATCACATCAACGGTGTGAGGCGTGCTCACATCGCGGTGGGGGAGCCTGCAGGACGTCAGCAAGAACGACGAGAGTGAGGTTTCCAATGAGCAGCCGCATCAACCCATTGCTCGAGCGCAACGCCGCGTTTGCCGCGAGCGGCCGGTGGCAGAACACGCCACGGCTACCGTTTCTTCCTCACAAGGGGCTGTACGTGATCACGTGCATCGACCCCAGGGTCGACCCAGCGGACTTCCTCGGCCTCGAGTTCGCCGAGGCGATCGTCGCCCGCACAGTCGGCGGGCGCGTCACCCCCGGCGTGGTCCAGGACGTCGCGTACATCGGCTACCTCGTCGAAGAAAAGGCGCCTGAGGGCCCGTACTTCGAAGCCGCCATCATCCACCACACCGACTGCGGGAGCCGCCTGCTCGAGGACCACGAGCTCCGTCACGGCTTCGCCGAGCGCACCGGCTACGACGAGCAGATGCTCGCTGAGCTTCCCGCAACCGACCCCCCCGTGACGGTCCGCGCCGACGTCGAGCGGCTGCGGTCAGATCCGCGCATCTCACCGCATATCACGATCTCCGGCCACGTCTACGACGTCCGCACCGGGCTCCTCACAACGATCGTCGAGCCCGTGTCACCGACCGTGTCGGCCGCCGCCCTGTCGCGATGAACGCCGTACCGAGGAGATCGATCGCATCGCGCGGCAACCCCCCGGCATCGGCTGTCGCCTCGGAACCCCCGCGTCCGGAACGGCCGAACGACAGACTGCACATGCACGTCCCCGTCGCGATCGAGCACGTCACCGGCGCGATCAGGCCGACCCGCCCTCAGGCGTCCACGTGACGCCTCCGACAGTCGTCCTGTCGGCCACCGGACCGCCCGTGACGATTCTCGAGGCGATCGGCACGATGGCCTTTGCGGTCTCGGGCGCGATGGCAGCGACCCGCCATCGGATGGACGTCTTCGGGGTGGCGGTCCTGGGTGTCATCGCCGCGATCGCAGGAGGGACGCTGCGCGACCTCCTGCTCTCAGAGCCGGTCTCATGGCTGCGGCACTGGTGGCCGATCGCTCTCGCCGCTGCAACCGCGGCCGCGACGATCCCAATCGCGCTTCGCCTAGGGCCCAATGTCGACTCGCGACGAACGGTACTGACAGCCGATGCCCTCGGCTTGGCCGTGAACTCCGTCCTTGGCTGCCTCATCGCGCTGAACGCCGGGACCCCCGCCGGGATCGCGGTGATCATCGGGACGACCAGCGGCATCACCGGAGGCATCATCCGGGACGTCCTCACCGGTCAGCCGCCCGCGGTGTTCACCGGGCAGTTCTACGCGCTCGCCGCGATCGCCGGAACCACCCTCTACGCGCTCCTGATCCGAACCGGCGTCAACGCATCTTTCGGCTGGTGGATCTCGGTCGCGGGCGTGTTCGCCTTACGCGCTTACGCGCTCCACCGCGACTGGACGATCGTGACCATCGCCCCACGAACCGGTTCTGACCCACACCACCCCCACCAGGCCACCACCTAACCGCCCGCCAAGGCAACCACGCGGCCAGCGAGCGCCGCGCCACCAGACGAGCTCGTCACAACATCCAGATAAAAGAGCGCGCGATGACAGATGTGCAGCAGCAACGTCTCGACACGTGTACGACGGCAAGCAGGCGACGAGCGAGTACCAACGCGGCGTGCTCAATCACCGCGTAGACGAGTACGCGAACCGGGTCACCTACGCACGCCTAGCGGGCCTACCGATCGGCTGACCCAACCAACCGCCGGCGATGAGCTGGCGATCGTAATCAACACGTTCACCCCCCGCTGCAAGAAGGGCAATCCGAACAGAATCTGAAGTGCCGGTCACTAGTCGAAGCTAGCTGCTCTGCGAAAGGAAGAGGCGAGATCGAATGCCGCAAACGGTACGCACAATTGAAGTCGACGGGGTGGGCCCGGTTTCGCTCTCCGTCGAGGAGGATGGCGACAGCGGGCAGACATGCCTGCTCTTGCATCCCGGCGCTGGCCCTGAGCCCATGCTCGGGTTCGGTGGCATGCTCGCATCTCGCGGGATGCGCGTTCTTGTCCCGACGCATCCGGGGTTCAATGGAACCGCGCGCCCTGAAGGACTTGCAACGGTCCGAGACCTGGCCCGCCTCTACGCCGCCTACCTCGACGTGCTGAGAATCGGCGATGTCGTCGTTATCGGCAACTCGATCGGGGGCTGGATCGCCACCGAACTTGGACTGCTGCACAGTCCTTGGGTGGGTCGCCTGGTGCTCGTCGACTCCGTCGGCTTTGACGATCCGGCCAATCCCGAGGCGGACACTCGACCAATGACGGCCGAGCAACTCATCTCGATCGCATTTCACGATCCCGGGCCCGCCCTGCAAGCGATCTCCAACGCACCCGAGTCGCAGCGGCAACGCAGGGCGGCCAACAATGAGATCAACTACAGCTACACGCCGGAGATGACCGACCCGACCCTGGCGGCGCGGCTGAGCGAACTCGGCGGGCTTTCGGTGCTCCTCCTTTGGGGAGAGAGCGACGGCGTCGTCACGCCCGCCGCCGGGCGCTCGTTTGCCAGCGCGATCCCTGGTGCGGAGTTTCGCCTGCTAGAGGGCACCGGCCACATGCCCGAGGTCGAGACACCGGAGTTGCTCTACGACGCGATCTTCGGTGACGTAGCCGAGCAGGGTTTACCCGCGTATCCCATCCAATCCGGAGGCAATCCATGAGCGGTGATAGCTCGACAGGCGACTACATCGGGATCCCGACCAAGGACGAGGTCTTTGACGCCCCGATCATCAACGAGCCGCCGGAGCAACCTAAACCGATAACGCTGCCGGAGCGGCCCGATGGCCGTGCTCCAGTCAGCATCACGCGGGTCGCGCACTCCGCGGTGCTGATCGACTTCGACGGTACGTTGATGTTGACCGACCCCTGGTTCACTGAGACCGACGAGTACCACCACGGCGAGGCGCTCGCGATGGGCGTCGAGCAGCTTCCGCGCCTGGCCGCGGTCGTGGCCAGCCATGCGCATTACGACCACTACGACATCGAGAACGTCGCCCGCTACGCGCATCTCGACGTGCCCTTGCTCGTCGGAACGACGGGGTCAGCATCACGGCGCTGCCGGGGCGCACGTAGTGCAAGAGATCACCTTCGCGTTCAGCGCGGGGTCGACGACGATTTACTTCGGCGCTGACACCCTCGTGACCCCCGAAGTCCGCGGGATCGCCGAGCGTGGCCCGTACGACGTCGCGCTGCTGCCCGTCAACGGGCTGCGCGTCGGAGGCGACCCGGCGGTCAGCACCGCCGAGGAAGCCGCGCTGTTCGCAGGGATGCTGCAGGCGCGGGTCGCGATCCCTATCCACTACCGCTTCTACGGAGGTCCCAAGACCGACGAACATCTTCTCGCTTATAACGGGAACCCCTACCGGTTTCTCAACAGCCTGCGCCGGCTCGCACCCGACACCATCGGATGCGTCCTTGAACCCGGCGCCAAGCAGACCTTCATCTAGCCTGATGCCGCGTCTCACGCCACCCACACGCGACGACATCGAGAAGGCCGATCGCGACCTGTCCGACGAGATGCAGGCAGCGATGGGCCAGCACGAAAGCGGCGTCGCGTTTACCCGGGCAGACGGCGCCCTGCTCGGCCCATTCGTTGCGCTGCTGCGCTTCCCGCAGTTCGGACGCCCGGCCTGGCAGTTCACCGAGCTGTTCATGGGTGCCCACACCCTCCCCAACGCCGTGCGAGAGATAGCGATCCTCGTCGTCGGCTCGCATTTTGACGCCCGGTTCGAGCTCTACTCCCACGAATCGCTCGCGAAGGCGGCGGCGCTAAGCGCCCGCCAAGTCGCCGCCGTCGCGGCGGGAGAGCGGCCCGACGGCCTTACAGAGCCCCAAGAGACCGCCTGGCTGGTGGCGCGGCGACTCGTCGACGGCGGGCAGCTTCCTGAAATGACATACCAGTCGGCGCTGAATACGTTCGGACCTGACGGCATGGCGGAGCTCATCTACCTCGTCGGGAGCTACCTCGTGGTGGCCGTGCTGATCAACGGTTACGGACTCACCGAGCCAGACACGGCCTAATGCAACGCCCATCGAGGGGTCATCCATCCGGCGCCGAGTCTGATCGCATGCCAGCCAAGGAGAGAGCGAGCGGAGGCAGCGACCCGCGCCGCTACGAGATCCGCGTTCGCGGACCAATCGGCCCGAGGATCATGCAAGCATTCCCGGCTCTGTCCGCGAGCCGAATCGGTCAGGACACACTGCTCACCGGCTCACTTCCTGACCACTCCGCCCTGTACGGCGTGATCCACCAGCTCGAGGCACTCGGGCTGCAGCTGCTGGAGATCCGCTGTGGCTCGCCGAGTTAGATGTGCGAATCGTCTGAGCACTGCGAGGCCGGCCCATCCTGACCGCAATGAGGCTCCGCGTGGATGCATGACCGTTCACGACACCTAACCGAGAGGAGCATTCCGATGACAGATCCCTCCCCATCGTCGCTGCCGGCGGACGACCTGCGGCGCCAACTCGCGCTGGCTCGTCCGCTGATCGCTGACGACGGTCTCGCGCACGTCGCCGTCGTGGGCGACACCTACACCATCCTGCTCGCCGGCAACGACACCGCCGGCCGGTTCACGCTGATCGACATGCTGGTACGTCCCGGCGGCGGGCCGCCACCCCACCGGCACGATTTCGAGGAAACGTTCACGATGCTGGAGGGCGAGATCGAGGTCACCTTCCGCGGCCAGTCCTCGCTGCTGCGCGCGGGCGAGACCGCGAACGTGCCCGCGAACGCACCGCACTTCTTCCGCAACGTCTCTGACCGCGACGCGCGGATGTTGTGCATCTGCTCACCGGCGGGCCAGGAGGAGTTCTTCCTCGCCGTCGGAGACCGAGTCACGAGCCGCACCTCGCCGCCACCGGCGCTTGACGAGGACGAGCAGCGCAAGCGGCTGGTGAAGGCGATCGAGCTAGCCCCGCGCTACCGCACTGAACTCCTCATCCCGACCGACACGCCGGCATGAGCGGCCTCGACACCCCGTAGTGCTCCGGTGTTGCGGTTGACGACCAGGGGAGTCAAATCGGGACTAATCTCGTCGTGGAGATCGGGACGGAGCGAGTCACCACTCAGGTCCCTACGCCCCGGCGGTCTCCGTCAAATCCAGGCCAGCTCAGCGTTACGAGCGGAGGCTCCGTAGGCCGGTGCGAATTTCGCTGACCAGGATCTCGGGTTGTTCGAAGGCTGCGAAGTGTCCGCCCCTGTCGGCCTCGCCGTAGTGAATCAAGTTGCTGTAGGTGTCTTCGATCCAGCTTCGTGGCAGGAGTGGGATATCCCTCGGGAAGACGGTCACCGCGACCGGAAGCGTCACCTTCGGGCCGGCGAAAGTGGCCGATTTGTTCTCCCAGTAGATGCGGCCGGACGACGCTGCGCTGTTGGTGAACCAGTAGAGGGATATCGCGTCGAGCATGTCATCGGTGCTGAGGGCGTCCTCGGCGAGCCCGTGGTTGTCGGTCTTGGACTGGAACTTGTCGTAGATCCAGGCTGCCTGACCAGCGGGAGAGTCCGCCAGGCCGAATCCGACAGTCTCCGGCTTCGTGCCCTGAAGGTGGTTCGCGCCACCGAGATCGCCGGTGTAGAGGGCGAGGGTGTCCACGGCGTGGCGCTGTTCGGGCGAGAGGGTGTCGGGTATCTGTGCGGGAAAGGCGTACTGGGTGTTCAGATGAATTCCGAGAAGCCCATCAGGTTGCATGGCCCCGAGGGCAGTGGTGACGACGGCACCCCAATCGCCGCCTTGCGCGGCCCACCTCGTGTAGCCGAGACGCTTCATCAGCTCCACCCATGCGCTTGCGATGCGCGACACAGTCCACCCGGTCTCCGTGGGCTTCTGGGAAAACCCGAATCCCGGCAGCGACGGAACGACGATGTCAAATGAATCGGCGGCGTCTGCACCGAACGCCACCGGGTCGGTCAGCGGGTCGATCAGTTTCAGGAACTCGACGATCGAGCCCGGCCATCCATGCGTGAGTATCAGCGGCATCGCGCCCCGATTCTTGGACCTGACGTGGATGAAGTGGATGTCCAGTCCGTCGATTTCGGTCAGGAATTGGGGGAAGCGATTGAGCTCGGACTCGAAGCGCCGCCAGTCGTACTCTCGCTCCCAGTAGTCGATTAGCGATTTCGCATTCTCTAGGCGGACACCTTGCGACCAGTCGCCTACCGTTTCCGGATCCGGCCATCGAGTCCTGGCGAGTCGCTGTTTTAGGTCGTCAATATCGGCGTCCGCGATCGCGACGATGAATGGACGGAGTAGCGCTGAGGGTGCGGGCGTCGTTGCGGTCATTGGCGTCTTCTCTTGAGCTTCCGGGGGGCGGTGCGGCTCAGCCGGCAGGCGTGACGGCGAGGGCGAAGTCGATATTTCCGACGGCGTGCCTGGCGAGACCGACCATGACCAGGCCCGTTCCTTCGAGCCAGCGCGCCATTTTCAGGCCGCCGACGTCCATCGGGCGGAGCCCGAGACTCTCGATGAACGCCTCGACGCCGGCCTTGGCGTGGGCGTCATCGCCGGCGAGGAAGACGTCGAGCGGCCGGCCCTGGGCCAGAACCTTGCGGAAGACGGCGTTGAATGCCTTCACCACGCTCGCGCTGGCCGGGGCCGCGTCGGCGATTTCCCGTGCGGCTGAGGTGCCATCGCGGGTGATCAGCCCGTCGGCCGCGGAGGTGAAGGGGTTGGTGATGTCGACGATGACCTTGCCGGCGAGGGCGTCTCCGTACTGGGAGACGACCTGAGCGGCACTGGTATACAACACGGCCAGGATGACGATGTCGCCGGCTGGGACGGCGCCGAACTCTCCGGTCGTGGTCCCGCCGCCGAGAGCCTTGGCAAGCTCAACGGCCTTGGACTGATCGCGGCCCATGATCTCGACGGTGTTCCCACCGGCTATCGCCAGCGTGCCGATTGTGCGGGCCATGTCCCCGGTTCCGATGATGCTGATGCTGCTCATGGGTGTCCTGTCTTTCTGGTTTATCTCGTGACTGGTATCTGGACGTGCGCCTGAAGGAAGGTGCCGGCGCGGGTGAGAGCCTGGTCTGCTTCGTCGAGGATCGCGGAGAAGGCTTGAAAGACGTGGCCGACATCGGGGGTTACGTCCAGGATGACCGCGACGTCGCTGGCGGCCGCTCGGGTGGCCAGCCGGGTGGCGTCGTCGAGCAGGACCTCGTGTGAACCGGCCTGCACGAGCAGCGGGGGCAGGCCCGTGAGATCGGCGAAGATCGGGCTGACGAGCGGGTCGGCCGGGTCAATGCCGGTGCCGCCCAGATAGTCATTGACCCGGGTCCGGATGGCGGCAGCGGTGATGTTGGGGTCGACGTCGGCTTTGGTGGTGAAGCTATCGCCGGTCACGCTCAGGTCGGTCATGGGTGAGAACAGCACCGCTGCTGCCGGCATCGCCAGTCCGCGTTGCTTGCCCGCGAGGAGCAATGCCAGGGCGAGGTTGCCGCCCGCCGACTCACCCGAGAGGACGATCTGCGCGGGCGAGCCCTCGCGTTCGAGCAGCGCCTGGTAGGCGGCGGTCACATCGTCTAGCGCCGCCGGGTAGGGGTGCTCGGGCGCCAACCGGTACTCCACAGTGATCGCGCTCATGCCCGCCTTGCGTGCCAGGCCAGAAACGAAACCGACCGAACTGGCCGCCGAACCCAGGGCAAAACCGCCGCCGTGCACATGAAAGATCACGCCGTTGGGCTCCGTGTCGGCGATCTCGATGAACACCACCGGCACACCACCGAGCTCACCCGAGGTGGTATCCACGTCGTCCGCGAGCGGTTGCCCGGTCAGCATCTGCTCGAGCAGCGGGCGCTGGATGAGAACATCGCCGCCCAGGTCAAACGGGGCGTCCCGCAGCATTTGATCGATCGCTTCGCGCTGGTCTTTACTCATGATGCGCTCCTTAGATTTGAGGTGTCGGTCCGTTATGCGATGTGCACTACTGACGGCCTGCCCGTCGACGAGCTCCTATTGCCTGGTTTAGCTGGCGCTCGCCGGTTGAAGGCTGGCTTCGCCCTGCGTTTGCGCTGCCGGGCGCGGGGCACGCCCGTGCAGCAGCAGTCCGGTGATGAGTGCGCCCGCCGCGAAGAATCCGGCGACCCACCAGAACCCGGTGGTGTATCCGTGTACGGCGGCGTGGGCGGTAAGGCTCAAGCCGGGCTGGTGGCCCGCGAGGTAGTGCCTGGTGGCGGTTGCGGCCAGGGTGCTGAGCAGCGCCAAGCCGAGCGACCCGCCCACTTGGTAGACGGCGTTGACCAGCCCGGACGCGACGCCGGTGTCGCCCGGCTCGAGCCCGCGGGTCGCGAAGTCTTGCGCGGGCGCGAACACCACGCCGAGCCCGACGCCGAGCACGAGCAGCGCGGGGAGCAGGTGCGCGGCGTAGCTGGATTGCACGCCGAGCTGAGCGAGCAGGCCCATGGCGATCGCGGCGAGCGCCATCCCGGCGGCGATGACTGGCCGGGGACCGATGCGGGGCACCACCCGCGCGTTGGCGATCGCGGCGGCAATGATGAGGGCCGCCGACAACGGTAGGAACGAGATTCCGGTCCTGCTCGGCGAGTAGCCCTTGGTCTGCTGCAGGTAGTAGGTCATAAACAGAAACACGCCGAAGGTGCCGAGGCCGACGATGCCGAGGACCAGGTAGGACCCGCCGCGGTTGCGGTCGAGCACGACGCGCGGCGGCAGCAGCGGGTGCGCGACGCGGATCTGAATCGCGACGAACACCGCGAGCAGCAGCGCCCCTGCCACCAGGCAGGCGAGGGTCGTGGAGGATCCCCAGCTGTGGTTCTGGGCGTAGGCAAACCCGTACACGAGCGCGAACAAGCCTGCCGTCGCGGTCAGGGTTCCGGGGATGTCGATCGGTTCGCGAGCCGAGCTTACGTCCCGGCGCAGCAGCGCCGAGGCGCCGGCCGCGGCGACGATCGCGAAGCCGAGGTTCACGAACAGCGTCCAGCGCCACGAGAGGTCTTGTGTGAGCAGGCCGCCGAGCAGCAGCCCGACTGCGGCGCCGGCGCCGCCGATCCCTCCCCAGATTCCAAACGCGGTCCCGCGCTCGCTCGGATTGGTGAACGTCGTGCTCACCAGCGACAGCGCCGCGGGGGCCATCAGGGCCGCGAACAAGCCCTGCAGCCCGCGCGCCGCCACCAGCATTCCGAAGCTCTGCGCCGCGCCGCCGAGAGTCGACGCGGCGGCGAATCCGATCGTGCTGGCGATGAACAGCCGCTTGCGGCCGAAGAGGTCGCCGAGCCGCCCACCCGCGAGCAACAGGCTGCCGAACGCGAGCGCGTACGCGGTCACGATCCACTCTCGGCTGTTGTCGGAGAAATGCAGCGCCCGCTGGGCCGAAGGCAGCGCGATGTTGACCACCGTGATGTCCAGCACGATCATCAGCTGCGCAAGGCCCAGGACCGCGAGGATCCACCAACGCCGGGCGTGAGTGGAATCCCCGCCCTCCCCGCCCTCGATTGCAGCGGTGCCACCCGATACTGTTACTTGTTGCGGCATTCGAAACTCCTTCGCGTCCGTCGTCGATGCGTGATGTGTTGCAGGCTCCGGCATCGCGATGCGAGTGCGCGTCACACGTTTGATGCGGTTTCGCCCCGTCGCTCAGCTCGGTGAGTAGCCACGGGCGGCACCGCCGGCTGCCCGAGGGCGGATCTCGAGCAGCTCGAGCCCGAGTGCCTCGAGCTCGTGGATCACCCCGTACAGGGCCGACTGGTCCGCAAGCGAACCGCTCAGCAGCGTGTCCTCACCGCTTCGGCTTACCGTCAGCGTCGGAAACGCCTGCATCATCGTCGGGCCGATCGGCCCGCGGACTCGGATCTCGTAGCCGGGCGGCTCCTGATCGCCGATCGCTCTGTCGTTGGCGGGCATGCGATCAGGGTCGGCCTCGAACGGGTGAGCGCGCCTCGCATTGTTAGGGTGAATCGAAGGGTCTGGTTGGGCGCACGCGGGCGTGCAACCATGTTGCGTCGTGGCTGACGCGGGAGTAGCCGTCGAGTACGCCGACCCTCCCCCTGTGCGGTCGTGGCTTGTCCCGCGGCATGCGCTGTTTGAGCGGCTGGGCGGGGCCGAGCGGGTTGTGCTTGTGTCGGCGCCGGCGGGGAGCGGGAAGACGTTCCTGGTGCGTTCGTGGATAGCCGCGGCTGGTCTGGACGACCGGACCGCCTGGGTGTCGGTGGGGCGTGAGGAACACGATTCGGAGGCGTTCTGGGTTTCGGTTGCCGATTCGCTGCGGGGGACTCGCATCGGGTCCGAGCGGGTGCGCGAGCTGACGGTCGCGCCTGGACTGGACGGCGCGACCGTCGTCGGGCGGCTGCTGGAGGATCTGGGCTCGCTCGATGAGCCGTTGTGGCTGGTGATCGACGACCTTCATGAGCTGCAGGCCGCGGGGGCCATCCACTGCCTCGAGTTGCTGCTCGCCTCCGCGCCGCCGCAGCTGCGAGTGGCGCTGCTGACGCGCCACGACTTGCGGTTGGGGTTGCATAGGTTGAGGGTGGAGGGGGAGCTGACCGAGATCCGAGGTGAGGAGTTGCGCTTTACCGTGGGCGAGTCGCGCGCGCTGTTGGAGGCGGCAGGGGTGCGGCTGTCCGACGGCGCCCTCGAGTCGATAGTCGCGAGAACCGAGGGGTGGGTGGCGGGTCTGCGCCTCGCCGCGCTGTCGATGGCCAGGAATCCGGATCCCGAGGCTTTTGCAGTGGGGTTCTCGGGCCGTGCGCGCGCGGTGGCCGAGTATCTGCTGGCCGAGGTGCTCGAGCGCCAGCCGCAGGAAGTCAGCCACTTGCTGTTGCGTACTTCGATCCTCGAGCGGGTCAGCGGGCCGTTGGCTGACGGGCTGACCGGATCCTCGGGGTCTGAGCGGATCCTGTGGGCGCTGGAGGACGCGGGTGCGTTCGTGGTGTCGCTGGACGCGGAGCGATCGTGGTTTCGCTATCACCACCTGTTCGCGGATCTGCTCGCGCTCGAGCTACGGCGGACCGCCCCGCAGGAGCTGCCCCGCCTGCACACGATCGCCGCCGAGTGGCTGATCGCGCACGGGTATCCCGTCGAAGCGATTCGCCATGCCCAGGCGGCCGAGAACTGGGAATTGGCCAAGCGGCTTCTGGCCGACAGCTGGTTCGGTTTGTACCTCAATGGTCGCCTCGCCACGGCCCGTCAGCTGCTGTCCGGGTTTCCCGCCGGCAGGATCGCAGCGGATCCCGAGCTGGCGGCACTCGCCGCGGGCGACAGGCGGGCGGCCGGGTTACTACCTGAGGCCGAGCGGTATCTGGCACTCGCGGAGCGCAATTCGGCCTTGGTGCCCGAAGCGCGCCAGGGACACTTCCAGGTCTCGCTCGTGCACGTGCGGCTGGGGATCGCGCGGGCCCGCAACGATCTGGACGCTGTCGCCGACGCGGCGCAGCGATTGCTCGCCCTGGCCGACAGTCCAGTCGCGATCGAGGCGGGGGTCCGCGACGAGGGCCTGCGCGCAGAGACGCTGAACGATCTCGGGGCCGCCGAGATGTGGGCGGGTCAGTTGGAGGCGGCCGAGCGCCACCTCGAGCAAGGGCTCGAGGAGGCCCGCCAGATCGGCCGGGCTTCGGTCGAGATCCAAGCGCTCTCGGATCTGGCGCTCCTGAGCCTGATCCGCGATGAGGCGATCGGGGAGGAGCGGGCCAGGGAGGCGATCGAGTTGGCGCGAGCGCATGGGTGGGAGGAGACCCTCTCGGACGCCGCCACCGCCTACCTCACGCTCGGCGCCGCGGCCCTTTGGCGCGGACAGTTCGCCGAGGCGGAGGGGTGGCTGGAACGCGCCGAGCGGGTCCTGCAGCGCTTCGCGCAACCGACTACCGCGATGATGGTGTATGCGGCACGGACGATCCTGGAATTCGCGCGCGGCCGGCACGAGGACGCGATGACCGCCCAGCGCGCCACCGAGAGCGTCGAGCGGGGGCTCGTGACGCAACACATCCTCACGAGCAGAGCGCAAGCGCGCAGATTGGAGATCATGGTGCGCCTTGGCGAGGCCGAGCTCGTGTGGCAAGCCCTCGACGACATGGACGAGGACCTGCGGGCAACGACGGCGATGCGCGTCGTCCAAGCCACGGCCAGCCTCGCCCACGACGATCCGAAGGCCGCCGAGGCAGCGCTGGCTCCGATCTTCACGGGCGCTTCACCGATCGAGAACCCACGCTGGGAGATCCAGGCGCTGCTGGTGAAAGCAAGCGCCGACGACGCTCTCGGCGACGCAGGCGCCAGCTCCCGGGCGCTGGAACGCGCGCTCGAGCTCGCCGAGCCCGACGGAGTGTTGCTTCCCTTCCTGCTGCACCCGGCGCCGGAGCTGCTCGAGCGCCACCGCCGACTTCGGACCACGCACGCCTCCCTGATCGCCGAGATCCTGAACCTGCTGGCCGGACACGCGCCGGCCTCCCGGCCCAAGGGCGCCGACGCGCTCCAGGAGTCGCTGTCGGAGAGCGAGCTTCGCGTGCTTCGCTACCTGCCGACCAACCTGACCGCACCGGAAATCGCGGCTGAGCTGTTCGTGTCACTGAACACGATCCGCACGCACATGCGCAACGTGTACGGCAAGCTCGGCGTGCACAGCCGCGCCGACGCGGTCAAGCGAGCGCGCGAGCTCGGCCTGCTATCGCCGTCCTCGCTCAGGCGTTCATCCAGACCAGCGTAAGTCGCTGAGACTCGACCCGGGGCGGTTCCTCAGCCGTGGGACCCGTTGGAGTAGGCGCCGGTCTCGATGTCCTCGATCAGGGTGGGGCCGGTCGGCTCCCATCCGAGCAGGTCGCGCGTGATCGCGCTCGAGGCGGGCATATCGAGAGCCACGAACGCCGCTAGGAAGCCGAAGCGCGCCGCGGCGTCCTCGGGCGAGATCGCGGTCAGCTGCAACTGGTATCGGCGGCTGATCGCGCCGGCGAGATCGCGCAAAGCGACGCCCTCCTCGCTGACCCCGTGGAGCACCGATCCGGCTGGTGCGCGCTCGATCGCGAGCCGGACCAGCCGGGCGGCGTCGGAGCGGTGTACGGCGGCCCAGCGGTTGGTGCCCTCGCCGACGTAGGCGCCCTGACCCGCCGCGCGGTCGGCCGCCACGATCATGGCGGTGAAGCCGTTGTCGCCCTTTCCATGCACGGTCGGGGCGAAACGGAGCGCCATCGACCGCACGCCGCGATCGGCGAGGCCCAGCACCGTGCGCTCGTTGAGGAACCGGCCGCCCGCGCCTGGGGACGGTTCGGGTCTGTCGCGCTCGGTCGCGACCTTGCCCGGCTCGACGGGAATGCCCGACGCGATCGCGAACGGACGGTCGCTACCCGCAAGCGCTTCGCCGAACGTCTCTATCGCCGCCTGATTGGACGCGATGGCGGTGTCGAAGTCACCTGCAAAGGCGACATCGTGGCGGAACGCGAGGTGGACGACCCCATCGGCCTGCTCGGCGCCCGCCCGCAGGACGTCGATGTCTTGGACATCGCCGCGAAGGACCTCCGCGCCAAACCCCGCGACCTTCTCGGCGGCGGCGTCCGATCGAGCCAGGCCGAGCACCTCGTGCCCGTGGGAGAGGAGCTCGGGGACGACGGCCGACCCAATCCAACCGGACGCGCCGGTGACGAATACGCGCATGATGTAACCCTCCTTAGGAGCAGGTGTGCCGTCTGCTAGGTGGCGGACGGCGCGATGTCATTGGTTGAGCTCATGCTCGATGACCGTCGGGTGAGCGCTCATCGCATGAACCGGATGATCGTCGTGAGTGCAGGTCAGACCGCGGGCTGACCTCCGATCGCGCGCGGAGCCGAAACCGCACCAAGCATGTGAGGCGCGCTCACATCGCGAGGGCGGAGCCTGCATCACCTCACACATCGACGCCAGGCAGCCGTAACTAAGGAGCTCTTCATGGAATACCGACCCCTGGGACGCACCGGCATTTTCGTCAGCCAGCTATGCCTGGGGGCGATGATGCTTGGTGCCGCCGGCAACCCCGATCACGACGACGCGACTGCGATCGTCCACCGTGCGCTCGACGCCGGGGTCAACTTCATCGACACCGCGGATGCCTACTCCCACGGCGAGTCCGAGGAGATCGTCGGCGAGGCGCTGACGGGCGGACTGCGGGAGAACGTCGTGCTCGCGACCAAGTTCGGCCTGCCGTTCGGGGAGGATCCCAACCGACGCGGCGGGTCGCGACGGTGGATCACCCAGGCGGTCGAGGGCTCGCTACGACGGCTGCAGACCGACTGGATCGATCTCTACCAGGTGCACCGTCTCGATCCGAACACCGATCTCGACGAGACGCTCGGCGCCTTGTCTGACCTCGTGCGTGCCGGCAAGATCCGATCCTTCGGCGCGTCGAACGTTTCCGCCTCGGGGATCGTCGAGGCCCAGTGGACGGCCGAGCGTCGCGGCCGCGAACGCTTCCGTACCGAGCAACCTCAATACTCGATGCTCATCCGCGCGATCGAGTACGACGTGCTGCCGACCTCGCAGCGCCACGGCATAGGGGTCATGACCTACAGCCCGCTGGCCGGTGGCTGGCTGTCGGGGAGGTACCGCAAGGGCCAAGAGGTCACCGGGCCGGGCTCCGCCGCTCGCGGGCAGCTTTTCCCAGGCGTCTATGACGCCACCAATCCTGCCAACGCGGCGAAGCTCGACGCCGCCGACGCGCTCGCGGCGCTTGCCGACGACGCCGGGCTCACCCTGATCCAAATGGCGATCGCGTTCGTCACCCGCCACCCAGCGGTCACCTCCGCGATCATCGGCCCGCGCACGCACGAACACCTCGATACCTACCTCGCCGCGGACGGGATCGAACTGCCCACCGATCTGCTCGACCGCATCGACCAGATCGTTCCCCCCGGAAACACCGTCAACGTCGCTGACAACCTGTGGAACCGGAACACAACAGCGCTCCAGGCTGCGTCCCGTCGCCGCTAAATGAACCTGTCCCCGCACTCGGCGGTCTGGCTGTGGCCAGGGCCGCCGCCAGACCGGCACTAATGCTTCAGCAGGTCGGCGTACTCGGCGAGCATCCGCGACCGGCGCATGCTTCGACGGCGGGTGTCTTCGAGCTCTCGCACGTACACCGCGCGGGTCATGTTGGCGTCGCGAGGGCGAGGAGGAACGCGATCTCGTCAACGCTCTCGCCGGCCAACAAGGCTCGGCTTGCCGTGAGCGACCCGGACGGGTCGCCCTTGGTTATCGCGCGCATGAAGGACGGGGAATGTGGCGTTCCCGCGCTCGTCCGTCGGCGGGCATTGGGAGGTCCTCGCGTGGCTTTGAGACCGGTGACTGGGGCGCGCGACGCTCGATGCTTCGAGCTGCTCTAAGTGGGGATGTGCCGAACCACCCGCGGGCGATGAATCCGCCGAGCGCTGCGGTGTTCACTATGCCCCAGTAGCCGGTGGTGAGTAGGAGGGGAAGCGAGGGCAGTTGGCCGATGGCGAGCGCGGTGACGAACGCGAGCGGGATCAGCGTGGCGAGGATGACGTGCGGCAGTGTTTCGCGCCAGTACCAGCGCACCTCGGTGTCCTTGCGAGTGATCCGGTAGATCGGTTTGTGCTTTGGACCGCCGAGCAGCGCTTTGCAGCAGGCAACGATGTAGACCGGCGCTAGGCCGAGCCACATCAGCTTCAGGCGCCAGAGCGCCCGGAGCGGCGAGCGTTGGCGACGACGGCGGTCGGCGAACGGCTGGTTGAGGATCATCAGGCGCAGTTCCGCCGCCAGCGCGTAGGGCATGAGGTGGAGCAGACATGGGGAGACTGAGGCGGTGAGGGGTAGATATCCGAGGCAGGCGAGCGCGGTGCAAGGCACGTACACCAGGACGGTGAATGCATGCAGGTAAAACAGCAGTGTCTCTGAGAACTGCAGACGCTGTCGGAGGTTCAGGCCGCGGAGGTTGCCCCAGATCATCAGTCGAACCGTGTCGATCGCCCACGTCCCACGCTGTTTGAAGACGTTGGCGACGTCCTCGGGACTATGCTGGCCAACGGCGCCGACGATTGGGAGATAGCAACCGCGCCACCCGCGACGAAGGGCTTCTACGCCTGATTGGAGGTCTTCCACCAGATTCCAGGTGGGAAAGCCACCAATCTGCTCGAGCGCCCTCCGCCGCCATAACACGCCCGACCCGCACGGGAAAGTGGCGTTGGCTGCGTTGCGTGATAGCAGCTGAGAGCGGTAGAACTGGCCGTCGAGGTTAACGAACGGATCGCCGGCGGACACCTGCGCCTCCTTGATCGTCTGCACAAACGCGAGACGCTCATCTGCCTCGAGTTGACCGACGGTGTGGCGCAGGAACCTCACCGTTCCGAGCTCGTCGTCCGCGTCCCGCGTCTCGATATAAGCCACTCGGGGGAAGCGCTCGAGCACGTGCGTGAGCGCCGAGTTGAGGTTCCCAGCTTTCGCGGCGCCGTCGCGTCCCGGGGCGTCTCGCGGGGGAGGCTCGTGGTAGGCAACGCCCAATCCTATGAGCGCGCTGGCGAGTTCGGGGTTGTGCGCGTCGTCTGAGACGACAACATGCATACGATCGTCCGGATAGTCCTGCTCCAACACGCTGAGCACGGTCCGTAGCACCATCGGAACCGGCTCGCCCCAGGTAGGGATGATCACTGCCACCTCCGGGACGATGAGCCCAGTGAGCGGCCGCGGCGGCGTGACCCGGCTGTGCCAACCATTGAACACAGACAGCGCCAAACAGAGTGCCGAGAGCACGCTGGCTCCCGCAAATGGCCAAGCCAGCCACACGACGGCCGAGTTCAGATGTCCGAACATCCACGGGAGGTAGAACAACATCAGCCCCACGAGCAACACTCCGCTGGCGCGAATCGCTCGCTGCCGCCGCCGGGGTGGAAAATCGTCGCCGTAGCGACGCGCCGCCTGTGCCAAATTGCTCGACGGGGCTGCCAACTCGCGCGCGGCTCTAATCGCATCCGGGTCAACGCTGCGGTGGAGCAACCGGGGAGCATCAGTTGTGGGTGGCATACGGCCGCCCTATCGGCGGCTCACGGTCAGAATTCGAACATAACCGCTGTTTCTGGACCATCGAATGCGCCGCGCGAGTCGCCCTCCCCTCGGCCGGTCATCGCGTCGTGGCAAACCGATCGCGCCGGTCCCAGTGAGCGGGCCATCGCTTTCGTGGTGCGCCAGGCGAGGAGAGGAGGGCCGCCGGGCGTAGCTCACTGCGGACCGCACGACGATGCGCACCTTTGGCGATGAGCACGTCGCTGATGACGACTGAGCCGACACCTGCGCTCGTGCTCGCGCGTGTATCCGGCACTGACGGTGTCCACGTGGCCGCATTTGTGTCCAAAAGGGGTAGGCCGACGAACCCGTATCGCGTCGCCCTCGCTGCCACCCAACGCAAAGAGCGGCAGCGTGCACTTGACCGAGGCTTTGGCATGTCAGCCGAGCCGGGTTCGGGAGCGCACGATGTACGCCGTCTTCTCATCCCCGTCGAATCCGCACGCTCTGTAGAAGGCGTGGGTCGATGCCCGCTGGGAGCCGGTCAACAGCATCACCTTGTAGCAGCCCGCATCCCACGCGACGCGCACGGTCGCGGCCATGAGCCGTTTGCCAATGCCAGTGCCACGCAACGGCTCGTCGACCACGACGTTCTCAATCACCGCGTACGGCGATGCCGAGCGGGTCAGATTTGGGATGACGTTCAGGTAGGCCGTCGCGGCTAATCGACCGACGCCGTCCACAACCATCAGGGTCATTCCCGGCGTTCTCAGGATTCTGTCCAGAGCGGCATTCGCAGCGTCCTGATCCAGTTCGGGATCGGCCGGCTGGAGCTGTCGGTAGAGGCGGAGAAGCTCAGACAGATCACCAGCGTTCGCCGCTCGAGCCTTCCCGCTGCCATCTCCCGCGCTCACGAACCGAAAGCTATCTATCGCCCGGCATCAGGCTTCTCCTGGGCCGCCCGGACGGCACTGACGGCAGGCTACCGCTCGCCGAGCCGAGCGGCCATGCGGTCGCCCTGACTCGCATAGGCGTCAAGCAGCAGCGCCTCGCTGAGCGCAAATCCGGTCGGGCAGTCCTGCATCCGCGGCCGCAGTGGTATCTCAGCGCCGACACCGACAGCCTCGGAATGCGGGGAATTTGGGCCGCACACGGAACGCTTCTGCGGGGCTGGGGTTGTTAGCAGTCCGGCTTTGCGCCGAGGCGCTCGCAGCTCGTCCGGGCCCAGAGGCAGATCAGCGTCCGTGCGGGCTGGCGCCGGCTGGATCGAAGTAGGCACTCGTGATCGCCGACCATATTTGGGCATCGGCATCAGCCGGGTCGCTAGCGGCCACAGCCTGTCCGCCTCGCGACTGGTCGTTATGCCCAGCGCGCCCGCGCGGGGGCAAGCTCGGCGACCAGGATCCGGTAGCCAATGTCGAGCTCGGCCAGCGACCGTAAATGGCCGTAGCGCCGATCCCACTCGCCCGAATCGAGGTCATCCCGCAACCGAGCGAGTCCGGCATTGACACGGTTCTCGTCCGCGAGGGCGAAGTTCGACATGTTCCGCCGGACGGCATCGTCGAGGTACATCTCTGGCCGATTCCAGAACGCGGTAAAGACACCGTCTACGCAGTCGCCGGGCAACGCCAGAGGCTCGTAGGTCAGGCGTGGGAATTCGCGCTCGATCGCGGCGACAATCGCGGTCATCTTCTCGCTCGAGTCGAGCTCCGGCAGATAATCCACGAGCCAGAAGCGCGTACCTTCTCGCGGGTTACGCAGGACGATAACGACGCGCTGGCGCGCCACTCGACGCGCCTCACGCAGTCCGGCGCTGAGGTCCGTCCAGTGGTGGACGGTGTTCACCGCCAGGGCGGCATCGAAGCTGTTGTCGTCAAGCGGCAACTCCTCCGCGCTCGCCTGGATCGCCGGTGCCGCCGAAGGGGGTCGCTGGGCGATCATTGTCGCGGACGGCTCGACGGCCAGGACCGTCCGGTCGGCTGGCTCGTAACCGCCGGCACCAGCCCCAACATTGACGACTGATCGTGCGTCTCCGAGCGCGGCGAAGATCACGGCCGCGACGCGGGGGTCCGGACGCCTCGTTGCCGCGTAGGTCGTGCCGATGCTGTCGTAGACGGAACTCATCCCTGGGTTGGCGATACTGCCAGCTGCTCGAGCCCATTGTCGTGGGCGCGATGCCGGCTGGTCCCGCTCCTCCCTACGGTCCATCGAGAACCCGAACGAGGACGCCATCACATCCTCCCCCAAGGCTGGCTGGACAAACCCATCGGACCGAGGCAAGAACAGGATGACCTATAACCAGCCGTGCCGCTGGCGCTCACGCGACTGATATCGGACACTTGGGGCCACAATTGCGCGGAGCGCGGCGCGGACGTGATCCCGACAGTAGCTACTGCTGCACGCCGTAGAGCAGTCAGACCAGAATCCCATGCCACGGCTGGCGGGCCCTGCTGTTCTTGTCGCACGGGCATCTCGGCGCCGTCATCCGCAGATGCGCTTAACGCGGCAAGCTCGACTCAGCGGTCCGCTGGTACGTCGCGGCTGGCGCCGAGCGCGCGAGGGCCTCGGAATCCGCGCGCGTTGCGGGTGCGACCTCACGGACGCCGCGATGCGGGTCTCGAAGCGAAAGCGGGTCACGCGTAGGGCCCGGGCCGAGTCATTGGATGTGACTCGCTGACGGGCCGCGCCTCTAGCCGGTCCAGCGGCGCGAACACGAGGCATCCGACCTGGTCGTCGCGGCGCAGCAGCCAGTTGGAGATCGCAAGCGTCTCGCAGCCGCCGTAGCCGCGCGCGGCGGCGAGCAGCATCGAGCTGCCGAGGAACACCAGCGTGGCGTTACGCGTCGGCGAGACCGTCAGCAATCCCGCGATGGCGGCGCAGTTGACGCAGGTCGCAAAGTGACTGGTCTGGCCGAGCGTGTGCGTGCTGAAGCCGAGGCGAGCGAGATGCGCCGCGACGATGACGGCGGGCACTCCCAGGATCCCAAGGGCGACCTGCCACCATGCGATCCAGTGTCCGCCGGCGATCACGCCGAGAGCGAGCAGCGCGACCCCGACCAGGACGCGTGCGGTGGTGCCCAGCCGGCCGATCCCGCGGGGGTGACCTGTCCTGGGTACAGCGCTGGAAGGCGCGGGCGGTGCGGCGTTGATGCTCGTCATACGGGCGAGGGTAAGCCCTCACCCTGGGGGGAGAGTCAAGCCCCTCTGCGCGGATCCGTCAGCTCGTGCTCGGCTTCCCCGGCGAGCACGTCCGAGCGCTGCGCCCGGAATGCGCGAATCCGCTCCCGAACCCCTTCGAGCTCTCGCACCCGCTCCTCGATGCGCTGTTCGGCCTGGTCAAGGAGCGGCGCCAGCCGAGGGCCAATCGGTTCCTCTGGCCGGTCGAGGTAGATGCCAGCGAGCTGCTCGATTTCCTTGATCGTCAGCCCCAGCGAGCGGAGATTCCCGATCACCTCACAGCACCACACGGCCGAAGAGTCAAACAGCCGGTAGTTACCCTCGCTGCGACCCGCCGAGTAGATCAGCCGGCGCGCTTCGAGCTCGCGGATCATCTTGATCGTCAGCCCCGTCCGCGCCGCAAGCTGCCCGATCGTCATCAGCTGTTCGGGTTCGGACATCACCGGTGCGATCACATCACTGCATCCGCGACAAGCTGGCAAAGGGCGGCTCCGAACACGTCCGGCCTGTGCTGCGGGCGAGGCGGCGGAAGTCATCGATCGACAAGGGGAACTTGCCACGATGTTCCGCGACCCAACCCGAGGCCGACCGGGAGGACCCGAAGCAGTACACGTAGTGGCGGAAGCTATTGATCACGTTGTAATCAAACTATCGCCACCGGGGCCAGCAACACAGCACGGCCGGTCACCGGCGCGAAGCAACCGGAGGCGGTCAGCTGATTGTGACGTAGATGCGCTCGCCGGTGACCAGCGTCTCGCTTGCCGCGGAGGGTGTCGCGTAGCTCATAGCCGTTGTGACCGGCTCACAAGGCGCAATCGGCTGTGGGCGAACCGCGCCGCGTGGATCGAGCGAACTTTGGCGATGGAGTCTCGCATACGTCAACCGAATCGCCAAAGTTCAGGCACGGGGCGGGATGACTCGCGCGCTGCTTTGTGATCGGGACACAACGAACCGTTCCGCCGCCGAGGTTTGTGCGACAGGCCCCGCGCAAGGCAGGGCTCCGCGGTCCGCTGTTCAGATGCCCGTCAGCAAAAGCAGAGCAGGCCTGGCCAGGCTCTAGCGGGTCGGCGGTCCGCTGTACCGCGAGCAGCGGCGTCGCCGTATGTCAAGTTCTTCGGCCGGCGCGTGTCTAGGAGGTATGCACGTCATCTATCTCGTTATCACAATCCTGGCGGTGCTCGCGAACGGCTATGCCGCATCTTTGAACTTCGTCGGCGCCGAGTCGGTCAAGCTCGTCGCTGACCGGGTACAAGTCTCCCGACGGTGGATGCTCCCGCTCGGCACGTTGTTGGCCTCGGGCGCTGTCGGGCTGTTGGCAGGCTTGGCGGTGCCGCAGCTCGGGACGGCCGCAGCGATCGGGCTCGTCTTGTACTTCATCTGCGCTTTGAGCGCTCACCTACGAGTCAGCGACCGCGGCATCGGCGGAGCCGTGTTCTTCCTGCTGCTGGCGGCGGCGGCCCTGACCACTGGCCTCGCCTACCACAACCATTGGTGACCGATCTGCGCAGCGGAGCCGGGAGCTGACGGTGGACGAGCGCGAGTGGCTGACCGAACGGTTCGAGCCGCACAGACCGCATCTGCGCGCGGTCGCCTACCGGATGCTCGGGTCGGTGAGCGAATCCGACGATGCCGTTCAGGAAGCATGGCTGCGGGTTCGCGACCAGGATCCGGGTGCCGTGGAGAACATGCAGGCCTGGCTGACCACGGTCGTCGGCAGGGTGTGCCTGAACATGCTGCGAGCGCGCAGAGCGCGCCGCGAGAAGCTTTCAGCACACGTTCTCGATCCGGTGGTCAGCTTCGAGGAGGATGGCCCCGAACGCGATGCGCTTCTGGCCGACTCTGTCGGTTTGGCGTTGCTCGTCGTGCTCGACGCGCTGACTCCCGCCGAGCGACTCGCGTTTGTGCTACACGATGTGTTCGGCTTGCCGTTCGCCGACATCGCCGCCGCGCTCGTCAACGGCGCCACTGGGGCCGTCGTGGCGCCCCATGGCGGCGTCGTCTCCGTGATGGCCTTCACCGTCGCCAACGGCAAGATCGTCCAGATCGATGCGCTGCTCGATCCGGAGCGTCTGGAGCAACTGGATCTCACCATTCCGCCGACCGCGGACTGACGCAGCTAGGCTCAAGGGAACGTTCCGCGCAAGGCATGACTTCGGCGGATGTGTTCGAGATGCTCGAACGTCGGCGAAAGTAGGCCTCGTCAGCGCTCGCGGTCTGAGAGGACGAGCTCGAGCCAACTCTCGGCTTCGTGAAACAGGGTCGGGTTGTTCTCGGGTGTGTAGTAGGCGAGGATCGCGACAGCCTGTGAGAGGACCCAGCCCCGTGCCCGCTCCCAAGTCGCGTCGTCCGTTGGCAGCGCTTCGCGGAACGCGTCGCGCGCGGCGGGCGAATGAAGCTTCCACGCGACCATCGCGTCACACGCGGGATCGCCGACGCCCATCAGGCCCCAGTCGATCACGCCGCTGATGCGGCCATCGCGAATCAGCCAGTTGCGCGCGTCGAGGTCTCCGTGGTGCCAGAGGGGCGGACCGTCCCACGGCGGCGCAGCAAGAGCGCATTCCCATTCAGCAGTGACACTGGGATCACCCTCGAACCGGTCCAGCCAGTAGCGGATCTCGTGGTCGCGTTCGTCGAGCGGGATGCCCCGCCCTGGCGGGGCTCCGGCGGGGCTGATCCGCCACAACGCGCAGATCAGCGCCGACAGATCCTGCGCGGCCTGGATCACGTCGATCGTCTCGACCGGCGCGGTCTCCCCATGCACCCAGGTGTGAATCTCCCAGAACCACGGGTACGCGTCACTGGGGCGGCCCTGCGCAACGGGAAGGGGGACATCCACAGGAAGCAGCGGCGCTAGCTTCGGCAGCCAAGTGAACTCCTTGCCGCCCGGCTCGACTGGACCGTGAACGCGTGGGAGCCGGACGGACAGCTCACCACCCAGCCGAAAGATGGCGTGGTCGGTGCCGCTCGGCTCGATTCGGCGCAACGGAAGATCACCCCAATCCGGGAACTGCTGAGTAAGTAGGTGCCGGACGAGCGGCTCGTCGATCTCGAGCTCGTCGGTGTGCATCCGCGGTGCCACGTACGCCAGTATCCCTGCCGCGTGACGCGCCGGGCTTGGTGCCTCGGGCACTTTGGCCCTCCGCCGACAGCCCTCGATAGGAGCAGTCACGTGCCTGCCGAAGGCGTAAAGCGTGACTGAGCGACCGACGCGGCTCGGTCTCGTTCCTCGCCAACCGAAGGTGTTTGGTCGGGCCGGTCGGCAGGCGCCGGCAGCACGATCAGTGCGCGCAGCCGCTCGCCGTGAGCATCGTCGCCGACCGTGCGCATGACGGCCACGATCTCCTCGACGTCGGCGGATCAGCCGGGTACTGCTCGCCCTTGTTGCGTGGCGGTCGGCCTCGGTGATAGCCAGGCATCGTCGCCGGTGAGCGGCGGTCGCCGGCGGCGTCCAGCAACACGGATTCCATGAATCTTCCCTTGGTGGGTGGTTGAACGTGCGCCGCTATTCGAACCGGGCCGTCGCTAGAACACTGCTCGTCCGCGCGGTGCGGCAGCCTGCCCTGAATCGCAAGCAACGACCCTTGTGCTGCAACCATCACCGACCCAGACGGCCACGAGGTCGTGCTGCTCGCCCGAATCTGGGCGGACAAGATCACTCGCGACCATCCCGAGCTCGTCGATCACCTCGATGCTGTGATCCAAACCGTCGCGACGCTCGACCACGTCCAGCCGGACGCGCTTCCGGCCCGTACGCGGTTCTACCGGCGCGACGTCGGACCCAGGCGCTGGCTGATGGCGGTCGTAAGCTATGAGCAGGAGTCGGCCCGGATCATCACTGCACTGGCCAACCGGAAGGATCCCAAGCGATGGAAGCCGTGAACATCCGTATTGGTCCGCTCGAGTTCGACCACGCCGACTATGACGCGGACGGCGACGTCCTATACCTGCACGTCGGTCAGCCTGAGCCCGGCGAAGGCGAAGAAACCCCGGAAGGACACGTCCTTCGGTTCGCGCCAGGCACCCAGCGGATCGTCGGCCTGACCGTCATCAACGCACTTCAGGTCCTGGGCCGCGACGGACGGCTCATCGTGACCGTCCCTGAGACCGTCGAGGCCACAGCCGAAGATCTAGCCCCCGCGCTCCGGGCCGCCTGACGCCTGCGGCCTGAACATCAAGCCCGAGTCGTGCAGACCGCGCACTGGGGGACTGCCGGCAACCAGGCAGAACGAGAGTCGCGCCGGCTGGCGAAAGCAGGTGCCGGACGTGCGTCAGAGATCGAGGACGAGCGCAAGCGCATCGTCAACCGCTTGCTGCTCCACTGGGCTCAGTCGACCGGCGAGCTGTTCGAGGCGTTCGACGTCAACCGCGCGAAGCTGCTCGACCAGCACCCGGGTGCGTTCTCGGCGAAGCTCGATCTCGGGCCGGAATGTCGCTGGCCCCGCGCTGCGTGAGGTGGGCGCGATGATGGCGGTGGAGAGCCCGAGCAGCGCGTCGGCCTGGACGATCACGCCATAGCGTGGACCGGCCTGCTCTCGTCCGCGCCTTGTCGGCAGCCGGATCCGGTAGATCTCCCCCCGGGTCACGCCGGCCAGTCCGGTGCGGCGGCTTCCATGTCCACCATGACGGCCCGCCGCTCCGCGGTGTCCTGCCGGTCGGCTGCCAGTCGGGCGACCTCCGCGGCAAGCGTCGAGCGCCGCGCGCGACGTTCCCCAGCTTCGATCAAGGCGGCTCGGACCGCTTGCGATTCGGTGCGGCCCTCGCGCATCAGCGCTGATAGTGCGCGCTCTGACGCGTCATCCAGCCGCGCTCTGACGGTCCGTGATGCCACCGGGGAACTGTAGCACAGTCTGTGCTACCGGGGCAGGGCGGCCTCTTTGCGGCCTTGCCTCCCGCGCGCTTTGCAGGCACTTGGAGAGCTGTTCGCTTTGCGCGGCTTGCCGGTAATGCGGGGCGCGGCCACGAGCGTGCTTGACCAGGACCAGCGCGTCGGCGAGGATGTGTGCACGGCGTCGACCGATCGCCGAGCCTTGGAATCGCTGCCCCAGCCGGCGTTCCGTGTGGCGAAGGGGATTCGCCCTCTCGGTCGTCGATGTCACAGGCCATCTTTCAACACCGCGCCGCTGGGGGACGAGGGTGTCGCGAGGAGGCTTGTCGATGACCAAGGACGCGAGCTTTAAGAGGGTTGTGCGACGCCATGCCGTGGAGACGGGGCAGCGCTACACGGAAGCGTTGACGGATCTCGAGGGACTCGGTGCGCGCATGGATCACGCGCCAGATGCCGAGCGGCTGCTCGCGCATCTCCGGGATCACTACCGCATCGACGTGACCGCGGCCACGCGGCTGAGTGTGCACAAGACCTATGTCTTCCGGATCGACCGCAAGGACGGCGAGCCGTGGGTTGCCCGTGCGTTCCCTCCTGCCCGCCCACGGGTTGGTGTCGAGGGCGACGCTGCGATCCTGGGGTTCTTGGAGCGCCATGGCTATCCGGGGGAGCGCCTGGCGGCCGAGCCCGCGGTCTCCGACTTCGGCGGCGGCGCGGTGCTCGTGACGCAGTTCGTCGACGGCGGCCAGCTTCCGGCGGGTGCGGAGAAGTTCGCGATCATGGGCGAGCTGCTTGGACGGTTGCATGCGCTGCCGTACGACGATTCCGTCAGCCGCCCAGGTGGAGCGAGTGGTGAGGACCCGAGCCGTGAGGGCGCGCCGCGTCAGGACCTGCTGGCCGCCCTGTCGTTTCTCGACGCCGTGGACACGAAGGTCCCGGCCGAGGAGCGCGAACGGTTCGAACGGCTCAGGGACACGGTGCGCTCGGCCGACGATGGTGATGGCCTTCCCGAGGCGCTGTTGCACGGCAATCTCCTGCACGCCCCCGATCACGCGATCCTCGGCGCACGAGGGCCGGTCGCGATCAACTGGAAGGCATCCGGGCTCGGTCCGCGGCTCGCCGACTTCGCCTACCTGATCTGGGGGACGGGTTCGTGGAGCCCGCGTCGCTCGAACCAGGAGTGGATCGATGCCGCGGTGCGCGCCTACCGGCAGCATGTTGAGCCGACGAGCGAGGAACTCGACCGACTCGAGGCGGCGATGTACATCCGACCGCTCTACCTCGTCTGCTTTGCCTACCGACGCGCCATCACCGACCGCGTGCGGTTCCGCGAGTGGGGCTTCATCCGTCCATGGGACTACTTCAG
>Ga0335074_10001983_pt1 | contig 27795 bp, 22 predicted proteins | sample Lox_Sample_23_FD_206715 | JGI IMG/M metagenome (GOLD analysis project Ga0335074, IMG submission 206715) | Soil microbial communities from Loxahatchee National Wildlife Refuge, Florida, United States - Lox_Sample_2.3 | ecosystem: Environmental > Terrestrial > Soil > Wetlands | place: USA...
CATCGATAAACGGGATGAGGGCTTGGGTCACATCGTCTTCAAAGGCAGCCGTCATATCCTGCATTGCCTTTAGCATTTCTGGCGACCCGAAGGGCCTGGCGAAAAGATCGACAGGAGCCTGGCCCGCACGGTGTGCATACCCATAAGCCATCACAACAATCATTGGTTTGCAATTCTTCGCCGCGATCAGATTGTCGAGAATGAGATTAGCTTTGCCTTGGCGAATCCAGCCGGTCTCATCTTCACCGGCGCCATGTTGCAGGTAGAGGACGGGATAGCGTGTCTTGGTCTGCGCGTCATAATTCGGCGGCAGATAAACCAACGCGTGCCGCCACGTCCCCGTCATCTTCGAGTTGTACCAGACCTCGCGGACCGCGCCGTGTGGAACATCTTGCACCGAATAATAGGTAGAGCCGGGCTCCGGAACTTCTACGCCACTTGCCGGCTTGCCTCCCCCGAAGAAAGCATGAGTGTTGGGATCGCTGACTTCGGCTCCATCAATTATCAAGGTGTAATAGTGAAAGCCGGGAACAAGCGGGGGAGTGGTAATGGTCCAGTATCCGTCCGGCTGTTTCTCCATGTCCGCCTTGGGCCCGCTCCAGAAATTCAGTCGGACCTTGGTGGCATCGGGAGCCTTCACGCGAATCTGCACTCTCCCGGCGCCGTCAACCCGCGGATACTCGGCTCCCCAAACGTTGGTTGAGGAGGGCTGAAAATCGCCCGCCTCTTGTGCACAACAGAGACTTGCGAAAAGGATGATCGCGATTGCGAGATATCTCATTCTCTACTCTCCTCATGCATTTATCAGTGAACCATGGCTGAGTCCGTCCCGCTCAACGGCACTCGAAAGAACTGGCGTCTTCGGGATTCCCGTCTCCTCTATATTGTGCGTGCTTCGGATAAGCACAAAGCGGCCGACTGCGCCCAGGGAAGGCTTTGCCAGTCGCGGTCACTGACACCGGCGCCATTCCCTTCTCGACCCAGTTGACGATCGCGCCCAACAAGTCAAAATCATCCAGCGCCTGCCCTCCGCCACAGTGGCTCATCCCTGGGACAAAATAGAACTGACTCCATTTGGACACAGCTTCGAGTCCGCCGTTCGCAGCTGCCATGTTCTTGTAATAGCCGAAAGTATCGAGCGGCGAGAACCACGGGTCGCTATCACCGTGATAGAAGATCAGTTTGCCCCCGTGCGCCGAGAAAGTCGTCAAGTTCGTGGACACAGAGTCGACCAGTGGCTGGATGTCAGCCAGAGCTTCCTTATCGACATCCATTGACATGTCCGTCGTGGCAGGCCCGAAAATGCCGGGACCTGGTGAAAGCAGTCCGCGGAACGGCGGACCGTTCGTGATGCCTGTGTCATAAAGGAAACCGGCATAGACTTGAGTTCCACTCGAGGTCTTCGGCCCACCCATCGCCTTCTTGATGGCGGCAGCTTTTTCCGGCGCCAGACAACTGTCGCTCTTGTTGCCCTTGCACGCTAACATCTCGGGATCGAAGTCGCACCCGAGAGGATCGGAGATCAAGCCGTCGGCAAGACCATCTTTGGCATCGCACCTCTTTATAAGGGCATCCTTGATCAGCTTGCGATCGTTGTCAGTAATGGCTTGCTCGATGATGGGTTTCCCATTCGCATCTTTCGGAGCAATTTGATTGAAGGCAATGGGAATCCATCTCCCGATTGCGAGATTGGAGAGCCCGGTGCGCATGGCTGGATCTCCGGAGATGATGCCATTGAAAATCGTGGGATAGCGCTGCGAAAGAATCATCCCTTCGCGGCCACCCGTCGAACACCCCGAGAAATATGAGAACGCCGCTGGCTTGCCATAATGTTGCGCGATCAGTCGTTTGGCGAGCGTGGCGACCTCGGCGTTAGCGAGATACGCAAAATCCAAATACGCCTGCTGATCTCGCATGAAAGTGAAATCAAATCCTGGATGATGGCTCTTATGCCCCGTATCCGTACTGACAACGGCGAATCCACGCATGAGAGCGGGCGTGTCTCCAGCGGCATTCAAGCCAAGTGGCGGCAGCACGACTCCGTTGCTGCCACCGCCCCCTTGCATCAGGAAGTCGCCATTCCAGTTGTCGGGCATGGCCAATGCGAAGGTGATGCCAAACTCTTCTCCGTCGACTCCGGTGCGTTGGTTCATCACACCTTCGACCCGGCAATAGGCAGGCAGAGGTGCGCTGTGCCCCGGTCCCCAGGGATTCGGCTCCGTGGTTCCGGCAGCAATCGCTGCGGCTTTTGTGATTTCAACGTTCTCGGCTTTGATGTTTGTCAGGCTCGCGCAGGAACCCGGCTGCTGTGCCCACGCATAACCAGTCAACACGAACGCGCAAATCATAGTTCTCAAGAATTGCGAATGCATATCGCCTCGTTTCTCAACCGATAGCCAACATGCCGCGTGAACGCGGAAGGTTCGTGACCGTTAAACACTGCATATGTACGCCCTCGTCCTCAACAAAATTGGGGTGGCTGCTCGCGATTAGGAACAGCGGAAACTCCTATTCCGGCAGCATGATTTGTCCTTTGACGTCAAAGTTCCCGGTGACGGACGGAGCTTCTGTTCCGGGTTGGCCGCCTCCGATCGAGACCGTGTACTTGCCTTCCGGCACGATAATATCCGCCAAATCGGTGACCATGCTGAGGTCGCGCGGGTTCAACTGGAACTCGACTTTCTGGCTGGCTCCCGGCTCCAGGTGGACGCGTTGAAATCCACGGAGTGCAAGGCGGGGAGCTCCGGCAACATTGGGAAATTTCAGGTAGAGCTCGACGACTTCATCTCCGGTAACTTTTCCAGTGTTCGCGACTGTGACGGAAACATGCAATGGATCGCCGGCGTTCAGTGGCGTGTCAGGCAGCATGAGATTGCTGTAGCTGAATGTGGTGTAGCTGAGGCCGAATCCGAACGGCCAGAGTGGTTCGCCTTCGAAGTAGCGGTAAGTGCGCCCTTTCATTGAGTAATCTTCAAAGTGCGGAAGCTGATGAACATCTTTGTAGAAGGTGACGGGGAGACGTCCGGCAGGATTGTTCTTGCCGCTGAGGGTTTCGGCGATGGCGGCTCCGCCTTCTTCGCCGGAGTACCAGGATTCGACAATCGCGTTAGCGTGGGCCTTGGCCCAGTTGACACCGAGCGCGCTGCCGTTCATCGACACGAGGACGAGAGGTTTGCCACTCGCGGCCACTGCCTCCAGAAGATCTTCCTCGGGCTTGGGTAAATCGAGGCTGGTGCGGTCTCCGCCGGAAAAGCCCGGCATCTCTACAGGCATCTCTTCGCCTTCGAGGCGGCTGGTGATGCCAACGACGGCAACCACGACATCGGCGTTTTTTGCAGCGGCCACTGCCGCGGGCTCGGGAGTGTTATTCACGGGAGCCCAGAGGAGCTGCGCCTCGGGCTTGCCGTCTCCTAGGCGGCCGTAGAGCACTTCAAGTTTGACCGGGTGGCCTTTCTCGAGGTGAACCTGACTGAGATTGGTGTTCTTGCTCCAGATCGTCGTGATTTCTCTGCCATCCATGGTCAGGCGCCCAAAGCCGTCAACGCTCAATCCCAGCAGATAGTCGCCGGTTGCGGTGGGATTGAGCGAGCCCGTCCATTGCACCGACAGGTCGCGAATTCCTTTCGCCTGTTCGGGGACATCGTTCTCGTTCAGATTCACGGCGGACTCGACCCGCGAAGTGAGAGGAGTCGGCTTTGCGTCGAAGCTCGGGCGCGAACTATATTCGGCTTTCAGGCCAGGCTTTCCGTCCGGAGTGACGAGCACCGACACAGGCACCGTCCGCCCCTGATTCGAAAGGAACTGCGTGCCCGGCACATACGTGATCTTTGCATCTGGGAATTCAGCTCTCATTCCCTCCAGTACTGTGACCGTGTGCGACGTGCTGCCGTTATAGTTGCCGAGGAGGACCACGGTTTGATCGGCGAGCGGGCCGACAATGGCGATGCGCTTCGCGGACGTCAGGGGCAGGACACCGTCGTTCTTGAGCAGCACCATGGATTCATTGGCGATGCGGCGGGCGAGTTCGCGGTGTGCGGGACTGTCGAGCTGCTTCTCGTCGATGTTCATGTAGGGCACCATCGTCGGCGGATCGAACATGCCGAGACGGATGCGAGCCGTGAAGAGGCGAATAAGTGCGGTGTCGATTGAACTTTCTGGGAGGTATCCCTGCTGCACAGCCTCGATGTAGGGCTTGTAATCGTGATCGTCATTCACTTTGGCGAAGTCGATGCACTCATTGTCCATGCCGCGAATCAGCGAGATTGCTGAGGCCTGCGGCTGCGTCGGGCGGTAGTGGTGGCCGTTAAAGATGTTGCGGACCGCGTCGCAGTCGGAGACCACGTAGCCCTGGAAGTGCCAAGCGCCGCGCAGAGTCTGCTGCAGCAGGAATTGACTGGCGCAGGCCGGTTCGCCGTTAATCGCGTTGTACGCGCACATGACCGATCCGGCGTGGCCCTCGACAACGGCCGCACGGAAGGCGGGCAGATAGGTATCTTCCTCGTCGTGCTTGCTGACGTCCACGTCACTGAAGTGGCGCGTGGGCTCGGGGCCGCTGTGCACGGCATAGTGCTTGGGTGTCGAGATGACGCGGTAATAATGAGGATCATCGCCTTGCATGCCGGTGACGAAGGCGACCGCCATGCGTGCGCTCAGGAATGGATCTTCTCCGTAAGTTTCCTGGCCACGACCCCAACGCGGGTCGCGAAAGATGTTGACGTTAGGCGCCCAGAAATCGAGACCTTCAAAAATGTTGGAGTGCCCGGCGCGTTCGTGTTGCGCGTGTTTGATTCGTCCCTCAACGCCGATGGCGGTCGCCATCTCGTGGATGCGGGGAACATCGAAGGTGGCGGCGAGACCAATGGGCTCGGGAAATTCGGTTACGCCGTCGGAAATGACGCCGTGCAAGGCTTCGCTCCACCAATCGTAGGAAGGAATATTCAGGCGTGGGATGGCGCGCGCCTGATTGACCAACTGAGAGGCTTTCTCTTCGAGCGTCATGCGGTGGACAAGATCGGCCGCGCGCTCTTCAGCAGAGAGATTGGAGTTCATGTACGGAAGGCTGGACGTATCCTGAGCGATGGAGGTGCGTGGGACGAACGCGATGATCACTATAAGTGCGGCCAGCGAGAGTATTCCGGGACGGTTCATTTCTGCTCCTATCGGTGCCCGAATTCAGCCTTACGGCGTGTGAATCGAAATCGCTTTTCCGGCGTAATCCACCAGCTTGTCGGGGTTGCCAGTGGGCTCAAGACCCGTGCCATGTCCGGTAGATACCCATACAATTCTCATCGGAATGCTTGCGGGCATTCCTCGATAACTCCCCTCTCGATCTCCGATCGTTAGAGTTCGCGTCGATTCCGACCAGTGAAAGGGAACGACCGAGTGGGCACCGTGTTCGTAGTCGTAACTGTCGCCGCCGTCTTGATACAAGTCGAAGCTTCCGTCGGCGCCGGGGTAGACACGGAGTTCGATCGGGCCCGCAGGTTTTTCGTCGGCATATTCAATTTCCGGACCAAGGGGAAGAATCGAACCAGCACGAACGTAGACGGGAATGCGATCGAGAGGCGCGTCAGCGTCTGTCTCGCGTCCTCCACTCTGCGATGCTCCCGTCCAGAAGTCGTACCATGCGGGAGCGGTCGGCAGATACAAGGTTCTGTGATTCGCGTCCGGCTGAAGCACCGGGTTGATGAGGAGGGCAGGCCCGAACATGAACTGATCACCGACATCGCGAACTTTTGGATCGGTGCGCCAGTCCATCACCAGCGGCCGCTGGATCGTATAGTCCTCGTTCGTTACACGCCATGCCAGGGAATAGATATAGGGCATGAGGCGGTAGCGTAGCTTGTCGTAGTTGATAAGAATTGGCTCGACCTTGTTGAAAGACCAGATCTCATTCTGGGGCCGGTGCCCATGCGTGCGAAAAATGGGGCAGAAGATTCCGTACTCGAACCAGCGCGCGTATAACTCCTGGAACTTTGGGTCTTCGACAGGATTGTCATGCGGTGGCCAATAGCCGCCGATGTCGGTTGTCCAATAAGGATATCCGGAGAGCGCGAAGTTCAGGCCCGCGGCTACTTGATGACGCAACCCCCAGTATGAGCCGTACACGTCACCGGACCAGACTGCCGCACCCACTCGCTGCTGGCCGAAGAAGGCAGACCGTGTCAGCAGGAAGACGCGCTTGCGATCAGTGGTTGCCTTCCAGTGATTCTGAACGCCGAGTGTGTGCATGAACGGAAATATGTTTGTATATTCGGCGCCGTTGCCGATGGCAATCTGCTTGTTCTGCAGAATGGCGTCGCCCATATGCGGCCAGAATTCTTCCGGCTCGGCGCTGTCTAACCAGAATGCGTCCCAACCTAAACGGAAGAGCTTGCCGGCAAGATTATTCCAATAGAAGTCACGCGCTTTGGGGTTCGTGGCGTCATACACGTGCGCGTGGGGAACATCGAAATGCTGCCCCGTCATCTGGGCGAAGTTTTTGGATTTCGGGTCAAACAGCCCCCACACTGAAAGCATGGCGTGAACGTGTTCATCATGGAGCTGCTTGAGTTCGCCGGGGACGTCCGGAAAATTGGAAGTGAAGACCGGATCGCCTTCTGCTTTCCACCAGAACCAATCCTGAACGATGGTGTCGAGCGGTATGTGCTCTTCACGATAGCGGTGCGCAATTCCAAGAACCTCGTGTTGCGAAACGTAACGGTCCTTTGATTGAAAGAATCCGTATGACCACTTGGGGAGCATCGGTGTGTGTCCGGTCAGGTTCCGGTACTCATGGATTAGTTGATCCATTTCTGGGCCGTAAATGAAGAAGTAGTCGATCGCGTGACCGGCGAGTGATTCGAGATTCAGTTCCAATGGGAAGCGATTATCGACGTGGGTCAGCGAGGCGGTATTCCACATCAAGGCATAGCCTTTGCTCGACAACAGCAAAGGAATCGCGACGTCGGTGTTGTTCTGCCCGAGTTCGACCGTCGCGCCTCGGTAATTGAACATTCCACTCTGGTGCTGTCCCAAACCGTACAACCCTTCCGAGAAATCCGGCGCAAACCTGTCTTCTACATGAAACGTCTTCTGGCCATTCAGCACGGTCGGTTCGTAGGTGCGGGGAATCGAGTTCCGCTCCCGCAAGAGACTCTCGCCGCTTGCGGTGCTGAATTGGACATTGCCCCACTTCAGCGAGAGTTCAATCTTCAATTCGTCAGTAGTGAGGATCGCCGCGTCGCCTGTTTGTGAGACCTCAAACTTTGCGCCAGGACAAGAGTCTTTGGGATCGAGCATCCATGGCTGGCTCTGTCGAATTGTGTTGGGCGGCTCGGGCGACGCCACGAAATGGATGACGGAAGAACGGCAAACGGAAATATGAACGCTTTCGTTTCCGATTTTGGCCCTCATACCATCATGCGCCGGCGCGTACTTCACCGGAGGCAGGAGAGGAACCTCCCATAACTGAGCTCGTGCCGCCGCGGCATTCCAGAACAGGCTGCATAGGCCAAGAAGGAGAGGCGGACGGACTTTGCTCAGAAGAGAAATCGGTGTCACGGTTGGCCTTTCGAGCATCATCGATGGATACTCATTCCCTGGGCAGTAATTTCCCGACGCTTTTACTGCACACCAAATGAATAAATATTCACGCTGAACGGAGGTACGGTAGCAGCGATCGGCAGCGAATTCAGTTCCTGCCCTTGCAACGCGACTCCCGGTGCCTGCCCGACGGTGATGGTCGCGTCAACGGTAGACGGCGCCATACGCCACAGATGGCCTTGGCTCGCGAGCCTTACACCGTTGATCGCGAGTTTCATCGCCTGCTCGGAATCTGATGGATTCAGCACAGCAAATGTCAGGGTCTTATGGTCGTCGGAAAGAGCGGCGCTCACATCCAGAGGATATGTATCACTACCCGGATTCACCGCGGGTTGATCGCCTCCGGCAGGATAGATCGGCTTGGGTTGCGGTGAATCGCCGGAGACTTCGACCGGGATTGTACCGAAGTGTTCGCGATACATCTTGAACAGGAGACCGGTCGGACTCAGAACCGCGTCGGTGCGATCTTCGCTGATCATCGCGGTTGCGAAGGTGAACGCCCCAAGTTGATACAGATCAGAGTGACGAAACATTTCATGAAACGCCCAAGCGTAGGCGGGCACAACTTTGTACGAATTCGGGGGAGCGCCGATGTAGGCCCATTCGTCCAGGCTGATGGGAACCGGCTTGTCCTTCAGCCCCGGGATGCGCTGCAAATATTGTTGATAGTGTTCATACTTCACCCGAACCTGGGTTGCGGGTGCCCGTTCCCACTCGATCAGCGTCTGTGGCCCCGTATCGACTTTCTCGCCCGTTGTAAGGTCGGTCCGCTTTCCGCTCGTTGAGTAGAAATGCTCGCTGATCAGATCCAAATTTTCCAGGCAGTGGGCGAGCATGTTACCGCTCCAGTCCCCTGCGGAAAGATAGTCAGGCACAATCTGTCCGTTGAGTCGTTTCGCCTGTTTCGAACCGGTCATGGCGTCCGGCATAGCGCCGGCTGCGATCAGTTTGATCGACGGATCAACCTTGCGCATCGCTTTCGCAAACATGTTGTGTTTGAGTTCCCATTGCGCAACGGGCATGAAGCCCAACTGCCATTCGCCCCAAGGCTCATTGCCGATGCCCCAAAACCTGATGTGATAGGGCTCGGGATGACCGTTAGCGGCTCTGAGTTTTCCCATCGGTGTGGTGACTGCGCCGTTGGCATATTCGACCAATTGCGCGGCGGACCATTCGTCGCCAAACCCGCCATTTACGGTCACGTAAGGCTCGACATCGAGTAAGCGGCATAGCGTCATGAACTCATCTGTACCGACATCATTGGGCTGAACCGCGTGCCAGACCGGATCCATGATGGGAGGACGCTTGTCCGGATCCCCGACCGCATCGCGCCATTCGTACCCGGAAACGAAGTTCCCTCCGGGCCATCGATACACGCCGGAATGCAACTGCTTCAGCGCGGCGATCACTTCGGCGCGGAAGCCTTGCATGTTGTTGGCGGGCATCAGCGAGACCGCCCCGATATGAAAGGCACCCGTGCCGGTGCCAACGATCTCAAGCCGCGCATCATCCGTGTTACGCTTCGGCTCGAAACTCAGTGGAAACTTCCGATATCTGGTGCTCACATTCTTAATGACGACGGTCTGTCTTTCCTCCGCCGCATCGCCCCAAATCAGAGTCACCTTCACCGTGGCCCCCGGCGTTCCCTCCAGAATCACACGTCCGCTGTAGGATCTCCCTTTGCGAACGGCCAAACCTGACTGCTGGACACCGTGCACTTCTGTCGGACTCAGCTTGATCATCGGCGTGTGCTCGCCCACATAGGGGTGGCTGGAGTCCATGGTGATGAATTCATCGGCACCGATCGGTGTCCAATGACGGAGCGCGGTTCGCCTCCAGCTGGGGCCAGCCGGTTCGCCGGGAGGATGAGAGGTAATGGGAAAGTAAAACTTCCGGTCGTCGAGCATCTCAGCCCAAATATTGTTGTTGACGATTCCTCCGATGCGCTCCAGAAACTGGCCGTAGAGGTACTTTGAGATTGGGGCCCCTGTCTTCGATGCGTCGATCGTAACGTTGACGCGTTGGTTTTGCGCAAAGGCAAAGGTCGTGAGAAAAAGAGTCGCGAATACAACCTGCTGCGCAACAATGCGAGTCTGATGTTTCGAACCCATGCTCAATTCCTTCCTTTGTCGCCGCTCAACTTGTAAGCCCGTTTTCAGTAAGGCCAGTGATTTTCGGTGACGCGTGGCAACCCCATGTCGTCGGCGAAGATCGGCTTGACACATGGGAACGGCAGGATGTTATTCTTGGCCGCAGCATTGCCCGGCGGTGACAATGAGAACGCGGCGGAAATAAGAACTGTGGAAGTACACTGTGAATCATCGGTCAAGAATCGGACGCCAAGGTACCGCTAACTGTAGCGAACTCCGCAGCAAAATTCCAGACGGGAACAGACCTTCCGGAAGCAACGGGCTCAACGACTTTGATCGCGCTTGCCCCCTGTGCGCGCCTTTCTTGAAGAGTTCTTGACTGTGCGATGTTGTGTCGATTCACGCACAACCAACTCTGGCTGCAACACCAGCGTTTCCGGCTGGGGAGGCGTCTTCGAGTTCAGAATGCGCAGCGCGATTCGTGCTGCCTCTTCTCCGATTTGCCGGCTGTGCTGATCGATGCTGGACAGCGGCACACGAAGTGAATCGTCGTAGTGGAGATTTCCGCAGCCGATGATCGCCAAATCCTGCGGGACCCGCACTCCGTGATCCAGCGCATAATTCAAGGCACCCAAGGCCAACGGATCGTTGAAAGCGAACACTCCGTCGGGTCTGGGCCTCAAACTCAGAAGTTGGCGCATCGCGTCTGCCCCGCCGTGTTTCGTTCCTACATCGCCTTTGCATTCTGTGGTGATGTAATCGTCTATTACTTTCAAACCGCTTTGCGCGAGTGCGCGTTTGTATCCTTCATCCGGCGAATCCCAGGACTGGTCTCCGGTCCGCGGATGTGGGCGATTCGTTTACAACCGACGTCGATCAAGTGCCGGGTTGCGAGCATTCCGACGGATTCATCGTCAACGCCCACAAAGTTCGCTGAAAGGCCAGGCAGGCATCGATCGATCAAAACATAGGGTATGTTCTGTTTTTCAATGCGAAAGAAAACATCGACCGTCGTGCGGCACGATGCGATGATCAAGGTGTCGAGTCGGCGCGCCAGCAGGTGATTGATCTCCACCTCCTCAAGATCCGGATCTTCCTCCGATGAAGAAACGATTCAGATAGTAGCCTCTTTGTCGCAAGACTTCGGAGAGAGACTTGGCAACTTCCGTAAAAAATGGGTGAAGCAGATCAGGAACGACCAGACCCACAAGATATGAGCGCCCGGTTACCAAGCTGCGGGCGGCCAGGTTGGGACTGTAGTCCAGCGCTTTCACGCGGGCGAGGACTCGCTCCCGCGTCTCGTCTCCGATGTCAGGATGATTTCTTAGAACCTTGGAAATGGTGATCATCGACACTCCAAGGTCCCTGGCGATGTCCTTCATTCGTATGCTCATAAGCAGCTCGTCAGTTCACAGCAGCTCAGATCGTCCCCGTGTATAGCCGCTATGGAATGCGATCGAGCTCTGCTGGCGAAGCAAATCTCTGCAGCACAGACGGTTTCTATCCGAGTTCCTGTTCTTGTTGACATCGATAACTTTACCGATTATTTTCCACGGAGTACAGACATGAGGGCGCTCGTGCTTCGCAAGCCGGGTGAGGCCGGTGTGGAGACTATCGCCGATCCCCCGCTCACAGATACGAACGTGCTGCTCAAGGTCCGCTTCGTGGGATTCTGCGGCAGCGATCTGAATTCGTTCCGCGGGCTTAACCCGCTGGTCGCCTATCCCCGCATTCTGGGCCATGAAGTATCAGCCACCGTCGTTGAAGATCGCGGACGAGACGGCGGCGCATTGTCTGCGGGGACGAACGTAACCGTCTCCCCGTATACAAGCTGCGGCGAATGCCCCTCCTGTCAGCGTGGCCGCCGGAATGCTTGCCAATTCAACCAGACGCTCGGCGTGCAAAGGGATGGCGCCCTCGCCGAATTCATTGTGCTGCCGCGAGAAAGACTCTATCCCGCCAAGCTCAGTCTGAAAGAGTTGTGCCTGGTGGAACCGCTGACCGTGGGATTTCATGCCGTCGCCCGCGGGCGTGTCTGCAAAGACGACACCGTTGCAATTTGGGGATGTGGAGGAGTCGGGCTCGGTGTTGTGGCGGCTGCAAGTAGTCGCGGCGGGCGCACGATCTGTATCGACGTGGATGATGAGAAGCTCCAACTGGCGCGCATGGCAGGCGGCCAGCTGACGATCAATAGCAAGCGCGAACCACTGCACGACCGATTGCTGGAAATGACCCAGGGCCGAGGACCCGATGTTGTTATCGAAGCGATTGGCACTGCGGCGACATTCCGGGCAGCGGTCGAGGAGGTCGCATTCACGGGAAGGGTCGTGTACGTCGGCTACGCAAAGGAACCGGTGACTTACGAAACAAGGCTGTTCGTACAAAAGGAACTTGATGTTCTCGGCTCCAGAAATGCACAACCAGAGGACTTTGCGGCCGTCATCAAACTTCTCGAAGCGCGGATATTTCCAGTCGATCAAGCCATTAGTTTGGTTGTTCCTCTTGAGGAGGCAGCCGATACGCTGCGCTCCTGGAGCGACAACCCATCGCGATTCAGGAAGATCATGGTCAGTATGGATGATTGTCGGCGTGTTAGTCGCTCAGCCGCGCGCCATTGCGGCTGAACATAATCTTGCTGTGGCAAAGATCGGGGCGGTTTTCTGACCACCAGCTAACAAGCCCGCACCTCATCAACAATCCTTCCAAGATCATGCTGGCGCAGGGCGAATGGACATGCACCGTCGCTGATTTCACCGGCACCATGAAAGGTTTGATGACGATGCCTGATGGAACCGTGATTCAGCCCACGGGTAAGAGCTTTCACATTGATTTCTGTACTGTCGCACACTGGAACGAACAGGGCCAGATCGTGGAGGAGAATCTCTTCTACGATCTCATGGGCATGCTGAAGCAAATAGGCGTGATGCCGGGCCAAGCGCAAAAGGCGGCGTGACGAAGAGCGATTCGAAAATGAGCGGGCGGATGCCAGCGTTGTTCATAGGGCACGGGAATCCTATGAATGCGCTGCTGGCAAATCGTTATACACAGCGGTGGGCAGCCATCGGCGCAACCCTGCCGAGGCCCAAGGCGATACTCTCGGTGTCCGCGCACTGGTACATCGAAGACGCGGCGGTCACCGTGAGCACTGCCCCGAGGACGATCCACGACTTCGGCGGCTTTCCGCGCGAGCTGTATCAGGTGCAATATCCCGCGCCCGGCGACCCTGACCTTGCTACGCGCATTCAGAAATTGCTTGCACCCGTGCCAGTGCGCCGCGACGACCGCTGGGGTCTCGACCACGGTACTTGGTCAGTTTTGTGTCACGCCTATCCACGAGCTGATATTCCAGTAGTTCAACTCAGCATTGATGAAACGCAACCACCGTCGTTCCACTACGAAATTGGCAAGCGCTTGGCACTCCTACGAGAAGAAGGCATTCTGATCTTTGGCAGCGGCAACGTCGTGCATAACCTACATGCCTATGCATGGGGCAGGCACGCACCTGAGCCGTACGATTGGGCGATCACGTTTGAAACTCGAATCCGCGAGTTGCTTCTTGCCGGAGAGTACAAGCCTCTTGTGAATTACGAACATCAACTCGGAAGCGAAGCGGAACTAGCCGTGCCTACGCCGGACCACTATTTGCCGCTCCTTTACGTCGCTGGCGCGCGTACGTCATCCGAGCCGCTCACGTTTCCTGTTGAGGGCGTCGACGCTGGTTCGGTTTCGATGCTCGCAGTGCAAGTGGGCTGATACCAACTGCGAAACCTAAATACGAACGTGCGAGCTTATCGATACGGTTCCGGCAACACGTCGCCTGCCGTGATGTTCTGAGCCTATGGGTACAGCGCCAGGCTGCTGCTGTTCGTATGTTCCGGGCTTCTCCAACTCGGCATCTTTGCCTTTGAGGTAGGCGAGGTCACGCCTAGTGACCCGTGCCCAGTAGGTGCAAAGCATTGTCCTCGACGAATGATGATCGACTTTGAAACCGCCCTACCTCCATGTGAGTCTAAGTAGGGAGAGTTTCGTTTCGGGAGCTGCAGATGACAAGTAACACTTCCACCGCCCTTATCACTGGAGGAACGAGCGGAATCGGTCGCGCGACAGCCAAGAAATTGGCGCAGCTTCGCGAACGTTCCCACTGGCCAGAGCCATCATGAGTACTTGTGCGGGGGGGCCCTTGGGGTTGGAGCACGCAGACAGGAAGACATTCGTATCAATGACGACCCGTGTCATCTTGTACGTGCGCGCTCGCGACGGGCCTGACGCACTGCAGCGATCTCAGCATCAATCTCCTCCGAAGAGAGTTCCTCCAAACCTTGCTCATGCGCACTTTCCCAGGATCTCTTCAACCATTCCGGAGGCGCAGGCGTGTCCCCGACCCGAATAATGATTCCCTCATTCTCCCCGATCGAACGACCAGATTGAGCTTCCGCTAAACCGCTTGACGACTTCACGTATTGTGAAGTATTCTTGATAAGTGCACATCGTTACGCGTAAGCACTTGAAGAAGGCGATGGAAGCCTACCCAGATGCAGTGAACGAAATTACAGCCTGGACCGTCGTTGTCGAGGCGGTTCGCTGGCACAATTTTGATGAGGTCCGCAGAACGTTCAAGGATGCCGATTCGGTAGAAGGCTACGTCATTTTTAATATTAGGCACAACCGGTACAGGCTTGTAACTGTCATCCACTATGCGAAGACGACGAACCAAAGGCAAACGCAAGGGCATGTCTACATCCGGTCTTTCTTGACGCATAAGGAATACGACAATCGCAGTAACTGGGACAGGAGGTAGGGAAAATAATGAGCACAATTCTTGCAAACCCAGCGGAAATGATTGCGCATGGCGCCCCCCGCGTCATACACAACGATGAAGAACTCGAAATGTATACTGATGCTCTTTTCCAACTGACGGCGCTGGAAAATCCTTCGAGCTCTGAAGTTGAGGCGATCGAACTCCTAACCTTGCTTGTGGAACGTTACGAGGAAGAGCATTACTCCGTTCCCAAGGCTGATCCGGTTTCAATTGTCCGATTTCTCATTGAACAGCAACATCTGACACAGCGCGACCTCATTCCTCAATTTGGTTCAGAAAGCGCCGTTTCGATGTTCATGACTGGACAACGAAATCTCACCTTAGAACAAGTGCGGAAATTGAGCACTCGGTTCAAACTTCCCACTGACGTTTTCATCCCCAAGGCATCCGTCCCACGCAGCCCAAAGCAAGTCGCGAAAGGGCGCGCACGTTCTCGATAACCGTCTCTCCGAATTGGCCACCGGGATCAAGCCCAAGTGGGTGACTGTCGGCCGATCAGCCGACTGGCAGGGAAAACCCGCAGAAACACTCATCATTATTAATAAACGTGTGTGCCAGCTGTGTGGACGACCCTCGTTACTCATAGTTGGCCGCGAACGGGCAAAACTCGGCTATTTCTGGCGGCACGCCTATCGCGTGCCTCGCTCGGGACCGTACCTCGGTAGTGTCGTCAATTGCGATACGGAGAAGCCAGCGTTCATAAACGAAAGCCGCCTGACGGTCGCCGACTTCGAGAAGGTGAAGATCTCTCAAACCATCGATACCAGAGGCGACAAATCCTGCCGGCCGTTTCACAGCCGCTCTGGCAAGGCGATCCGGACAAAATCCGCCGCATGGCGCCCATCGAGTTTATCGGACGCTACATGCCGGGATGGTTTGACTACGCGGTGTGCGATGAGATTCATCAACTGGCCGGCGACACGGCGCAAGGCAATGCTCTGGGAAACGCTCTCCTCGTCGACGGACCGGATCGTCAGTCTGACGGGAACACTCCTGGGCGGATATGCGGACGACTTGTTCAACACCTTGTTTCGGCTGGAAGCCGCCAGGATGAAGGAGCACGGATACGACTGGGGCCCCACCGGTCGAAGCGGGTTCATGCAGGACTTCGGAGTCCTTGAGACCATCACGAAGGTGAAGGCGGAGGAGAATCGCTGCTCGAAAGCGAAGACGACGAGCATGGTCCGGCGCAAGCCGGGAGCTTCTCCTCTGCTCTTTGGAGCAGTTCCTGATGCAACTGTGCGCCTTCGTATTCCTCGAAGACATCTCCGGCGAAACTGCCCCCCTACGAAGAAAATTACGTCAGTGTGGCGACGTCATTTCTCTCAACAAGCTCTCTGGCCATCGCCGATAGCATGTCATCATCTTCGTCGATGTTCTGAAGTCCTTCGCCGGCGAACTTGCCCTCCATGGTAAGAGCTACGAGGAGTTTCTTTCCCATCAAACGCAAACACGCGGTCTGCATCGTCCCTTCATAACAAAGAAACTTCACCCGAACCGGCCGCCTTTGGCCAATGCGCCAGGAGCGCCGGCTGGCCTGGCGCAGCGTGTGCAGCGAGTAACCGGACTCGTAGAAGATGATGGTCGGAAAATCGAGCAGATCCAATCCGGTCTCGACCAGTTTGGGATGCGATATAACGACCTGCACGCCTTTCTTGATCTGTCGTGTGTACCAGGCTTCACGCTTTGAGGTGTCTACGCTGGCGCGCAGTACTGCCGTCCGGATACCTTCATTATTTAAAACCCTTTCGAGCCGTGCGGTCACGTCATGTTTCTGCGTGTACACTGCGAAGGCCTGGCATCGGCGGTATCGCCGGACGGGATGAAAATGTTCGGCGTGCTCGATCTTGCAACCGAAATGGAAGTATGCCGCTTCTCCATCGGTCTGCGCAATTCGCATGACAAGAGCATGAGTCTGGCCATGACCTGCGGCTATCGCGTGTTCGTGTCCTCGAACAGGGCGTTCTCGGGGGACTTCACGCCTGTAACAATGTTGCATTAATTAGGCTTCAGGTCCTCACAAAAGCCCCCCGCGGTGTTGAGAATCCAAAAAGTCCGTTCCCAGTCACCGGTAGTTTCCAGGGGCAAGCCTTCTAACTAGAACTCGTAATGCACTTCAAGGGTTAGATTGTTTGCGTGGAAGTTCCGAGGAGCGGTGAACCCATATACCGGACCGCTCATCGCAGTATTTGGCAGCGTGCCGCAGGGCATGACCGGAGCCGGGATAGTCAAGGTCGGGAGCGTGCTGGAGGGATTGCAATACTGTGCTCCCGAGGGACCACCCTCCCCGTAGCCGAAGTAGTTATACTCGCCCTTCCAGATCAGATTTTTCGCCATCGCATAGGAGAGATTCACAAAAGGTGACAGGTAGGTAGAGACCAGCGATCCGTTCACATCGCGCGGATCGTTGAAAAAGCGGCTACCGTTCACCGAGCTTATTCGGTAGCCAATGTTATTGTGAAGCTTGTCGATCGGTGAAAGAGCAAAGGCTACTGACGCGTATTGCGTTGGAGCGTTCATGAAGTCCTTAGCCGGACCAAAAGTATAAGGGGCCCCCGATCCCGTGCGGGGAGTCGGAGACGGGCAAGCCGTGCCGGTGCGCGTCGCGGCGCCCGGTATGGTGGGGCTTGCGGCCTGGCCCAAGAAGCAGATGTTGGTCGCCGTGTACACATCGCTGTAGGCATAGCCGATGTCGAACCCGTAGTGCTCGTTCGGCATCAAATCGCCGTTCAAACTTACCGTGCGGCTATGATCGACGTGCTGGAGCGGGCCATCCACGGATGCTGCGCTTGTATTGTTCGTATTGTTGTGGCGCTCGAGGTCATTGTAGGCGCCGGAGAACGTCGCCCAGGTCTTCGGCCGGTACGTGGTGCGAATTCTGTAATGCTGAAGCTGGCGGGGAGCGACCGGGGTGAGGACATTGTCGGCGTACAGAAGCTCGACTGAGCCGTTGATGTTCCAGTTGTTCGCCGGCTGCATAGCGACGCCGAAGGTGCCACCGTCCTCATAGATGGCAAAGTTGGAGATACCGGACAGGTATCCCGTGGGGTTCGCGGCGCCTTCGCCGATGGTATGCTGCTGGTAGTGATAGGTGAGCGTGAACAAGATGCGATCGGTAAGGTCGTAGCCCGCGGTGAGGTTGTTGGTGATGAATTTCTGCCCGAAGAAATCAAACAGCGGCGTGGCGACGTCCGGACTGCCTTCAAACGTAGAAGTTGGCTTGTTCGTGGCCGGGTTGATTGGAGTGTTGATCACCGTTGTAGTTAACGGTGTGCTGTTGATGTTCGCGGTTGCGGAAGTCACGGTAGTTAGACTCGTAATATCGGCCACTCCCGGCTGGTGCACATTCGAGTAGTCGATCTGCTCGGAGATGCTGAGCTTTCTCAACGCCTGCCAGGTGACGCCGTAGTCGGTGGCGATGGCTTCGCGCTTGGCCTTGGCGTTTCCAGCATACGTAGTCTCGCGGCTCGTTCCCGCCAGACCCTGGAAGTCGTCGTAGTAGTTCGGCAGGCTCGTGTTGGCGTAGGTGTAGCGAAGGTTGCCGTTCATCGTAACGTCCTTGATGCTGGAGCTTTGGAACCGGAAGATTTCGGTGGGGAATATCTCGCGGGTTGGCTGGGAACGCGTATAGCTAGTAAGCACATTACACGCCGGATCGACGATGGGTAGACCGTTCGGAGTCTGCGCCGGGGAAATTGGGGCGGATCCAACGCCCGCGTTGCAGGTGATGCCGACCGGCTTGTTGATCGGATTATCGTAGCTCTGGAGCACGGCGACCCTTTGTCCGTTCGCTTCCTGCAGGTTGAAATATTGGGGCGCCATGTTGAAATAGGAATCGCCCTTGTAGTGAGTGACCTGTTCCTCATAGGTCAACCGGGTCCGCGATACGGGCTTCCACTCGACTGATCCCATCCAGTCATCCGTGCTGTTGCGCTGATACTCCTGGAGCAGCAGGTCGTAGGAGCCAGCAACCTGATAACCGCTGGGCGACAGGCTCGGACCCTGGAAGACGTTGTGCGAGTAGCCGGCGCGAAAGGTCGCCTTCGACAACGGAAGCAGCGTAAGGTCGGTGTCCGTCATGCGGCGCACCGTGTTGAACATAAACGGCGACTCCGTCACCTGCGGCCAGGCGTAAGAGCCCGTCGGTGCCCCGGCGGGACCGATGGGAATCGACTGGCCGGGCGGAAGGTTCGGATTGCCCAGCAGGTTGTAGTCGAAGTACTGGCGGTCACGGCGGAACAGGCCGGAGAAGTCGTAGAGCTTGCTCTTGGAAAAGTCCATCTTGGCAATGCTGTACGGATCGCCGCCGAGCCCGCTGGTAAAGGCTTTCAGGCGATCGACGAGGGTGTTCTTTGTCTCTGGCAGAGCGCGCAGTTCAAAGGTCTCGCGCAGTATGCGCGGGCCGGACTGCAGGTTGACCAAAGTGTCGTACATGGCACCGCTGCCGTCGACATTGGCCACATGTCCACCCAGGTCGATTGACTCATGAAGAGTGTAGCCGTCCGGAGCGGTCTGGTGAGACACAAATATTGGAAGCTGCGCTACGGCAGTGCCCGCGGTCAAACCCAACACGGCTGCGGCCATGGCCCCGACAATGCATCGGGCCGCCGCAAGAGAATGCTTTTCAATCAATAGCCGGGAAATCCATCTTGGGTTCATCATCTTGAAAGCCTCACTTGAAAAAACATCGCTCATCGAGACCTGGGGCCCCTACACCCAATTGCAAAGCGCCCGCCCCTCCGGAATTCTCCATGCGGGTTGCAAACGATAACTCCTATCTAAGGAACGCCGCATTCATGTTCGAGCCATGGATATAGGTATGGCAGTTCGTACAAGTTATGGTTTCCGACGATCCCGCGCTCATTCCGTGAACCGTGTTGGCAGCTACGCCGCTGTGACACTGGTTGCAGAGCGGGTTGATGGCCGGCATGTTCAGCAGGCGGGGGTTCTGGGAACCGTGCGGAGTGTGGCATCCCAAACATCCCTCGGCCTTGACCGCGGCGTGTTCGTAGACGAATGGCCCGCGGGTCTCGGTGTGGCACTTGGTGCAGATCGCGTTCTGGTCGGCCGTGGACTTCAGGTTGTTGGCTCCGAAGGTGCCGTGCACATCGTGGCAATCGCTGCACACCATCAAGCCTTCGTTCACCTTGTGGTGGAACGGCATATTGAATGCCGGCTTAGTATCGGAGTGGCACTGGAAGCAGAGCGCGGGCTGCGAAACCTTCAGCAGATTCTCTTCTTCCTCACTCTGATGAACGCTGTGGCAGCTAATGCAGCTGACGTTCGCCTTGGCGTGGGGCGAGCGGTCAAAGTTCGGGTGCGCTGCCGCGTGGCAGGTCAGGCACTTGGCGTCAACCTCTTTGGCGGAGTGCTTCGCAGGATTGAATATCTTGGTTACGTCGCCGCCGCCCGCCACATGCTCCGCTCCGGGACCATGGCAGCCTTCGCACCCTTGGTGTGAGGGCTCCTTATTTAGTGTGGTCTTCCGGTGCGGCGTTTTCTCCCACGCGTTGTAAATTTCCTGGTGACAGGTCTTACAGGTGTCGGCGCCTACATACTGGGAGGCCGCGGGGGGCGGCGCAGCCGCCGCTGGTGCTTTAGTGGACGAAACGCTCTTGGCCGGCGGCCGCGCGGCGGTCTGGGCAGGAACAGATAATAGGCCCGCGACAAAAAATAAAATAAGCGACACCAGAATTCGAGACGCCATCCAATTTCCCGGCATTAGCATTCGTAGGCTCCCGGACTGCAGTGGTTTATCCAGCGTGTGTTACAAACCTAAATTTCCGTTTCGATCACAAGTTTGATCATTCGGTAGTAACTCGATGACGTCAACGTGAATTGCGCCGAAGAGACGAAACTTTGGTCCGCCAATTCCCGTTTTCGAACCCTTGCCCATGCCAGAACCGAGAGCAGTCCAGCGGGGGGGCAAGATCGAAAGGTTCCTCGAGACCCTGCGAGCGCGAGATCGAGCATCTGAAGCTGCTGTTGTCGAAGCTGCATCGCATGCAGTTTGGGCGGAAGTCGGAGAAGCTGGCGCGATAGATCGAGCAGTTGGAACTGCTGCTGGAGGAGTTGCTGTCGAATGTTGGCGAAAGGGAGCCTAAGTCGCCGGGAACTGGCTTCGGTGCCAGCCTCTTGGGGTGCGACCGCAACCAAAACTGCACGCCGTGCTTGGCCCGATCATCTTCCGCGACAAACGCGCCGGCACGATCCGAAAGAAGCGGTGTGCCCGCAATGTCAGGGCGAGTTATGTAAGCTGGGCGAGGACGTTTCGGAGATGCTGGAATACGTACCCGCTAGTTTCGTGGTGATCCGGCATGTGCGCACGAAGCTGAGCTGCACCAAGTGCGACTGCATTGTGCAGGCGGAAGCTCCGAGTCGTCCCATCGAGCGTGGAGCAGCGGGGCCGGGACTGTTGGCGCACGTGCTGGTGTCGAAGTACTGTGATCATCAGCCGCTGTATCGGCAGTCGGAGATCTATGCCCGGCAAGGAGTGGAACTGGAACGGTCGACGCTGGCGGACTGGGTGGGAGCAAGCAGCCGATTAGTCGAACCGCTGGTCGAAGCGCTGCATGGCTACGTGATGGAAGCGCGCAAGCTGCACCCGGACGACACGCCCGTGCCGGTGCTGGCACCGGGCAACGGCAAGACCAAGACAGGGCGGTTGTGGACCTATGTGCGGGACGATCGTCCCGCGGGCGACCGTGCTGCGCCGGCGGTGTGGTTTGCTTACTCGCCGGACCGCAAAGGCGAGCATCCCGAGCAGCATCTGCGCCAGTTTCGCGGGACGTTGCAGGCGGATGCATACGCCGGTTTCAATCAGCTCTATGCCGATGGCCGCATCCAGCAAGCCGTGTGCTGGGCGCATGTGCGGCGCCACTTTTATGATCTGGAACAAGCTCACGCTTCACCGATTGCCCAAGAAGCGCTACTGATCTTCCACCTTATATAAAGCGACGATCCGCAGATTCGTGGTAAGCCGCCGGAGGAACGCCGCGCCGTGCGCCAGGCAGAATCGAAGCCACTGCTGGAGTCTCTGCGGCAGTGGTTGGAGACAACCTTATCGAAACTCTCGCGCAAGTCGGACACGACAGCCGCGATTCGGTATGCGCTCTCGCGTTGGGACGCGCTGACACGCTATATAGAAGATGGCCACATTGAGATCGACAACAACGCCGCGGAGCGCTCTTTGCGCGGAGTGGACCCGGGACGGAAGAACTATTTGTTGGCAGGATCGGATGCCGGGGGAGAACGTGCAGCGGCGATCTACAGCTTGATCGGTTCGGCGAAGCTCAACGGTCTGGATCCCGAAGCCTATCTGCGGGAAGTGATGACTCGCATCGCCGACCATCCCATCAACCGGATCAAAGACTTGCTGCCTTGGAATCTCCATCCCACACATGCCGAAGTGTCCACTTAACCCATTCGTGGACACTTAGCTAGACAGTCTAGTCGGACGCTTACGTGTAAGCGCAGAGGGCTCTAACTGGACTACAGCTGAAACAATTCGATTATGCTGTATCGCCGTCGAAGTCCGCTCTGGTTAATTCGTGGCATTCAAGTTCGTGTTGTTAATCGATCGCGTGCGCTCTCAGAGCGCATCTTTGCAGAACTTCTTGTACAGCACCCTTGACAAAAGACAATGCCGACACAGGCAATGAACCGCTCACCTCGCCGTTGATGGCTCGCCTGGCGTGGAGATTCTTAAGCTTCATGACAAGCGGTGGAGTGACGGCCTGCCCTTTGGAGACCACGAGCCCTCCGTCTGACGTGCGCACTTCCTGTTGGATGATCATGCCTGGAGTGAGCAGTTCGATCCGGCACCTTCTTATTTCATCCTCTTCCGCGTTGGGATCAAGAAAGACGAGGGCCTCGAGAACGTCACGTCTTGAATCCCGGTTTTGACAAGACAGAGTGTGCACGGCCTCAGTCCTCGAATATCCTTTCCGGATGAGTTGCTCGTAGGACAGAGTTAGACGCAAAATGTCCGCGCCCTTGCGCAGATCCGCCATATCGGGATCTCCGATGCCAGGAACCGGTTGGTTCTGATGGGCGATCATCCACGCGATAGGCTCCAGGCGCGGAATCTTCGACAGGAGACTGTAAGCAACCTCAGGATGCGCATCGTACTGTGCCTGCTCTACCGCGGTGAGCTTTCCCCGTTGAATTGGGCCTCAATCGTCTCCGGAGCAAGCGTGACACAGCCGAGCTGGGACAGCATGGCGGCGGCTTCATATTGCCAGGAATTTCGGTAGTGGTGCAGTTTCAAGCAGCACCACTACGCTTTCACATCCTTGAAATACGTTGCTGTTAGTTTCAAGGCTGGAGGTCCAGCTATGGAGAAGCACGACTGCCTATGCCAGTGTAAGGCCATTGGACAGTACCAGTGCGATCTTTCGCGTATTGATGGCGACCCACGGCTATACAGCGCACTGTTTCACGTCGTGATCTGCGTTGAATGCGGACGTACTCAGCTGTTTTGCGAGTCTCATCAAGCCGTTTGCGCATGGCTACGGGATAAGCATAGCCCGAATCAGCCTATTCGTTGATGGGTTGCCGCTTCTTTCCCGGGCAACCTCATTTTTTCGCGACGCGCAGCGGCATCATGGCGAACACGAAGAGCACAGCGTAACAGCCCCGTGCCCGAATACCGCGTCTCGCGTGGCGAAAATATTCTCGAATCGAGAGACCCCGAATCCGGAGCACGAGTCCAAACTCCGCAACGAGCATCAGGACCAGGGCAGAACACCCCATCCCAATCCGCACACATAGCACCGATGGTACGTTGAGGCGTAGCATTGTCCAACGAGCAGCCAGGAACGAAACCGCCAGCATTACCGGCATTCGTCAATTCCGCTACCCTAGCACCCACACGAGGGACAAGCCAGAGATGTACGGATCGTTCCCAGCACAGAGCCCAGCGCGAACACAAGTGCGAAATAAACCGCACCAGCCTTAAGCGCCCGCATGATCGTGGTCTCTTGCGTTTGCTCTCTGAGAAGTCCGATCTCTGGTTCGTGGTGAAGCCGACTCTGCCGCGTCTGCTCTGAGCGCTGCACTGCCTGTCACGGCTGACAGCCGCCGTTTGGCTCTAGCAGGGGTATGAACAGGGCTGCCGCTTTCAGAATGGCGATCCCAGAGGCGTCGGCTTGGGTCTCGCCGTATCCGAGTAATGCCACGACGGAAATAGCGACAACAGAAGCGGGTTCTTTAACCTAGTTGTAATACTTCAAGACCAGCCTGATCCGCAAGCCCAACATTTCCCCATCCCCGGCCGAGCTCTTCCCGTCAACGCATCCCCAGTTGCTCCTGGCACTGCCGCCGCTCCCCACCCAGTTGCGCCAACTTCTTGGGGTCGGCCTTTCCGCTGGCCGAAGCATGCAGAATGCACAGCCCGCTGGCCCCAGCAGTGGAGCGGCTGCAGTTGATCGATGAACAAATGACTCGGCTCCATCGCATGATCGCGGCAGCCATGAAGGCGCATCAAGACCCGGTGATTCGACTGGCGGAAGTATCTGATCTGGGAGTTAATTGTCCATTAAATCACCGCCGAGGTGGGCGCTCAGGCCAGCACGTTCGCATCAGCAGCAGAGTTAACCTCATGGGAGGGAACCTGTTCTAGCAAGGACGAAAGCGCGCAGAACCATAGCAGTCGCTCCGCCAAAGGGAATAAATATCTGCGCCGTGTGGGTGAACCAGGCAGCACACGCGGCAGTGGTGAAGAACGGGAGTCATTTTCAAGCCGTGTTCCGGTGGCTTGCTGCCCCGCCTGGGCTATCAGTCGGCCATCTGGGCGGTTGCTCATCGGTTTTGTCGTCTAATCTGGAAGATCCTGCATGAAGGAGTGCGCTTCATCGAGCAGGGCGCCGAAGTCGGCCCCCGAGAAAAGAAGAAACGTGCCAGATGCTGGCGCGAGCACTTCGCAAGCTTGGCTATGAGGTAACCATCACACCCATAAATCAACTTGCCCTTAAGCCTGTTGTCTAAGTCCCCGGAGGGGATTTTCGACGGAGTGAAGACAGATTTTCTTTAACAGCCAACTTGACTGCGCAAGGTTGTCTCCGAGTCGTGATTCCAAGAAAGATCACCGTTGGCAAAGGGCACAGCCGCGTCCGTATTGTTCGGCTGCCAAGAGTCACTGGCCTTTACGGCCCTTTATATGGCGCCCAAAAGATCAGCGGTCAGCATTCCCGTGTACACCGCTATTCCTCAACTATCCTCGATTGCGGAGGGCCGAAAGCCCGTAGTGCGGGGTCACCTTTGGTCAAATCTTCTCGATACGAGAGACTACTTCGCAGAGCGTCAAGCATGTAAAAGGCATCGTGAATGGCTTCCACCTCGTCGGACGGGTCTGAGCCTTGTGTCTTCAACTCATGGAACCGTACAGCAAGGCTTGCCATGGCGTCATCAATCAGTGACGATATGCGCTCTCTATTTCTCTCCAGGATGGCCGCCATGTAGGCGCGTTTCCAATCAAGATGTTCTGGCATAGCCATTATGCGCGAGCAAGCCATGTGATCCCCCAACAAATGTGCTTGTATTGACAGAGAAGAGGCGAATCCCGGTTTGTTCGCCCCTTTTCAGAGAGCGCCCCCGCGAATCAGAGCGACTCCCAAGAGCACCCGAAAAACTTGCTCAAAATAACCTTACCGAGCAAGTCCTGTCTGTGACGAATTACGGTCCCCGCTGTGGAAAAATTAGGATGAATTACACAGTTTCCCAATTCGGGAATCTTCCTCGAAATGGAAGAGGCTTCGGTCGCCTTTGCTCTTGCGGATTGACGTTGAATTTTCTTAGACTGCGATCTTGGAGAAGATGCGTATGTCGGCGAAGCCTAAGCTGGCGAAAAAAGAAATACCGAGTGATATACCTCAGCGAGTTGCCCAACGGGCATATGAACTCTACGAGTTACGCGGTCGCGAACACGGCCACGATGTTGATGATTGGCTTAGAGCGGAAGAGGAGATCACACGAGGTGATTCCCGATGATGCGTTTAGCCGACCTGAAGTGGCTGCTGCCGAATCGTAGGCAACTAGTGGTGATGACGCTATTTTTCTTGTTGTCCCTGTTGTACCACCTCTTGTTTCGCTAAGGCGAGGACGGGCGCAACGCAAACTCCGTAGGGCCCAGCTTGCGATTAACAAGCGTGTCTCTTAACTCCATCGGTGGCGAGACAAAGCGAAGGTACCACGCGGGTCGGAGCGGTTTCGTTCATTCCGACAACTTTCAGCGTTAGGCGGGCGGTCAAAGAGAGTATTGTGATTCCTTTTCATATCGGTTCCTTAGATTTGTGTCAGTGGAGCAAACCGATATAATGACCATACCACCTCACCATATCGGCCTGCCCGAGGTGTACGTAGGACTGCGCTACCAGAATACGTCAGCGTCTCATTCGGAAAGCAAAATGGGTTTAGCTCCGATTTGTACGGTACTTCCACTTAGGGGCCGAGCAGTAACATCGCTTAGTGTATAGTACTTCGTGAAGGTTGCGTCATAGGTGTACGACGAAGTCGTGCAACTCCCGTTATCACAGGACTGAGATGAGTCCCAAACCGCCAGCGTCTGCGTGCCGTCCGCCTTGGTGAGACCGCAAGTCCAGACTCCGGTTACTGGAGAAGCAGGCCCAGTGCAGGGTTGGCTCATGGTTGCGCCGACCATCCAGGTCTCTAGGTTGCCATAGGCAATACCGGCAGGGTTCAGATCGTTCGATGCGGGCTGGTTCGTCAACGTGCCACACACGTCGTAGGCGTACCAATAATGCCTCGAGATCCCTTCAGCCCAATAAAGTAACTCCATACGCGCAATGAAGGCCTGCTGCAGGTCAAGGTTGACCTTGGATGGCCATGCGGGACATGTATCCAGGCTGGCATCCCCACCAGATCCTCCACGGCCAGCCTCGGTCGCGTAAATGGTCGGCGAGGTGATCGAATGCTCACGGAGGATCTGTTTGAACTGCGTGATCAGAGGGATCTCATCTTCGGGTGAGTTGGAGTAATTAATGTGGAAATCGTAAAAATCATAGGCGGGCGGGTTCTGCCCCAGAAAATCATCCAAGAATGCAGCGTATGAAGGATAGTTGGGGTCGATTATGAATGCTGGCGAAGCGACCTTCGCATCGGAGTCGTTATTTCGGATAGCGTTAACCCTGTCTCGTTCAAGTTGGGCTAGCTCTGCGGCCGTGATCGGCGCGGCGGTCAAGTTTCCCGCGTATGGCGGTTCGTTCCACCCTTCGTAGAAATCAATGCCCGGATTGCCCTTGTATCGAACGGCCATAGCAGTATTGAAGTCAATCCATTGTTGTTCTCCTTCTACTGTCAATATGCCTTGGCAATAGTAGACGTCGGACACAGCGGCTGGCCAACACCGGGAATCGGTTGATGGATCACTCGCTCCGATCGACGCGGGAGTCATGTAATATGACGATTGAAAATACTTGATCCCGTAATGCGCCGCCCAACTGGTGCAAGTATCGATTTTGTTCCAATTGTAATTTCCCGGCGTTTGCTCAACGTATGACCAATACGATGTAACGCATTTCCCCATCGCGCCAACCGTGATTGGTCCGAGGATTGGAGTGCCCCACGGCGAAGGATTGGTCAGACTCGTATCGTAAACTGCAACATGCATTCCGAAAAAATCCGCCGGAACGAACGGAATCGAGCCGTTTGGATTGACTACTAATGGAAGAGCCCTTGTCACATTCCATCCCGATGCATCGGTGACTCCAGCCTCGATCGAGAAGCCTCCCGTCATAGTTGCCGTTCCAGTGATGATGCCGCTGAAAGGATTCAACTGCAGGCCGGGCGCTAGAACGCCTCCGGCGACGCTCCATTGATAGGGGGGGTCGCCTCCGTTTGCGGTCAACGAGACTGAGTATGGTTGGTCAATAACTGCTGGGGGGAGTGCGGACGTGGAGATAGTCAAAGGGACTGGGCCTACGGTTACTGTCGCATTGGCCTGCGCTTGGGCATCCGCAACGCTGGTCACAGTCACCGTGATAATCGTGTTCTGAATGACTGGTGGAGCCGTAAAGAGACCGCTAGAGGTGATAGTTCCAGCAGATGCAGACCAAACGACTTGGCTATTGCTGGTCCCCGTCACACTGACCGCGAACTGCTCTTCCGCACCAGACAAAACGGTTACAGCGTTCGGAGAGATGGAAACATCAATGGGACCGGTGTCGGGTTGCACGCTGAGGGGGGTGGAGCCGGAGATGCCGTTGGGAGCAGTGGCGGTGATCTGGGCAGAACCTGCCGCCAGAGCCGAAGCCAGTCCATTGCCGTTGACGGAGGCGACCGAGG
>Ga0335074_10001984_pt1 | contig 27785 bp, 24 predicted proteins | sample Lox_Sample_23_FD_206715 | JGI IMG/M metagenome (GOLD analysis project Ga0335074, IMG submission 206715) | Soil microbial communities from Loxahatchee National Wildlife Refuge, Florida, United States - Lox_Sample_2.3 | ecosystem: Environmental > Terrestrial > Soil > Wetlands | place: USA...
CAGACCAGCACCGTCACCCGGCAGATCTACGAGATCCGGGCCGTGGTCAGGTCGGGTAACTCCGGCGGCCCGCTGCTGTCGCCCCAGGGCACGGTGGACGGGGTGGTGTTCGCCGCCGCGGTCGGGGTGAACGACACCGGCTTCGCGCTCACCGCGGCCGAGGTGTCCGCCGACGCCAGCGCGGGCGCGCAGCTCACCTCGGCCGTCTCGACCGGGCAGTGTGACGACTAGCCCGCGAAAGCTAGCCGGGCCCGGGCCCCGGAAGGCGGCCGCTAGCCACGGCTAGCTCGCGGCGGTCAGCCCCGGCCGCAGGTCCGCGGCGGGGATGCCCGCGAGCCCGTCCCGGTCGATGCGCGCCGCCAGCTCGTCCGACGCGGCCAGGAAGGCGGCCAGGTCGATCCCGTACGGGTGATCCCGGTCCGGCGGCGCGGCCTGCGCCTGGTACGCGCGGACCCGGTGGGTGCCCCGGCCGAGCAGCGCGACCGCGCCGCGCGCGTTGCCCCGGTGCGCGTGGGTCAGCCCGACCGCGACCTGGGCCAGCCCCTGCCACAGGTCGCGCTCGTCCGCTGGGCCGGTCTTCCACGACGCCTCGAGCACCTCGTGCGCGTGAAACGGCCGCCCGGCGCGCAGCAGCTGGTCGGCCAGCCGGGCCGCGTCCGGGCCGGCCAGCGTGAGATCGTCGGGGACCCTGGCTTCGCCCGGATCCCCGCCGCGGTCCAGCGGCCGTCCCAGGCCGTCCCGCGGCCGCGCGTTGCGCGGCCGCCCGCCCGGATCGCGATCGCGATCGCGATCCGGCCTCACCGCTCCGGTTCCGGGTCGGACAGCCAGCCGCGCAGCTTGGTGTCGAAGGCCTCCGGGCGTTCCTCGTGCGGGAAGTGCCCGGCGCCGTCGACGAGCCGCCAGCGGTACGGGCCGTCCACGTACCGGCCGGCCCCGCGCGCGGTCTGCGGCAGCACGCACGGGTCCAGCGCCCCGTGCAGGTGCAGCGTCGGGGCCTGGATCGGCGTGTGCATGCGCCGCGCGTAGCGCAGGCCGTCGGGCCGCAGCGCGCTGCGGGCGAGCCAGCGGTGATACTCCAGCGCCGAGTGGGCGACCGAGGGTATCTGCATGGCCCGGGCGTAGACCTGCTGGGTCTCCGGGTCCGGCCAGCCCGGCGCGGACCACCTCTCCAGCAGCGTGCCCACCCGGCGGGCTCCGTCCCGGACCAGTTGCCGCTCGGGCAGCGCGGGCAGCTGGTATCCGAATGCGTAGCCGCTGCGGCGGCCCTGGCCGAGCGGGTCGCTGAGCATCGCGGCCCGCATCCGCAGCGGATGGGCCGTCGAGACCACGGCCAGCCGCCCGGCCACCTTCGGGTGGTAGACGCCCAGGGTCCAGGCCACCAGCCCGCCCCAGCCGTGGCCGATCACCACCGCATTGGCCTCGCCCAGGGCGCGGACCAGCCCGGCCGCGTCGGCGGCCGCGGTGATCAGGTCGTAGCCGCGGGGCGGCTTGTCGCTCCCGCCGTAACCGCGCAGGTCCACCGCCACCGCGCGGAAGCCCGCCCCAGGCAGCCAGGCCAGCTGATGCCGCCATGTCCACCAGAATTCCGGGAAGCCGTGCAGCATGAGCACCAGCGGCCCGTCGCCGGCCTCGGCAATGTGGAACCGGCTCCCGTTGGCGCTCACCGACCGGTGGGTCCACGGCCCGCTGAGCTGAACCGCGGACTCGGCGTTCACGGCCATCGCGCTCGTCTCACCTGGCCTCGCGCGCGGTGACCTCGGCCGGCCGGCCGTCGCCGCGGATCCCGGGCCGCTCGCCGCCGCGGCCGACCCCGGGCTGCTCCCCGTCGCCGCGCAGCATGTCCAGGCTCTCGGTGACCGACTTGCGGGTCCGGCGCAGGCCGGACAGGTGCCGCACCCCCAAGTAGGCCACGCCCACCGCGATGACCGCGAGCAGCACGCAGGTGCCGGCCACGATGAGGAAGGCCGCCCAGGGCCAGATGCCCAGGGCGATCAGGCCGTAGGCGAAGGCCCAGCACAGCAGGATGAGCACGATGCAGCCCACGAACGCGGCCGCGCCCGACAGCCCGACGGCCAGGCCGACCCGCCTCATGTCACTGCGCAGTTCGGTCTTGGCCAGGTCGATCTCGTACCGGATCAGCTGTGAGACGTCTTTAGCCGCCAGGGCCACGAGATCCCCAAGTGACTGGTCAGAACCCGTGGGTTCTGGTGTTTCGCTGCGGACCATCGTGTCCCTCTCCCGTCACGCGGACCTTTGCCCACTGTCGGCGCGGCCGTCGCGGCCCGCGCCCGGTATCTCCATCCCACCCGGCGGGGCGGGGCCTAGCCAACGACCGAGGCTAACGTTTTCCCCTTGTGATCAGGCAGTATCCCGGCCGGCCCGGCGTTTCGCGCTCGCCGGAGGACAACTGCCGCGATGTGTCGCGATTCGCCAGCAATCGTGCCACGTTTCCGGTCATAGAGCCAAGCCACCCGGTGCGCGGCAGGCACGCCACCTGGCCCCGCCGCCCGCGGTCACCCACCCCGGAAAGCAAGCGGCGCCCCTGGCCGGGGCGCCGCCGCGCAGCACGTCATGCCTGGCTACCAAGCGTGCACCTTCTCTGTCAGTCAGGCTGACCGCCCTTGTCCTGGCGCTCTGACCTGGCCTGACACGCCTCCCGCGGCTGGTCGCGCGTGGGTACCTGGCTGCCGTGCCCGGACGCTCAGACGTCCGTACCACCGTTCTACGTCGAAATCCCCGACCTGAAAAGACCCTCGCGTAACCGATTCGTGATCTCAATCAGTTCTGGCGATCACATGCCGTTAACCAGTGGCTTGCCGTCCGGCCTCGCGGCGGCCAAAAAAAGGAGGCGGCGCCCGCCGGGGGGGAGAGCGGGCGCCGCGCGCACGGTCCGACCCTGGGGGGGGAGGTCGGCTCCGTCCTATTAGAAGCTTATCCGCATGGGGCTTACGAATCGACCCGCATGCAGCGTCAGCTATTAAAAGTAGAACATATCTGACCCGGCGATGAACAGTACTGTCGCAAGGTTGTGGCGAGACTGTCGCGCCGTCATTACTCCTCAGTAGCTCCTAACAGGGACGTTATCAGCTGGTAAGATTCGGTCTTCCGGCCGGCGGCGGGTCGCCGTTTACGCCTTCCGCGACCAAACGACACCGTTCATGCTACTTGTCCTGAGTGTGCTAAGCACGTTAACTCCGGGGCCTTTTAGTGACGAAAGCGCCTTGTGTGGCGTTAGTGGCTGTTGACGAGAAGAGCGTCCAGCAGGGCCACAGCGCCGCGTTTGCTGAGCGGGTGGTTGGCGGTGCCGCATTTGGGTGACTGGACGCAGGACGGGCAGCCGGCCTCGCAGTCACAGCCGGAGATGGCCTGCCGGGTGGCGGTGAGCCAGTCCCGGGCGGCCTGGAAGCCGCGCTCGGCGAAGCCGGCCCCGCCGTCGTACCCGTCGTATACGAACACGCTGAGCCGCCCGGTGGCCGGATGCAGGTCGGCGGACACCCCGCCGATATCCCAGCGGTCGCAGGTGGCGAACAGCGGCAGCAGGCCGATGCTGGCGTGCTCACAGGCGTGCGCGGCCCCGCCCAGGTCGACGCCGGCCGCGGCCAGCCGGTCCCGCTCGGCGGCCGAGATCGTCCACCACACGGCCCGGGTCAGCAGGTGCCGCGGCGGCAGGTCCAGCGGCTCGTCCCCCAGCGGCGCGCCGCCCTCGGCGCGGCGCTTGGTGTAGCTGACCACCTGGCGGGTGACCTGGACATCGCCGAAGCGGACCTCGGCCTGCCCCCAGGTCGCGCGGCGCAGCTCGCCGGTGACCTCGATCTGGGTCACGTCCCGGGCCGTGGTGAGGTAGCCGGGGTCGCCCGGCTCGACCAGCGCCACCCGGTCGGCCAGGTCGAGGCGGCTGACCAGGTAGCTGTCGCCCTGGTGCAGGTAGACCGCACCGTCGTGGACGATCAGCTGGGCCGACGGCTCGTCCACGGTGCCGACCAGCCGGCCGGTGGCCTGCTCCACCACGCGGACCGGGGCGTCGCCGGCCCCGCGCAGCCCGCCGGGGCCGGCCAGGCCGCGGCGCATGCTGTACCAGCCGGCCGGGCGTCGGCGCAGCCGGCCGGCCCGGGTCAGCTCCTCGACCACCGCCCGGGCCTGCGGGCCGAAGATGTCCAGGTCCTGGTCCGTGAGGGCCAGCTCGGCCGCGGCCGCGCACAGGTGCGGTGCCAGCACGTACGGGTTGCCGGGATCCAGGACCGTGGCCTCGACCGGGTGCCGCAGCAAGATCTCCGGGTGCCGGACCAGGTAGGTGTCGAGCGGGTCATCCCGGGCGATGAGCACCGCCGCCGCGCTGCGCCCGCTGCGCCCGGCCCGGCCGGCCTGCTGCCAGAGGCTGGAGAAGGTGCCGGGCCAGCCCGCGATCAGCACCGCGTCCAGGCCGGTGATGTTGACCCCGAGCTCGAGCGCGGTGGTGGCGGCCAGGCCGACCAGGCGGCCGTCGCTGATCGCCGCCTCCAGGTCGCGCCGGTCCTCGGGCAGGTACCCGGACCGGTACGCGGCCACCTTGGCCTCGGGTGCCTCATGCCCGCCGAGCGAGCGGCGGGCGGCCAGCGCGACCGTCTCGGCGCCGCGCCGGGACCGGATGAAGGCCAGCGTCGGCACGTCCTGCCGGACCAGCCGGGCCAGCAGGTCGGCGGTCTGGGCGGTCGCTGTGCGGCGCAGCCGGACGCCGGCCTCGCCGCGCGCGTCGGTCAGCGGCGGTTCCCACAGGGCGAACGCGAGCGGCCCCCGGGGCGACCCGTCCTCGGTGACCTCCTCGGCGTCCAGCCCGGTCAGCAGCCGGGCGCAGGCGCCCGGGGTCCCGACCGTCGCCGAGGCCAGCACGAACACCGGCCGGGCCGGCCCGCCGGGCCCGGGAATGGGCCCGGGAGCGGGCCCGGGGGTGAGCCCGGGGGTGAGCCCGGGGGTGAGCAGGGCGTGATGCGCCACCACCCGGCGCAGCCGCCGCAGCACGTGCCCCACGTGCGAGCCGAACACCCCGCGGTATTCGTGGCATTCATCGATGATCACGTAGCGCAGCCGGCTGAAGAACCCCGACCAGCGCACGTGCCGGGGCAGCAGCGACTGGTGCAGCATGTCCGGCGTGGTCAGCAGGTACCGGGCGTGGCTGCGGGCCCAGTCGCGCTCGGCCCGGCTGGTGTCGCCGTCGAACGTCGCGGCCCGGATCCCGGGCAGCCCCAGGGCGCGGATCGAGGCCAGCTGGTCCGCGGCCAGTGCCTTGGTCGGCGTGACGTACAGCACCGTGTCGCCGGCCAGCACCGCGGTGAGCGCGGGCAGCAGATAGCCGAGCGACTTACCCGACGCCGCGCCGGTGGAGATGATCACGTTCCGGCCGGCCCGCGCGTGGTCGGCGGCCTCGGCCTGATGGGACCACGGCGCCCGGATGCCGCGCCCGGCGAACGCGCCGGTAACCTCGGCCGGTATCCACGACGGCCAGGGCACCTCCCGCCCGGCCCGGGCCGGGATGTGCTCCACGTGGACGGGCCGCCCCGCCCGCGGGTCGTCCAGCAGGATGCCCAGAGCCCGGTTCCCTGCGGGCCGAGGTTGGGCCGCGGGGGGTTCGGCGGGGAGGGAAATATCCGAGAGCGTAGCCACAGCATTTCTGAGTGTCTCACCCGTTGGGGGATGCTCGGAGGCATGATTTCGTATAGACATGACATCGGAGCGTGGTTGAATGCCGCAGTGGGTCACGCCCTGCGCTCAGCCGCGGGGGGCGGCACGTTAGGATGACGCCTTCAAAGGCGCTGGAGGATTTGTGGATCTGAAGCTGGGTCACTACAACAAGGACGGCATCGAGGTCGTCGATGTCGAGGGCGAGATCGACGTCTACACGGCGCCGCGGCTCCGTGAGCTGCTGATCGATCTGGTCAACAAGAACAACTACCAGCTCGTCGTCAACATGGAGAAGGTGGAGTTCCTCGACTCCACCGGCCTCGGGGTGCTGGTCGGCGGGCTGAAGCGGGTGCGCGCCCACGACGGCTCCCTGGACCTCGTCTGCACGCAGGAGCGGATACTCAAGATCTTCCGGATCACCGGGCTGACGAAGGTGTTCGGCATCCACGAGACCGTGGACGATGCCATCGCGGCCAAGAAGTCCGAGAAGTAGCCCCGGCCGCGGCCCGAGAACCCATCGGAGATGGCCACCGTCGAAGTTACGTTCACGCCGCTGCCCGCGCACGTCCGGACCGCGCGGCTGGTCGCCACCGCGGTCGCGCGGCGCAGCGGCGTGGACGAGTCGCTGCTCGATGAGGTCCGTCTGGCCGTGGGTGAGGCCTGCTCGCGCGCGGTCGAGGCGCACCAGCGGCACTGCCCGGCCGAACCGGTCCAGATCGAGATGACCGACTCCGGCGAGCGGTTCGTGGTGGTCGTGCGCGATCACGCTCCGACGGCGGCCGCCCGCCCGGACCCGGCCGCCCCGCCCGGCGACGGTACCGACCGCAACGGTGTCGGCTCCGGCGGCGTGGCCTCCGAAGGCGTCGGCTCAGGCAGTGCCGGCTCAGGCAGTGCTGGCTCAGACGGTGCTGGCTCAGACGGTGCTGGCGCAGACAGTGCTGGCGCAGAAGGGGGATCGGCCATCCCCGCCGGGTTCGGGCTGGCCGTGATCTCCGGCCTGGCCGATGACGTGCGCGTCCTGTCGACGAGTTCCGGCGTCAGCGTCCAGATGAGCTGGCCCTCCACGGCCGCCCCGTCCTGACCCCAGAACGCCGGCCGCTTCCCGCGCCAGCGCGGCCTAGGTCACACTATTTTCTCGCAGAGGTCACGGTAATATTACGTAACTGTTAGGAACGGCCCGGTGTTCATGGTTCGGCGTGTGCCTGCGTAGACTCCCGGCCACTCGTCTGTTTGCCGATCGGCACCTCTTCCGTTCGGAGTTCCAGGAGGTCGAATGTTCCGGCATGTCTCTGCGCTGGCGGCCAATTCCGTCAGCGTGAGCGGCTCCAACCTGACCTGGGTGGTCATCGTCGCGGTCGTCGGATTGATTGCGCTGGCCACGGCCGGCGCGCTGGTCCGGGAGGTGCTCGCGGCCGGCCAGGGGACCCAGCGGATGCAGGAGATCGCGCGCGCCGTGCAGGAGGGTGCGGCCGCGTACCTGCGCCGCCAGTTCAAGACCCTCGGCGTGTTCGTGGTCGTCATCTTCTTCGTGCTGCTCGTGCTGCCCGCCGAGGGCCACGGAGTGCGCTTGGGCCGGAGCATCTTCTTCCTGGTCGGCGCCCTGTTCTCGGCGCTGACCGGGTTCACCGGCATGTCGCTGTGCGTGCGCGGCAACGTCCGGGTGGCAGCCGCGGCCCGCGAGGGCGGCGAGCGTACCGCGTTCCGGCTCGCGTTCCGCACCGGCGGCGTGGCCGGCATGTTCACCGTCGGCCTGGGCCTGATCGGCGCGGCGGTCGTGGTGCTGATCTACCGGGGCAACGCGCCGGACGTGCTGGAGGGCTTCGGCTTCGGCGCCGCGCTGCTGGCCATGTTCATGCGGGTCGGCGGCGGCATCTACACCAAGGCCGCCGACGTCGGCGCGGACCTGGTCGGCAAGGTCGAGCAGGGCATTCCCGAGGACGACCCGCGCAACGCCGCCACGATCGCGGACAACGTGGGCGACAACGTGGGCGACTGTGCCGGCATGGCCGCGGACCTGTTCGAGTCCTACTCGGTCATGCTGGTCGCCGCGCTGATCCTGGGCAAGAGCGCGTTCGGCGACGACGGCCTGGTCTTCCCCCTGATCATCCCGGCCATCGGGGTCCTGACCGCGATCATCGGCATCTTCTCGGTGGCGCCGCGGTCCCGTGACCGCAGCGGGATGACCGCGATCAACCGCGGCTTCTTCATCTCCGCGATCATCTCGGTCATCGGCGTGGCCATCGCCAGCTTCACCTTCCTGCCGTCGCACTTCTCCAGCTTCCAGGGCGTCACCGACCCGCTTATCCGGGCCTTTACCGGCAACCCGCGCGTGATCGCGTTCGTCGCGATCCTGATCGGCATCGTGCTGGCCAGCGCGATCCAGCTGCTGACCGGGTACTTCACCGAGACCAGCCGGCGGCCGGTCAAGGACATCGGGCAGAGCTCGGAGACCGGGGCGGCCACCGTCATCTTGTCCGGCGTGTCTATCGGCATGGAGTCCGCCGTCTACTCGGCCCTGCTGATCGCCGCCGCGGTGTTCTGCGCCTACCTGCTGGCCACCGGCAACGCCACCGTCGCGCTGTTCGCGGTGGCCATGGCCGGCATCGGCCTGCTGACCACGGTCGGCGTCATCGTGTCGATGGACTCCTTCGGCCCGGTCACCGACAACGCGCAGGGCATCGCGGAGATGTCCGGCGACGTCGAGGGCGACGCGGCGCAGGCCCTGACCCACCTGGACGCGATCGGCAACACCACCAAGGCGATCACCAAGGGCATCGCGATCGCGACCGCGGTGCTGGCCGCGACCGCGCTGTTCGGCTCGTTCCGCACCCAGGTCGAGTCGGCGCTGGGCCCCCGGGCGGCCACCTTCAACCTGGACGTGTCCCAGCCGAACATCCTGGTCGGCGTCATCATCGGCGCGTCGATCGTGTTCCTGTTCGCCAGCCTGCTGATCATGGCCGTCGGCCGCGCCGCGCAGGGGGTGGTCCTCGAGGTCCGCAACCAGTTCCGCGCCCACCCGGGGATCATGGACTACACCGAGAAGCCCGAGTACAGCCGGGTCATCGACCTGGTCACCCGGGACTCGCTGCGCGAGCTGATCACGCCCGGCCTGCTTGCGGTCATGGCCCCGATCGCCGTCGGCTTCGCCCTCGGCTACCAGCCGCTCGGCTCCTACCTGGCCGGCGCGATCGCGTGCGGTGTGCTGATGGCCGTCTTCCTGGCCAACTCCGGCGGCGCCTGGGACAACGCCAAGAAGCTGGTCGAGGACGGCGCGCACGGCGGCAAGGGCTCCGACGCGCACGCCGCGACCGTCATCGGCGACACGGTCGGCGACCCGTTCAAGGACACCGCGGGCCCCGCCATCAACCCGCTGATCAAGGTGATGAACCTGGTCTCGCTGCTGATCGCCACCAGCGTGGTCAAGTACAGCAACAACACCGGCCTGCGGGTCGGCGTGGCCCTGGGCGCGGTGATCGTCATCGTGGTGGCCATCGTGATCTCCAAGCGCCGTTCCGCCGGCATGACCGAGGCGACCCCGGTCGGCGCCGAGGTGGCCGGCGCCGTCTCGCCCGCCGTCGGGGGCGCTCCGCCCGCCGTCGAAGCCGCCTCCGACTCCCCGGCCACAAAGGTCACGGGCGTCCCAGCCGACTCCGATCCCGACCGCGCCGCGGCCGCCAAGCGCCTCGAATAGCCCCAGGGCCGCTCCGGGGCGGCTAGCCGTCCTCGGCCACCTCGTCAGACGGGATGCCGAGCAGGTACAAGATCGCGTCCAGGTGGGGGATGCTCAGCGAGGTGTCGGCCGCGTCCCGGACCACGGGCTTGGCGTTGAACGCGATGCCCAGCCCGGCGGCGGCGATCATGTCCAGGTCGTTGGCGCCGTCGCCGACCGCCACCGTCTGGGACAGCGGAACGCCCGCGTCAGCGGCGAACCGGCGCAGCGCGTCGGCCTTGGCTGCCCGGTCGATCACCGGGCCGGACAGCCGCCCGGTGAGCTTGCCGCCGGAGATCTCCAGCACGTTGGCCGCCACGTAGCCGATGCCGAGCTCGGTGGCCAGCGGGCCGATGACCTGGACGAAGCCGCCGCTGACGATCCCGGATTTGTAGCCGAGCCGGCCCAGCGTGCCGATCAGCGTGCGCGCGCCCGCGGTCAGCCGCAACTCGCCCCGGACCTCGTCCAGCACCGCGGCCTCCAGCCCGGCCAGCAACGAAACCCGCTCGCGCAGCGACGCGGCGAAGTCGAGTTCGCCGCGCATGGCCGCCGTGGTCACCTTGGCCACCTCGGCGGCGCAGCCGGCCCGGGCGGCCAGCAGGTCGATGACCTCGTCCCGGATCAGGGTGGAGTCCACGTCCATCACGATCAGCCGCAGCGCCCGCCGGTGCAGGCCGCCGCGCTGGACCGCGACGTCGATGCCCTGGGTGACCGCCACCCGGGCCAGGTCCTGGCGCAGCGGTACCGGGTCGCCGCCGGAGATGTCCATCTCGATGCAGGTCACCGGGTGCCGGGCCAGCCGGCCGATCCGGTCGATGTTCGCCCCGCTGGCCGCGATCCGGCCGGCGATGGCGGAGATCGCGGCCGGGGCCAGCGGGCTGCCCAGCACGGTGACGTGCAGCCGCCCGCCCCGGCCAGGACCGCCGCCCGAGCCCGAGCTCGAGCCGGTGGTGATCTCGGCCTCCAGGCCGAGATCACGGGCCAGCGCGGTGGCCGAGGAATGGATGCCGGTCAGGTCGGGCGGCCCGTCGCATTCCAGGAGCACGCCCAGGACCAGCTTGCCGCGGATCACCACCTGCTCGATGTCCAGCACCGCCACCGGATACCCGGCCAGCACGCCGAACAGCCTGGAGGTCACGCCCGGCCGGTCCGGGCCGGTCAGCGTGATGAGCACCGTGGTAGTCATGGCGGCGCCAGGCTACCGGAAAAGCCCACCAGCCAGCGGGCCGGTGCCGCCGGTGGTGATAACGTGACGTGTCCGCCCGGACCGGGAGCGCCAGTGGCCGCTGTCCCGGTTACTTGACACAACGAACGACATCTGGATATGAGGTTCGGGTGAGATGCGGGCGATGCGGCGCGTCTTCGGGGGCGGCAGACCGGTTCTGCGGAACGTGCGGCGCCCCCCTGGGCGGCTGTCCGTCATGTGGTGAGCCGGTGGTGCCCGGCGACCGTTTCTGCCGCGCCTGCGGTTTCCAGCTGTCCGGTCACCCGGCGGCCGGGCCGACCCCGGCGGCCAGGGCGGTCCCGGGGCCGGAGCACGAGCCGGTGGCCGAACGGCGGGTGTGCTCGGTGCTGTTCTGTGACCTGGTGGGCTTCACGCCGTTGTCCGAGTCGCGGGACCCCGAGGCGGTCCGCGAGCTGCTGTCCCGCTACTTCGGGGTGGCGCGGACGGTGATCGGCCGCTACGGCGGGACGGTCGAGAAGTTCATCGGGGACGCGGTGATGGCGGTGTGGGGGACGCCGGTCGCCTCCGATACGGACGCCGAACGCGCCGTCCGGGCCGCGCTGGACCTGGTCACCGCGATAGAACAGCTGGGCGCCGAGGCCGGCATACAGAGCCTGGCCGCCCGCGCGGGCGTGGTGACCGGCGAGATGGCGGTCAACCTGGGCGCGGTCGGCGAGGGCATGGTGGCCGGGGACGCGGTGAACACCGCCGCCCGGGTGCAGGCGGCCGCGGAACCCGGGCAGGTGCTGGCCGACGAGTCCACCCAGCGGCTGGCCGGCCGCGCGGTCGGGTTCGCCGACGCCGGCGAGCATGTCCTGAAGGGCAAGACCGAGCCGCAAAGACTGTGGCGCGCCACCCGGGTCGTGTCCAACCTGGGCGGCGCGCAGCGGGTTGACGGCCTGGAGGCCCCGCTGACCGGGCGGGACGCGGAGCTGCGCACGATCAGGGAACTGTTCCACGCCGCCGTCGAGCGGCAGGTGCCGCGCCTGGTCCTGGTGTCCGGCCCGGCCGGAGTCGGGAAATCCCGGCTGGGCTGGGAGTTCGAGAAGTACACCGACGGCCTGGCCGCCGAGGTGTGGTGGCACCGGGGCCGCTGCCTGTCCTACGGGGAGGGCGTGGCGTTCTGGGCCCTGGCCGAGATCGTCCGGCAGCGGCTCGGCATCGCCGAGGAAGACACCGCCGAGGTCGCCGCGGCCAGGCTGAGCGACGGCCTGGACCAGTTCGTGCCCGATCCGGGCCAGCGGGCCTACGTGGGCGTCCGGCTGGGCCGGCTCCTGGGCGTGCCCTTCCCGGAAGACCCAGGAACCACGCTGGCCCGGGAGGAACTGTTCGCCGGGTGGCGGGTGTTCTTCGAGCGCCTGGCCGCGCAGATGCCGGTCGTGCTGCTGGTGGAGGACGCCCAGCATGCCGACGACGGGCTGCTCGACTTCCTGGACCACCTCATCGACTGGGCCCGCGACCTGCCCATCTACGTGCTGGTCTTCGCCCGCCCCGAGCTGCACCAGGCCCGGCCGGGGTTCGGGACCGGGCGCAACCGGAGCACGCTGACCCTGGATCCGCTCGACGCCAGGTCGATGGACCGGCTGGTCGACGCCCTGGTACCGGGGATGCCACCCGCCGCCCGGGCCCAGATCACCGGCCAGGCCCAGGGCATCCCGCTGTTCGCGGTGGAGACCGTGCGGGCGCTGATCGACCGTGACATCGTCCAGCCGGTCGAGGGCGAGTACCGCCTGGTCGGCGACATCGGCCACCTGGCCGTCCCGGACAGCCTGCACGCGCTGCTGGCCGCCCGGCTCGACACCCTGGACCCCGGCGTACGGCGGCTGGTCACCGACGCCGCGGTGCTGGGGGCCAGCTTCCCCGCCGAGGCGCTGATCGCGGTGTCCGGAATGGACGAGCCGACGGTGCGGGCTGCGCTGGCCGAACTGGTGCGCCGCGAGGTGCTCGCCGTGTCCGCCGACCCGCTGTCCCCCGAGCGCGGCAGCTACGCCTTCGCCCAGCAGATGCTCCGCCAGGTCGCCTACGACACGCTGTCCCGCCGGGACCGCAAGGCCCGCCACCTGTGCGTCGCCGCCCACCTGCGGACCGCCTTCGCCGGTGACGGCGAGGAGGTGGCCGACGTCATCGCCCGGCACTACCTGGACGCGCTGACCGCCGCACCGCAAGACCATGATGCCGAACGGATCCGGGCTGAAGCCGCCGCCTTCCGGGTCCGTGCCGCCGAGCGGGCCGAACGCACCGGCGCCCTGGCCCAGGCCGCCACCAGCTACGCCAGCGCGGCGGAACTGACCCCGGCGCAGGACGTGCCCGGCCAGCAGGCCGCGGGCCGGCTGTGGGAACGGGCCGCGCAGGCCGCGGTCGACGCGGGGGACTGGGATCCGGCGGTCGGGTACGCGGACCGGGCCCGTGAGGATTACCTGCGGTGCGGTCAGGCCCGGGCGGCGGCCCGGGCCCAGGCCGTCGCGGGGCAGGCGCTGCGGCTGTGGGGCCGCACCGCCGAGGCCCGCGAGCAGCTCACCAATGCGATGGAGGTGCTCCGCACCGATCCGGACCGGGACACGGTCCGCGCGCTCGATCACCTGGCCACCGTCGCGGTGTTCACCGGTTCGGCCGACGCGGACCAGCTGTCCGCCGAGGCGCTCGCGCTGGGCCAGGACCTGGACGTCGACGCCGGCTTGCTCGGCAGCCTGTTCCTGACCCGTGGGATATTCATGGGCCTGACCGGGCGGCGCCCGCAGTCCATCGCGTACATCCGGGAGAGCGCGCGCCTGGCCACCCAGGCCGGCGACCACCTCAGCCTGGGACGCGCGCTGAACAACCTGTCCGCTATCTTGCAGCCCATCGACCCCGCGGCGGCCGCGGAGTCGGCCCGGACCGGGGCCGGTTACCTGCGCCGGACCGGCGCCCGGGACTACCTGGCCGTCACGGTCTTCAACGTGGTCCAGGCCCTGCTCATGCTCGGCGACTGGGACGCCGCCGAGGCCGAGCTCGCCCAGGCCGACGCCGACGGCCTGGCGGACCACCCGTTCATCGTCACCCTCCAGGCCTGGCTGGCCGCACTGCGCGGCGACGCCGACCGGGCCGAGGCCATGCTGACCGGGGCGCCGGACATGCGGGCCAGCGAGGAACCGCAGGCGCAGGCCGAACTCAGCGCCGTGGAGACCTTCATCGCCGCGGCCCGCCACCAGCCGGAGAGCGCGCTGCGCCACGCCCGGGCCACCCTGGCCCACGCCGGTGCCCTGGGGGTCACTCACGAGGCGACGCGCTGGACCTGGCCGCTGGCCGCGCGCTCGGCCTGGGAGCTGGACGACACCGCGGCCGCCGAAGAACTGCTCGCCATGCTCGACGCCCTTCAGCCGGGGCGGCTGCCGCCCATGCTGCGCGCCGAACGCGAGCTGGCCCGGGCCCGCGGCCACGGGGACGACCTGTCGGCCGCTATCACCAGCCAGCGCGAGCTGAGCACCCCCTACCACCTGGCCCACGGCCTGCTCGACCACGCCGAGCAGCTGACCCGGAAGGGCGAGACCGAAGCCGCCGCGGCCGCCGTCGATGAGGCCACCGCCATCGCCGTCCAGCTCCGCTGCCAGCCCCTGCTGGACCGGGCCGCGGACCAGCCGCACATCACGGCAGCAGCAGATGCACATCCCCGAACTCGTGCCACAGGTACCCGGCCGTGACGGCCGCCCGGTAGCACCGGCTGAGCAGTTCCGGCGCGGCGAACGCGGCCAGCATCCGCAGGTGCGAGGACCGCGGCTCGTGCAGCCCGGTGAGCAGCCCGTCCACCGCCCGGACCCCGGTCTCCGGCGTCACCACGTGCGCCGTCCAGCCCGCCGACGGCGCCACGAACCCGTCCGGCCCGGCCGCGGTCTCCAGCGCCCGCACCACCGTGGTGCCCGCGGCGATGACCCGCCCGCCGTGCGCCCGCACGTGGTTGACCAGCCGGGCCGTCGCGGGCGGGACGTCGTAGGGCTCCGGGTAGGGATCCTCGTCGGCCTCCAGCGAGGACACCCCGGCGTGCAGGGTGAGCGGGGCGATCAGCACCCCGCGGGCCACCAGGTCGGTGACCACCGCGGGCGTGAACGGCCGGCTGGCGCTTGGCATCTCCGCGCTGCCCGGCTTGCGCGCGAACACCGTCTGGTACGCGGCGGCCGGCCAGTCGCGGCTGACGTAGGGGTACCTGATCGGGATGCCGTAATGCAGTAGATACGGCACCACTGCCACCGACAGCCGGGCGCGCCACAGCCGGGCGCCGACGCGGCGCTCCAGCCGCAGCGCCGCCCCGCCTGGCAAGTCGATGACCCGGGCGGGGAACCCCGGCCCGTTCGGCCGAGAGATCTTGTCTTTTATCGCGCGCAGTTCCACCAGCCACGCACCATCGGGCCGCGGCGTGGAGAAGTGCACGGCCAGTCCGCGGCCGGCCCGCACCTGGGCGGGCAGTGTGCCGGTGTCGTTCACCACCAGCAGGTCGCCCGGCAGCAGCAGGCCGGGCAGGTCGCGGAAGCCGCCGTGGCTGACCTCGCCGGTCGCGCCCCGGCTGACCAGCAGCCGGACCCCGTCCCGGGCCAGGCCGCGCGCCTCGGGCGGATCGTGGGCCTCGCGCTCGGCGGGCAGGGTGAAATCGAGGATCATGAGACCACGGGCAGCAGGTGCGCCGCGCGGTACCGGCCGCTCGGCAGCCGTTCGGCGATCAGCCTGGTGAACGCGGGCACCACGGCCTGCGGCCGGGGCCGGTCGGAGATGTCCTCGCCGGGAAAGGCCCGCTGGTGCATGTCGGTGCGCAGGTCGCCCGGGTCGGCCCACCAGACCCGGACGGCCAGTTCCTCGGCGGCCAGCACGTTGGAGGCCTGCTCCAGCGCGGCCTTGGCCGCGCCGTAGCCGCCCCAGCCCGCGTAGGCCTCCACCGCCGCGTCCGAGGTGATGTTCAGCACCGCGCCGCCGCTGGCCCGCAGCAGCGGCAGCAGCAGCTGGGTCAGCGCGATCGGCGCGATCACGTTCACCTCGAACGCGGTGCGCAGCTCGTCCACCGGGTAGTCGGCCAGCGCGGGCAGCGGGCTGGCCCCCAGCGTGCCCGCGTTGTTCACCAGCAGGTCCAGGCGGCCCGCGGCCTGCGCCGCGCGCCGCAGCGCGGCCCGGTGCGCCGGATCGGTGACGTCCCCCGGGATGGCGGTGACGGCGCCCGGCAGACCGGACGCCGCGGCGTTCAGGTCATCGGCGTTCCGGGCGTCGAGGATCAGGTCGTAGCCCTCGCGGGCCAGGCCGGCGGCCAGCGCCCGGCCCAGTCCGCGGGAGGCCCCCGTAACCAGTGCTATCCGGTTGTCCATACCGCCCACGCTAGGCAGCCCCGCCCCCGCGCGCATCGGCCGCGGGAACCGCCCCGCCTCCGCCATTGGTCCTAGGCCCCCCGCCCGATGCGCCCGCGGCCGCCCCCCGGCTAACGTCAGACCTGTGAGCGACGGGCTCGACGAGCTGTACCAGGTCAGCCAGGCGGTGCTGTCCGTCGCCCGGCAGATGCCGGTCCGCGACGTGCTGCAGGTGATCGTGCGGTCCGCGCGGTCCCTGGTCGGCGCGCGCTACGCCGCGCTCGGCGTGCCCGACGAGGGTGACTCGTTCGCCGAGTTCGTGGTGGACGGGATCAGCGGCGCCGAGTGGCAGGCCATCGGCCCGCTGCCGCGCCGGCACGGGATGCTCGGCGTGCTGCTCACCGACGGCAAGCCGGAACGGCTGGCCGACATCCGCCAGGACCCCAGGTTCGAGGGCTGGCCGGCCGCCCACCCGCAGATGTCGCACTTCCTCGGGGTGCCGGTCCGCGACGGCGACCAGGTGCTCGGCATCATCTTCGCGGCCAACAAGACCTCGGCCGCCGCCGAGAAGCGCGGGTTCACCGAACGTGACCTCCAGGTCCTGTCCCTGTTCGCCGCGCACGCGGCCATCGCGCTGACCAACGCCCGGCTGTACGAGCGCAGCCGGGAGCTCACCGTCATGCAGGAACGATCCCGGCTGGCCCGGGAACTGCACGACGCGGTGACCCAGAAGCTGTTCAGCATGCGGGCGCACGCCCGGGCCGCCGCGGTGCTGGCCGCCCGGCAGCCCTGCGACCCGGACCGGGTGACGGCCGAGATCGAGGTGGTCGGCGAGCTCGGCGCCGAGGCCCACGCCGAGCTGCGCGCGGTCATCGACGGGCTGGCCCCGCCCGACCTGCAGGCCGGCGGCCTGGCCGAGTCGCTGCGCAGGTACGCCGTGCTGGCCGGGCGCGCTCACGGGATCCCGGTCACGTTCACCGCCGCCGAACTGCCCGAACTCAAGCCCGGCCAGGAGGCGGCCCTGTACCGGGTGGCGCAGGAGGCGCTGCACAACGCGCTGCGGCACGCCGGGGCGGGCACCATCTGCGTCCGCCTGGCCCGGACCCCGCGCCGGGTCACCCTCGAGGTGAGGGACGACGGCCGCGGCTTCGCCCCCGGGGCCCCGTCCGGCGGCGTCGGGCTGGCCTCGATGCGCCAGCGCGCCGCGACCGTCGACGGCACGCTGACCATCAAGTCCGGCCCCCAGGGCACCCTGGTCCGCATGACCATCCCGGCCAGCTCATGAGCACCGGGACCGCGATGACCGCACCCATCTCCGTGCTGATCGTCGACGACCACCCGGTCGTCCGGCAGGGCCTGCGCGCGCTGCTCCAGGTGCAGGACGGGATCGAGGTGGCCGGCGAGACCGGCGACGGCGCCACCGCGCTCACCCTGGCCGCCGAGCGGGAACCGGACGTCATCCTGCTCGACCTGAAGCTCCCCGGCCTGGACGGCCTGGCCGTGCTCAGCGAGCTCCGAGCCAGGGCCACAAGATCACGCGTCCTGATCCTCACCAGCGTCACCGACCACGCCGCGGCCGCCGCGGCCATCCGCGGCGGCGCCCACGGCGTGCTGTACAAGGACGTGGACCCGGACGCCCTGGTCCGCGCCATCCGCGCGGTCCACGACGGCCACCTGCTGCTCGCCCCCGAGGCGGCCGGCACGCTGCTGAACCCGGCGAGCACCAGCCGCGGCCTGGACGCCCTCACCGCCCGCGAGCGCGAGGTCCTGGCCGAACTCGCCCGGGGCCGCTCCAACCGCGAGATCGCCCGCGCGCTGCACGTCTCGGAGAAGACGGTCAAGGCCCACGTGAGCTCGGTGCTGGGCAAGCTCGGCGTGCAGGACCGCACTCAGGCCGCGCTGCTCGCCGTCCGGCACGAACTCCGAACCCAGTGACATAGGTCCGGTCTCGGCGCGACAATGAGCGTGACGGATGCCGAGGAAGGGGCCCTGATGTCCGACGAGGTGCTGCGGCTTCGCGGCGTCGAGGTCCGGCGTGACGCGGCGGTCCTGCTCCGCAACGTCGACTGGACCGCGCACGAGAACGAGCGCTGGATCCTGATCGGCCCGAACGGCGCAGGCAAAACCACCCTGCTCCAGGTGGCGGCGACCACGCTGTTTCCCAGCCAGGGCACGGTCGAGGTGCTGGGCGAGCGCCTGGGCGAGGTCGACACCTTCGACCTGCGGCCCCGGATCGGGCTGACCAGCGCCGCCGTCGGCGAGCAGGTCCCGGCCAACGAGAAGGTCATCGACCTGGTGCTCACCGCCTCCTACGCCATCCTCGGCCGGTGGAAGGAGGACTACGACTCCGCGGACGTCACCCGCGCCGTCGAACTGCTCGACGCGCTCGGCTGCGCGCACCTGATCCGCCGCCGGTTCGCCACCTTGTCCGAAGGCGAGCGCAAGCGGGTCCAGATCGCCCGGGCCCTGATGCCCGATCCCGAGCTGCTGCTGCTCGACGAGCCAGCCGCGGGCCTGGACCTGGGCGGCCGGGAGGACCTGCTGCGCCGCCTCACCCAGCTGGCCAGCGACCCCAAGGCCCCGATGATGGTGCTGGTCACCCACCACGTCGAAGAAGTCCCCGACGGCTTCACCCACGCCATGCTGCTGCGCCGCGGGTCGGTCCTGGCCGCCGGGCCGGTCGGCGAGGTGTTCACCGCGCGGAACCTGTCCCGCTGCTTCGGCGTCCAGCTGGAGATCGAGCACCGCCAGTCGCGCTGGACCGCCCGCGCCCGCTGACGACCAGCGTCGGCCAGCACTGCGCTCTGGCCCAACTTGCTCGCTGTGGGTAACGTTGAAACGAGACCCCGGTAACCTCGCCGCCGGGCCGCGGAGCGGAGCCGTCATGAGCACTCTCGTCGCGACCATCCTGCTCGTCGTCCTCGTCGCTCTCATTGTCCTGGTCGTCGTCCGGTCGGTGCGCATCATCCCGCAGGCGACGGCCGGGATCGTGGAGCGGTTCGGCCGGTATCATCGCACGCTGAACGCGGGGCTGAACATGGTCACGCCGTTCGTCGACCGGCTGCGCCCGCTCATCGACCTGCGCGAGCAGGTGGTGAGCTTCCCGCCCCAGCCGGTCATCACCCGGGACAACCTGGTGGTCGGCATCGACACCGTGATCTACTTCCAGGTCACCGACCCCAAGGCCGCGACCTACGAGGTGGCCGACTACATCAAGGCCGTCGAGCAGCTGACCGTGACCACGCTGCGTAACGTGGTCGGCGGCATGGACCTGGAGACCGCGCTGACCTCACGCGACCAGATAAACACCGAGCTGCGCCAGGAACTCGACGAGGCGACCGGCAAGTGGGGCATCCGGGTCGGCCGGGTCGAGCTCAAGGCCATCGAGCCGCCGTCGTCCATCCAGGACTCGATGGAGAAGCAGATGCGCGCCGACCGGGACAAGCGCGCGGCCATCTTGTCCGCCGAGGGCAACAAGCAGTCCGCCATCCTGAACGCCGAAGGCGAGCGCCAGGCCGCCGTGCTCAAGGCCCGCGGCGAGTCCGAGGCCGCCGTGCTGCGCGCCGAGGCCGAGGCCAAGGCCCAGGCGGCCCGGGCCCGCGGCCAGGCCGAGGCCATCCTCACCGTGTTCCGCGCCATCCACGAGGGCAACCCGGACCAGCGGCTGCTGGCCTACCAGTACATGCAGATGCTGCCGCAGATCGCGCAGGGCGACGCCAACAAGGTCTGGATCGTGCCCAGCGAGATCGGCAAGGCCCTGGAGGGCATCGGCGGCCTGGTCAGCTCGATCGGCGCTCGGCCCGCGGCTGCCCCGCCGACCGCGCCGGTGCCGCCCCCCAGGCCGGAGCCGGCCGCGCCGCCTGCGTTCTCAGGGCCGCGCCCGCAGTTCGACCCGCCCGTCGGCCGTCACGCGGGTCTCGAAGGCTGGCTGGCGGGCGGTGGCGGGCCCGTGCACGACGGTACCGTCGGCGATGGCGAAGGTGGACCCGTGCCACGGGCAGGCCACGCAGGCAGCGCCCCGTTCGACGACGATCCGTCCCTGGTGTAGCGGCCCGCCCAGGTGCGAGCAGCGGTCCGACAGCACGTCCACCGAGGAGCCCTGCCGGTACACCAGCAGGGACAGGTAGCCGAGCTGGCGGCGGACCGGGCGGCGGTCGGGCAGCTGGTCCAGCCCGCACAGGTCGTGCCAGCCGAGCCCGGTCAGGTGGCTGACCTGCTCGGCGTGGCTCGCGCCCGCGCCGAGCCGCAGCGCCAGGTGACCGCCCAGGTAGGACCCGGCGGTGGCCACCGCGAGCGCGCAACCGGACAGCACCCGGCCGTACCGGGGCCGCCCGCCGGCCCGGGCGGCCAGTGAGCCGAGGAACAGGCAGGCCGCGCTGGCCTGGCAGAGGGCGTGCACCAGGCCGACCCGCTGCTGGTCCCGGTGCAGCGCCGACCAGTCGGCCAGCCCGGTGGCGGCGGCCGGCACGGTGACGGCCACCCCGGCGCCGATCAGCATCCGGGCGGCGCGGTCGGTGCCGCGGAACAGGTCGAGCAGCACCGCCGACGTCCAGCAGCCGAGCGGCAGCCGGACCAGCGCGGGATGCGCCGGCTGGCCGAACGGCACGCCGTGCAGCGCGTCGGTTCTCGGCCCCGTCGGCAGGGCCCGGACGACCCCGTCGGACAGCTTGCGGACCACCGGATCGAGGGCATGCGCCTGCTCGATCCGTTCGGCCAGGGCCGCGGGCCGGCGGGCCCAGCTCGGCTTGCGGTTCTTGCCTGCCCGGCGGGCAGTGGACAGCGATGGCGGCACGATTAGTGCCTACCCGCCCGCGGGGCCGCCTATCTCGCCGCGCCGGGCTCCGTCTTTTTCTTTTTACCGAACGGGCCGTGGTTCCTGCCGCCGCGCCCGCGCCCGCGCCCGCTGGCCGCTGGCCCGGCCGCCCGGTTAAGCTCGTCTCACTGCGTTGCCGGTAGGCCCCGGCCGCAGTTGAGGGGGGACCTCGATGAACCTCGACCTGACCTGGCCCGTCGTCGGCGCCGCGATCGCCGCCGGGCTGGCCGTGTTCCTGGCCGGCTACTGCGCCCGGCGGATGACGGGCCCGGTCGCGTTCTCCTGGTGGTTCACCGGCTCGGTGTTCGCGGGGCCAGCCTGGACGGCCAAGGACAGCTGGGTCACGAACATCGCCGCCGTCGGAGCCGTCCTCGGCAGCGTGATCACCGACTCCAGCAGCACGCTGAAGACGCAGCTGGCCAGCTCCGCGCCCGGAGTGACCCTGCTGTACCTGGTGTTCGGCGGAGTCGCCGTGGCCGCGCCGGTGGTGTACGGCGCGACCGCCAAGCTCCAGTCACAGGGGATCAACGACACGACCGGTTCGGTGTGGGGCTTCCTGCTGGCCGGCGCCGCCTCGCTGTTCGCCGTGCTGGGTGAGATCGCGACGCTGGCCCTGCTGGTCACGAGCATCTCCGCCTCGACCGCCACCCAGTGGTGGGTCCTCATCGCCCTGTGCCTGGGCGCGCTGGCCATCATCGTCTACTCGGTTCGCTCACTGACCTACTTCGCGACCCTGCCCGCCCCGCGCCCCAAGCCGCAGCCCGCGCCGGCCTCCGCGCCCGCCGCCGGGCCCGCCGCCGCGCCCGCTGTGCCCGCCGCCGCGCCCGCTGTGCCCGCCGTACCCGCCGCCCGCCCGGGGGTCCTGCCGCCGCCGCCCGCCCCGCCTTTCCGCCGCTCCCTGCTCGGCAACCAGACGTTCTCGGCCACGCTCTGAGGCCGGACGCGTTGGCGCCGGGGCCTCAGCGAACGGGCCACGACCGGATCAGGGCCAGGGTCCGCTTCAGTTCCGCGGTGTCGAGCGGACCGGGCGCCTCGGTCAGGCCGTGAACTTGCTCGGGCGCGATGATGGCGTACGCCTCGTCGCAGTATGCCTGGTGGAAGGCCATCGGGACGGTGATGACCTCGCCCCAGCTCACGCACGTGAAGCTCTCGTTCCCGGTGTACCCGGTGTAGATGACGCAGTGGCCGCACAGCGGGTTCCGCCAGGTCGCCGGGTCGGACCACTTCCGTCTCGGGGTGAAGCGCGGCCGGTCGTGGTCCGCCGCCGGCGTCTTCCAGGCCACCGGGAGCTGGAGCCCCACGTACGCCAGGTCAAGCGAGGCGATGGCCCACTTGAGTGTCTGGATGTCGCGGGGGAGTATCTCGGCGAACGCCCCGATCTGCTGGCCGGCGATGCCGGTCTTCTGCCAGTACTTCAGCACCGACAGCAGGTCGGCGCCCTTGTCTGTGCTCTCGTCCCCCGCCTGGTAACCGGTGATCTTGGCGTAGGCGTCGAGGATCTGGTCTAATGTCGGGTCCGGCCGCGGCAGGCCGTGTATCGCCGCCCACAGCATCTCGGCGTGACCAGCCGCGGCGATGGCGCAGTCCTTGAGCTTGTCATTGTCCAGGACGCCCCACGGCTTCTGCACGTAGCGCTCGTTGGCGGCGTTGGTGTCGGACGTGACTTCTCCGGCCAGCAGCGCGGGCAGCGACAGAGTCCGCGGGTCGGGCCTCTTGGGCAGCTTCCCGTACGCAACCTGATCCGGCACCGGCATCGCGACCACCCCCCCAGGCCCTTCCACCCTACCGCCGAACCACCCCCACGGTCACGAGCCGTCCTCACCGCGCAGCCGGGCCAGCTGGCCGCGCATGATCTCCTCCAGCTTCCCCTGGAATTCCAGCAACAACCGCAGCTGGTCGTCGGAGTAGCCCGCCGCGGTGGCCCGCCAGGCCCTGACCACCGGCCCGAACACCGGGCCGATCTCGCGCAGCCCCGGCCCGGCGGCCAGCTCGACGATCACCCGGCGCCGGTCGTGCGGGTCGCGGACCCGGCGGACGAAACCGCCCTCCTCCAGCCGGTCCAGCACCCCGGTGATCGACGCCGTGCTCAGCCCGGTCTGCCGGGCCAGGTCGCCCGCGGTCATGTGCCCGGTCAGGGCCACGATGTTCAGGCAGTTCAGGTCGGTGGCGTTGATGCCGATGCGGTCCGCCGAGAGCTGGCCCAGCAGCTGCATGATCGAGCCCGTCCGCCGCATGGCCAGCAGGAACTCGTTCTCCAGCCGGTTCCGCTCGGCGTCGGCCCCCGGCCTCGCCTCCCCCCACACCGGGTGCTCCGCCTCGTGCTCGCTCATCTCTGGCCTCCTCAACCAAACACCGTTCGGCGCGCAAGTATCTAGAAAAACTAGACAATAGCTATACGAGATGATAGCTTTCCTAAGTGTCGTTCGCCATGGAGGTGATCCCATGAGTTCCGATGCCGAGATCCTGTCATCCCGATCCACGCCTGGCCGATCCACGCCTGGCCGACCCGCGCCTGGCCGACCCGCGTCTGGCCCCGCCAAGACGGCGGACCCGAGACGGTGGGCCGCGCTGGCCGTCATGCTGCTGGCCGCGTTCATGAACCTGCTCGACGTCTCGATCGTCAACATCGCCATCCCGCCCATCCAGCACGGGCTGCACGCCAGCTACGCCGACGTGCAGTGGACGCTGGCCGGGTACGCCCTGGCCTACGCGCTGGTGCTGATCACCGGCGGGCGGCTGGGCGACGCCTACGGCCGCAAGCGCCTGTTCCTGATCGGGGTGGTCGGCTTCACGGTCATGTCGGCGCTGTGCGGGGCGGCGCAGAGCGCCGGGATGCTGATCGCGTCGCGGGTCGCCCAGGGCGCCATGGGCGCGCTGATGATCCCGCAGGTGCTGTCGGTCATCCAGGTCACGTTCCCGGCCGCCGAGCGGATCAAGGCGCTGGCCGCGTTCGGCGTCACGGCCGGGCTGGGCGCCGTGAGCGGGCCGCTGCTCGGCGGGCTGCTCACCACGCACAGCCTGCTCGGCCTGGGCTGGCGCTCGATCTTCCTGATCAACGTCCCGGTGGGGGTGATCGCCCTGATCGCTGCCACCAGGCTGGTCCCCGAGTCCCGCGCGCCCAGCCCGCCGCGGCTGGACCCGCTGGGCGTGCTGCTGCTGTCCGGCGCCCTGGTCCTGCTGCTGTACCCGCTGGTCGAGGGGCAGCAGGCCGGCTGGCCGGCCTGGACCTACCTGATGATGGCGCTGTCCGGGCCGGTGCTGGCCGTCTTCGTCGGCTACGAGCGGGTCAAGGCCCGCCGGGACGGCTCGCCGCTGGTGGAACTGCGCATGTTCGCCCAGCGCGGGTTCGCCGTCGGGATGGGGATCGCGCTGGTGTTCTTCCTGGGCGTGGCCTCGTTCGGGCTGGTGCTGACGCTGTTCCTGCAGCAGGGCCTGGGCTTCACGCCGCTGCACGCCGGGGCCACGTTCATCCCGTTCTCGGCCGGGGTGTTCCTGGCCTCGGGCGCGGCGGCCCGGCTGGAGCCGAAGTTCGGCCGCGGCGTCACGATGTCGGGGGCGCTGATCATAACGGCCGGGATGGCTGTCCTGATCGGCATCGTGCATCACTACGGCGCGGCCGTCTCCAGCTGGGACCTGGTCCCGGGGCTGGCCCTGGCCGGCCTGGGCCTGGGCGTGGTGATCGCCCCGCTGGCCAACGTGGTGCTGGCCGACGTGCGCGAGCAGGACGCCGGGTCGGCCTCGGGCGTGCTCAACACCGGGTTCCAGCTCGGCAACTCCATCGGCCTGGCGCTGATGGGCGTCATCTTCATCGACCAGCTCACTCCCAGGCCAGACCCCAGCACCTTCGCGACCGCGGCCGAGCACGCGCTGTGGTTCCAGGTCGGCGTGTTCGCCCTGGCCTTCCTGCTCATGCTCGCCCTGCCGACCCGGCGCGGTCACAACCCGCGGCCCGCATCCGTCTGAGAGTACGCACACCACCTACGAGGGGATCATCATGACCACGCAGAACCTGCCGGGCACCGACGCGGCCCGGCACGGCACGGGGGACGCCGACCTGACCATCATGCTCGCCGCGCACGACGCGTTCCGCCGCGACCTGACCCGGCTGGCCCGCACGGCCACCGCCGTGAACCTGTCCGACCCGGCCCGGCGCCAGTCGGTCGCGGCCGGCTGGGACCTGTTCAAGCGCGAACTGCACCTGCACCACACCGCCGAGGACGAGCTCATCTGGCCGGCCCTGCGCCCCCGCCTGGCGCACAGCGCGGCCGCCCTGTCCGTCCTGGACGCGATGGAAGCCGAGCACGAGCTCATCGACCCGCTGCTCGCCGCCGTCGACGGCCAGTTCGCGGACGGCGACCGCCTGGCCGACGTCATCGACGCCCTGACCAGCTCGCTGACCGGCCACCTCCGGCACGAGGAGCGCGACGGCCTGCCGCTCATCGGCATGGCCCTGAGCGCCGCCGAGTGGCGCGGCGTGGGCCGCAAGATAGCGCGCGAGAACGGCTTGGCGGCCGGCGGGGAGATGTTCGCCTGGATCCTGGACGGCGCCGACCCCGGCCACAGCAAAGCCACCCTGGCCCAGCTCCCGCCCCCCGTCCGACTCCTCTACCGCGCCCGCTGGAAGCCCCGCTTCGACAAAACCCCCCGCTGGTAGCACCCGCCGGGCCCATCCCGCACCCGCGCACCCCCGCACCCGCACCCGCGCCCGCCACCCGCACCCCGCCCGGACCGGCGCGATGGCACATTGGACCGGTTATAACCGGCCCGATAGTACATCGGGCCGGTCCGGGTATGAGGGCCGCCGATACTGCCGGGGCTGACGGGTCTATGGGGGCTGATGTGGTATCAGCTCTGGCCCTTCAGCCCTTGCCGTCCGCGACGGCGTCCACCTCGGCCTGGCGGGCGGCGAACTCGGCCGCGTGCTCCCGCTCGACCCGTTCCGCGACGTCCTCGTCGCCCGCATCAGCGCCCCGGAACGCCTGCTGCACCGGCGAGTGCACTCCTCGACGTCGAAGCCCATGCGCTCCCAGACCTCCTGGCCCGGAACCGGTTCCGGGTGAGATGACAGCCCTCGACCACGAACTCCTCGCGACCAGCAAGCTCGGCAAACGACAGCGAGCCGTAGCAGTCCCGCAGCGCCATCCGCCCGAACGCCAGGTGCCGCGCCTCGTCCATGGCCTGCGTCGCGGCGTAGAACTCGGAGTCCATGTCCGGCACCGACTCCGCGATCCGCGCGGTCACGGTCAGCGTCGTGCACGGGTCGTAGGTGCTCATGAAGATCCTTCGTCAGAACGGAGCAGCCTGCGTGTCCTCACACCTTGAACCTGTAACCCATCCCGGACTCCGTCAACAGGTACTTCGGCCGCGACGGTTCGGGCTCCAGCTTGCGGCGCAGCTGGGCCAGGTACACCCGCAGGTAGTTGGTCTCGGTCTCGTACGACGGGCCCCACACCTCGCGCAGCAGCTGCCGCTGGGTGACCAGCCGGCCGCTGTTGCGCACCAGGATCTCCAGCAGCTGCCACTCGGTCGGGGTCAGCCGGACGTCCTCGCCGTTGCTCCTGATCACCGTCTTGGCCGCCAGGTCGACGGTGAAGTCAGGCGTGGAGACCACCGGCTCGTCCGGGGCCGGCGCCGCCCGGCGGACCGCGGCGCGCAGCCGGGCCAGCAGCTCGTCCATGCCGAACGGCTTGGTCACGTAGTCATCGGCCCCCGCATCCAGCGCCGCCACCTTCTGGCCCTCCTGGCCCCAGGCCGACAGCACGATGATCGGGATCGACGTCCAGCCGCGCACGCCGTGGATGACCTCGGTGCCGTCCATGTCGGGCAGCCCGAGGTCCAGGATGATCACGTCGGGCCGGTCGCGGGCCACGGCGGCCAGCCCGCTGGTGCCGTCCACCGCGGTGCTGACGTCGTACTCCCGCGCGGACAGGTTGATCCGCAGCGCCCGCAGGATGGACGGCTCGTCGTCGACGACGAGCACCCGGGTCATGACCCCGTTTCCAGCGCGGTCTTGTCCGCGCTGGCCGCCGCCGGGAGCGTGATGGCCACCGTGAGCCCGCCGCCGGGCGTGTCCTTGGCCACGATCCGCCCGCCCATGGCCTCGGCGAACCCGCGGGCCACGGCCAGGCCCAGCCCGACCCCGCCCGGGAACCGGTCACCCACGCGGGTAAAGGGCTCGAAGATGCGCTCCTTCGCCTCGTCCGGCACCCCCCGGCCGTGGTCGACGACCTCGATGACCACCAGGTTCCCGGCCAGGTGCGCGTGCAGTTCGGGGGGCTGCCCGGTCGCCGGGGAGTGCCGCAGGGCGTTGGAGAGCAGGTTGGCCAGGACCCGCTCGAGCAGGCCCGGGTCGGCCAGCACCAGCGGGAAGCCGTCCGGCACCGCCATCTCCACCCGCAGCGAGTCGTCCAGCCCGAGCAGCGCGACCGGGGCCACCTCGTCGATCGCGGTGGGGCGCAGGAACGGCTGCAGCGAGCCGGTGTGCAGGCGGCTCATGTCCAGCAGGTTGCCGATCAGGGCATCGAGCCGGTCGGCGTTCTGCTCGATCGTGGCCAGCAGGTCGGCCTGGTCGGCCTCGGACCATTCCACGTCGGTCTGCCGCAGGCTGCTGACGCTGGCCTTGATCGAGGCCAGCGGGGTGCGCAGGTCGTGGCTGACCGCGGCCAGCAGCGCGGTCCGCATCCGGTTGCCCTCGGCCAGCGCCTCGGCCTGGGCGGCCTGGGTGCGCAGCCGCTCCCGGTCCAGGGCCGCGGCCGCCTGGGCCGCGTAGCCGGCCAGCAGCGCGGGCGTGGCCGAGTCGTTCTGCCCGGTGACCAGCAGGATCAGGTCGGCGCGGATGTCGATGCGGGACGCCGCGGACAGGCTGCCCTCCACGCCGCTGGACGCGGCCCGGATCCACCGGCCGGCCACCCGCTCGGCCAGTTCGGCCTGGCCGCCATGGGTCCGGGTCAGGTGCTCCAGCACGGCCGCGGGCGAGTCGGCGCCGCCCAGCACGGTCTGCGCCAGCTCGAGCAGCGAGGCCGCCTCTTCCCGGGCCCGGGCGGCCTGCACGGCGCGCCGGGCGGCCAGGTGGACGATGCTGCT